>Ga0302310_10000512_pt1 | contig 36569 bp, 31 predicted proteins | sample III_Palsa_N1_2_FD_200451 | JGI IMG/M metagenome (GOLD analysis project Ga0302310, IMG submission 200451) | Peat permafrost microbial communities from Stordalen Mire near Abisko, Sweden - III_Palsa_N1_2 | ecosystem: Environmental > Terrestrial > Soil > Palsa > Peat permafrost | place: Sweden...
CGTCGCGGCTACCACGCCTTCGGGCGGCGCCTGGGAATCGACCTTCGACATCTGGGCCGACAGCAACGCCGACGAGATCATGCTCTGGCTGAACTACACCGGCACCGCGGCGGGGTGCGGCAACGTCAAGCCGATCTCGTACAACTGGACGTCGGCCGGCTGTGCAATCCCCGTCTACAGCAACGTGACGGTTGCTGGAACCACCTGGAACGTCTACCGCGGCAACAACGGCACCAACATGGTGTACTCGTTCCTGCGCACCACGATGACCAACAACACCACGGTCGACGTGCTGGCCGTCTTCAACTACTTGAAGAACCTCGGGTGGATCGGGGATGTGACGATCGGAGATCTTGAGTATGGCTTCGAGATCACCTCGTCGTCTGGCGGCCTGAATTACGCATCGAGGAACTTCGCCGTCACCGTGCAGTGAACATCGGCCCGGCGCAGCCATGCAGCGCCGGGCACTTCAGTCTGCATTCACCAACGGCGGTGGCAGCCCGGCTTCGACGCCCGGCGCTCGCGGTGCAGGAGAGCGCCATGCCGCCAGCAGGCGCTCGATCACGGCGGCAGCGATGACCTCGTGGCCACGACCGTTGGGATGGGTCGGTCCGTCGTAGAGGGCGGACCAGCTCAGTTCGCCACGTGCCGCGCGCTGGTTCACCCAGTGGCCGAAGTCGATGCGAGTCAGCCCGTAGTGGGCAGCGACGCGCAGGTGTTCGTCAGTCGCCTCGCGCCGTCGATTGCCCTGCTGCGTCAGGTGCAGCGTGATCACCGCGGGTCGCGATGGCGCCTGCAGCAGTTGGCGCAACACGCTCTCGTAGCTCGCGCCGCGGATACGGGGGTCGAGGCACTCGTCGCCGACGCCGAAGTCGACGATGACGATGTCCTGTGACATGGCGATTGCCTCGGAGGCAACGCGCATGGCAACTGCCGCGGAATCGGTGCAGCTCGCACCGAGGCTGGCGTACTCGATCGTTCCGCGAGCACGTGCTGCCTGATAGCGCAGCCATGTCGCAACCAGTGCGGCCCATCCGTTCTCCTGGCACGGTGCGCCAGCAAGGCCCGCAGCGGTGGATCCGCCAACCGTGGCCAGGCGCAGGGACCCGCCTGAGCGGAGCCGAGCGAGCGCAAGCAGAAGTCGAGAATCGAGGTCGAGCGGAGCGGCGTTGGCGTCGCGCGAGGGCCGCATTCCAGGGTCCACGGGAAGGTTGGAAGGCCGGGCAGCCAACGCGCTAGCAGGACCGAATTGTCCAGTGCAATCGATGTCGTGCATCTTCATGAGGATCGGTTGATGCCGTGAGGATTTGCTCGCCGTTCGTGTTTGCCGTCCAGACGCTTCCGGGCGACACGGGCATTCAAGTCGGGCTGTGGATGCATGGGGATTGACCGTCGAAGGCTGGACACGCCCAACTCGCATTCCGTCGGCGACGCAACGGGCACGCCCGGCACGCTTTCCCCCGATCAACGACTTGGGCAGGGTTCCTTGGTCCGCCGGTGCGCGCGACCGCGAGTGAGTTCGTTGAGGGAAGCCGGAGCCGACCAGGCGCGCAAACCCGCCTGCATCGCCAACCGACTTCACCCGTGCGAACCTCGGCCCAAGTCCGGGCCACCGGCCCCGGCACAGGGCATCGGCCGCCAAGGTGCAACTCACCCGCGAAGCTGATGCTTACTGGAACGTGATGGCGCCGGTCAACGTCAGCTGCGTCGGATAGAGCAACGTCGTGGTGTTTTGCACTGCAGAGCCACCCGCGTTGCCCGAACCCTGGAACGTGATCTGGGAGATCGGGTAGGCCGCCAACGCGGCCGCCGCGGTTGTGCTTGCGGTGCAGCTGTCCGAACGCGCGAAGGCACTCAAAGGCACGGAATAGGCGGTGGTTGCCGCAGCCGTGGGCGTCAGCGTATAGGAGAGGTTGAGGTTGCAGCCCGCGCTGTCGAGGTGGCCCATGACCAACGTGACGGTGATGCCTGTGGCGCCGCTGCTGTACCACTCGGCGTTCTCGGCCAGATTGAAGTTCAGCATGGTTTGGTCGGCTACCTGCACGCCACTGGTGTCGGTGGTCGAACTGATGCCGGTGACGCCCGGGGCTTGCACGTAGATTCCCAGGTACTCCCACTGCGGCTCGACCGAGGGGTTGTAGTAGTAGTAGAAGTCACTGTTTGCGGCGCTGACGGTCGGCGCAAAGCCGCCACCGCTGCCGGCGCAGCTCGTGCAGGAACTGGTCGGGTCGCTGCCGGCGTAGCCACCGAAGCCACCGCCTTCGATGGTGGAGGTGGCTTGGTATCCGGACAGGAATGTCAGCGTCGGCGGCGTGTACGCGGCGACGGTGAATCCATCGGTGACAGATGCAGCCGGAGCATACGTCGTACTCCCCGCTTGGGAGGCGATGATCGAGCACTGGCCGGCAGCCACCAGCGCCACCGTGGTGCCGCTGACCGTGCACACCGTCGGGGTGGTGGAGGCGAAGCTCACCGTCAGGCCCGAAGTGGATGTAGCCACCAGCGCAGCCGGCGTCGTACCCAGGGTCTGGTTGCCCGGCGAGCTGAAGGTGATGGTCTGGCTGGCCTGGCTGACGGTGATCGAATCGGTGACCGCCGCAGCCGCGGCATAGGCGGAATCGCCGGCCTGGCTGGCGGTGACCTCGCAATCTCCCGCCGCCACCAGCGTAAGCGTGGTGCCGCTGACCGTGCAGACGGAGCTGGTGGTCGACGCGAAGCTGACGGTCAGCCCGGACGACGCCGTGGCCACCAGGTCGACCGACGTCGTGGTGAGGGACTGCGCGCCAGGATTGGTGAAGCTGATCGTCTGTGCCGCCAAGCTGCCACCGTCGCCGCCGCAGGCGGTGACGAGGGTGGCGCAAGCCAGCAGCAATGCCGGAACTCGAATGAGTGTCGTGAGGCGTTTCATGTCATGTCCTTTTCGCGCGCTCAGGGCGCGCCTTGACGGTACGGGTGGCTAACGGGAAATTTCGAACGCAGGCCGCACGGCGTGCCGGTGGGGGCGAGCGGACTGTCTGGTTGCCTTGGTGTCTGCTTGGAAAAGCGGTCAATACTGTTGGCGGGCCTGCTCCTCCTTCAATGCGTGAAGTGGCGAGAACAAACGGGCGTCGCCAGGCAGACGGCAAGCCGCGTCCGCCGCGCAAGGGAGTGGGGAGTTCCGGAGCCCATCCATCGACGCTCCAGGTCGCACAGAGTGACGGTGTAGCCCGCGCGCACGAACCATTGCAATCCGCGCACGTCTTCCAGATCGAGTTCCCGCAGTCCTGGCCTTTGGATTGCGGTGCGACTTCGTGGTGCACGAGACCGCTCGCGGCACCGATGATGGTGGGGGCAGCTCGCGCCAGTCGAACTGGGAATCCGACTTGATGGCCGATCGGCTCGCCGCCCTGTCCGAGCGCTGCGCATCCAGAACGTGATTCGCTTCTGCGCGCTGAAGTCGACAGAGTCGGACAGGCCCATACCCAGCCATGCATCGGTTGAACTGGTCGCCTGCAGGGCGGATTGGCCTCGCGCGGCCCGTGGAGTCGTCATGCGATGTCCCCATCGCACCGCCTGCCTGAGTCGGATTCGCCCCGAATCCGGCTGCCGGCATTCATGATCCCCAACTGAAGGGGCTCGATACTGCGTCGCCAACTGATGTCTCCTTCATCGTCGTGATTTATGGTTAAATCATCTTGCATCAGATGTTAGTTCGACGGCCAAATGAACGAACAGGGGGGAAATACTCAGTTTCACTGCGCGTTGACGCTTTAATGCTGCGCGCTGCAGGTCGGAGACAGACGCGCATGCTTAGAGACCGCCTCGTCTGTGCGTCCTTGCTCCGCCCCATCGGGGCGGCCGCGTCGTCGGCAACATCGGCCGTCGACCGATCCATCACCGCGAAGCGAAGTGGATGTTTGCAACTCGCGAAGCCAGCAGTGCGACGTTCGAATGGTTCACGCGATGAAGCTCCGGCTCCCTCGAATCGAGTGGGGCAAGCTCGATGGCCGGGCGAAGTACCAACGAACCCATGCCAGGCGATCTCCGGCGGATCGTTCAGCCATTCGAGCACCTTGCGGTGCAACAACCTCTCGAGCCGAATGTGTGCCAGTACGACGATGCAACGTATCGAAGAGGCGCAGCGACAGCGTCATCCCGCCCGAAGTTATGCTCGGCGTGTCTCAGACTTGGCTGTCCTCGCGGCAACGGTACGCGCATGTTCATGTGGGACTCATTTGGCTAGGGTTTTCTCGATCTTCATTTGGTTCGACGTTCGAACTAATATGGTGCATGCTGCAAGGTGATGAGTCACCAGTTCCTTTGCAAGGAGCGGCGACGTCTCATGCAACTGTAAAAGCAAGCCGAGTGATTTATCGATAAATTTAGGCAAACTTTGAGTCCGCAAGCGGCAACTCCGCCGCCGTCCGCGCGCCTTGTACTGGCGAATGCTTCCGCTTCTCGCGGTCGGCAGTTCGACGACACCGGCGAGGATGTTGACCCGCGGGCGAGCCCACCGATGAGGATCTCTACGACACGCCCGGACATGGGCAAGTGCGAGCGAGATGACGCCAACGAACCCTCGCCTTTCCGATCGCGGCAGCCGCAGTCAATCGTCATTGGTCGGCAGGAGTACCGCTCATTGCGTTCGCACGGCACGCGCCACGTCCATCCCGCCGACCAGAGAACAACGTATCAAACGGAGAATCAACCATGAACGATCGGCGTGACCTGTTGAAGGCCCTGGCGGCGATGCCCTGGCTGGGCACGTTGCCCGTCACGGCCGCGGCCGGACAGGGTGCCGAAAGCGCCCAGGAGCCGGTCGAGCCCTTCCCCCTACGGGATGTCCGCCTTCAGGCCGGCGCCTTCGAATCGGCGCGCGCGCTGGACGCCCGTTACCTGCTCTCGCTCGATCCAGATCGCCTGCTCCACAACTTTCGCATCAACGCTGGCCTCGCCTCGCCCGCACCTGTCTATGGCGGCTGGGAATCGCAGGAGCCATGGGTGGAAATCCGGTGCCACGGGCATACGCTCGGCCACTTTCTCAGCGCCTGCTCGATGATGGCCGCATCCACAGGCGACGCGGTGTATCGGCATCGCGTCGACTACATCGTCGATGCGTTGGCGGCCTGCCAGCGCGCCAGCGGACGCGGCTTGGTCTGCGCCTTTCCCGACGACGAGAAGCAACTTCGCAACGCCCTCGCCGGCCGCCCGATCACGGGCGTGCCCTGGTACACGACGCACAAGGTGATGGCCGGCCTGCGCGATGCGCACCAGCATGCGCAACAGCCGCAGGCGCTAGTTGTGTTGACACATCTCGCCGACTGGATCGACGACGCCGCACGCGATTGCCCCGAAGCGACGTTCCAGGCCATGCTAGGCACCGAGCACGGCGGCATGAACGAGGTGCTGGCCGACCTCCATGTGCTGACGGACGATCCCCGCTACCTGGCACTCGCCCAGCGCTTCAACCATCGCGCGCTGCTCGAACCGCTGGCCGAAGGCCGAGATCAACTCGACGGCTGGCATTCCAACACCCAAATCCCGAAGGCCGTCGGTTTCGAGCGTTTGCACCGCCTGACAGGCGACGAGCGCTGCGGCCGCGCTGCGCGCTTCTTCTGGCAGACCGTCGTCGAACGGCGCTCGTTCGCGACTGGCGGAAACGGCGAAGGAGAGCACTTCTACCCCGCCGCGCTGACGCGCAGCAAGCTGATGTCGGCGAGGACGATGGAGACGTGCTGCACCTACAACATGCTGCGCCTGACGCGCGCCCTGTTCATGGGACGCCCCGATGTGCGCTACGGCGACTACTACGAGCGCGCCGTGTTCAACGGCATCCTCGCGTCGCAGGATCCAGACACCGGGATGACAACGTATTTCCAATCGACCCGCCCCGGCTATCCGAAGCTCTATGGCACCCCCGAGCGCTCATTCTGGTGCTGCACCGGCACCGGCCTCGAGAACCACTCGAAGTACGGCGAGTCGATCTGGTTCCACCGGGGCCGGACGCTCTACGTCGAGCAGTTCATCTCCGCGGACCTCGACTGGCGCGACCGAGGCGTGCGCGTACAGCAGCGAACGGCGTTCCCCGACGAGGCCTCGACACGGCTGACACTGCGCACGGCCAATCCAGTGCGGCTCACGCTGCGCCTGCGGCACCCCGCGTGGTGTCGCCAGGCCACCTTGCGTGTGAACGGCCAGGTCGCGATGGAGAGCCGCCAGCCGGGCCGCCACGTGGACATCGAGCGCATCTGGCACGACGGCGACATGCTGGACATCGACTTGCCGATGCACCTGCACCTCGCACCGCTGCCGGACGCGCCGGACGTGGCCGCGCTGATGTTCGGTCCGATCGTGCTCGCCGCGCGGCTTGGCAACACCGGCATGAAGTCCGGTGCCGACATCGTCGTGAGCGAACGCACCTATGGCGAGGTGCTGGACGCACCCATGGCCTTGCCCGCAATCAACGTGGCGTCAGACGCACTGGAGCAGTCGGTTCGACGTGATCCCGGACCGCGCTTGTCGTTTCGACTGCACGTCGCAGATCCGACCACCGAGTGGCAGCTCATCCCGTTCCATCGCATCGCGCATGAGCGCTGCAACCTGTATTGGCAACTCGCCACTGCCGCGGCGCCAGGCACGGTTGCCACCGGTCGGATGAGTACCTCCGCATGACGAATCCCCGGCCGCTGCTCGTGCTCGCCGCACGCCAAGCCGCGCACGGCGCCCGGCTGATCGCCGCACTCTTCGCATTCACCATGATCTCGCAGCCCGCGGCCTCGGCGGTCGACGTACGACTCGTCGAATTGGACCGCGCCCAGGCGCTGCAGCCCGTCGACCGATTCTTCGACCAGGCGATCGGCGCAGATTACCCCGGAACCACGGGCCGCGAAGACAGCCTCGCGCAGCTGAAGACTACCGTCGACGAACTGGGCTTTCGCCAGGTTCGCTTCCACGCGATCTTCCATGACGTGCTGGGCACCGTGCGCACAGTCAACGGGCGCGCCGTCTACGACTTCAGCGGCATCGACCGCCTGTACGACGAACTGCTGGCGCGCCACGTTCGCCCACTGGTGGAGCTCGGTTTCACGCCCGCGGCGATGGCGTCGTCGCCGCAGACGATCTTCTACTGGAAGGGCAATACGTCGCATCCAGATCCGGCGGCCTGGCAGGCACTGGTCGAAGCCTTCGCGCGCCACATCGTGCAGCGCTACGGCATCAAGGAAGTGCAAGACTGGCCGTTCGAGGTGTGGAACGAGCCCAACCTCGCAGGCTTCTGGGAAGGCGCCGACCAGAAAGCCTACTTCGAGCTCTATGCCTCCACGGCCCGCACGCTCAAGAACGTGGATGCGAGGCTGCGTGTGGGCGGCCCGTCCACGGCCGGCGCAGACTGGGTCGTTCCCTTTCTCGCCTACGCCAGGGAACACGCCGTTCCCGTCGACTTCGTCACCACGCACACCTACGGCGTGGATGGCGGCTTCCTCGACGAGAACGGCGTCGACGACCGCAAGCTTTCGGCATCGCCCGACGCGATCGTCGGCGACGTGCGCCGCGTGCACGAGCAGATCAAGGCTTCGCACCTGCCAACGCTGCCGCTCTACATCACCGAGTGGAGCACCAGTTACAACCCGCGCGACCTGGTACACGATTCCTACATCAGCGCGGCCTACATCCTCGCCAAGCTTCACGCCGTACGCGGGCTCGCGCAGGCGATGAGCTACTGGACGTTCAGCGACCTGTTCGAGGAGCCCGGCCCGCCGCCGACACCATTCCACGGCGGCTTCGGACTGATGACGCGCGAAGGCATCCGCAAGCCCGCCTTCTTCGCCTACAAGTACTTGCACGCCCTGGCCGGCAACGATATCCCGAGCCACGACGACGGCGTCCTCGCGTCGGCCGACGGCGAGCGCACGGCGGTGGTCGTCTGGGACTGGCAGCAGCCCGTGCAAGACGTGAGCAATCGCCCCTTTTTCGGCAAGCCCGTGCCGGCGACGCCGTCACGCCCTGTCGAGCTGCGCATCGCGCACGTGGGCGCCGGCAGCTACCGACTGCAAGTCCACCGCACTGGCTACCGCGTCAACGACGCCTTCACCGCATGGCTGGACATGGGCAAGCCCGCATCGCTGGACGTGGGGCAATTGCGTCGCCTGAATGCCCTCACAGCCGACACGCCGGAGTCCGACAGCATGGTCACTCTGATCGCCGGAGGCGTCCTCAGCACGACGATCTCCATGCGTAGCAACGACATCGTGCTGGTGACCCTGGAGCCGGCGCGCTGAATGACCGGCCTCGGAGACAAGGCCCGGCTCGGACAACAAAAGGATATCGTGAAGAAAACTGCCATCGTTGCGCTGCTCGCTTGGCTACTGCTGCCACCGATCGTCACCCTCGCATCCTGCGGCGGCGACTCGAGCGGCACCAACGCCGCGCCACCGACCAGCACCCTGGCCACTTCAGGCATGCGGGATCTGACAAGCCTTCAACTGTCGGCGCAGATGAGCCCCGGCTGGAACCTCGGCAACTCGTTGGAGTCCACCGGGAGCGAGACCGCCTGGGGCAATCCGGCCACGACGCAAGCGTTGATCAGCGCCGTCAAGGCAGCCGGCTTCAAGACCATCCGCATCCCGGCCGACTGGCGCGAGTACGCCGATGCGAACGACCACATCAGCAGCACCTGGATGGCCCGCGTCACCCAGGTCGTCAACTATGCGAAGGCTGCGGGGCTGTACACCATCATCAACGTGCATTGGGACGGTGGTTGGCTGCAGCCCACCTATGCCAGCCGGGGCGTGGCCAGCGCGCGACTGGCCAAGTACTGGACGCAGATCGCCAACAACTTCAAGGACTTCGACGACACGCTGCTGTTCGCCGGCACCAACGAGGTGATGGTCGCCGGCGACTATGGCGCGCCCACCGCCGAATACGCCGCCGTGCAGAACGGCTTCAACCAGGTGTTCGTCGACGCGGTGCGCGCCACCGGCGGCAACAACGCCGTGCGCCACCTGATCGTGCAGGGCTTCAACACCAATATCGACTACACGATCGCCGTCAACAGCCTGCCCACCGACACGGCCACCAAGCGGCTGATGATGGAGGTGCATTTCTACGACCCCTACGATTTCACGATCAATTCCCAGAGCAGCATCTGGCAATGGGGCGCGGCGGCAACAGACCCGAGTACCACCGAGACCTGGGCCAACGAGGCGTATGTCGACTCGCAGTTCCAGAAAATGAAAGCCGCATTCGTCGACCTCGGCACCCCCGTCATCCTCGGCGAATTCGCCGCGATGCGCCGCACCGAGCATCCAGGCGCGGAGGCCTACCGCCTGGACTGGGACCGCTACATTGCGCACTCGGCCTGGACACATGGTCTGGTGCCCGTCTACTGGGATGCCGGTGCAGCCGGCGAAAACCATGGCTCCGGACTATTCGACCGCGAGACCGGCACGCAGGTCTATCCCGAGATCATCAAGGCACTCGTGGAAGGTGCCAAGTGATCCCGCGCACAAGGTACACCTTCATGTCCACGATTCATCTTCCGATAGTCCGCATGCCGGGCCTCGCCGCCGAGTCGCTCGTCCGAGTCGCGACGTCCCGGCCGTCGACGCAATGTCCCGTCGAAGTCGCTCCGACCGTGGCTCCAGCCGGACCACGAATTTCGTGCGCACTGCCACTCGAAGAATCAACGCACCCATGACATCGAACTCCCGAAGAACTGCGTTCAAGACCTTGCTGGTCGGAACACTGTCGACACCAACCCTTGCGGCCACGACATCGGCCGTCGCCAGCACCGCGCGTCGACGGCGCGACGGCTCTCGCGCCGCGGCGGAAGGCCAGCGCCAGGCCGACCTGGGCGACGGCACCTACCTCAACCCGATCGTGCCCGGCGACCATCCGGACCCGACCGTGCTCAAGGACGGCGACGACTACTACATGACGTTCTCGTCGTTCTTCTCGTACCCGGGCGTCGTCATCTGGCATTCGACCGACCTCGTGAACTGGACGCCCATCGGCCCGGCGCTGAAGCGGCCGCTGGGCACGGTGTGGGCCATGGACCTGGTCAAGCACGATGGCCGCTACTACATCTACATTCCCGCCAATCCGGACGATCGCCAGTCGATCTTCGTCATCCACGCAGACGACATGCGCGGCCCCTGGAGCGAGCCGATCGACCTGAAGATCGAGGGCTGCATCGATCCGGGCCATGCCGTCGGCGAGGACGGCAAGCGCTACCTGTTCTTTAATGGGGTGCGCCGTATCGGGTTGACCGACGACGGCCTGGCGACCAGCGGCGCGCTGGAGCATGTCTACGATCCATGGCGCTACCCGGACGACTGGGTCGTGGAGATGTTCGCGGCAGAAGGGCCGAAGATCTTCCGCCGCGCGGACTGGTTCTACCTGATGTCGGCCGTGGGAGGCACCTCGGGCCCCCCCACGAGCCACATGGTGATAGTGGCGCGGTCGAGATCCATACACGGTCCCTGGCAGGACTGCCCGCACAACCCGATCGTCCATACGCGCAGCGCCGACGAGCCCTGGTGGTCGCGCGGCCACGCAACGGCCGTCGAAGGACCTGCCGGCGACTGGTGGCTGGTCTATCACGGCTATGAAAACGGTTTTCGCACGCTGGGTCGACAGACCCTGCTGGAGCCGATGACGTGGACGACCGACGGCTGGCCACGCGCGACCGGTGGCACGTTGAAAGCACCGCTGCGCAAGCCGTTGCCGCGATCCACGGGGCCCGCCGGCTTTGCCCTGTCGGATGATTTCTCCACAAACAAGTTCGGTACGCAGTGGAGCTTCTTCAATCCCGGCAACAACGAGATCGCGCGCGCCCGCTACGAAACGGGTGCACTGGTCCTGGCGGCCAAGGGCACGGGCCCGGCCGACTGCTCACCGCTCACGATGCTGGTAGGCGACAGGAGCTATGAGGCGCAGGTGACGCTCGACATCGACGAGGGCGCGCAGGCGGGGCTGACGCTGTTCTACAGTGACCGCATGTTCTGCGGCATCGGCTTCAGCACCACCCAAATGCTGACCTGGATCTACGGACAGGAGCAACGCTGGATGCGACAGGATGTCTCCGCAAAGTCGGTGCGCATCAAGGTTTCCAACCGCGACAACATCATCACGTTCCACTACGCCCAGGGCCACGGGCTATGGACCAAACACCCTTGGCAGATGGAGGTCTCGGGCATCCACCACAACGTGTTCGGCGGGTTTCTGAGCCTGAAGATCGGCATCTGCTGCGTGGGTGCTGGACACGTCAGAGTTCGCGATTTCGTCTATCAGGGAATCACCACCTAGCCCATTCGTGGGCATTTCGACGGCAGCGATTTGTCGCTGACGCCGTGACCCTGAACACGGTGGAGCGCGCAGATGTCGTGAAAAGATGATTTGCATGCCACGGGGGCGGCGAACCAACGCCAAACAAGCTGAACAGACAGTGCCTTGGCCTCACAACTTCAAAATCCGAGACCGATCCACATGCAAAAAGGTGTCCATCTCCTTTCCATCGCACGAGTTCTTTCGGCAGCGCTCGTCGTCGCATGGAGCAGCAATCCAGCATGGGGCCAGGCTCCGACCACGGAGAGTGGGACGACCGAGGCAAGTCCCAGCGGCTTTTCAAATGTGGAGCGCACTGCGTCTGGTGTCTTCCTCACGGGCGCCCGCGGCACTCTGGCGATTGAACCCTGGGGGGATCGCATCATTCGCGTTCGCTTCCACCGAGGCCGCGAATGGGCCGGCTCCTACAACCCCGCCGTCATCGGCCAACCGAGCGCTCGCCCCTGGAGTGTCGTCACGACGGCGGACAACGTCGTCCTGTCCACTGCGGCCATGAAAGTTCGCGCCAACCGATCCACCGGGGCGATCGCATTCCTTGACCCGGCGGGCAAGATCATCACCGAAGCGGGCGGTTTCAATGCCCGATCGCTACCTTCCGGGCAAAGCGGTCCCTTGGAGCAGTCGTTCTCACTCGACGAGAATGACGCCACGTACGGATTGGGGCAGCATCAGAGCGGGCTCCTCGACTACCGCGGCAGCACCGTGCGATTGCAGCAGGCGAATCGCGACGTCGCGGTTCCCATGCTCGTCTCTTCGGGCGGGTACGGCATCCTCTGGAACAACGCCTCCGTCACCAACGTGGACGTCGCGCTGCCGCAATCTGCCGGCCAGGTGGTCTTCCGCTCGGAGTACGGCAGCGGCATCGACTACGACTTCATCTACGGCCCGGACCTCGACGACGTGGTCGGCGGCTATCGTGCCCTGACCGGCGCCGCGCCGATGATGGCGCGATGGACCTGGGGCCTGTGGCAGTCGAAGGAGCGCTATCAGACCCAGGATGAACTCCTGGCCGTGGCCAAACGGTATCGCGCGCTCAAGATCCCGCTCGACGCAGTCGTGCAGGACTGGCAATACTGGCGCAAGGGGGGCTGGGGAAGTCATGAATTCGACGCCACGCGATACCCCGATCCCGCTGCCATGGTCCGGGAACTCCACGCGAACAACGTCCACGCCATCATTTCCGTCTGGCCACGCTTTGACCTGGGACTGGCGAACCTGGCCGAACTGGATCGAGCCGGTGCGGCCTATCCCGTTGTCTATCCCGGGTACCCCGACGGCCTCGTGAGATGGTACGACCCGTATTCGGAGCCGGGCCGACAGATCTACTGGCAGCAGATCATGACGCATCTAGGCACCTTGGGGTTCGACGGTTGGTGGCTCGATGCGAGCGAACCGGAGCTGGGTGGGGAGCCGGGCCAGATGCGCGCGCTGAACACGGCGCAAGGCCCTGCGGTGCAGGTCTACAACGCCTACCCGCTCTGGCACACTACAGCCGTCCACGACGGCTCACGCCGGGACGTGCTAGGCAAGCGCTCTTTCATCCTGACCCGCTCCGCCTATGCCGGACAGCAGCGCAACGGCGCAGTGACATGGTCAGGCGACACGCATGGCAACTGGGACACCTTGCGGCGCCAGATTCCGGCCGGCCTGAATTTCAGCCTGAGCGGCATTCCATACTGGTCGGCCGATATCGGAGGCTTCTTCGGCGGCAGTCCGGGCGACCCGAGCTACGCCGAACTCTTCACGCGCTGGTACGAGTTCGCAGCATTCAATCCCATGTTCCGCGTGCATGGCACCGGCGAGGGCAGAGAGCCGTGGGCGTTCCCGGAGTCGACGCAGCGGATCCTGTTGAAGTACGACCAGTTGCGCTATCGCCTGCTGCCCTACATCTACTCGCTGTCGTGGGACGTCACGCAGCGGTCCGGCACGATGATGCGTCCGCTGGCCATGGACTTCCGCGCCGACCGCGCTGCACTCGGTATCACGGATCAATATCTGTTCGGCAAGGCGCTGATGGTCAGCCCGGTCGTCCAGCCGTCCACAACGGTGAGAACGGTCTATCTCCCGGCCGGGACGGACTGGTATGACTTCTGGAGCGGCAGCCGCCATGGGGGCGGCCAGGTCGTGGCCGCCAAGGCCGACCTTGCGACCATTCCACTCTATGCGCGCGCGGGAAGCATCCTGCCCTTGGGGCCGGAGCGGCAGTACGCCGACGAAAAGACCGATGCGCCCATCGAGTTGAGGATCTATCCGGGCAGGGATGGAACGTTCGAGCTCTACGATGACGAGGGCGACGGGTACGGGTACGAGCAGGGGCGCTACGCAACCGTGCGCCTGAGCTGGAACGACAAGGAAGGGCGGCTCGAGTTCGGACCTCGCAACGGGAGCTACCCCGGAATGCCGCGGCAACAGGCGTTCCGCCTCGTCTGTGGCGCGGGGGAGTCGCGATCGGAGCCGGCCAATGCGGCGTACGTCGGGCAAGCCCTGTCCGTCGCCTTGCCGACATGCGGCAGGTAACTGGATAGGGTCGCGATGCACCCGTTTCGATTCATTCCTCGATGTCGCACCGCCGCGATCGGCGCCGTGCTGATGGCGCTGAGCGCTTGCGCCACAGACAGCGGTGCGCCCGGCGCGACCACGGACCGCATCCAGATCAACCAGGTCGGCTTTCTGCCTGGGGGCGCCAAATGGGCGGTCGTCCCGGCGGTGGAAGCGGCCCGTTTCGACATCGTCGACGCGTCGACCGCTCGCGTGGTACTCACCGGCACCCTCGGAGGGCCGGCCTTGTGGACGCCCGCGCAGGCGACCGTCCGCCTGGCCGACTTCAGCACCTTGACGGCCTCGGGATCGTTCCGGGTGCATGTCGACGGTCTCGCAGATTCGCCGCCGTTCACGATCGCGCCGGATGCCTACGAAGCGCTCGCCGCCGCGAGCCTCAGGGCCTTCTACTTTAACCGCGCGAGCACGGCCCTGACGCCCGACTACGCCGGTCCATGGGCGCGTGCGGCCGGACATCCGGACACCCGAGTCCTCGTGCATGCATCGGCGGCCAGCCCGACACGACCCGAAGGCAGCGTCATCGCCTGCCCGAAGGGCTGGTATGACGCGGGTGACTACAACAAGTACGTCGTCAACTCGGGCATCTCGACTTGGACGCTGCTGGCGGCCTACGAGCACTTCCCGGGCTACTTCCAGCGCCAGCACGTTCGTCTGCCCGAAAGCGGCAACGGCTTGCCAGATGTGCTCAACGAGGCCCTGTGGAACCTCGAGTGGATGCTGTGCATGCAGGATCCCGCGGACGGCGGCGTCTACCACAAGCTCACCAACGCCAACTTCGACCCCATCGTCATGCCGGACAAGGCGACCGCCCCGCGCTACGTGGTCGCGAAGTCCACCGCCGCGACGCTCGACTTCGCGGCCGTGATGGCCACCGCGAGCCGCGTCTTCCGCGCGTACGAACGGCAGCGGCCCGGCCTCGCTGCGCGCATGCGCGCAGCCGCCGAGTCGGCCTGGGCCTGGGCACACTCCCATGCACCCGCGCCCTACCACGAGCCGCAGGACATCCACACCGGGGTCTACGCCGACGACGTACTGGACGACGAGTTCGCGTGGGCCGCAGCGGAGCTCTACATCACTACAGGCAACGATCTCTACTATGCGGCGATGCGGGCGCCGGGGCTGCCTGCGTCCGTTCCCGGCTGGGGCAACGTGGGCGAGCTGGCGTGGATCTCCCTGGCTCATCATCGCCATGCCCTCACGCCGGCAGCCGACCAGCGCCTGATCGTGGATCGCATTGACGGACTTGCCCAGCGGCTCGCCTCCGACTGGCAGGCGTCCGCGTGGCGCGTCAGCATGGGCGTCGACGATTTCCAGTGGGGCAGCAATTCGATTGCGCTGAACCAGGCGCTGGTGTTGATCCAGGGCTATCGGCTGACCGGGAACCGTCGCGAACTCGACGCCGCGCAAGCGCTTCTGGACTATGTCCTCGGCCGCAATGCGACCGGCGCGTCCATGGTGACCGGCTTCGGCACGCGCTCGCCGTTGCATCCGCACCATCGGCCGTCAATGGCCGACGGCGTCGCGGCGCCGGTGCCCGGATTTCTCGTTGGGGGTCCGCAGCCGGGGCACCAGGATCGCGCCAACTGCCCACTGTCCTACCCGGTGGAGCCCGCGAAGTCCTGGCTGGATCAGGATTGCAGTTATGCGACCAACGAGGTGGCGGTCAACTGGAACGCGCCGCTCGTCTACGTCACGGCGGCGCTGCAGGCACTCGAGAACGCGCCGTGAGCGAAGCCATGTCGTTGCGGAGGTGGAACGTGCTGGCAGCACTGGTCGCTGCCGCCTGCGCTGCGGGGCGAGGCGGTTGACTCCCGGTACTTCTCATTGGGTCGGCATCATTTAGCCGGACAAAGCGCCATAGCGGACTGGCTCTTGTTCACTGTGGTGGGCGCCAAGTGGCTCGGACGGCGGACTAAGGGGGCATGTTCGTCACCATTGGTGAGATTGCTCTTTCGCGCACCATTTGCCGCGATGAGATCAACGGGACGATGCCCCTGCCCTTGCTGTTTGTTGTGGGATACGACGTGGGGTTCATTGAATCTCTGGGACAGCAAGTTAAGCGCCGTGCGACGTACCGCCGCCGCTAAGCGCTGTTGGAGGCGCGGCAGAAGTCCGTGAGCGCCTTGGCCGACAGGCGCATCGCGCTGCCGCCGGCGCCTCTAGCTGTGCCAGTCTTGTCAGGGGCCAACGCGTCGACGATTGAGCGGATCGGCGAGCACCACTGACGCGTACCGGGCCACAACCGGCTCTTGACGAGCGCCCGCTTGCGAGCTGCCGTATATGCGCGCTTGGAGCGACCACGGGGCACCAAAGGACTCACGCCTCATTTCTGCCGGTGCAACATTCCGAGGCACCGAGTGCACAGGTCTGGTTGCGTCCAGCGTCCTTGGCGGTGTACGTCGCCCTATCGGCCCGAGCGACGAACTCGTCTGCCGCTTCGTCGTGCATGGCCTGCGTCACCCCGATGCTCACGGTGACGTGCTCGCTCACCGATGAAGCTCCGTGCGCCATTGCCAGCGCCGCCAGTGCCTCGTGGATCCTTGTCGCCACCCGAACGGCCCCTTCCGGCGTCGTGTTGGGCAGCAGGATCGCGAACTCTTCCCCGCCGATGCGGGCGGCGAGATCGGTAGGCCGGCTGGCGGCCTCACGCAGTATCCGACCGATGGCCACCAACACCCCGTCGCCAGCGGGGTGTCCGTAGAGGTCGTTGTACCCTTTGAAATGATCCACGTCGAGCACCAGCAGCGACAAGGGAACCATGCTGCGTCGGCTCAGGCTCATGCCGGTGGCCAGGTCCCGGTCGAAGGCGCGCCGGTTCGCCAAGCGCGTGAGTGGATCGGTCAGCGATAGAAGCTCCAGAGCCTGTCCCTGCTCCCGCAGCACGCGCAGCATCCGATTGATGGCCTCCCCGAGGGTCGCGATTTCGTCCTGCCCGGGCGCTATGGCAATTTGCTCCGGCCATCCGCCAGCCTCGCCCACGTGGCGAAGCTGACGTTCCATGAGCTGCAATCGTCGCACAAGGAAGTACTGCAGGCCCAGCACGAGCACCACGCCGCTGAGCATCGCTCCTACCATGACAACCAGGACGACCCGCCGGGTGATCTGTCGTCCGCTACGCTCGATGTCTGCCGGCAGGCGTATATGGAAAAGGAAGACGGGCTTGCCCGACGCGTCAAGCATCCTGCCCGTCAGCATGTGTTTGTCTTGGCCACCGATCACCGACGAATCGGTAGAAACGGTGCCACCGGAAACTCCTGACGTGCCCGGAATTGTTGCGGGGAGTACTTTCTCGATCTCGAAATCGAGCGCGCTCTGATTCCGGATCCTTTGCAGGATGTGCTCGTCCAGCAATCGTCCCATGAGGAGCGTGCCATGCGGCTCGCCCGATCCATCGCTGCGATGTATGTACTGCCAGCAGAGAAGATAGATCTCGCCGTCGGCGCTATGCAGGCTGCAGGACTTTGCGGTTCCCTGAGCTTCGTAGAAGCGCCGCATGTCCTCCAGGGTCATCGACAGGCCTTTGTTGGATTCCCGGTCGGCCAGATCGGCGGCGGCCCTCAGAAACGTCCGTCGGTGGTCGTTGTCGAAGATCGCGACGAAACTCAATTTCGCGCTGTCCAGCGCGCCAGTACCGACCTCGGCCGCTGCGAACTCGGGAGACAGAGTCTGGGCAAACGTATACATCCCCGCCCAGTCTGCCCAGTCCGTGTTGAGCTCGTTCAGATGCTCGAGTTCGACCTTGAAGTTGCGCACGAGCTGGTCATTGAGCCTCAGGGCTTCATCGCGCTCCATTTCGGAGAAGTCGGATCTCAAGTCGCGGACAAGGATGGCGACGCCCAGGCTGCAGGTGGATGCGAAGCCGATGAAGAACAGAGCGACCAGCTTCCCTCTTAGTCCCATGGTGATGCACGCGCTTTTTAGGTGCCCTGATGAAGTCCCGCTCGAATTGGCGGCCGAGCGTCCCCGAATGCATTTCGACATGGCAAGTCCGAGCACGCTGGCGCAGCCACCATGTGGGCTGAGTTTCGTCGAGGACGAATCCGGAATCTCGCATGTCCTTCCTCCGACCAGGGCAACAATCAGGCCCTGCGGTTAGGCCGCACAGCGTCGACGACGTTCGCAGGGCCACGGAACGGCAGGTCTCTCACGCCCAGCACCGCCTGCCGGGCATTGCCGCACGGCCGGTAGGCGAATTGCTCGGGTGGAACGTCTGCTTCGAAGATCGGCTCCAGCACCGGCATCGCTGCCGTCATGCAGATCCGGTCTTGCAATATCGAAATGTCCAGTGGCCCGAGCTTGCCGGTGGTTTTCAGGGTGAAAAGTCTTCTGATCGGCTTCCGTCTGCAGCTCTCGCTGCCTGAGCACAAGCGCCAGTTCGCCGAGCGACCGCGGCACGCCGTACGCCTCCGCATCCAACGACCCTGTCACAGGGACGCGCTCCGTGATGTTCACCGCGAATCGCTATTGACCGGGTGCCAACAATCAAAAGTCCGACAACGACAGCCTCGAGTCAGTCAAGCCCACTTCCAATATCCGGGACGGGAGTGAGCCCAACGACACCCAGAGCGTCCCTCGCTAGCGCATCTCGCTTCGATGCCTTCGGGTCAAGCCGCCGTCTCGACCTGGAGAATCGCCTTGAACCCGTTGACTCGCCTCAAGATCGGCCCCCGTCTGGCCGCCTGCTTCGCCGTCGTCGTCGCGCTGCTGATCGCGACTGCCGTCATCGGCATCTTGAAGGTCGACGCCGATGACGCCAGCACGGAGACGATCCTGCACGATCGTTTCGTGAAGGTCCCGTTCGCGCAAACCATCGAGAACGAAGTCAACCGTCAGGCGCGCGCTATGCGCACTGCCTTGATCGCCGCCGACCCACAGGTCGTGCGCGGCGAGCTCGTGAAGATCGAGCAGTCGGCGCCCATCGTCGCCTCGGCGATCGAGCGGTTGAAGGAGACGATCCACACCGAGCAAGGCAAGGCGGCGCTGGCGAACTTGATCGAGGCGCGCGCGGCATTCAAGGCAGACCAGGCGAAGCTGGTCGCGCTGATCAAGGACGGACAGATTGACGACGGCCGCGCATTTCTGGTCAAGGACGTGCTGCCCTTGCAGACGGCCTATCTCTCCGCCATCGAAGCGTTCTCGCAGACGCAGATCGCTGGCATGGAGCAGTTCGGCAAAGAGGCGGCCGACGTGGCGGTGAGCGCCAAGCTGCTGATGATCGCGCTCGCGGTCGCTGCGGTGCTCACCTCTGCCGTGCTCGGCCTCGTCCTGACGAAATCCATCACCCGACCTCTCGACGAAGCCGTGAACGTCGCAAAGACGGTGGCCAGCGGCGATCTGAGCGCCGAAATCCGCGTCGGTGCGACGGACGAACTCGGCCAACTCATGATGGCGCTGCATGGCATGAACGACAACTTGTCGTCCATCGTGCGCCAGGTGCGCCACAGCAGTGATTCCATCGCCACCGGCACGTCCCAGATCGCGGCGGGCAACGCTGACCTGTCGCAGCGTACGGAGGAGCAAGCCTAGAATCTGCAGCAGACCGCAGCGTCGATGGAGCAAATGAGCGCGACGGTCCGGCAGAACGCCGATGCCGCGCGCGCGGCCGCGGAACGCGCCGGGTCCGCGACCCGCGTGGCGGCACTCGGAGGTACGGTGGTTGGCCAGGTACTGTCGACCATGGAGGACATCAGCGCCTGCTCGAAGAAGATCTCGGACATCACGAGCGTCATCGACGGCATCGCGTTCCAGACCAACATCCTCGCGCTCAATGCCGCTGTGGAAGCCGCGCGGGCCGGCGAGCAAGGACGCGGCTTCGCGGTGGTGGCGAACGAAGTCCGCAGTCTGGCGCAGCGCTCGGCGGTTGCCGCCAAGGAGATCAAGTCCCTCATCGGACTCAGCGTCGAGCGTATCGAGGCCGGCTCGCGCCTCGCCGGCGAAGCCGGCACGACGATGGGCGACATCGTCATCCAGGTACGCCAGGTCTCGAGCCTCATTTCCGAGATCGACGCGGCAACCCAGCAGCAGACGACCGGCATTGATCAGGTGAGCGGTGCCGTCTCGCAATTGGATCAAGTGACACAGCAGAATTCGGCACTGGTGGAGGAGTCCGCAGCGGCGGCCGAGAGCCTGAAGCGCCAGGCGATGACCCTATCCGAGACGGTGCAGGTATTCAGGCTCACGGCGCCTTCGCGTGCCGAGTTCGGATAGCAGACCTTGCGCGCCAACTCCCCTTGCTCGCGGAGACTCCCTTCGGTGACCTTTGCAGCGACCTCGGCTTGGCGCGCGTTACTCACGACTTCTTCTGAAGCTCTGATGATCCGGGCGGAACACTCGCTCGGCTTTGGAGCGAAATTCTGCCTCCACGGGAGAATATGGAGGCAGGCGTGGACATTGATCACAGCACGGGCGGAAAGCGAGTTGGCGGCCTTGTCAGGGGGCCTGGCCAACGCAAGATTTCGGGTCAGGCCATGCGTCAATAGCTGATCCCGAACGCCATATGCTCCGGATGGGCGCAGACGATGGAAGAACTCTGGTTGTTCACGTCGTCGTGCGCGAACCCGTAGGACAGGCCCGCGATGCTGTGCGCATGCCAGAACGCGGCGTAGTAGTTGGCCGGGGCGCTCTGGTAGTAGTTGTTGCGCGTCACAGTTCGTGCTAGTAGCACCACAGTTCGCGCTAGTGTCGGTAAATCCACCGCTTCTGTCGTCGCTTCTCCTCAAGCTTGCTGACCATCCGCAAGAGATGCTCGAAATTCCTGGCCGACCGCACGCTGCGCGCTGGGATTGTCTCGAGCTGCATGTCGTGGACATCGCACCTGGCAGCGCCCGGATCCAGCCACGCCCTCTTCCACCTCGGCGCGGTCACGTCCGCCGGGTTCAGGAACACGCAGGTAGCGCAGTAGTACGCCCAGATGCGGTCGCGCCGCCAAGACGATGGCGCCTCGATAGCCGAGAGGCGACCGGGATCCAGTCTCGCAAGGCGCGCCAGGCGCCGCAACTGTTCGGACGACAGCTGCACAGGCATCAACCAACCCAGATTGCCGCTCGTATCGAGTTCGATGCCACCATCGTCACATAGTTGCTCGACGCTCACCCGGTAGCGAGCAGCTACTCGGCCGATCCAACTGCCCATCGCTTCCTCGGGAAATGGCCGTGGCGCGACTGGCCAAGCCTTCGCCTCAATGAACGTGCCGGGCCGCATGCTCGAGATGAACCAACGTGATCTTCTCGGTTCGATCACGGATTGCCAGTTCGGCCGCCTGATTCAGCAGCAGTGTCACGGCACCGGTCACCCCGTCGCTGACGCCGAGCACGAACTGGACGATGTCTCTCTGCGCCAGCCCCGACGGCTTGCGTAGCGGAATCAAACGTTCGAATGCCGCGATGAATCGCCGGAACTCGTCGTTCTCACCCCACCGCGGCAGCTCCAAGGGAGTAAACCGACTGATCATCTGGGCGTCGCTCTGAAGCGCGATCAACGCGTCGGCTGTGCCAACCAGAACGATGCTCATTCGCAAATCGTTGGCCAGGTACTTGAGGAGATTGAGCGACGCCCGTTGTTCGCGGTAGCTGCCCGACAGAAGGTGGTGCACCTCGTCGACGATGAGCATCCGAGGTGCGATCCGTCGCAGCAGATCTCGCGTCAATCGTTCCATGCCGGCCAAGCCCACCTTCGGGTTGTGCGGTGCCCCGAGCTCGAACAACAGCGCGCTGTAGAAGCGAATTTGGTCTGGCGTGGCCGGCATCTGCATGGCCACCACCTGCCGACGCTCGACTCCACGCTCATCGTCGAAGTGATTCGGATGATCGCGCTGGAACTTCCGCACGATCAACGTCTTGCCGATATTGGACTGGCCATGCACGACCATGCACGGCATTCGCTCCCGTTCGGGGGTACCCAGTAAACGCTCCATTCGTTGAAGCGCGAGGCCGGCATAGGGATGGTCGACCCACCGATCACGCTGCATCGCCATGATGCGTTCGTCGTCAGCGAGCCCCATGTACGCCCGCGCAGCGTCACTCAGGTGCGCCAATGACGTGGCATCAACGGACCGTTCACCAGATTTCGGCATCGTAGGGCTCCACGGGTTTGCTGTAGTCCACGTCCGGAGAGGGCCCGGTCGGCGGGGATTGCCAAGGTGGCAATGGAACGACCTTCGTGGTCTTCCCTCGCCGCCCTGCGTTCTTCTTCGCTGCTTGCGCCTGCCCCGCGGCCTTCGAGACGATGGCTCGTTGCTCTTCGATCGTCCTGAAGATCAGCGCTTCGCTCACGTCCCGCTGTGCTTGTGATCGCAGCATCCTGCGGGCATGCCGCTGTTCCCAAAGCGAGATCGTGGGACGACGCACATCGGCGTAGCGCACCTCGATGTAGGTCTTGCTGTCGATCGTGACGAAAACCCGAGAGAGATCCTCCGGGTGGTAGCGCACCACGACCTTCTTTCGAGACTCGCGCCAGGCCGCAAAGATCGGGTGCCAATATCGGATGTAGAACAGCGTCAGCCCATCTGGCTGGATCGTCCTAGATTGAAGGGGAAGGAACTGGACAAGGAACCGGAGCGCCTGCGAGGGATCGGCTGGTAGCTGCTTGGGTGCCGCCGACCGACACAACGTCTGCCACGCGGCGTCCGGTGTCGCGCCCATCAATCCACGGTGCTCGCTATGGTGGTAGCGCTGAACCACCTCGAGCACGAGCCAGTGCTCGAACTCCCTCAGGGTCAGCGCGGCCACCTCTTCCGGCTTTCGAACTTTGCGATCCTTTGACGAGTTGCCCGTGGCCCCGGGCAGCCCGCGCAGCCTCTCCATCAGTGTTCGGTTCATGCGCTCGATGTGTCCGCCGAAGTGGGGGCGACCCACAGGCCGGTAGATCAGCTCGATACCGTACTGGGAACAGCCAGCACATAGCGCGCGGCTCTTGAACTCGGCAGCGTTGTCGAGGTGAAGTGCCTTGGGGATGCCGTTCATGGGCCACTGGACGTCGATGCCGAGGCTGGCCAACCAGGCAGCCTTTGGAAGCGCGACGCGCGTCAGGAGCAAGGCGACCACCGCAGCGTTCGGCCGTTCCATCGCAACGTAGATACCCACGACGCAGCGGCTGGCGACGTCGATGGCAACCGACAGCCACGGGCGTCCGATCGGCCGTCGAGTTCTCTCGTCGACCACGAACACGTCGGCCTGGGTGTGATCGATCTGCACGATCTCCAGGACGGTGTCGGCGACCAGTTGGCCCGGGGCGACCATGGCGGAAGGGTCGGCCGCCAACCTCAATGCCTCCGCTTCGCGATGTTGACTCCAACGTCGAGCGACGGTGCTGGTGGACGGAGCGGGCAGTCCAGCGAGCCGGCAGCGCCGGCGTACCTCCATGGTCAAGTCCAGTCGGGGGTGAGCCAACTCGCGCTGCCGGGGCAGCCAACGAGACAACACCGCGTCGATCACGTGGTCAACGCGCTTGTCGAGTCGGGTTCCACCAGCAGCCGGTCCAGCGCTCTTCGGAACGATTGACGACGCGACCGGATCCTCGAGAAATCGCTTACGCAGCCGGTAGACCGTTGTCCAGTGCACGCCCAGCAGATGCGCCGCGACCTTCGCCTGCGCCAAGCTCAGCGGTTTATCACCCAGCGGCCTCAGCACACGGGCGATCGAAAACTCACGCTCAGAGGGCGATTTCTCAGGCTTCATAGTGCTCGGATCAACGGCTACAAACCGACACTAGCACGATATTTGATTGCAATCTCCGCACTAGCACGAACCGTGACCGTCAGAGCCAATGACCGTTGCCCGCGAGCAACGAGTCGTTCGATTCCGAGAACTGCCTTTTTTCGAGCGAAATCAACAACTTGCCGCGATCTGCCGCTAGCACGAACCGTGACGCTCACTAGCGCTAACTGTGGAGCACAACAGCGGGTGCGCGCGTCGTCGTCACCAGCCGCACCGAGGCGCGCGTCCAGCACGCCAGCGGCCAGGGCATCTCAAGATTGGACATGACGACTCCGGCTGGTCAGCCAATTGCATGTCCAGTCACACGAGCTCCGCTGAGACGACCCTCAGCCTTTCGGAGGGTATCGAGGTAGCCAGGCTGCATGTCTGCATTGCTCGCGAAGGCTGTATCAATGGAATCCATAAGAATCCGCGTGCGCCTGGCGAGCAGTCGGCGCTCTGGATAGACCAGATGGACCTCGGCGGCGGGAAGCGGGTGCCCGGGCAGCAACGCCTTGACCCGCCCAGCGCGCAGATCCCCTTCGAAGAGCCAAACGGGCGCGAGGCCGACGCCCAGGCCCTGGCGCACCGCGTTCACGATTGCTTCGTGATTGTTGAGGCGGTAGCGGCCATGCACGCTGATCTCGCGATCGATGAACGGCCAGATACTTCCGGTCGGCAATCGGGTGTTGAGAAGGCAATCGTGCTTCAGCAAGTCTTCTGGCGTGGCCGGCTCACCATGGCGTTCGAGGTATTCGGTGCTGGCGAACACCGCTCTCTCGGACACGCCGATCTTCCGTGCGACTAGCATGCTGCTCTTCAAGGTCCCGACGCGCACAGCCAGGTCAAAGCGCTCTGCGACGAGATCGACGTATTCGTCAGACAGATGTAGTTCGACTTCCAGGTGTGGATAACGCGCGAGCAACGGCGCGATCAAGGGTTGCACATGCAGCAAACCGACGACCATTGAACAGCTGACGCGCAACAGGCCACGAGGCTCGTCTTCGCCGCGAGCCACCGATTCGGCCTCGCCGATCGTGTCAAGCGCACGCCGGGCGTCGATGTAGTAGCGCTCCGCCTCAACCGTCAGAGTCAGCTTATGCGTGGTCCGGTGCAACAGACGTATACCAAGGTGCGATTCGAGTGATCCTATGTGACGACTGACATTGGGCTGGCCTATGCCGAGTTCACGGGCCGTTGCGGAGAAGCTGCCCGTCTCCACCGCTCGCACGAAGCACTGCATCCACAGAAGCTTGCCCGTTTGCCGAACCATGGCGCCGTCCTGATCCTGCCGGACATTGCCGTTCGCGTGTTTGGCTGGTGTCGCGTGCTTGTCGTCGTTCACAGGTGATGCTGCTTTCGCATAGATGGTGGAAAAAGCGCATGGAGGTCCTAGTCCATGTGATCAGAGCATAGGCGATATGCGCTCGCCCTACCTACCAATGCGTGCCGTGCGACACCACACTTCTCTCCTTACTGCATGACAGTGCTTACCAAGAGAGAAACCATGAAGATCGAACTCAACGGCCGCAAGGCCCTCGTCACTGGATCCACCGCGGGCATCGGCCGAGCAATCGCCGAGGGCCTTGCCCGCGCTGGCGCCTCGGTTGTCATCAATGGGCGAACCAAGGAACGGGTGGACACTGCAATCAAGGAGCTGCGTGCCCTGCTGCCGAGCGCCGAGTTCATCGCCGCCGTGGCCGACGTCTCCACGGCTGAAGGCTCCGCCTCCCTCGCGGCGTTGGTCAAGGACGTCGACATCCTCGTCAACAATGCGGGCACGGCGTACCCGAAGGACTTCTTCGAGCAGAACGACGTCGACTGGCTCAACCTGTACCAGCTCAACGTCATGAGCGGTGTTCGTGCGTCTCGGCACTACATGCCCGGCATGATCCAGCGAGGCTGGGGACGCGTGGTGTTCATCAGCAGCGAGTCCGCCATTGCCGTTCCCAAGGAAATGATCGACTACGCCGTCACGAAGACGGCACAGCTCGCCCTGTCGAGAGGGTTGGCCGAGCTGGCCAAGGGAACGGGCGTGACCGTCAACGCCGTCCTGCCCGGACCCACTCGCTCCGAAATCATGGACAACTGGATGAAGGCAGCCGCGAAGGAGCAAGGGATCACCCAGGACCAGGCTGAGCAAAACTTCCTGAACACGACCCGCCCTTCCACTCTCATCAACCGGTTTGCAACGACCGAAGAAGTGGCGAATCTGGTCGTCTACGCGTGCTCGGAGCAGTCTTCTGCCACTACCGGCTCTTCGCTGAGAGTCGATGGGGGCGTTGTTCGCTCCATCATTTGACGGGCGTGTCGTCGGTGAAGCTTCCTTGGAGGGCGGCTCGCACACGCCCATGAACTCAGGTTGCCGGCCGGACCGGACGCATGCGTCCATACGCATGTGTTCGCGCCATCGGCCGGTCCTGGGCATCTTGCCGACACTCACGAGTGCGCCGCCGCAGTCTCGAGGCACCGGCAGTCCGTATGAGCTCGAGTCGCCTGCGTGACTAGGTGATGTGCTTATGCCACCTGAAGGCTGATCTCGCGACCGCAGCTTCAAACGGCGACCAGTTCGGCATCGGAGGTGATGAAGCCGGTTTCAGACAAGCCCAGGTGGAATATCTTGTTGCTTGTCTTCCAGAACACCAGTTCGCGTTCAGCCGAACTCGGAAGTACGTCTTCGACGATCCGCACATGCTCTTTGATCCCATACGGAACCGGACCGAAGTCAGTGCCGAACACCACTCGGTCCACACCGCACAGCTCGATCGCGGCGCGTACTCCGATGGCATTGAACCCCATGGTGTCGAGCAGGATGTTGGTCTTGCAATAGTCGAATGGCGAGCGCTTGTTCGTGTAAGGCTTGCCGGCCGGCGGGTTCTTGATCCCGTTGTAGTTGAGGTGCCAATTGAATTCGAGGCGTCCAACAATGGACGCGAGCCCGCCGCCCATGTGGACGATGAGCGCCTGCAGCTTCGGATGACGATCGAACACGCCGGAGGCAATCATCCGGGCGACGTTAACGGTCGAGTCGAAGGGGCGGCCAACCGCCTCGTTGAGACGGTATTGCATGAGCGACTCGTGCCCGATCGACTGCATCGGTGGATGGATGTGCACCACCAGGTCATTGGCTTCCGCAAACTCCCATAGCCATTCCGCCTTGGGGCTGTCGAGGAAGACGCGATCCGCACCGTCACCGTAGCTCGACGCCACCGAAATCGCCTTGGCGCCGCCCTGGCGGATCATCTCCTCGACAATGGGGCGACAACTCTCCTCGAGTGCGTGTGCGTTGGCCGTCGCTACGAACTCGCCGGGGTAGCGATTGCTGATCTCCCGGTATTCGTCGTTCAGGAACTTGAGGGCGTCGCCCGTGCTGCCTTGAAGCAGCCCCTGCGCAATCCAGTCCACCTCGCCGCCATTGGTCATGAGGCTGAGGGTGATGCCACCCTCGCGCTGGATAGGCATGGCGTAATCCAGATCGAAAACCTCGCGATAGGCCATCAAGTCCAGAGCGTTGGTCTGCGGGAATCCTTGCTTCGGGTCGAGCAGGCCTCGCTCCTCCATCTTGGCTTGCATCTTGGTTCCCCACGGGTGCCGGTGGGTATCGACAATGGCCCGGCGTTGAGTCTTGTTCGGCAGTGTCATGGAAATCTCCTGGACAGTTGACTGACGGTTGGCCGATTGCGAATGAGGACACTGTCCATTTGGTGTGCCTTCGCTGATCGCAATTGTTCAGTTTCATCAAAGATGTGGCGTTGCATTTCGTCATCGACGCTTTCGCCTTTTGATTCGAAACGAGGCTGCGCGCGAGTCGCCTCCCGGTCTGTGCGACAGCACACGTACCTTTCGCAGACTGCCGAAACAGGTCTACCGCTGGTAGTGTTGGCGCGTTGTCTTTGTCGAGCAACGACGAACCAGATTTCTGCACGGCGCCAACACGTTCACCGAAGGCTTGTTCACGATGCGGCGAGTGAGCGCCCTCGTTCTGGCCAAGCATTCGTTGCGACAGATTCGGCTCTCAACATCGCATGTGCAGCAGCCACTGCCGAAACCGATCGGGCTGGGCGGTCGACGGCAGGTAGGTGTAAAGCCGGAAAGCTGACGTCGGCGCAGGACAGGAAGTGTGGCCGGCGCTGCTGTCGACCGGCGACCAGCGGAGCAAGGCCCAAACTCCTTGAGCGGCCGGCCGACTGGAAGCGTCCGGCCGTCCAGTTGGCCGCCAGGCGATGTCCTCATCCCTCTGAAGCCCGTCGTAGACACCGCGCGCATTTCGACGCGCAGCCGAGCGCCAGCAAGCTCGGTCGCGATGCGTGCACGCGGCGTCGGCCGATGGCTACGAATCCGAGAGCGCCGTTAGCCACGCGTTCAAACGATACTCGGGCTGTTCTCCCCGTCGATACACCATAGCCACATTTCTGAGGTCACCAGCTGAAAACGGCGACCCTCCATCACTCGATGCGCCGCTCGCCAACCCGATCCGGCACCCCAGCAAGCTTGGTGAATTCGCGATACAGCGGGACATCGCGCAACGCCCGCCAATGGGCATCGAAAGCGCCAGTGATCCGATGCTTGCCCGGTGCAGCTTAGTCTATGCCCAATGTTTCGCTCGCGGGAACTCTACGGTGGATTTGAGATCGTAGGACGGAGCCGGACTCGAGCTGGTTCGACGTGAAGTTCGGTCGTTTTGTATTTCGTGTTTCGGTACCGCGGCTTCGTCTTGCAGTTGAGCCGCCTGCACAGTTGAAAGGCTTTCTTCAAATGATCCGCATGAAACGATTTTCGAGCGCGTATTTAGGCGCAATGCTCGCGGTGGCACCGCTTCTGACGGTGCCTTTTGCGGCCTCTGCTTCACCGGACGGCGTAGGTTCGGAGCTGGAGGGCAACAGCGCTGAGGCCGTACGTAGCGATGGGTCGCGCGCAGTCATCTTCTTCAAGCCTGATCATCGTGTTGATTTTGACGCCGCGATGGGAGACAGGCCTGCGCACTACCATGGCAAATACTCAGTCGGCGACGGCCAGCTTTGCTTTGAGATCATGGGAGATCGAGACTGCTGGCGATATTCCGATGCGTTGAAACTCGACCACCCGGTGACGCTCCCGATGGCAGGCAAGGGGCACATGACTGCTATCTACACTCTGCGGCCCGGCACATCCGCAAAAATGCCGCCGGAGGCCAAATAGGCAGCACCCGTCCTCAGAGGCCGTCGACAATCCGCCCCGACCAACGTGATCGAATCGCTGTTGCGTTGGCTTTCTCTATGGCAACTCACGCGGTCACCTAAAATGCTGAGAGCCGACCCGAGCGACATGTCATCGGCGTTCGCCACAGGACGACTGCACTACGGTTCGCTCCGACGAACCCGCGGAGGGTCTGAGAACTGGCACGGCAATCTCGCGACAGACGTCTTGTGCAGACCTTCCTTGACGGCGGCGCACGGGCGGCCTCAAGGTGCAGAGCACCCCGTTACAGACTCATTTCGAAACGATAGTCGTGCGTCCGGCTGGAAGGGACAGGGAGTTTCGACCCAAGCATCGACTAAAAATAGGACTCCGTCTTCGCATTTCGTTCGCGGATCGCCTCTTCGGTTCTCGGAACCAGCGTGTCAAGCGCTCGCACCGCTTCGGCTTGTACTTCGTTGATAAACGGGCGGAAGCTATCGTCGTAGTTGCGAAAAGCCAGCGCATAGTCTCCCGCAGCTGGCCGCATCGCGTCCGCCAGCGCGGCCGCTCCTTCAATGGCGAGCGACCCTCCCATTCCGGCCGCGGGCGACGGACAGTACGCGGCGTCACCCACCAGCGCAACTCGGCCCTTAGACCATGAGGCCATTCGGACCTGACACAGCTTGTCGAAGTAGAAGCTCCTCGATTTCTCAATTTCACCGAGCAGTTCCGCGGTTCTCCAACCCACGCCGGAAAACTGCTCTGCGAGCATCTTCCGCTGCTGCGCCTCGTCTCGATAGTCGTACGGAATCTGCTCGTCGGACACGAAATTTAGGATGATGTCCGTCTTGTTCTTGTAGGCATTCAACATCACGGCCTTGCCCGGCTCGTTGTACAACTGTGCGGTGTCACGTTCAATGAGCAGCTTGTCCACGATCGTGATCGATGAATAACGCTGCAGATAGTGCAGGTACTGCGCTTCTTCGCCGAACCAAATCCTCCGCACGCCCGAATGTGTTCCATCGCAGCCGAGCACCAAGTCAAACGAGCATCTTTCCCCGTTTTTGAAAACGACTTCGACGCAATCCGTCTCGCTCAGCCCAGCGACGCTGTCCCCGAATACGATTTGACAACGATCTCTAACAGCGTCGAACAGGATGCTCATCAGCACGTCACGCTCGATCTCATAGTCATCGTCCGGAGGCGGCTCACCCTCCGCTCGAACCACGAGGCTGCGTACGGTCCGGTCGTCCGCAGTCTTGAAGTCCCACTGCCTCAGACTCAGGCGGTTCGCCTGGATTTTCTCGAAGATCCCCATTCGCTTGACGATATCAATGGTGTTGCCACGAATGTTGACTGCAGTGCCGCCGGCCCGTATCCCCGGTGCGATTTCCACGACGGTTATGTCGTAGCCTAGTTCGCTCATCCAGTAGGCGGACGAGAGCCCCGCGAAGCTTGCACCCGCTATCAGAATCTTCTTGCCGTTGAGTGCATTCATTGGCTGCCCTTTCCGCTCTCACGCTCCACCGTGGAGCGACATCATCATAATTTTATACCAGGTATAATTTTCTTTCTTAAATCTTTTTACCAAGTACATTTTTTTATTCCTGCGCTGACTGACGACACCCGTACCGGCTAAGATGCGGACCTATGGGACAACTGCGCGAGAGCAAGAAACGAGAGACTCGGCAACGGATCTCAGACATTGCGACCGAACTCTTCTTTACGCACGGCTTTGAAGCGGTGACGGTCGACGAGATTGCCATCGCTGCGAAGGTGTCGAAGATGACGGTCTTCAACTACTTCGCGCGCAAGGAAGAGCTCCTCCTCGATCGCGAGGATGACTTGAAGCTGTTGCCCTTCCGGCAAGCCATCCGCACGAGGCCGGAAGGCCAATCTCCCGTCAACGCGTTGCGCGCTCTCGTCAAGGAGATGAGCGCCCAGAAGCATCCTCTCTTCCACATCAACAGCAAGATGGTTGGCTGGTGGCGTGTGGTCGACGCGAGCCCATCGCTCAAGGCACGCCTCCGTGAGCTCGCGGACGAAGCGACCGAGGGGCTCGCGATGGAATTGGCTGGACCGATGCCCGACGGCCTGACGAGGTTGACCGCGGGCATGATTGTGTTGACGCTGCGGACTGCACGCGAAGAAGGGACGAGACTGATCGAGCGCGGCGCGTCGACGAAGAAGGCGAACCTTGCGTTTCTGACACTGATGGAGCGCGGATTGGGGGCGGTCGAGCAACTACTCGCGCCCGCCCCTTTCCTTGGAATCTCGGTCGACCAACGTCTCATGATCGAGTAGATGCTCAGCTTGCTTGTCGGCGGTCACGACATCTCGCATCCTCACACCGGTCCATGTCGCTTCCTTGCAGTGGATGCGGGAGTTGCACGACGATGACCTGCAATTAGCGCATCACCAATGGTGAGGTCACGTACGTTCTATGCGGTCGCAAGAAGCGACAACGAGAAGCTACATCCCTTCACCAGCAGGCAACGCCCATTCCGCGCTTTTCCGATCGGTCAGGTTCGGTCCGATCGAAAGGTGCCCCCTTGGAGGGTCAGTGACGTGGGACGCGATCGACCTGCTCGTGTCCACCGTGGCGCAGACTAGCTCAGCGAGACCGAGGCGGGGCAATTTGCGACCAAGACCCCACAAAATGCGACGAGCAAGGGTTGGAAGCCAGTAGACCGCCCGAGTAACCTGTGCACATGACGCAATCGAGGTCTCCCTTGCAGTATCTGGAACGCGCCAAGCCGCAGCATCTCATCTGTAGCCTATGGGCGGCGAACTGCATTCTCGGTATGGGCCTGTCCCTCGTGCCACCGGTAGAGTCTGCAGTTGCCCTTAAGCTGCTGGGAACCTCCCTGTGCGGCCTTGGCCTGTCATTCGCCGTGACGGCGCTGACGGAGCGAGCGCTCGTCCTGCCACCGCGACAAAGCCTGACCGTACTCGTATTGACAATCATCGCGAGTGGCACCTTGATCTGGATTGCCGACACGCTGTTCCAGGCCTCGACGGTTCCACACGGATGGTCCCTCGCAGCGTTTGCAACCCGGCGGTACAACTGGGTCTACTTCAATCTGCTGTTCGGGCTACAGGTCATTGTTCTGGCGTTGATCTTCTCGACACGCGCCTTGGCTCTGCGAGAGAAGCAGCTTGTCGAGGCGCAGCTTGCGGCCTTGCGATTCCAGATCAATCCACACTTCTTGTTCAACACGCTCAATGCGATCTCAACGCTCGTTTCGGAGCGCGACGGTGATGCCGCCGAAGAGATGATCGCCAAACTGGCGGACTTTCTGAGCGTCACACTGGCAGAGGACCTCGCGTCGCTCGTCCCGTTGCGCAGGGAACTCGAGACGATACAAGCCTACCTGGAAATCGAGACGGTACGGTTCGGCGACCGATTGCAAGTCCGCTACGCCTGCGACAAGGCGGCCAGTGATATCCCAGTGCCCAGCCTGATCCTCCAGCCGTTGGTTGAGAACGCTATCAAGTTTGCAGTCGCACCGTCCAAAGGCGGAGCGCTCGTTAGCATCAGAGCGACAGTCATTGAAGAGGAACTGATCATCACCATCGAGGACAGCGCTGCGCTACCTGCCGACACGGTTCGCAAGAACGTTGGCTCCGGCGTGGGGCTTCGCAACGTCGCCCAGCGCCTCAAAACGCAGTACGGCCAAGCAGGTTCGCTAGAGACGCGAAAACATAAGTATGGCTTCGAGGCCACCGTGCGCTTGCCCTGCGGGCAGATCGAGCGGCGGAGCGAAGTGTGACGCGCGTGCTGCTTGTCGACGACGAACCACTCGCGCTGCGGCGCTTGATTGCTGTCGTGGGCGAAATGTCCGATGTCGAAGTGGTCGGCACGGCAAGCGACGGGGAGAGCGCCGTTGCGCAAGCCCGCAGGCTCAAGCCCGACATTCTGGTGCTTGATATCGAGATGCCCGTGTTGAACGGGATCGAGGTTGCCTCGATTCTGGCAACTGAGTCGCGTTCGCAGGTCATTGTGGTCTCGGCATTCGCCCGGTACGCAACGGACGCGTTCGCCATTGAGGCGACGGACTACGTGCTGAAGCCGCTGCGCCCCGATCGACTTCGGCAGGCCATCGAGCGTGCCCAGCGGCGCATTGCCGAGATTGCAGCTCTGGCCACCACAGATCAAGAACCAGCGGGCGTGCTTCCCTCGCTGCACATTCCGGATGCACGGGGCGGCCGAGACGTTGCATTGGTGGACGTCAAGTGGATAGAAGCTGCGCGCGACTACGTGATCGTCCACACCGCCACGCAGAGCCATCTCGTACGCAGCACCATGACGGAAATGGCAGACCAATTGCCAGCGGCGATACCGCGTGTGCATCGATCGGCTTTCGTCAACCTGGACCATGTGGAGCGCTGGGTGAGATCGGAGAAGGGCGTCTACCGACTTGTATTGACCGATGGCGAGTCCGTGCAGGTTGGCCCAAGCTACCTTCCCGAGCTGCGGACGATGCTACGCGATAGCAAATCTCTCCGACTGGCTAGCCGAACCCCTCAGCAACTGAACAAGGAAAAGCAATGATGATGCGTTGCCTGCGCCGCTCATTCCCTCTGGCAGCAATCGTACTCGCGAGCGCTGCCATGGCGGCGCCCGCCGATACGGGCCATGGCGGCTGGGGATTCGACTTGACTGGGATGGACCGAAACGTCAGGCCCGGCGACGACTTCAATCGTTTCGCGAACGGCGCTTGGGACGATCGCACCACGATTCCCGACGATCAGGTTCGCATTGGCCAGTTCGCCAATATGGCTCGCGAGGCGAACGAGCGGACACGCCTGATCGTGGAAGCAATCCCCGACGTGAGCGCAACGCCGGTCGACCAGGTCGGAAAGGTGGGACAACTCTATCGATCGTTCGTTGACGACGCAGGAGTGGAAGCGCGTGGTCGTGGTCCGCTGGACAGCGAGCTTGCGCGGATCGATGCCGCTGCGAATCGCGACGACCTCGCTGCGCTAATGGGCCAAGCAAATGCGAGCCTTGGCGCCAGTCTCTTCGATCTTGATCTGAGCGCCGATCAAGACGGCGGGAAGGGGTACGACGTCTACCTCGCTCAAGGTGGCCTCAGGCTCGCCCGTGACTACTATGTCGACCCCCGCTTCGCCGGCAAGCTATCAGCCTATCGTGACTATGTCGCCAAGTTGCTGGATCTATCCGGTTGGAAAGACTCACGTGCTGCAGCTAGCCAGGTGGTCGAGTTCGAATCCAAGATCGCGGTAGCGAGTTGGAGTGAAGAGCAAACGCGGGATCCGATCACCACACGCAATCCTCGGACGATCGCGACGCTGGAAAGACAAGCCCCTGGTTTCCCGTGGCAGCGATTCTTCGACGCGGCCGGCTTGGCTGACCTCAAGGGACTCAACCTCTCGACGCCGAGCAGTGTGCAGCGACTCGCCAAGCTCTACGCCACGGTGCCGTTACCTGTCCTGAAAGCGTGGCTCAGCTTTCGTACAGCGGACAACGCTTCCCCATATTTGTCCAAGGCTTTCGTGGAGGCGCGCTTTGAGCTACGACATACCACATCTGGTCAAGCTGTCGCGCTACCGCGCTGGCAGCAGGGAATGGAGATGCTGAACACATTGATGGGCTCCGCTGTAGGTGAACTCTATGTCGCCCGTTACTACCCGCCTGAGACTGAAGTGGCTATGCGCCAACTCGCCGAGAACGTTCGCGCCGGGCTTCAACGCGAGATCAGCAATGCGTCCTGGATGAGCGACTCAACCCGTCGGGAAGCACTGCGCAAACTCGCCACTCTCGAGGTGCAGGTTGGGCGCCCTACGAACTGGATCGACTATGGCTCGCTGGAGATCCGACACGACGATCTCTTCGGCAACGTAATGCGCGCTCGTGCGTTCGATTGGCACCGAAGGGTTGCGCAGCGCTTCGGCCCGTGGAACAAGAGCGATTGGCGGTTCTGGCCTCAGTACCCCACGGCCTACAACGAAGACAGGCAGCTGATCTTTACCGCGGCGATGCTGCAGCCGCCATTCTTCGATGCCAAGGCGGACCCTGCAGTCAACTACGGCGCAATCGGTGTGGTCATCGGGCACGAACTCAGCCACAACTTCGATGACCAGGGGCGCCATGTCGACGCAGACGGGCGCCTGCGCGATTGGTGGACGTCTGCCGATGCTCGGCGGTTCAACGAGCAGGCCCGCCGCTTGAGCGCGCAGTTCTCTCTCATGGAGCCGTTGCCTGGCGTTCACATCAAGGGCGACCTCACGCTCGGCGAAAATATCGCCGACCTGGCAGGGATGTCGATCGCACTGAACGCCTATCACGCATCGCTTGGCGGCAAAGCGGCACCGGTGGTGGACAACCTCACGGGCGACCAACGTTTCTTCCTGAGCTGGGCGCAATCCTGGCGTGACAAGGAGCGTCCCGACAAGCTTCGCGACCAACTCGCCTCAGACAAGCATAGTCCTCCCGTGGCACGCGTCAACGGCCCGATGCGTAATCTGGATGCTTGGTATGAAGCATGGGGTATCAACCAGCATGACAAATTGTTCTTGGCGCCAAAAGACCGCGTCCGACTCTGGTAGTCGGTTCAATACCTGTAGCATGGGCCGAGCCCGTTTGACGTAGGGAGCCCTTTCGCGCTTGCTAATTGGTAGTGTGCAATGAATCCGCAAACTGAACTCGATTTGGTCGTCTACGGTGCTTCCGGCTACACAGGCAAGCTCGTGGCTGAGCATTTGTTGCAGCGCCGTGGCATCGGGAGGCGCCTGCGCTGGGGCATCGCCGGGCGCAGCCCCGACAAACTTGAGATGGTCAAGCGCGAATTGGGTGCGTCCGATATGCTGCCCACGCTGGTGGCCGACGCCACGACTCCTGGGAGCCTGCAGGCAATGGTCGCTCGCACCAAGCTTGTCGTCTCGACCGTCGGACCGTATCAGCTCTACGGCACAGAACTGGTGGCAGCCTGCGCACGGCTAGGCAAAGACTATGTCGACCTTTGCGGCGAGCCACTGTGGATGCGCGAGATGATTGATCGCTACGGCGAGGACGCACGTCGCACAGGTGCGCGCATCTTGTTTTCTTGTGGATTTGACTCGATTCCTTTCGAGCTTGGCGTGCATGCCTTGCAGACATGCAGCCAAGAGGTTTTTGGGAAGCCCGCCACGCAAGTCAAGGCGCGGCTGGATGGCGCACGCCTGGCCAAATCGGGGTTCTCGGACGGCACGATCACCAGTTTGCGGGAGAACCTGCGCGTGGCCGCAGACAACCCTGACCTCCTTACCAGCCTACGCGACCCGTTCCTTTTGGCGCCGGGCTTTCGCGGGGCATCGCAGGCGGAGATGGAGTTGCCCCGCTTCGACGAGGAACTCCGGGTGTGGCTAGCACCCTTCGTAATGACGATCATCAATGCGAAGAACGTGCATCGGTCCAATCGCCTGATGGGACTTCCGTGGGGCACCGACTTCTGCTACGACGAGATGCTGGTCATGGGTCCAAATTCCGGCGGCAAGCTCGCGGCGGAAGGGCTGGTGGAGGCGATGAAGCAACTGTTGAGCGTGAAGGCAGGTGAGCAGCCACCCGGTACCGGTCCGACACGCGAACAGCGCGAAGCGGGCTCTTACCAAGCCATATTTAGTGCGAAGGTGGATGGCACGCCGCTGCGATTCGCTGTCACCGGCGCGGGCGATCCCGGCTACGGGTCGACTTCCAAGATGATTGCCGAGACGGCGTTGTGCCTGATTGTTGGCGCCGACCGAAATTTGACCCACTTGTGAGGCTTGTGCCGACTGAAATTTGACCCGGGTGTTTCACCTACCCTGCTTCTTTTTCGAGCAGCGGGGTTCGAGGAG
>Ga0302310_10000515_pt1 | contig 36380 bp, 30 predicted proteins | sample III_Palsa_N1_2_FD_200451 | JGI IMG/M metagenome (GOLD analysis project Ga0302310, IMG submission 200451) | Peat permafrost microbial communities from Stordalen Mire near Abisko, Sweden - III_Palsa_N1_2 | ecosystem: Environmental > Terrestrial > Soil > Palsa > Peat permafrost | place: Sweden...
CCAGTGTGACAATTGGATACTGGCTGGGGTGCCGAATCCCAGGTCAGTCGCGAAAATTCTCGAACTGGAGCGGAACCTCGACATCGCTCTTGCGCAGCAGTGCCATGGCCAGCTGCAGGTCATCGCGCTTTTTACCACTGACACGAATCTTATCGCCGTTGATTTGGGCCTCGACCTTGAGCTTGGCCTCTTTGATTTTGGCCACCAGCTTCTTGGCGGCCATCTGCTCGATGCCCTGGCGCACGGTGATCTTGCGGCGCGCCCCGGCCAGGTTGACCTCGACGTCGCCAAGGTCAAGGCAGCGGGCGTCAATGCTGCGGGCCGCCAGGCGCAGCCTCAGGATGTCCAGAATCTGATTCAGTTGGTATTCGCTTGGCGCAAACTGCATGACTTCCGAGCCCGTGAGCTCGAAGCGTGCCCCCGTGCCGCGCAAGTCGTAGCGCTTCTCGAGTTCCCGCTTGGCCTGGTCGACCGCATTGGTCAGCTCATGCAGGTCGACTTTGGAGACGGCATCAAAGGAGGGCATGCGAAGTGCATTCCTTGCAGGACGGGGCAGCCATTTTAGACTGCTCGCGCCGCAGTTAGCCATGCGCGCGGTCGGGACTCAGGCGGTCTCGGCCTCTTTGCGCCGCAGGGCCTTGGCCTCGGCTTCGCGCCGCTCGGTCTCGATGTGTTCGAGGATACCCTCGACATCCGGGCGGCTCGGATCATGCACGTAGAGCCCCGTGAGTGCGGTGTCGGGCTTGAGCTCGCCGCGCTGGTAGATGCTCCACATTTCAAGCGCGTATTCGGTGAGGAGCAATTCGGGTGCAGCGCGGCCAAATGTGGCCCGCATGTTATTCACATCGCGCTCCAGCATACGGAAGGCGCTGTTGTTTGCCGCGGCGTTTACCGCCTGTGGCAGATCAATGATGACGGGCCCGTTGCCATCGACCAGGATATTAAATTCCGACAGATCGCCGTGGATCAGGCCGGCGCTCAACATCAGCACGATCTGCTCGATCATGAACGGGTGCCAGAGACGGGCCTGCTCGGGCGAGAACTCCACCTCATTGAGCCGCGGTGCGGGATGGCCAGATGCGTCCTGCACAAGTTCCATTAGCAGGACGCCATCGTAGACGCCGTAAGGCACCGGCACTCGCACCCCTGCTGCTGCCAAGCGGTATAGGGCCTGAATCTCTGCACTCTGCCATTCGGCCTCCTGGACGCGGCGTCCATGCCGACCGTGCTTGCCAAGTGCCCGAGCGTCGCGGCTGCCGCGGGTCTTACGCCCTTCCTGGTAGCGAGCGAGGTTGTGAAAGCCGCGCTGCTCAGCCTGCTTATATACTTTGGCGCAGCGGACCTCCTTGCCACAAGCCACGGTGTAAACCGAGGCTTCCTTGCCCCCCTGAAGGCGGCGCAGTACCTCATCGACGACACCGTCGTCAATCAACGGCTGAAGTTCCTTGGGAACCTTCATCGCAGCTGCTCGGCGAGCGGCAACCGCCTGTGCGGGGCAGCGCCGCGCTCCAGCGCCGGCTTTGACTGTCGCCCGCTCATGGGCACTGTCGACCCTCTGCCTTGAAGGTCAGAATCCGCGCTCTCATCCCTAAGCTCCTGATGTCCCGTCTGCGCCAATCACACAGTGTAGTGGGATTCTAAACTGGGCGGAGCGCGAGTTCTGTGCGGATCGGCAGGATCTGAGTATCTGTTAAATCATCCTTGCCGGATTCTCCCCGTAATCGGCCCAAGTACCCGCTCGCCGCGCGATCAGCGCGATCTCCCGCGAAGTGACTAATTCCCTCCGTAAAGAATTAATGCCGATCAGCGCCTCCGGGTGGCGTATTCTGTAGCGGTGCAGGGCGGCTGTGTACCGCGCTGCCATAAGCTGCCGAGCGATCAGCCTTCGGGGAGGAATATTTGATGCAAGAGGCGCTGCCGCGACTGGCTGCAGCCCTGAACGTGGGCGGGGTGTTACTCAAACATCGCCTGATCATGGGACCAATGACCGACGGGCTGTCGGTCAATGGGCGACCCGAGCAGGCCATGATCGAGTATTACCGCGCGCGCGCGCGCGGCGGCGCGGCGCTGATCACCATTGGCGCCACCGAGGCCCATCCTGGGTATGAGCGGGGCCGGCGCCCCGCGCTGACCAGCGATGAGGCGATTCCCGCATTTCGTCAGCTCACCGATGCTGTGCATGAGGCCGGCGCGCCCATCGTGGTTCAATTCCAGCACAGTGGTGCCAGTGCCAAGCCGCCGGTGTCGCCCTCCGGCGTGCCGAGTCTTTCGACCCAGAGCGCAGGCATTCTCACTTCCCGCGCATTGGCTCTCGATGAGGTCATCGAAATCCGGGATCGCTTTATCGATGCAGCGCAACGCGCCCAGCGCGCTGGATTCGATGGTGTGCAGCTGGCAGGCCAAGGCAATTACCTGCTCGGACAGTTCTTCTCGCCACGCATGAACCGACGCACTGATGCCTATGGTGGCAGTGAAGAGAATCGCACGCGCCTTGCCCTTGAGATGGTCCGGGGCATCAGGGCTCGCTGTGGCGCTGGGTTCCTGATCAGCTATGCCATCACCGCCGATGAATTGATGCCGCATGGACTGACCGCGGCGGACTGCTTGCCCTTTGCCACAGCCCTCGAGGGCGCGGGACTGAGCTACCTGGATGTCCGTGTGGGCACGCATGAGAGTTTCGCGACCTCGCCGCGCGCAACCGCGCACAGCCGCTACCAGGGGCGTAGTGGAATCTGGGATGCGGCGAAGCCCTTTAAGCAGGCGCTCACCATTCCGGTCTTCTGCTCGACCTCCGGTTGCTACGATCCGCGCCTCTGGGAGCAAGCGCTCGCAGAGGGTTGCGCAGATGTCATCCAGATCGGCAAGCCGCTGGTTGCGGACCCTGATCTGCCTGGCAAGGTGCTGATGGGACGATTAGATGCAATTCGCCCGTGCATTTACTGCATGCGCTGTCTCGAAATTTTTCGAGCGCCACCGGAGAAGGCGAAGCAACTGTGCGCGGTTAATCCCGCGGCGGGCGCCGAGTGGCAGCAACTTTCCAAACCGGCTGAGATCCGACGGGACGTGCTGATCGTCGGGGCGGGCCCCGCTGGTTTGGAGGCGGCGCGCGTCGCCGCGCTGCGTGGGCATCGGGTCAAGGTGCTGGAGCGCGAGGCCTCGGCAGGTGGCCAGCTGGATACGATCGGGCGTTGCGAGGGCGGTGCGGTCTACCTCAAACTTCGTGACTGGCTTTATGCCGCGTGCCTGGAGGCCGGTGTCCAATTCGAGTTCGGAATGCCGGCCACTGCGGCTGGCATCGCAGCTGCAGGCGCGGAGGTCATCGTGCTGGCCCACGGCCGCGCCGCCGCGGCCCGGCCCGACTGTCCCGGAAGTCAGCGCCCACAGGTGCTCGGCATTGAAGAGGCGCTGTCGCCATCGGCGAGCTTCGGCCCTCATGTGGCGATAGTGGGTGGTGGCCAGGAAGCGGTGGCGCTGGCAGTGACGGTTGGAGCACGCAGCCCGGACAGCCACATAACGTTGCTTGAGGCCGGGCACCCCAAGGAGCTCGGTGCGGGTCTCTCGCACATGGAGAGCGCGTATGCGGCCATGGTCCAAATGCCAAGTTTCGGCATGGAGGCGTACCTGGGGGTGCGCGTAACAGAGATCCGTGTGCGGGATGTACTGCTCGTTGACGAGCAGCATCGGGAGCGGCTGAAGATTCCAGCCGATCAGATCATCGTGGCGTTGCCGCGCGTTCCCGATTCAAGTTTGCGCGAAGAGCTGCAGCGCCTGGGTGTCATCGCCCAGGTCATTGGCGATGCGGGGGCGGGCAACAACGTAGGTTCGGCCATTCGCTCCGGTGCTGATCTGGCCCAACGGCTTTAGGAGTACGGTTGCATGAAGATGAGTGTCAGTGGGCTGGAGGGCGTGGAACTGGACGGGCGCATTGCGCGCTGCCGTGTGGCCGAGGGCCGCGTGGTATTTGATATTCGCCTGAACTTGCCCGTAGGCTGGCAAGCCACGGCGCGCCTCAATCGCGCCGATGTGTGGTCATTCACCTGGTCGCTGCTGAGCAGCCCGCGGGCGCTGCTCTATCTGATTTTCGGCATCGGCGGAGCTAAGTCGTGATCGAAGTTGCGAGTGTAGGGACACAGTCGGCGCGCCCACGCTTCTTTTACGGCTGGGTCATTGTGGCGCTGGCCGCACTGGGTGTGGCCTGCAGCTTCTCGGTGCTGGTGATCTCGCTGACTCCGATCTTCGGGGGGACCCTGAGTGTAGATCTGGGCTGGACAAAGAGTCAGATTCTGTACGGCAGCAGTGTGGCTGCAATAGGGGCCCCAATCTCGGCGCCGTTCATTGGCGCGCTGACCGACCGCATCGGCGTGCGTCCCATGCTGGTCGCCTCGTTCCTGATGGAAGCGCTGATCGTCGCTTCCTTCAAATTCATGGACAGCCATATCTTGGGGTATGTCCTGCGCTACCTGGCGCTCGTCGTGTTCTGCATGGGCACCACCCAGGTGGTATTCAGCCGCCTGGTCTCCTCCTGGTTCAACCGCAGGCTGGGGCTGGCGCTGGGCATCACGCTGGCCGGTGTCGGCATGGGCGGCGCGGTCTGGTCGCCGACGGCGCAATGGCTGATCGATCACTACGGCTGGCGCGACGCGTACCTGTATATCGCCGGATTCATCGCGTTCATCACCGTGCCGTTGCTGGCATTGCTGGTCCGGGATACTCCGGCGGCGCGCGGGCTGGCGGTCGACGGTGAGCAGGGCTCAGGCAACGTCCAGGCCGAAGCGATCGCGTCCCACACAGGCATGACGCTGCGCGAAGTCGCGGGCACCTCGCGCTACTGGGTGATGCTCGGTGCTTTTTTCCTCGTAGGCCTGAGTGTGCAAAGCATTGCTTTCCACATCGTGCCGCTGATCAAGAGTCGCGGGGCCTCGGCACAGTACGCGGCCAGCCTGCAGGGGTTCCTGTGGATTGCCGCGGTCGTGGGCCGCATATCATCGGGCTGGTTCATTGACCGCGCCTTTGCGCCGCGCGTCGCGCAAGCCTATCTGCTGGGACCGATCATAGGAATCGCTGCATTGGCCGTAGGCGTCAGTGGCCCCTCGGTCTTCTTCGCAGTGATGCTGGTGGGACTGGCGCTCGGCGGTGAGTCGGATGTGATCGCCTTCCTGGTGCGGCGATATTTTGGGCTGCTTCACTACAGCCGCATCTACGGCACATTCTTCGCCGTCTATGGCAGCGCCGCGGCCTTTGGCCCGCAGATTACAGCCTGGGCAGTCGAGCATGTGGCCGGAGGCTATACGGTAGTGCTCAAAGTACTAGTCGCGCTCGTGCTCGGGGCTGCCGCGCTGCTGTTCTTCCTGCCACGCTATGAACGCGCCTAATCGGGCCCGGACCGAAGCGAATCAGCGAGCGCTGGCAGCACGCTCCAGCGCCTCACCCGCAGTGAGCCATGCTTCCTCTGCAGCACTCAACTGGCGGCGAATATCAGCCTGCTCCGCCAGCAGATGTGTCAATGCGCTGCGCTTCGCTGCCGCATAAAGCCCTGGATCTGCCAGCCGCTGCTCGAGCGCCGCAGCGGTGGTCCCGAGCCGGCTGATCTCGAGATCCAAACGCTGGATCTCGGCGCGCAATGGCGCGACGCGCGCGCGTTCCTCTGCCTCCAGCCGCTTACGCGCGCGCTCAGCATCGCGTCCTTCGTTGCTTCGTGAGCTGCTGGGCTCGGCTACCGGCTCCGCAGCGGGGCGGCTCGCTGCGGCGCGACGCAGCCACTGCTCATAATCATCCAGGTCACCGTCAAATGGCTGGGCGTGTCCGTCCGCCACGAGCCAAAGAAGGTCGGCAACGCCGCGCAACAGGTGCCGATCGTGCGATACCAGCACGATCGCCCCAGTGAAATCCTGCAGTGCCATGGCGAGCGCGTGACGCATCTCCAGGTCCAGATGATTGGTCGGCTCATCGAGCAGCAGTAGATTCGGGCGGCGCGAGACCACCAGTGCCAGCACCAGGCGCGCCCGCTCGCCGCCCGAGAACGGCGCTACGGCTTCGAACACGCGCTCGCCCGAAAAGCCGAAGCTGCCAAGGAAGCTGCGTTGCTCGGCCTCGGTCGCGGCAGCGAGCGTGCTGCCGCCGAGTCGCTTCAGATGCCACAGTGGCGTCTCGCCGCCTTCGAGCTGCTCGAGCTGATGCTGGGCGAAGTAGCCAATGTTCAGGTCCGCGGCCGCCATGCGATTACCTTCGAGCAGCGGATTCACCCCAGCCAGCGTACGCATCATGGTTGACTTACCGGCGCCATTGCGGCCCAGCAGCGCGATACGATCCCCCGGCAGGATGCTGATGCCGAGCCCCGTCAGGATAGCGCTGCTGCCGTAGCCGGCGACGCCGCGGTCAATGCTGAGCAGCGGACGTGGCAGCCGCGCAGGCTCGAGGAAACTGAAGTGGAATGGCGAATCCACATGGGCTGGCGCGATCCGCTCAAGGCGCTCGAGCCACTTGATGCGGCTCTGGGCCTGCCGGGCCTTGCTGGCGGCGGCACGAAAGCGGCGTACGAAATCCTGTACGTGGGCGATCTCGCGCTGCTGGCGCACAAAGGCGGCCGCGCGCTCGGCCAGGCGCGCGGAGCGTTGGCTCTCGAAATCCGAATAGTTGCCGGTGTAGACGCTGATCGCATCAGCCTCGATGCTGACAATGCGCGTGACCACGTGATCCAGGAACTCACGATCATGGCTGATCACCAGCAGCGTGCCCGGGTAAAGACGCAGCCAGTCCTCCAGCCACACGACCGCATCGAGATCCAGGTGGTTGGTCGGTTCATCGAGCAGCAGTACATCGGAGCGGCACATCAGCGCCTGGGCAAGGGCCAGCCGTACCCGCCAGCCACCGGAGAATTCCGCGACCGCGCGCCGCTCATCGCCGGGCGCGAAGCCCAGCCCGGCGAGCAGCTGCGCGGCGCGGGCTGGCGCCGTGTAGCCGCCGATTGCTTCGAGATCGGCGTGCAGGTGAGCGAGCTGATGCCCGTCATCCAGGGCTTCGGCACTCGCGAGCTGGCGTTGCAGAGCGCGCAGCTCGGCATCCCCATCGAGGACGAATTCGAGCGCAGGCCGCGCATCGGCCTCGATCTCCTGAGCCACACTGGCCAGCACCAGGCTGCTCGGCAGTTCAAACTCGCCGGTATCGGGGGTCAGCTCACCGCGAATCAGCGCCAGTAAGCTCGATTTGCCGGTGCCATTGGCACCGACAATGCCGATTTTCTCGGCGCGGAACAGGCTGAAGGTCGCGGCGGCAAAGAGCACGCGCGGGCCACGCCTCAGGCTGACATTTCGGAAGCTGATCATGCGCCCATTGTAGGGGGAAGCTCGAGGCGTTGAGCTGCGCCGATCGCATCGCTACTCCCCCGCCCGTGGGACTTGACCGATGGCGTAAGATATTTGCATGCCATTGTGAGTCCGCGCTTGCCGATGGGGCGTGTGCCGGTCAGGAGATGTATGAAGTTCAAGGATTACTACGCTGTAATGGGGTTGGCGCGTGATGCAACCCAGGACCAGATCAAGCAGGCGTACCGCAAGCTCGCGCGCAAATATCATCCCGATGTCAGCAAGGAAGCGGATGCCGAGCAGCGCTTCAAAGACGTCGGCGAGGCCTACGCGGTGCTGCAGGATCCGGAGAAACGGGCGGCCTATGACCAGCTCGGCTCCGGGCCCCAGCCTGGCGAGGAGTTCCGGCCGCCACCGGATTGGGGTAACGGTTTTGAGTTCAGTGGCGCCGGACCCAGTACCGATGCGGGCGGCGACAGTGATTTCTTTGAGGCGCTGTTTGGCCAGCGTGGCCGCGGCGGCGCGCGCAGCAGCCGGAGCGCCGCCCCTGCAGATCATCACGCCCGCGTGCTGGTCGATCTGGAGGCCTCGCTGCAAGGTGCGACGCGCGCCTTCACGCTGCGCGTGCCTGAAGTGGATGCACAGGGCCGCCTCGTGACTGTCGAGCGACAGCTGAACGTCAAGATTCCCAAGGGCATTCGCGCCGGCCAGCAGATTCGACTGGCCGGGCAGGGCTTTAGCGCGCCAGGCCAGTCCGGCGCTGGCGATCTGTATCTGGAAGTTGGCTTTCAGCCGCACGCGCTGTATCGGGTGGATGGCTCGGATCTGTACCTGGATCTGCCGGTGGCGCCATGGGAAGCTGCGCTCGGTGCGAGCGTGCCGGTGCCGACACCTGGCGGTACGGTGCAGCTTAAGGTTCCGGCCGCCTCGCGCGGTGGAACCACCTTGCGACTCAAGGGGCGCGGCATTCCGGCCAGTCCGCCGGGGGATCTGTATGCGGTCCTCGGCATTGCCTTGCCGGCTGCCGATACCGATGCGGCCAAGACGCTCTACGCACAAATGGCTAGCGCGCTGCCTTTTAATCCACGCGCCTCTCTGGGGGTGTAAGAGCATGAGCAAGTTACCGACCGAAGTGAGCGGCTTTCTATATACCTCCGAAACCCTGCTGACACTCGATGAGTTCAGCCGCGTGTGTGCGGTGGAGCGCCGGCAGATCATCGAACTGGTCGAGGAGGGTGTCCTCGTACCGGTCGGTTCGCAGCGCGCCGAATGGCGCCTGCCCGGCGATAGCCTGCGCCGCGCGCAGACCGCGGTGCGCCTGCAGCGCGATCTGGGCGTGAATCTGGCCGGCGTAGCGCTGGCCTTGGAGTTGATGGATGAGCTTGAACGACTTCGCAGCTTATTTGGCACGCACCCGTTCAGCAGGGCGGGGCGGATGCCCTAGACTGGGCCCGGAGGTTCAGCATGCTTGAGGTGCGCGAGGCGCGGAAGTCCGATACCGCCGTTATCCACCAGCTGATCGGCGAACTCGCCGATTTTGAAAAGCTGCGTGATGAAGTCAGCGGCAGCCTCGGTGATCTGGAGCGTCATCTGTTCGGAGCCGAAGCCTATGCGCGCGTGCTCGTGGCGGAATCGGATGGACAGGTGGCTGGCTTTGCACTCTATTTTTTCAACTACTCCACATTCCTGTGCAAACCGGGCATCTATCTGGAAGACCTGTTTGTGCGTCCGCAGTTTCGCGGCGCCGGCGTGGGCCGGGCGCTACTGGAGGCAGTGGAGCAGCGCGCGCGCGATCGCGGCTGCGGGCGCCTTGAGTGGGCGGTGCTCGACTGGAATACCCGCGCCATGAGTTTCTACGAGGAATTCGGCGCTGGCCCGCGCGGCGGCTGGACGGTCTACCGCAAGTCTTTGGCTGAACCGGCGCCCTAACGGGGCGATGCACCGGCAGTTCGTACCTAGCCGGTTCATCATATAGCCCAATGTTATAAGGGCAGTCCCGACAATGGCACCATGAATCAGGTGCTATTAGAAGAAGCGCCCACTGAACTGGCGGAGCGGGTCGCAGGCTCGCTGGCGCTGCTGCGCAGCGCGGTCCAGCAGTTTGGGCGTGTCGTGTATTCCAGCAGCCTCGGGGCTGAGTCGGCGGTGCTGACGGACCTGATCTTCACGGCCGTGCCGCAGATTGACATCTTTACGGTGGATACCGGGCGCTTGCCGGAATCCACGCTGGATCTGCTGGCGCGCGTTGAGCGCCGCTACCAGCGGCGGATACGGGTTTATTACCCTGATGCGCGCGCGGTCCAGCGTTGGGTCGGCGAGCATGGCATCAACGGCTTCTACAACGGCCTCGAGCAGCGGCTGGGATGCTGCGGCATTCGCAAGCTTGAGCCATTCAAGCGCGCCGTCGCGGGCTATGACGCCTGGGTCACCGGGGTGCGCACGGAGCAGTCCGAGGCGCGCGCCGGCGTCCAGCCCATCGAATGGGATGAACGCTACCGGATGCAGAAGGTGAGTCCGCTGCTGTCGTGGACCGAGGCACAGATCTGGGCCTATATCCGCGAGCACAAACTGCCCTACAACCCGCTGCACGATGCGGGCTACCCGAGCATTGGCTGCGCGCCGTGCACGCGGGCAATCGAACCTGGGCAGGATCATCGTGCCGGGCGCTGGTGGTGGGAAGATGCGGCCACCCGTGAATGCGGGCTCCAGCCGCGCCGGCCGCCTACGACGCTAAGCGATCTGTAGCTGCCCACCCCGGGACTGCTCTGCTATCGTCGGCCCCCAGTGAGCGCGCCGAGGGGGCTGCATGGCGATGAGCGAGGATCCCATAGTTATCGTCAGTTCGGCGCGCACGCCGATGGGCGGCTTCCAGGGTGAGCTGAAGGAACTGACGGCGCCAGCGCTGGGCGCGGCCAGCATTCGTGGCGCCATCGAACGCAGTCGCGTGCCCGCGGCGGAGATCTCAGAGGTCCTGATGGGCTGCGTGCTCAGCGCAGGTCTCGGCCAGGCACCGGCCCGCCAGGCGGCACTGGGCGCTGGCCTGCCCGAGAGTGTGCCCTGCACCACGATCAGTAAGGTCTGTGGCTCGGGCCTCAAGGCGGTGGCGCTCGCCCATGATCTGCTCGCGGTGGGCTCGGCCACGGTGGCCGTTGCGGGCGGTATGGAGAGCATGTCGAATGCACCCTACCTGCTCGATCGGGCGCGCGCCGGCTACCGCCTCGGGCACGGGCAGGTGCTCGATCATATGTTTCTCGATGGCCTCGAGGATGCATACCAGAAGGGGCGCCTGATGGGCACCTTCGCCGAGGCCACCGCCACCAAGTATGGATTTACGCGGGCAGCGCAGGATGAGTTTGCGTTGCGCTCGCTGAGCCGTGCGCGCGCGGCAATCGAAGGCGGCCGCTTCAGCGCCGAGATCGTGGCCGTTTCTGCCGGGCGCAACCCGCCCAAGAGCATCAGCGTGGATGAGCAGCCACTCAAGGCACGACCGGAAAAAATTCCGACGCTCAAGCCAGCATTCGCTGATAACGGCACCGTGACCGCTGCCAATTCCTCCTCGATCTCCGACGGGGCCGCGGCGCTGATGCTGATGCGCCGCTCCGAGGCCGAGCGGCGCGGGCTCACGCCGCGCGCCACCGTGCGCGGACACACGAGCCATGCCCAGGCGCCGGCCTGGTTCACCACCGCGCCGGTGGGCGCGATCAGCAAACTGCTCGAGCGTTTGTCGTGGCGCGCCGCGGATGTGGATCTGTATGAGATCAATGAGGCGTTCGCCGTGGTTACGATGGCGGCCATTCAGGATCTGAAGCTCGATCCCGAGCGCGTGAACATCCACGGCGGTGCCTGCGCGCTTGGACATCCCATTGGCGCCTCCGGCGCGCGGCTGCTGGTCACGCTGCTGGCTGCACTCGAGACGCATGGATTGAAAACCGGCATTGCCTCCTTGTGCATCGGCGGCGGCGAGGCCATGGCACTGGCGATCGAGCGCTCGTGAGCAGCGACTCAGAGGTCTAACTCATGCAGATCAAGGGACAGGTGGCGCTGATCAGCGGCGGCGCCTCGGGCTTGGGCGCTGCCACCGCGCGGGCGCTGGCACAGGCCGGTGCGCGCGTCGGGCTGCTCGATGCCAACGCTGAGCAGGCCGAGCTGCTGGCGCGTGAGCTCGGCGGACTCGCTGCACGCTGTGATGTGACCAGTGCGAGCGGGGCAGAGGCCGCCGTGGCAATGCTGCGTGCTGAGCTCGGCGCGGCGCGCATGCTCGTCAACTGCGCAGGAATTGCGCCCGGGGCCAAGATTGTCGGCAAGAGCGGGCCGATGCCACTCGATGACTTCCGACGGGTCATCGAGGTGAACCTCGTGGGTAGCTTCAATCTGATGCGCCTGGCAGCTGCTGACATGATGGGCCTTGAGCCGCTCGCGGATGGCGAGCGCGGCGTAATCATCAACACGGCCTCGGTGGCGGCCTTCGAAGGCCAGGTGGGACAGGCGGCTTATGCGGCTTCCAAGGGGGGTGTGGTCTCGCTGACGCTCCAGGCGGCGCGCGAATTTGCCCCGGTGGGGATCCGCGTGTGCACCATCGCCCCTGGCCTGTTCGAGACGCCAATGATGGCGGGTCTGCCCGAGAAGGTGCGCGCCAGCCTTGCCACGACGGTGCCGTTTCCCCAGCGGCTTGGCCACCCCGATGAGTACGCTGCCCAGGCGCTGAACATCATTACGAGCCCCTACCTCAATGGCGTGACGCTGCGCTTAGATGCAGCGCTTCGCATGGCTGCTCGCTAAAGCCCAGCCTCCCGACGGCCGTTAACGGAGCAGGGAAATGGGGTAAACCGTGCCGCGAGGGCCCGGGAACTCCGTAACCAATTGATTTTTTTGAATTTAACTACGTCTTCGCGTTGCTCAGATCGCCGGGCTACGAGGACATGGCGTCGGGCAAAGGGCAGTTCATGAGCGACACGGAGCGGTTCCAGACAGAACGCCTGATCATTCGGCGGCCGGTAGCGGCCGATGCCGAGGTGATCTTTCGCGGCTATGGTGGGGATTTGCAGGTCACGCGCTATGTCAGCTGGCCGCGCCATCGGAGCGTGCAGGACAGCCGCAGCTTCATCAGCTTTAGTGACGAACAATGGACGCGCTGGTCGGCCGGCCCGCTGCTGATTGAGACTGCAGATGATGGCCGGGTGGTCGGCGGGACCGGGTTGGCCTTTGAGTGTGCTGAATTCGCGACCACAGGCTATGTCCTGTCCAAGAACGCCTGGGGCTGCGGATATGCCACCGAGGCGCTTGGCGGTGTGATCCAGATGGCAGTGCAGATCGGTTTGCGCTTCCTGCGCGCCCGCTGCCATCCATTCCATGTGACCTCGCAGCGCGTGCTGGAGAAGAATCGCTTTGTCCGCGAAGAAGAGCCACGCCTGGCGACTTTTCCGAACCTGCCCGACAGCGAATCGCGCGAAGCCCTGTACTACACCCGTCAGCTGGCCTAAGCAGTCGCTTCCCGCGCGCCGCATTCCCGGCGCAGCCTTGATCCAAAAGTTTTGTCAACCGCTTGGCGGGCGCCCGCCGGCGGCCAACGGATTTATTATCATGTCGGAGCCGAGGGTCCGGGCCTGATCAGGCGCGGGCGCTGCAGCAGAATCCTGACCTGCATAGATCACGCCCTGCACCGTTGCGAGCCGGCTGCGATGGTAGTGCGAGCGCCGCGACGCTCATGAGGCGGTGTATGGTTGGCTGCTGAGCGCGTACGATCGCGTGTCGACACACTATTTCAAAGTCTGAGGGATCTCGTATGAAGCTTCGCAAATCCGTCCGCCTGCACGCCGGAATGGGCGCCGCACTGCTCACGGGCTGGGCCACGCTGGTTATCGCCGCAACACCGAGCGAGCAGCACGCCATAGTGCAGACGGGCTACGGGGGTCCCGAAGTCCTCAATTACCAGAGTGTCCCGGTGCTGCAACCGGGTGAGAATCAGGTGCTGATCCGCACTTATGCGGCAGCGGTCAATCCGGTCGACTGGAAAATGCGCCTTGGCCTGCGTCGCGGACCGCCTCCTGGCACCCCCAGCCCCCCGCCCGGCGCTCCTGCAGCGGGTGGCCCTCCGGCCGGCGCACCACCGGCGCAAAGTATTCCCGGCCTGGATGTTGCCGGCGTCATCGAGCAGGTCGGCCCCGGTGTCACCAACGTGAAAGTGGGTGACAAGGTGTTCTCGATGATCGGTCGCGGCCCGGTGAATGGCCTGAACGGCGCTTACTCGCAGTTTGTCATTGCGCCGGCGGCGAACGTGGTGGCCAAGCCCGCCAATTTAACCTTCGAGCAGGCTGCGGGTATCGGCACTGCCGGCATGACCGGCGAGCGCACGATATTGCAGACCAAGCTCAGCAAGGGCCAGCGCGTACTGATCACAGGTGTAGCGGGCGGCGTTGGCAGCTCCACGGCCCAGATCGCACTGGCGCTGGGTGCCCATGTGGTCGGAACCGCCTCACCGCGCCATGCAGCCTTCCTCAAGAGCATCGGCGTAACCGAGGTCGTCGATTACACCGATGGCAAGTGGGCCGAGAAGATCAAGGACATTGATGTCGTGATCGACACCGTGGGCGGCGAGACACCGGATCTGGCGCTGACGACGCTGAAGAAAGGGGGCACGTTCGCGAGCGTCGCCGGCAGCGCTTCGCCCGACAAGTGCGCAGCACTCGGTGTGACTTGCCTGGGGGGTGGGCCTCCCGCGCCCGGTGGCCCGAGCGAGGGTGACATGCTCGCCGCGGTCGCCAAGCTGGCGGCCGAAGGCAAGTTCAAGGTCCACGTGGATCTCACCTATCCGCTTGAGCAGGCGGCCGAGGCGCAGGAGTACAACCGTGCTGGCCATTCCGAAGGCAAGGACATCCTGATCGTGGATGCCGCCAAGGCCAACAGCAAGTAATCCGCAAGCTCCGTGGATCGGGCCGCAGCCAGTGAAGGGCTGCGGTCCTCGCCCGATACCGATGCACAGCGCGGTGCAGTGGTCCAATCCAAAGCGTGGGCTACACTTTACATGGCGTGCCCGCGCTTCGGGCGCTTGCGCCTAAAAGCCATAATGGCAGCGAACGGGCCTGACTCTGAGTACAAAAAACAGGCGGTACCTGATAGACCGCTGCAGGGGAGCTGATGAGCAGTAGCGATTCGACCTTAAGCGCCGCCTCGACTGCACGACTGACGGTTTTTCTGTGCTTTCTGGCCACGTTCTGCGAAGGCATCGATCTGCAGGCCGCCGGTCTCGCCGCCGCCGGCATCCGAGGCCAATATCACCCCGATCCGCAGCTGCTCTCCTACTTCTTCAGCGCCAGTACCTTTGGGCTGTTCATCGGCGCGCTCGTTGGCGGGCGCCTTGCCGACTGGCTCGGACGCAAGCATGTGCTGGTGGCTGCGGTTGCTGTTTTCGGCGTGTTCTCGCTGTTGACCACGCTTGCCGGAAGCATCGATACGCTGACGCTGGCGCGATTCCTGACCGGGCTGGGTCTGGGCGGCGCGTTGCCCAATGTGCTCTCGATCGGCTCCGAAAATGCACCGGCCAACCGACGCAGCGCCAATGTCACGATGATCTACGCCGGCATGCCACTGGGCGGTGCTTTTGCCAGCGTCATCAGCCTGCTGACCAGCGCCGCGCAGTGGCGCCTGATTTTCATCGCGGGTGGTGTCGTGCCGCTGCTGGTGGCACCCGCGATTGTGCGCTGGCTGCCCGAATCGCTCGCTTTCAGCCGCCTCAAGGTACTGACATCCCAGAGCACTACTGCCCGCGGCGGACTGTTCGCCTTTATCGAGCAAGGACGTCTTGGCCGCACCTTGCTGCTGTGGGTCAGCTTCTTCCTGGCGCTGCTGACCCTGTATCTGTTGCTCAACTGGTTGCCCACGCTGCTTGCGGCCAGCGGGCTCGCCAAATCCGCGGTCGCCATCGGCATGATTGGCTTTAATCTGGGTGGTGGTCTTGCGGCCCTGTATATCGGCTTACAGCTGGAGACTCAGCTGCGCCATTGGGGCGTGCTGACCGTCTTCGTGGGTCTGCCACTGCTGCTGCTGTGGCTCGCCTCCGGGCCGCAGGGCGTAGCAGTGATACTCGGCGTGGTATTCGGCTTGGGCGCGGCCGTGGTTGCGGCTCAGGCCATCCTCTATGCCTTTGCCCCGCTGTGCTACCCCACCCGCGCGCGCGGTACCGGTGTTGGTTTTGCGGTCGCCATCGGCCGCATCGGCTCTATCGTCGGCCCGCTGCTCGGCGGCATTCTCGTCGGTTCGGGCCGCTCGACCTCACAGGTGCTCTCCGGAATGCTGCCAATCGTGATCGTCGGGAGCCTGTGCGCGATCGTGCTCGCATGGCGCCGGCCGCCGTTGCAGTCCGACTGAACAGCCGAAATTCTTTATCGTGACGGCCGCCACCGCCCGCGTGATCGCGGGCGAAGCGCAGATCGGTGCAATTCAGGCTGCCGGGTGCAGCGCCGGATCAACCGCTTCGGGCCGGTGCACCGAGCCGATCCACAGATAGAAGGCCGGCACCACAAAGAGCGTGAAGAGCGTGCCGATCGACAGGCCGGTAAAAATCACCAGGCCCATCGCATGGCGACCGGCGGCGCCAGCGCCCTGGGCGATCACCAGTGGCAATACACCGAGCGCCATTGCGGCGGTGGTCATCAGGATCGGGCGCAGGCGGGTCGCGGCGGCCTCTTCGATGGCGGTGCGCTTATCGCGCCCGGTACGCTGCGCCTCGTTGGCGAACTGCACGATCAGGATGCCATGCTTGCTGATCAGGCCCATCAGGGTCACGAGGCCCACTTCGGTGTAGATGTTCAGCGTACCGAGGCCGAGGTTGATGAAGATCAGAGCGCCAAACAGCGCCATCGGCACCGACACGAGGATCACAATCGAATCGCGGAAACTCTCGTACTGGGCCGCAAGTGCCAGGAACACGATCAGCATCGCGAACAGCAAGGTGGCGGTGACGCCGCTTGATTCCTTCTGGAACTGGCGCGACTGGCCTGAGTAGTCGATGCCAAAGCCGGTCGGCGCAGCCTGCTGCGTCGCGTTGCGCAGAAACTCGAGTGCCTGGGAGAGCGAGACGGATGGTGCGATGACGCCTTCGATGGTCACCGCATTGAGCTGCTGGAAGCGGTTGATGGATTCGGGCACGACCCGCTGCTCGATACGCGAGAAAGTGCTGGCAGGCACCAGCGTACCGCTGGCCGTGCGTACGTAGTAGCTCAGTACATCGGTGGGGTTGAGTCGATCGGTCTGCAGGACCTGCGGAATCACCTTGTAGGAGCGGCCCGAGAGCGAGAAGTAATTGACGAAGCCGCCACCCAGTGCGCTGCCGAGCGCGCTGCCCACATCACCTTCGGTCAGGCCCAAAGTCGCCAGCTTGTCGCGATCCACGACCAGCGCGCCCTGCAACTTATCGATCTTCAGGTCCGAGTTCACATAGAAGAACATGCCACTGGTCTTGGCCTTCGCAATCACGGCATTGGCCACTGTCTGCAGGTTCTCGAACGATCCGGTGGTGTTGATGACAAATTCCACCGGCAGGCCGCCAGCTCCGGGTAGCGCGGGAAACTGGAAGGCTGCGACCTGCACGCCGCCGATCGAGGCAAGTTTGCCGGTGAAATCCTGCAGAATTGCTGAGGCGCCGCGCGAACGCTGATCCCAGGGCTTGAGCATCATGAAGCCGAAGGCCGAATTGACGTCGCCAAAGCCGGCCAGCTGAAATTCCTGCGTGACTTCCGGAATCGGCAGGCCCAACTCCAGGACCTGGCGGCTGTACTCGAGCATCTGCTCGGAGGTGGTATTGGGTCCACCTTGCGCCTGCATGGCGATGAAGCCCTGATCTTCCTCGGGGGCGAGCTCCGAGCTGCTGGTCTCGAACAGGTACACCACTCCAGCGAGCAGAATCAATCCGAGCACGACCGGCACCTGCCACGTGGCGAGCACGCCGTGCAACAGCCGCGCATAGCGCGTGCGAAGGCCTATGGTGAGGCGGTTGACAGTGACCGTGAAGCGCGATTCGTGCTGGTTCTCCGGAATCAGCTTGGCGCACATCATCGGCGACAGCGTCAGCGCCACGACACCACTAATTGCCACTGCCCCGGCAACCGTAAAGGCGAATTCTGAAAACAGCGCGCCGGTGAGTCCGCCCTGAAATCCGATCGGTACATAGACGGCCACCAGCACGATGACCATCGCGATAATCGGGTTGGCCAGTTCGCGCGCTGCGCGCAAGGCGGCCTGCAGCGGCGTCAGTCCTTCTTCGTGTATGTGACGATCAACGTTCTCGACCACGATGATCGCATCATCCACAACCAGTCCGATCGCCAGCACCAGAGCCAGGAGCGTGAGTAAGTTAATCGAGTAGCCCAGTGCCAGCATGATGCCAAAGGCGCCGACCAGCGATAAGGGAATGGCCACTACTGGAATAAGGATCGCGCGCGGATTGCCCAGAAACAGGAAGATGACGACCGTCACAATCAGCAGTGCCTCGATCAGCGTCTTGATCACTTCGCGGATCGAGGTGCTGACAAAGCTGGTGGCATCAAACTCAATAACGCCGGAGATGCCGGCCGGCAGCTGCGCCTGGATTGCCGGGAAGGCGGCCCTGACCCGCGCCGCTACATCGAGCACGTTGGCATCTGGCGCCGCCGTGATCGTGACGAACATCCATTTGGCGGTGCTCTTGCCGATCATGACATTTTGATCGTAGTCCTCCGACCCGAGCGTGACCGTCGCTACGTCCTTGAGTCGCACCAGCGTGTTGCCGCTCTGGCGCACAATCAGGTTGCGGAACTCATCGACCGTATGCAGGCTGGTATCCGCGGTCAGATCGACGGTGATCGCCTGACCTTTGCTGCTGCCGATGGCGGTCAGGTAGTTGTTGGCGGTCAGGGCGGTCGAGACATCGCTGGCGGTGACCCCGAAGCCGGCCATGCGCTTGGCATCGAGCCAGGCGCGCATCGCAAACACGCGGCCGCCAAACGCGCCTACCTTCTGCACGCCTTGGATGGCATTGAATTTCGGAATCACGACGCGCAGCACGTAGTCCGTTACCGCATTTGAAGGTACCTCGCTGCTGTAGAAGCCGAGGTACATCAGGTTCGAGGATTCATCACGTCCCACGGAAACCACGGGCTGCTGGGATTGCGGCGGCAACTGGTTCTTGACCGAATTGACGAGCGTATTAATCTCGCTCAGCGCGCGGTACGAATCGTAGTTGAGCCGCAACTTGGCCGTGATCGAGGAGGCGCCGGCCGAGCTGGAGGAGGAGAGATACTCGATGCCCTGCGCCTGGGCGACCGCCGCTTCGAGCGGCTGGGTGATGAACCCGGCCACGGTCTGCGCATCCGCGCCGTAGTAGGCGGTGCTCACGGTCACAATGCCGTTTTCGGTCTTCGGGTACTGATTGACCGGCAGGTTCAGGAGCGAGCGCAGCCCCAGTACCAGGATCAGCAGGCTGACCACGGTCGCCAGCACCGGCCGGCGGATGAACAGGTCCGTGAATTTCATGTCGGCCGGCCCCTTACTGTTCCTGGGGCGTCGGGTTCGGATCGTCCTTCGGCGGGACGGTGTTATCCACCTTCAGTGGCGTGCCACTGGTGAGCTTGAGCTGCCCGCTGGTGACCACCACGTCACCTGCGTTGACACCCTTGATCACCGCCACCTGATCACCGCGCGTCGCCCCCGTGGTAACGAAGACCTGCCGGGCCTCAAGACCCGTGTTCTGGTCGGTCTTGGCTACGCTCGCAGCCAGGAAGACCGTCGCTCCGTAGGGGTTGAAAGTGATGGCGCTCTGCGGCAGCGTCACATAAGACTGCGTCGCGCCCATATTGACGGCAATGTTGCCAAACATGCCGGGCAGCAAGTGCCCGGAACTGTTGTCGATCACGGCCTCGAGCTGCAGGTTACGCGTGGTCGCATCGATCTTCGAATTGATCGCGTGCACGGTGCCGGTGAAAGTCTGGCCTGGATAGGCATCGGTAGTCAGCGTGACGGTCTGGCCGCTGCTGAGCCGCGCCAGTTCCTGTTGCGGCACGTTGAAGTCGGCGTACAACGGATTCAGTGCCTGGAGCGTGACCAGTGCGTCGCCGGCCTTGATGTACTGGCCGGGCACGACGGTGTTGATGCCCAGCCGGCCACTAAAGGGCGCGTGAATTGCTTTCTTCGTGACCACTGCCTGCTGCTGTGCCACCAGCGCCTGCTTGGACTCAAGGTCCGCGGCATCCGTATCAAGCTGGGCCTGACTGATCGCCTCGACCGCGAACTGTGCCTTGGAGCGCACCAGTACTTTGGCGGCCAGATCCGCCGCTGCCTGCAAAGAGCGCAGCTCCGCGACATCGGTGTCCGTATTGAGCTCAAGCAGCAGGTCGCCCGCCTTGACGTTGGCGCCGGAGTTGAAGTGTACGGCGCTGACCATGCCGTCGAGCTCCGTGGTGACATCGACGCCACGGGAGGCGCGCAGGCTCGCCACCGCGGTCAGCTGCGGTTGCCACGGCTGCATCTCCGCCTTCATCGTCGTGATCGTCGCGGTCGGCAGCGAGCCGCCGCTCGCGTACTTGGCGATCATGATGTTCTTGAAAATATTGAACCCGACGACCAGGGCGAGCAGCACGAGCGCGATCGTGACCGTGATGATCATGCGCCGCTTCGGGTGGATAGTTGTCTCGTTCATCAGGGGTAGGTCTCCGATTTTCGGTTCCACCAGCCGCCGCCCATCGCCTGCAGCAGTGCGGCCGTGTCGGCAAAGCGCGCGGCCTGGGCGCTGATCAGTGCCAGGTGCGTCTGGTTGTACTGGCTCTGGGCAATGAACAGTTCCAGATGACTGGCTGCGCCCAGCCGGAATTGCTCGTTGGTCAGACTCAGGGACGCCTGAGCCGATGCATCGGCCTGCGCCTGGCTCGCGAGCGCATCCGCATCGCTTTGCAGCGCTTGCAGTGCATCGGCCACGTTCTGGAACGCAACCAGTACGGTCTCGCGATATTGGGCAGCGGCCTGATCAAAGGCATCGGCCGCGGCGCGGCGACGCGCGATCAGCGCGCCGCCTTCGAACAGCGGCTGCACCAGCGAGGCACCGGCGCTCCAGACAAGGCTCGAAGCGTTGAACAGCTGGCCCAGGGTCAGTGCCTCGTAGCCGCCGCTGGCGGTCAAGGGGATCTGCGGGTACAGATTTGCCGTGGCCACACCCACCGCCGCGCAGGCCGCATGCAGCTGGGCCTCGGCCGCGAGGATATCCGGGCGCTGGTGCACGAGCGCCGAAGGCAGGCTCACCGGCAGATCCTCAGGCAATGTGAAGGATTCGAGCGTGAACTGCGGCAGGTCGGTAGCACTCGGGGGCCGGCCGCTGAGAATGGCCAGCTCGTGACGTGTTTGCCCCAGGGCCTTCTCGAGCGGGGCGAGTCCCGCGCGCGTCTGCGACAGCTGGGTCTGCGAGGTCAGTACCGCATTGCGCGCAATCGCGCCGGCCTGAAACTGTGCCTTGGAAATCCGCAGTTCATCTTCCTCGGCAGCAATGATCTCGTGCGTGGCCTTGAGCTGACCGCGCAGTGAAGCTTCCATGACGGCGGTCGTAACCAGGCTGCTGCTCAGCGACAGGTAGGTCGCCTCCAGTTCCTGACGCTGATAGTCGACCTGGGCATTTGCGCCCTCGAGCTGGCGCCGGGCACCACCAAAGAAGTCGGGCGTGTAGGTGGCGTTGATGGCGGCGCTGAAGATCGACATCGTGGTGGTGGCGCTGCCGGCCACTGAGGCCGGTATGCCCAGTGCTGCCGAGGACAGGCGCTCCCGAGTGGCGCCGAGATTGAGCGTTGCCGCCGGCAGGAACAGGGAATCGCGGGTGGCCGTGGCGGTATCACGCGCCTGATGCAAGGCCGCTTGCGCAGCAGCCACCGACGGGCTGTTCTTCAGGGCTTCGCGAATCAGGCCGTCGAGCGGCTCCGAGTGAAATGCCCCCCACCATTGGGCCGGCAGATCGGCGCCCGGCTGGTAGTGTTGCACCGCGCCCGCGATGCCCTCGTTCCCGGCGGTCTGAGTGGGTAAGGCATCAGGCAGGTAGCTGTCAGTCTTGGGAGCCGCCGGGCGCACGAAATCCGGCCCGACCGCGCAGCCGGTGAGGGCTGCGGCGATGAGCATAGCGAAGGGGACAGTGGAGTGTCTTGCGACCACTTCAGCGCTCGGGCGTACCTGGTTCGGACCTTGGATGGGCCATGATAGCTGATCACCCGCGCGCACCCACCACGATCTGGGGGATTTTCGGCTCGAGCTCAGCATTACCAGAGCTTTCCCGAGCTGAAGTTTCTTCATCCGTCGCACGAAGTGTGGGCACCCAATTTTGGCCCGGCCGGGCAGTCCTTACCCAGACGGATCCGGCGGCAAGAAATTGGCCGGGTCCCAGCGGCAGATTGGGGTACTTTCCGGTAACCGCACTGCGGGCCCGCGTGGGGCGCAGGGCCGACCTCAGGCGCGCTCGATTCGAGTAGGCTTGCGGGTTGGGGCCATTGCTCGCGTTCCACGCCTTCAAAGCACCTCAGCTGGCAGCGGCGTTCGAGGGATGGGCAGGTGGTTCCCGTATAGAAGAGGGCCTTGCCGCGAGGCGGCCCGAGGCGGCGGCTTGCTGTGCCGCTGAGCCGAGCGACGGCCTCGAGACCGCCCCAAGCGAACCCGGGCAATGCGCTCCAATGTTGGAAAGCAAACACGCAGGGGTTTAATTCGCGCATGAATGAATCTGCACGGCCAGCGCAGCGACCTGCCGCTGCCAGACGCTCTCGCCTGCGCCTGTATGCCTTGGTATCCGTAGTGCTCGCGTTGCTGATCGGCAGCTGGTGGCTGCACCAGCGGCGGACAGCGGCGACGCTGCTGCGCACCGAGCCGAACGAGATTCTGCGCCGCCCCGAACTGATCCGCGCGGCGGTAAGCATCGGGCGGCCGCAGTATCAACGACACTGCGCAGGGTGCCATGGCAGCGCATTGCAGGGAGATTCGAAACGTGGCGTGCCGGATCTGGCCAAGAATGTCTGGCTCTACGGGAATGATCCCGTGGATGTGGAGCGCACGATTCTCTATGGCATTCGCTCCGGGCATCCCAAGGCGCGCAATCTCACCGATATGCCCGCTCTGGTGCGCATGGGGCAGATCACACCCGATGATGCACACGATGCGGTCGAGTACCTGCAGAACCTGGCCGGACAGCCGCACGATGAGGCGGCGGCTCTGCGTGGACGGGCCATCTACTACAACAAGGGCAACTGCTACGACTGCCACGCCAACGATGCTCGCGGCGTGACTGACTACGGGACGCCGGCCTTGACCGGGCCGGTGTATGTCTATGGTGGTGATCGCGACACCATGTACCAGAGCATCCTCAACGGTCGGCACGGCATTTGCCCCCCCTGGGTCAACCAGCTGAGTGCAGTGCAGATCCGCGCCCTGGCCATTTATCTGGTGACAGCGCCGCGTGCTGCCGCTGTTGCCCGCAATTAGATCCGGAGAAAACCCTTGGCCGAAACGCAAGAATTCTTTGACTTACGAAAGACCTCCGTGCGCCGCTCGATGGCGCTGTTGGCCGCCGGTGCGCTGATCGGACTGCTTATCGCTGGCTACGGGCTCTTTACCGCCAAGGGAACTCGCTCGCGGGGTGTACCACCCGAGGCGATCGCGCTGGTGAACCAGCGCCAGATCCTGCGCAGCGATTTCATGACACAGGCCCAGACGCAGTACACCGTGCCCTTTGCCCAGACCAGCACCGAGCAACGCCAGAAGGTGTTGCAGGACATGATCAACGAGGAGCTGATGATGCAGCGCGGGCTCGAGATCGACCTGCCCAGCTACGATCCCGATGTGCGCAACGCGCTGGTTGCGGGAGTGGAACTGGAGGTCACAGCCGACGTGCTGGCGCAGCAGCCGACCACAGAGGAGCTGCGCGCCTACTACGAGGCACACAAGGACAAGTACTCCTCCGAAGGCGTCATGCAGCTGCGCGACCTGGTGGTCAAGCCCGAGACTGCACATCCGGCGGTAGCGCGCGCGACTGCGATTGCCGCGATCGCCGCGTTGCGTAAGGGACAGCCGCTCGCCACAGTGATCCAGAAGTTCGGGCTGGTGGATTCCGGGCGCTTCATGGATGCCGGACACGTCGATACGGGCGATATCTTCCAGTTCGCGGTGCGCGCCAAGACCGACGATGCGACCTATAACGCCACCTTGCCGCTCAAGGACGGGGAAATCTCCGAGCCGCTCGAGCAGAGCGATGGCGTACATCTGATCGTCATGATCAAGCACCGCTTTCCGGTCGCGCAGAATTTTGAGGAAGCTACCAACCGGGTCTGGACTGATCTTAAGAACGAAGCCCAGCTCAAAGTCAACGCCGCCAACATCACTTACCTGAAGAGTCGTGCCGACATAATCGTGGCCCCGGAGCTGGCGCAGTGAGGAGCAGCCTGCGTCAGGGGTGCGGGCTGCTGGCGCTACTCGCCGTATTCGTTGGCCAGGCGGCCGCGCACACCAAGAGTACCAGCTACTCGAACTGGCGCATCGAGGGCGCTGATGTGCATCTGTCCTTCACAGTTCCGCTGGTCGAGACCGCGCGCCTGAACCAGCCCGGCGAGACTCAGCCGCCCAACGATCGGGTCGAAGCCTATCTTGCCGATCGCCTCACGGTCAGCGCCGGTGGCAAGGCCTGTCCCTTAAGCGCACCGGTGAAGCCGCTGACCGCCTCGGTACAGTTCCGGCGCTTTGAGCTGAATTTCAAATGCCCAAGCGACAAGGACATCGCGCTGCACTCGGCGGTCTTCTTTGATCTGGTGCCCTCGCATGTCTCGCTGGCCCAGATCCAGACCAGCGATGGCCGGCTGATCCAGCAGCTGTTCACGAAGGATGAACAGACGCTGGCGACCTCCGGCAAGGACGAGAATATGCGGGATGCCGGTTTTCTGCGCTATGTGCAGATGGGCATCATGCATATCTTTACCGGCGTCGATCACATGTCGTTCCTGCTCGGACTGGTGCTGATCTCGCGCCGGCTGCGGGACCTGGTGTTCGTCGTGACCGGCTTCACGATCGGTCACAGCGCAACGCTCGCACTGGCGGTGACGGGCATCATCCGCCCGCACGCCGAGTTCATCGATGCACTGGTAGCGCTGACCATCGCGATGATCGGGGCCGAGAATGTCGCAGTGGCTACACACCGGCCGGGCCTCGTCGCCACCGGAGTCGGCGGGACACTGCTGCTGATGGCTGCGGCCAGCGCTCTGGGTCTTGGCGGATTGCCGTCGTTGCTGCTGCTGGGCGCAGGTCTGTTCGCGGCCAATTACCTGATGCTCTCGGGGCACCTGCGCGATGCGGCGCGGCTGCGGATTGTGGTCACGGTAGTATTTGGCCTGATCCACGGTTTTGGGTTTGCCGCCGACCTGCTGGAGCTGCGCCTGCCCTCAGGACAGCTCTTTAGCATCCTGCTCGGATTTAATCTGGGCGTCGAAGTCGGCCAGCTCACGCTGGTGCTGGTCGCGCTGGGCCTGGTGGCGCTGCTGGTGAAGGCGCGGCTGGCACTACCGCGGCCGATCGTCGTCGACACGCTCTCGGCCGGCCTCGTAGCCCTGGGGATGTACTGGTTTATCAGCCGCAGCTATGCGTAAGGCGCGCTGCCTGCCGCGGCTCTGGAGCGTTGCCCTCAGCGCTCGGCAGTCAGGAATCCGATCTCGTGCAGGTAGCGGCTGACACCCAGGCGCGCCGCCTCATCCAGCTCACCCGGCAGTTCGATCGGCGTGAAGCTTGCGCGAGCCGCGATCGCCTGCAGGAGCGGCGCCACCTCGGTCGGCAATACGTAGCGGATGTTCTGGAATTGCAGCAACGTGCGGCCGTCTTCCAGGACAATTTGGTAGCTGCTGCGCGCTGGCACGCGCAGCCTCGTGTGAAGTTCGATGACGCGGGTATCGATTCGCAGACGCTCTGGCCGGCGAGCTTGGCCCGCGCGCACGCGGCGCGTAAAGGACTCGAGCAGGTGATCCGGATCGGCCGGTGCCCCAAGATTGCCCAGGGCCGCCGCCAGGCCATGACGCAAGGAAGCCTTGAGTTCAGGCTGGTGCGCGAACCCGGGTGGCAAGGCCCGGCGCAGTCCAGGCTGCTCGGCGGCACTCTGGAGATATTCGCGCAGCAGATCGACCCAGGTATAGACACTGACGCCGACGGTGACGTGCGCCGAGAAACTCTCGGAAGTCGTGGTCGAATGCACATAGCCGCGCGGTAGATACAGCAGGTCACCTGGACTGAGATCAAGTGTCGCAATCGGTGCGCCAGGCTGGTAGCCCAGTGGGTTGAATGGCTGCGAACGGTGCGGCAGGTGCAGCGGCGGTTCGTAGAGGCTCCAGCGCTTGTGCCCGGCGATCTGCAACACGAACACTTCATGTACATCGTAGTGCGGTGTGAAGCCGCTGGCGTTGCCCGGCGTCAGGTAGGCGTTGGCATGAACCGCGTGATCAAGCTGACTTTCCAGCGTGGCGCACAGGGCCCCAAGCGCAGGCCACGTGCGATGCAGGGCCGGGAGGCTGAGCGTTGCGCCCTTGCGATATTCGGCGGCCACGCGCTCGAGATCCGGCACTCCCGTGAAGGATTCGCTGCCGTGCTTAATATCGCGGGTGTAGGACTCGGGCGCAAAGTAGTGCCCATCCTTGGCCAATTGCAGCGCCGGATAGCGCAGGTCCGCAGTATTAAGTATGTTCTCCAGCGCCTCGGCCCCGAGCAGCTGCTGGTAATAACTGGCCGGCCGATCCGACAGATGCAGGTGCTGCTGCTCCCAGTTTCGGCTGAAGAACTGTTCTCGATCCAGCGGCATGAGCAACCAGGCCAGGTCCAGCGCCTTGCGGTTCAGCGGCGCCATAGGATCCTGCGGACATCGGCCGCGTCAGCGCAGTCGAGAAACAGCGCGCCCCGAGCCACCACGAACGCCTGTACAAGGCAGGGCATCAAAAAACCTTGCCGACCGTCAGACGCGCCGAGATGGGCTCGAGCGGATGGAAGTGGATATCGGCCTCGCCGGTTGCGGGCTCCCCCGGCAGGCGATCGACGTACCAGTACTCCATCGCGTTGGATCGGTTGTTCAGCAGGTTATAGATGCCCAGTCCGGCATTCCAGCCGTCGGGAAATGCATAGTGCAGATCGGCATTCCACTCCCCGTACCCGGAGCCGAACACCTGTCCAGGCCGCGTCGGTGCTGCCACGCAGGAGCTCAGGCCCGGGAAATCCTTTGCGACCGCGACATCGTTGCAGGGTCCTGAGGATAGTGGATAGGCGCCCAGATACCGATACGCCACACCGCCGCTCCACGGACCCAGATTCTTGATGTAGACGTTGAACGCGCCGGTGGCAAAGGGGGCATTGGGCAAGTAGTCCCCGAGGTGGCCGGTGCCGTCATCGAGCGGCGCGGTGAAGCGCGAGCGATCACCCGAATAGCTGCCGTAGAATTCCAGCCAGCGCAGGGCCTGATAGGTGATGTTGAGTTCAAATCCGCGCCGCGTGCTGCCGGGTCCGGCGGTGTCCTGACCGATGTCCGGGTTGTAGGTCGTTTCGGACTGCGCGCTGAGGGTGTAGAGCGCAAGCGTCGCTGCAATCTTGCCCATGAGCAATTCCTGCCGCATGCCGATCTCTTCGCCGGTCTGGCTGGCAATCAGCGGTGCGCCGGGAACGCCATCGATCCGTGCCTGATTGACGCCACGCAGGTCGTCACTGTGGAACCCCTTGCCATAGCTCAGGTAAAACTCGGTCGTGTCGCGCGGCGTGAAAATCAGGCTCGCCTTGGGTTGCGGCAGCGAGTCGCTGGCCGTGCCGTAGTAGGTGCCGGTGTCGCTGCCATACATGTAATCCTCGCGAAATCCGATCACGGAGCGAAACCATTCGGTCCAGTGCGAGGTGGCCTGCACGTAGCCGGCGACGCTGCCCAGCCGGACATGATCGTGCTCGCTGAAAAACGCGGGATAGTCGACAGCGGCCAGTTGTGCCGGCGTGAGCGCGACGCGATCCTGCGTCGGTACGCGCGAGACATCATTGAAATCGTAGCGGGCGTGAAAGCCCTCCAGCAGTTCGGTGTTGGCACCAAACCAGCCATAGTTGTGCGAGTAGCTGAGATCCGTCCCCAGCGTGGTGCGATCCTCACGCTGCTGTTCCTGATCCGCGTTAATCGGATCAACCAAATAATGGGTGAAGTCGTTCCACAGGATCAGATGGTTGTCGATGACATAGGCGCTTGCGGTGAGCCTGCCGCCGCCAATGGCATCGTGGAAGTGCAACGACAGGCTTGAGCGCTGTGCCTGGCCGCCATCGGAGGGGTCGAGCTCGCCGTAGCGCGTAATCAGGCCTTCCTCAAGCGCCCGTTCGGGCTGATCGGTCTGAGCGTTCCACAGATCGTGATAGAACATCCCGGTCACTGAATAGCCCTGCTCATCGTCCCCGCCGCTGTAGCGCAGCACCGTATTGACTTTGCGCTGATCCCCCGGCGTGTCCCAGGGGCCATCGTAATGCTGTACCTCCGCGGCACCGAGCAGCGTGCCCTCACCCAGGCGCGTCGAATCGGCGGTAAAGGCGCGCTGGTAGTCCAAAGTGCCGACGCCAAGCGAGACCTGATCGGGAATCTTGTCGAGGTAGTTGACATGCACGGCGCCGACTGAGGCGAAATCGCCCTCGTAAGCGTAATAGGTGCCCTTGGTGTAGCTCACGTCGGTCGCCAGTTCCGGGATCATGAAATTGACATCCGCGTAACCCTGGCCGTGGGCGTGGCTTGGTTCATTGACCGGCATCCCGTCAATGAACACTGCCAGATCCGTGCCGTGATCCAGGTTGTAGCCGCGCATCAGGTACTGGTTGGCCTTGCCTTCGCCGCTATGCACGGTGACATCCAGGCCCGGAACGGTCTCCAGCACCTGGCCGGGTCGGTAGGCGGGCGTCAGCGTCAGCTCATCGTTGACCACGACGCCCTGGCTCGCGGTGCTGGCGGTGCCGATCAGGTTCAGGCGTGCGGACGTGACGACGACCTCCTCGAGCGCGTCGGAGGCCACAGCGGGAGTGGCCGATGCGTTTGCCGCGTTAGTCGCTGGTGGAGCGCTGCGCGGCGGTGCGGCTGCGTTCTGGGCTTGTGCCGGCATGCCGCCAAGCAGGCTGATGAAACTCAGCAGACAAAGTCGGCTTCCCGTCACTGCGATCAGCGGGGTAGGGTGATCAGGAATCACAGGCACGATGATGGATTACCGTTGGGATGGTGAGTTCGGTGCGGCACGAGGCGGCACTGGACGCATGTAAACGCCGGCGTACGCCGGTGCCCGGCTGTCGGACTGGCTGCTTGCACTGTCAAGTTAGGGTGTGCCCGCAGGTTGCCAGCGCACTATGCGTCCATCGGCCAGCGTTGCGCCGATCAGCTGGCCGCCGGACTTGCGATCGTGGCGCGGGTAATAGCTGACGGTGAGTTTGTCGCCGACACTCATCGTCTGGCGCGTCCAGCCGGCGCGGCGCATGGCGATTGCCGAGCCGCCTTCAAACATGGCCACGCTACTGCGTCCGGCGGCATCGGTCACTTCCAGAAAAATGTTGGTGTGAGGATTTGCCCACAGATACTCCGTCACCGTCCCAGTGACCGATTGCGTCTGCGAGTGATCGAAGAGTGCCTCGGCGTGGTGTGCCATCAGCGGCGTGCTAAAGAGCAGCGCAAGCATCAACCTCACCGAATTGTTCATGCGCCCCCATTGACTTGGCCCGACTGCTCGAGCGCCATCCATTCAGTGCCCGCCCGTCAGCGGGGCCGAATTATTGCACGTTTATGCCGAGTCCGAGGTCTGGACCTGAACCCGAACATAAAGAATTGCCAACGCCAGCCCGCGTGTAGCTCGTTGTTGAGTTGCTGATCGAATCTACGTTGCGGCGGTCCACTCAGATGCGCCTTGTGCGGGCCTGCACAACAAAACGCCCAGCGATCCGGGGGCCGGAGTGCCGCAACGCTGCCAGATTCAAGGCATACGGAGGCGCACCCGGGCGCCTTAGCGCTGCCGATCGCTCGGGCAGGGAGCTGTTGCGCTGACCTTCCGGGTCGTCATCGAAGATCCGGCCACGTCCTGCACGCAAACTGTGCGCCAACACGGTGCGGTGCACGCAGGAGCACCATTATGTGCCAATCGGGATTTCGAGAATTATTGGCTAACTTTTTGTTATTTATAGGAACTGCCGGAATTGGCGAGTTTTGAAAGCGCTGGCACGAACGTTGCTTTATCCAGATCAGCGGACCAAAACTTTAGTCTGCAACTGCCGTCCTACATATTGGGACCGACAGCAACGCTGCCTGCAATAGTGCCCGTCCACCCCCCCGCGACTGGCGCCGAATGTTGGCAGCGTTTTTTTTTGCCTTTCGCAGCTGCCGCCGGCTGAGAGTGCCGTCTCTGCTATCGTTCGCGCCCAGTTTTGGCAGCAAGCACTACTTACGGCATGACCGCCCGCCCGAAGCGCGCCTCCCGCTCCCTGACAGTCTCGCTGCGTCATCTTGGCCTGCGGCTGGGCGGCCGGACGGTCCTCAAGGATCTTTCTTGGCAGATCCGCCCCGGTGAACGCTGGGTACTGCTGGGCGCCAACGGCGCCGGCAAGACGCAGCTGCTCAAAATCCTCGCCGGGGACGTCTGGCCCACGCCCGGGCGCGAAGCCCAGCGCCACTATCTTTGGCGTGGTGAGTCATTAAGCGAGCCCTACGGGGTCAAGGAGGAGATTGCCTACATCGGCGCCGAACGCCAGGATCGCTACGAGCACTATGAATGGAATCATCGCGTGCTGGCGGTCGTCGGCACGGGCCTTAAGCGTACCGATATCCCGCTGCACCCGCTCAATCTTGAGGCACGGCAGTCCATCCTGCGACTGCTCGGCCGGCTGCAGATCGATGAACTCGCCAGCCGCCGCTTTCTGACGCTCTCCTATGGGCAGCGACGCCTGGTGCTGCTGGCGCGGGCACTCGCCTGGCGGCCGGCGCTGCTGTTGCTCGATGAACCGTTCAACGGGCTCGATGAGGAGAACCGCGCCCGCGCGCTTGCGATCCTGCATGCACTTCGGAGCCGGAGGCTGCCGTGGGTGCTCTCGACGCACCGTGCCGAGGACATTCCGGCCAGCGCCACGCACCTGGCGCGCCTGGAGGGCGGCCGACTCATCGAGCGTGGCCGGATCCGCGCGCGCGATCGGCAATCGCCACGTGCCTCGCCGGCGCGAGTGGCAGCGCCGCCTGTGCGCGCAAAACGAGCCGAAGCGGTGCTGCAGCTTCGCAATGCCTGGGTGTGGCTCGATCAGCGGGCCGTGCTGCGCCGGCTGAACTTCCAGGTGACTGCCGGGGATTGCTGGGTCGTGCACGGCGCGAACGGTAGCGGCAAGACGACGCTGCTGCGGGCACTCTATGGTGATCTGGGCGTGGCCAGCCAGGGCGAGCTGCGCCGGCGCGGCATCGCACCCGGTGTACCGCTGAGCGAGTTCAAGCGTCGCGTGGGCTATATCGCTCCCGAGCTGCAGAGCCTGCATTCCCTCTACCTCTCCGTAGCCGAGATCGTGGTCTCGGGCCTGCACTCAAGCATCGGTGTCGAATTGCAGCCGAGCAAGAGCGAACGACGCCGTGCCCTGCAGGCACTGGCCAAGTGCGGTGCCGCAGGCCTGCGCGACCGCACCGCCCGCGAACTCTCTTATGGGCAGTTGCGCCGGGTGCTGTTCGCGCGCGCGCTGGTGCGCTCGCCTGATATCCTGCTGCTGGATGAGCCCTATGCGGGGCTCGATGCGCCAACGCGCGCGGCGCTGCGCGATCGCGTGGAGCGCGCCCATGTGAAAGGAGCCACCATCCTTATCATCAGTCACCACCGCCACGAGTGGCCGGTGTATGCGACCCACGAACTCGAACTCAAGGCGGGCACCGCGGTATACTGCGGCCCGCTGCGCCGCGGGCGCGGCCGAGCACACGCATGAGGCGTGCGTCGATCGGATGGCTTGCGGCGCTTGCGCTGCTGGTCGCCTGCCACGGACCGAAAGCACCGCAAGTCAGGGTGGCGGGCGGCGATGGCAGTGGCTTACCGCGCACCAGCCCGGCAGCAGAGCATTTCGACGAGGCCAGCATTGAAGCGGTGCGAAGCTTGGCGCGCCGCGCGGGTCTCGGTGCGCTGCTGGTGACGCGCAATAACCACCTGGTGCTTGAGTATTACGGTGCTGGCTGGGCGGCCTCGGATGAGCCCGATGCCGGCGCGCTGGTCCAGGTGCTGGCCGCGATGGCAGCCGGTGTGGCCACCAGCAGGGGCCTGATCGGGCCGCCGGATCTGAGGCCCTTTGATGCCGGTGCGCTCGCCAGCGCGATTGCCCAGGCCGCGAAACTTCCCTATGAGCAGTACCTTTCGCAGCGGATCTGGCAGCCCCTGCGCGCGTCGCCGGCACACTTCCTGTTGGCGCACACGGGTGAGGCACCACGACCCGACTGCTGTTTTGCGGCGCGGCTGAGCGACTGGATGCGGGTGGGCGGCGCGCTTGATGACGACGGGCGCTACGAGGGCACCCAGGTGCTGCCGGCAGGTTGGGTGGCGCGCATGCGCCTGCCGCGCATCGGTGAACAGGAGCGCGGCTTTGGCGTCCTGCTGGCGAACGCGGCGACTGGCAAGGAACCCTTGGCGGCGCGCGATGCATTTTTCGTACGCGGCGAGGGCGCCTGGCGGCTGTGGATCGTGCCCTCACTCCAGCTGGTGATCCTAAGCGCCGGTGAAGACTCCGCGGCCGGACAGAGCGATGAGACGGCACTGCCAAATCAGATCATGCGTGCCATCAACGGACCGGGCACGAGCCTGCACGGCCCGGCGCAGCTCAAAGATCTTGTGCCCGGGCACTGAGGTTCGGGGAGCGGCCGGATTCAAATTGGCATGTGCAGCGGGCAGAGGGGATCGGCACTCTGGTGCCGCGTCGATTATCCCTGGGCCCGTGCACCGCTGGACTGATCTCACTGCCGACGCTCTCGTGCATACTCGGCGCTTTCAGGGACACACAGGCGGAGCCTCCGGCATGAATTACTCACTTGGCACGCTGCGGATATCCGCAGTGGGCAGCAGTTACTACATCGCTCCGGGGGCCCAGCTGATTGGCGACGTGCGCCTGGGCGAGGGCAGCAGCGTCTGGTTCAATGCCGTTCTGCGTGCCGATGATGAGCGCATTGTCGTGGGCGATGGCAGCAATATTCAGGACGGCACGATCATCCATTGCGACCATGATCTGCCAACGCTCATCGGTCGCAATGTCACGGTCGGGCATCGGGTGCTGCTGCACGGCTGCGAGATCGCCGATGAATCGCTGATCGGCAACGGCGCGATCGTGCTCGATGGTGTGCACATTGGACGCCACTGCCTGATTGGTGCCGCCACGCTGGTGACTCCCGGCAAGATCATTCCGGATGGCTCGGTTGTCATGGGTTCGCCCGGACGGATCGTGCGCACCGTTGGCGACAAGGAACTGGCGATGATTGCCCGCGGCGCCGAGTCTTACCAGCACAGGGCCCTGCGCTACCGCACCGAACTGCTCGAGCAGCTGCTCTAGGAAGCGCTGGCTGCGCCGAGCGCCAGGCTCGCCTCGAACACGATCGCCGCCTGGCCCTCAATGGTGACCGAGGTAGGTGCACCCTCGCTCACCGCCACATCGATCTGCACGCGCCCGGGGCGCTTGAGATGATGCCCCTGGGCCCCGATGAATTTTGCGTGCCCTGATTGAGCGCCCAGCAGACCATGCTTGAGCAGATACACGCCCAGCATGGCGTGCGCGTTGCCGCTCACCGGATCCTCGCTGATGCCGAGCGCCGGGCAGAACATGCGCGCCTCGGTGTCGCAGCCGGTGATCTCCGAGTGACGGGTGTAAAGAAAATAGCCCGCGGCGCCGGCCGGTGCGGATAGCTCGGCCAGACGCCCCAGATCAGGCTGCAGCCGCGCCAGCTGCGCGCTCTCGCGTACAGCGAGCAGCAGCCGCGTGCTGGCCGAGCCAGCGATCAGCGCAGGACACTGTGGATCGAGCGCATCGGCAGCCAGACCGAGCGCCGCAAGGATCGCTTGCATCAGCTCCGGCGCGGCCCGCAGCGGCGCCGGCGGCTGCGCAATCTGCACCATCGGCGGGCTGCCCGCGGCCACCTGCACCTGCACGATGCCGGTGTGCTGCTTCTGTCGGGGTGCGGCGGGGCGCCCCAGCGCCGCCAGTACCGTGTGCGTCGCGATGGTCGCATGGGCGACGAACCCGCTTTCCTTGCGCGGCGTGAAAAAGCGCATGCGCAGATCGTGATCCGGCGCATCCGGCCGCAGTACGAAGGCCGTGTCGGAAGTATTCAGTTCGCGGGCGAGCGCCTGCATCTGCTCAGCCGAGAGCTCATCGGCATCGAGCACCACACCGGCCGGATTGCCGCACAAGGGCTGGGTGGTGAAGGCATCGACCTGAAATAGCCGGATCGTACAAGGCATGCCGTCAGTTTAGCGCGAGCCTGCTTGAATTCCGCTGGTGAGTGTTGGATAGTTTGTGGTGCAAACCTTGGGGTGGCTCTAGAGATCTGGACGGAGCCTGAGATGCCGGCCGCACCGGCAAACCCGTTGAACCTGATCCGGTTAGTACCGGCGTAGGGAGCAGGTCGATGAGTTTCCGATACTTTTGTTTGGCATCGGCGCTGCTCGGCAGTGTCTTTGTTGGCGTTGCTGTAGCCGCCGACAGTGATTCCCTTGAGGAGGTCGTGGTGACCGCGACGCTGCGCGATACGCGGGCGGTCGATCTGCCGGCCAGCGTCACCGTGCTGGGTCCGGCTGATCTGCATGCCGGCGGCGAGCAGCATCTGGAGGATGTGCTGACGCTGGTGCCTGATCTGAACTGGGCGGCGGGCACTGAGCGGCCGCGTTATTTCCAGTTGCGTGGCATTGGCGAAGTGGAGCAATACCAGGGCGCGCCCAATCCATCGGTCGGATTTCTGATCGATGACATCGACTTCTCCGGCGTGGGCGGTGTGGCAACACTGTTTGACATCGATCAGGTCGAAGTCCTGCGAGGCCCCCAGGGCACCAGCTACGGCGCCAATGCGCTCGCCGGGCTGATCAGCGTGCACAGCCACGATCCGGGTGATCAGTTTGAGCTGCACGGGGAAGCGGGCGGCGCCACCTATGGCACTGGCAGTGCCGGCCTCGCGGTCGGCGATGGCTCGCAGGATTTTGGCTGGCGCATCGCGGCGCAGCAGTACCAGAGCGATGGCTTTCGCGACGATGTCTACCTGCATCAGGATTCGACCAACGGTTTTGACGAAGGCACGCTGCGCGGCAAGCTGCGCTGGCAGATCAGCCCGGGGCTTCGTGCCGATCTGACGCTGATGTACGTCGACCTGAACGACGGTTACGATGCCTGGTCGGTCTATAACACCTACAACACCTATTCAAATGAGCCTGGCCGGGATGCCCAGCGCTCGCGCGGCGTCGCGTTGCGCCTGACCGACGATGCGGTGTCCTTTGGAGAAATCCGCAGCGTTACCACTGCCGCGGATTCGGCCATCAACTACTCCTACGACGGGGATTGGGGCAATGACACGCTGTGGGCACCGTACGCTCCCAATGACTTCTTCCAAAGCGATCTGCGCATGCGTCGCACGCAGGCCGAGGACCTGCGCTTCATCGGTGATGAAGCTCACGAACTGTTCGGACGCATGCGCTGGCTGGTGGGTGCCTACGTACTGCACATGAGCGAGTCCGATCTGCTGCACACGACCTACGACTATCTGCCCAACCCGTTTGACAATACGATGAGCGTCTCGGGGAGCGATGAGCTGCAGAGCGAGTACAGCGCGACCAATCTGGCGCTCTACGGTTCGCTCGATGAGAAGTTTGGCGAGCGCTCGCAAGTGACCTTGGGACTGCGCGTGGAGCAGCGCTCAGCCAACTACCGGGATGATGCTGATGCGCCATTCCCGGAAGCGCTCGATCGGATGATGGGCGGCAATCTGTCCTGGTCGCACCTGATCGGGGATTCCGAGCATGTGTACGTCACGCTCGCGCGCGGCTACAAGGCGGGGGGCTTCAATATCGGCACCAGCATCGCACCGGATCAGCGCCGCTTTCAGCCCGAGTATCTGTGGAATCTGGAAACCGGGATCAAGGAGGAGAGCCCGACGCGGGCCTTGCAGTGGCAGGCCGACGTGTTCTACATGCGCCGCCAGAATGAACAGGTGTACAGCTCCTACCAGCTGTACTCCTATGATCCGGTGACCTATGTGTTTTTCACCCAGAATGCGGCCCACGGTGAGAATGCGGGCTTCGAGGGCGAGGCGCACTACCAGGCCAGCACGCGCGTGACGCTCTCGGGAACGCTGGCGCTGCTGCGCACGCGCTATCTGGGATATGACTTTGATGGCGTCAATTTAAGTGGCCGCGCTCAGGCTTTTGCGCCGGGTTACCAGGCCTCGGTTGCGATCGAGTACCATCTGCCTTCCGGTGCATCGGCGCGCCTCGATGAGCAGGCCGTCGATCGCTTTTTCTACTACACCAGTGACAATCAGGTAGCGCCAGCACACACGCTTACTAACCTTCGACTGGCCTATCCGTACAAGGCGTGGACGATCAGTCTCTGGGCGCACAATCTGCTGGGCGATCACTACGCCCAGAATGGCTTTTATTTTGGGCTGATCCCACCTTATTTTGCGAACCAGAATTTTTACCAGCTGGCGGATCCGCGCCAGGTCGGATTGACGGTGAGCGTCGATCTGGGCCGCGGACACTGAGCAGCAGAGCCAACGGGGGAGTAGAGCACATGGACATCGGCGTCGAATTGAGTCTGTATCCCCTGCGCGAGGGTTACATCCCGGTGATCGAGCAATTCATTGCCCGCCTGCAGGGTCACGCCGAGCTGCGCGTCGTCACCAACAGCATGAGCACGCAGATTTTTGGCCCCTATGAGCGCGTCATGGGCCTGCTGGGCGAGCAGATGCGCGCGACCTTCGCGCAGCATGGCAAGGCGGTCTTCGTCATGAAGGTGCTGGGGCCTCTGGCGACGGCCTCTTGATCAGCCAGCTGCTCGAGTCGGTGCGTCAGACGACGCTGCTTGAGGCGCTGGGCG
>Ga0302310_10000516_pt1 | contig 36336 bp, 36 predicted proteins | sample III_Palsa_N1_2_FD_200451 | JGI IMG/M metagenome (GOLD analysis project Ga0302310, IMG submission 200451) | Peat permafrost microbial communities from Stordalen Mire near Abisko, Sweden - III_Palsa_N1_2 | ecosystem: Environmental > Terrestrial > Soil > Palsa > Peat permafrost | place: Sweden...
ACTCGGCTGGCATCGCTGCTGCTGGATCTATGATCAATCACGACCCGGCCCTGTGGGACCGCATCATCGCAGTCAACTTAACTGGCACATTCAATATCATACGTGCGGTATTTCCCATGATGGCTGATCAAGGATCAGGACGAATAGTTCTTCTCGCCTCCGACTCCGCGTTCCTTGCCGATTCCGGGCTCGGCGCCTATGCGGCAAGTAAGGCAGGCGTTGTTGCACTGGGTAGGACGGTTGCAACGGAGGGCGGCCCAATGGGAATAAGCTGCAACATCCTATCCCCGGGGACCGTCGATACACCGATGACCCAAGCGCATTTCGGCTCGAGCGATGCGCTGAAGTCGGCCGTGGCATCGGGCAACGTTTTAGGGGTTTTGCTCGAGCCGGACGATCTGGCTTCGCTGGCTACCTTTCTGTGCCTGCCTGCAAGCCGATACATCACTGGCCAAGTGATGCACGTTAACGCCGGCGGACTAATGCGATAAATACGGATATCCCATTGCCGGCTTAAAGAGATACGCAACCTCATCCACACGTCGGTAAGCAGACATGCTGTCCTATGAGATCAGCGGGCTAAGCATTGGCAAGGTCAGCCAGAAGCGCGTTCGGGCGATCAGTGAAATCACGCGTGTTACCCCGGTTGCGCCGACCAAGCCCGACCCGGACGGGCTGGAAGGCGAAACACGCCCCGGGGAGCCAGGCGCTCCCTTCAGGCGCGTCATAGAGATCGAGGTCGATACTTTCTTCGCCAGCGACGAGCACCGCACGCTGCAAAATGAAAAGCTCCTCGATCTCATCCTCTGCTTGTGCAACGTCGCTGATCCAGCTTGCCGCGCGGCTTAGACGGCGCCCCGAAAGCCGTCCGGGTGTCTCGATCAGACCGTCCGTGATCGTCCACTGTGATATCGGTCCTTCATCACGGGCAACGTTGGCATGATGAGTGAGTTTGCCGGTCGAGCGGGTTCGAGCAATCTCCACGTCATAGCGGCGCCGTAGGATATTGCGCGCAACAGCAGCTATTGCCAGCGCCCCCATATCCGCCATGTGGGTGCATTGTTCGGCCAGCTGTATTTGGCGGAGCGCCGCAAACGGTGACGGGGGCATTGTCTTGCCTATGAAACCCTCAAGAGAACGAGCAGCAAGGGGGCACGTCGTCCAAGGTGTCCGCAGCGGCCGGCCCGCAACGCCGCCCACGACGCCGCCGCAATGGGTAATATCGACACCGAAGCGATGGTGCGTGTCTTCAACGTCCGCGCTGGCATAGCCGGATCCCGAGCGAATCAAAACTCGTCGACGATAGATCCGGCCGTCATCAGAAGGCGGCAGACGAGACGATGCTTGCCGCCGCATTTCGCCAGTCAGTGCCCGACCCAATGTGGTGCACGTTTCTCGAGGAAGGCGTTAGCGCCTTCTTTACAGTCATCGGTCACCATTGTGAGGTCGGATGCAGCTTGCGAGAGCTTTCGCAACTCATCATCGGAATGTTCGGTGGCGCGACGCACGACCTTGAGACTCTCCCGTACCGCGACAGGTGCATTGTTTGCGATCATCCGTGCGAGTTCAACTGCCTTATCGAGCACCGCTTCGCTGGCAACCACGTGATTTATCATACCTAATGATGCAGCGCGCGCGGCGTCAATCGGTTCACCCGTTGCGACCATTTCGATGCTGATGCTGCGAGGGACGACGCGGGGCAAGCGATAGAGGCCGCCCGCGCCCGCCACCAGGCCTCGCCTCACCTCGGGAACGCCGAACACCGCGTCGGTGGAGGCCACCAGCATATCGCAGGCCAAGGCAAGCTCGAAGCCTCCGGCAAAGACGAAGCCACGAACCGCAGCAATCCATGGCTTGCTTTTGAGTGCATCGGTAAACCCGGCAAAGCCGCCGTCGATTGTGCGCAATTTCGGACCATTTCCCTGCGCGACCTCAGCGAGGTCGGCCCCTGCGCAGAAGGCGCGTGCGTTGGAAGACGCTAGGATTGCCACCCGGATCTCGTCGTCTGCTTCGATCCGCTTTACGATGGCGTCGAGTTTGAGCGTCATCGCCGCATTGACCGCGTTGCGGACAGCCGGCCGATTGAGCGTCACGACGGCGATATTACCTTCGACGATCTCGAGCAGAACTTCATTATCGGCGCCGGGGGTGATCATGCACTACTCCTAAACCGGGCTTCGCTCGCCCGCGATTTTGAGACTCTGAATCGCTTGACCTTCGTCAACGATTAGTCGACCATTATCACCAAGAAGAGCTAGATGATCAAGGCTAAAGGAGCACGGCGGAGAAGCGTTGCCAGGTCCGAGCCCTCCCGGCGGACGCCGCGGGGGCTGCCCAGAAACATTCTGCCTGGTAGGTTTTAAAACTGAGAGGCTGGAACCTCAACCTCAAGCCCCGAAAGGGCGGCGGTGAGCCTGATTTGACAAGATAGACGGCTGTTCGCCGACGGTTCCACGGCCATTTCCAGCATGATAGCTTCCGTCTCGCTTGGCGTGCCGATCGCCTCCATCCAGGCGGGGCGAACATGGACGTGACATGTTGCGCATGACAATGCACCACCGCAATCGGCGAGGATCCCGGGAACGCCGCCAGCGATCGCCGCTTCCATGAGCGATCCGCCTTCATAGCCTTCGACATGATGCGATGTACCCGAATGCTCAATAAAGGTTACCGAGACCATCTATCTGTCGCCTTCCTCATTTGCCCGCGATGCCGCGCTATCATAACGCTTTGCACTCCATGCTTCCCATCTCTCGCGTGCGCGATCCTCGACGGCCAGCGCCGGGTCCGTAAATCGGCACTCTGTCTCGTCAAGGGCGCCAAGTATCAGTTCAACGCTGATTGGGCAGGCATCAGCGATCATGGCCCCGATCGCTATTGCCCTTGCGAGCAAGTCGTCATGGGCTACAATCTCGTTTGCAATGCCCCAATCATAGGCTGCGCGCGCGTCGATGAATTCTCCGCTGAGCATCAATTGTCGCGCGCGGCGTATTCCAATGGCGCGCGGCAACAGCGCCGATTGGCCCCAACTCGGGAAAAGGCCAAGCTTTGCGTGCGTGTCGCCAAAACGCGCTCGCTCCGAGGCGATCACGAAAGCACAACTTAGCGCCATCTCAAGCGCACCCGTCGCGCACGGACCGTTTACGGCGGCGATAACTGGCGTTCGGGCAGCACGAAGGACTTCGCCCGGACATGGCCGCACTGGGGGCGGGGGTGCGCCTGCGCCACGCTCCTTGAGGTCCACCCCCGCACAAAACGCAGGATCTGCACCCGTAAGAACGATCGCCGATATCGCCGGATTGCCATCCGCGCTGCGAAATATTTCGGCGAACGAACGCCGCATATCTCGCGTCAAAGCGTTCCGAGCAGAAGGGCGGTTTATAATGACAACGCGAACAGCGCCGTAATCGCTGATCACGAAAGGTTCGTCTGATCCTCCGAGAAAGTCGGATATGCTGGGGACTGCGTTCATAGTGCCGCATGCCGAAGGTGTTGAGCATGATCGACCATCCGAGCCACATCCGCCATGTCGGATGTGGCGCAGGCTGCAACATATTCCTGGCGGAGCCTGCGGACGAGCTGTGCGACCGGTGGGATGTCATCGATCAATTCCACGCCCTGCCCAGCGCTCCAAATGTCACGCCAGGGCCTTACATCGTCGGGCAAATGGTCATATTTCCGAAACCCTGGCGATTGCGGCAAGTCCTTAGGATCGAGGCCGACTTGGCGCAACGAAGCGTCAAGCCAGCTGGCGGGCACGCCTGACACACGGTCAGTGTAGGTCAGATCGACCGAGCGTTCGCTGACAAGCATGGCCTTATAGGGTTCGGTTGCCATTGATTCTTGCGTCGCTATGAAGCGTGTTCCGAGATAAGCCAGATCTGCGCCAAGGATTTCTGCTGCGCGAATTGCGGCACCGGTGCTGACATTCCCGGCAAAGATGATTGTCCCGTCCCACATCTGACGAACCTTTGGTATGAACGCTAGCGGACTTAATGATCCGGAATGCCCTCCCCCGCCAGCGCCGATACACGTCAGGCCATCTACCCCGCCTTCAATGGCCTTCGCTGCGAACCGCAGATTTGTCACATCGTGAAAGACCTTGCCTCCCCAGTCATGCACGATCTTCGTGAGCTCGGTCGGATTTCCCATCGCGCTGAGTATCACCTCGACACCATAACGCTCGCAAATCGCCAAATCCGCCCGCAGATCATCGGGTGCCCCGCCTCCCGTAATATTAACGGCTAACGGCCCTATCCGCTCAGCGAGATTTCGTTCTGAAAACTCATCAAGCGCAGCGCGGATCGACGATAGCCAATTATCAAATTCTTCAGGATCGCGAGCATTGTGCCGGGGCAATGCGGCCATGATGCCGGCTTTGCAACTCTCTCGTACCAGGTCTGGCCCGGATACGAGCATCATTGGTGCGCAAACGGCCGGAAGTACCATGTTGGCCCTGAGGCTACGATCGAGTGTCATGCAAAATCCTGTTCTCTGCGCTGGCGCGGCCTTGGCAAGGTCTCGGTCTTGAGCTTCATAGGCGAGCATGCATACATATTGACGATCGAGAGGTCCTAAATCTTTCTGAGTGCCTTTTCATGCTTTCTACCCCACCGACTTAAGTCGCGCTTTAAGTGGCGGCGCTTCCTTCGACCGCCGCGTTGGACCTCGCCTTGTGCGCTTCGGGCGCGAGATTGCTGCCCCATGGCGTTCTGAGCACCCAGAGCATAGTGCACGCCATGGTGAGGGCGGCAACGACATAATAAACGCCATTGAGCCCGATCACCAGGCGCACGGGCGCATATACGAGAGGAGCCAGTGAGCCACCGATAAACATCATTCCCGTCGCGACGCCGAGCGCGCGAGGTGCGTAGGCAACTTCAATGCGTTCCATAATGACACTGATCAATGCCGGTATGGCTATGCCATTGCCAACTCCTCCAAGGCACGCCCCCGCAAGAAGGCCGTATAGGGAAACCGCTCCGCCGCACGCTCCGGCTGCGACGGCAAGAAGCGTCAAAATCAGCTGGAGCGTTCGTGTTGCCCCTAGTCGCACGACTACGCGGCCGGACACTCCGCTGCTCACGGCAACCACCAACGCGTAGCTTGCGCAAACAATGGCGATCGTCTGCGAGCTTATAACTCCAATCTCGCGCAGCAGGAACGTTAGTTGAATATTGAAGAGATTCCCGATGAGCACGACTGCAAGGATCAAGCCGTAGGGCGCCGCTGCGGCCCTTAACGGGCTGAGGTAACAGGCGAGCCCGCGCGTCTCGCGGTGCTCAGCCGGAGCCACCGGGGCGGGACGCATCAGCAAAATCGCCGGCGAAAGCAGAGCCGCCAAAACCATATGCAGCGCAAACGGCGCACGCCATGAGATGCTTGCGACAGCGCCGGCCGCCAGAACGAAGACGATTGCACAAATCGCGCCTGTCGCGATCGAGAGGCCATTCATCCGAGCGCGAGCGGCTCCTGTGAAATTCGCTGCAACAAGGGACGCTCCGCAGGTTATCATTGTGCCTGTCGCAAAGCCGACAAGAACGCGCGTTGATAACATCGGCACGGCAGTATCGATAACGAGTCCCGCTGATCCGAAAAAAGCAAATATCAGTAGCGATCCCAGAAGGACCCGTTTCACACCGAGATGCTCGATCAAATAGCCTGAAAATATACCTGAGACGGCCATTCCCAGGATCGGAAGCGTGCTCGCTAGTTGCGCAATCAGATCGCCGCGCTCACCTCCTCCAAAATGCTGCGACAGGGCAGGAAGAACTGGCGGTAGAGCGTCATAGATAAGAGCGCTCGCGATGTAGCCGGCGAAAGCGGATACGAGGAGGGCGGCAGGGTTCCCGTGTGCCGTTGTGGCGATTTCGGGATCAAGTTTTCCCGCAGGGCTACTCGGAAAAGTTGCACCTGCCATGCCCGCTCTCCTCTGATACGCGGCGTTGCCGTTGAAGGCTGACGCCAAGAACGTCGACCATCGGCCGCTGTATGTCCCTCTAGATCATCTATCTGGACGTGCCACCGCTTTATCATAAACTCTGACCTGGTGGAAGCCCGGCCGACGGCAAGCGCCATAAAGAACAATCTCCCTATTTGATAAGTGAGAAGCGCCTATCCAAAGGAAAGCTACGCAGGCGCAGCTTTGGGAACCGGCCAGAGTGTTGGTCGTTCGTGCCGAAGTCCGGCGGATCGCGGCGTTAGACGGAAGACGGGCGAGTCGTCGCCAGAACCCTTCGATCAACAATGAACATGATCGGGCTGAGGCCAGGGCCGCTGCAACATCAGGTCCCCAACAGCGAATCCCCGCTCGCCGCCGCTCGTCTAAGACAAAGGCGAATAGCATTGCGTTTTGTGCGCGAGGCTAGCATAGCTCTGTCATCGACAGCGTCCTCGGATGGCGCGATCATTCACTTGGGCGAGGACGGGATGTGAACCAGCAGGCGATGGCGGGAATAGCGGACCAAGGCGCGGAGTTCGATATTTCGGCCCTATTATTAGAACAGGGCAAGAAGTTGCTCGAGGACCGCGCAACCCCGCAACGGCTCCGAAACCTGCTTGAAAAGCCGGGCAGTTTCAATTCCGCGCTATGGGCCGAAGTCGTGGAACTTGGTTGGCCGGCTGCGGCTATTGCCGAGAATCTCGGTGGACTTGGCCTTGGCTTGCGCGTTTTGTGCGACTTGGCAGGGCTAGCTGGGCGATATACCGTGTCGCTGCCGATCATAGCGTCTGCGGTCGTCGCCGGCGCGCTCGCCAATTGCGACAAAGCGCGGGGCGAGCTCGTCGCTGCCGGCTCGACCATAGCCGCGCTCGATCTCTGTAACGTAGGTTATGCCAACGACGCGGCGCTTCAGCTAAGCGGCGACGTAGTAAGCGGCACCTCGCGTGGTTGTGCCTTTTCTGCCGTCGCCGACATGTTGCTCGCGGTCGCGCAGGCAGGAGGCGAGCTTCACCTTGTCGCAATCGACCTCTCGCATTCGGGTGTAGAACGGCACATCATTCCGTCGATCGATAATGCGCGCGCATCTGCCCGCCTTCGATTCGATGCTGTCCCAGTCCTCGTCGTAGGTGGCGGTGCCGAGATAGAAGAGGCGCGTCTAACTGCCGCGCTAGCGACCGCTTTTGAACAATTAGGCGGCGCACAGCGATGTCTTGAACTGGCATGCGATTTCGCACGCGAACGCAAGGCTTTTGGGCAGCCAATTGGCGCATTCCAGGCCGTCAAACATAAGCTTGCGGACTTCTACACTGCGATCGAATTGGCTCGCGGCTGTGCGTTCGCTGCGCTTGAAGCGCTCCAAGCGGGAAACGCTGCGACTAAACAGGTAGCTGCCGCACGGATTGCCGCGACGGAGGCGTATGAATTTGCAGCGCGTGAAACCATTCAGGTGTTCGGAGCCCTCGGGATAACGTGGGAAGCGCCGGCACATCATCATTATCGTCGCTCGCGATCGCTCGCGCTCGAACTTGGGGCAAGCCTGTATTGGCGTGATCTCCTCGTCGACAGCCTCGCGGTTGATCTGGGGAGCTCTTGAAATGCTGAATCCTGTGGAGACGTTGCAACCAATGGATGACATCGACGCCTATCGTACCACGGCTCGGGCGTGGCTTTCCGTCCACGCACCCAAGTTCGTGGCCCGTGGCGCGCTGCCGGTCGAAGAGAAGCTGGCACTAGGGCGCCGCTGGCAAGCACTCAAGGCATCTGCAGGCTATTCTGGGATCGCCCTGCCCAAACCCTATGGCGGCGCAGGCGGTACCGAGTTGCAGCGGGTGACGTTCGCAGACGAAGAACTCGCATATGACCTGCCAACGGTCTTCTTCGGCGTAAGTCTAAATATGACAGTTCCGACCTTCGCAATATACGGCCGCGAATCTGCGAGGCTTGAACTCATTCCAAAAGCAATCCGCGGCGAGGAGATATGGTGCCAGCTCTTCTCGGAACCAGGCGCGGGTTCCGATCTTGCGGGTCTGCGCTTGACCGCGAAGCGACATGCCGACGGATGGCTCCTGAATGGTCAGAAGGTGTGGACGAGCTGGGCTCAGTTCTCGGAATGGGGGTACATCGCCACCAGAACGGACCCGGATTTGCCAAAGCACAAGGGGCTAACCTGCTTTTATCTGAAGATGAACTCCCCTGGCATCGAAATCCGGCCGATCAAACGCATTGGCTGCGATCAGGAAATAAATGAAGTATTTTTCAATGACGTCTTTGTACCCGACACTCAGAGGCTCGGCGAGGTAAATGGGGGCTTTCAAGTCATCATTACGACTTTGATGATTGAGCGTTTCGCGCTTAGCGATGCATTCGGGTTCGGGCCGCCTCTTGGGGACTTCATCACTCTCGCGCAACGCACTTCCGTTCGTGGACGCCCGGCTATTGAGGAAGGAGTTGTCCGTAGCGCAATTGCATCCTCCTATATTGATTGGCTGGGGCAGGGGACTATCAATGCGCGCGCGATGGCGGCAATGACAGCAGGCGGTGAGCCCGGTCCGGAAGGTTCAATTCGTAAGCTTCTGGCCGGCCAGTCACGCCAACGGCTGAGCACGCTCGCGACCGATCTGATCGGCGTTGATGCTCTTGAACTAGACCCAGCGGCGAACGAGCGTAGCGACTTTACACAATCGTGGATGGACGTTCCGCAACTACGGATCGCGGGCGGGACCGACGATATATTACGCAATACTATCGCCGAGAAAATCCTTGGGCTGCCGCAGGACTATCGGCCGGACAAAGGCGTGCCTTTCAATCAGATTTGAGAAGTCCCCCTGACCGACACCCCGGGACGGGCGGATAAAAGACTTGAACGTGGACCACGGTTTGGTTTCGCATGCAGGAGCTCATCCTGAGCGCTGGGCGGCGCTATTGAGCCAGCCGTATACGCGGGGCATTTGCCGCAGAGGTTGTTTAGCATAGTGCCGGATGCGCGCGGATGCAGACGCCTGTAATTACTGCGGCGCGCAGATTGCTCAGGTGGTTCGATCGTTGGCGACGCTGCCTGAGGTAGAGGGGTCCTTCCAGATCAGATGCATTGGATTACGACGTCTGCGATACCCGCGCAGGCTCTTTCCAGAATGCCACCTCGTGCAACCGGACCAACGCCAGCAGGCGTCCCCATCATCAGGAGATTGCCAGGCTGCAGTGCAACGAACCACGGCAAAGCGGCGATAGGCTCCGGAGTCGTGCAGATCATGTCCGCAGGATTGCCGCGCTGCCGCTCGTTGCCGTTGACGCGGAAGGTAAGCGTCCCAACCGATGGATGGCCAACGGAGGCGGCCGGTGCGATCGACGAGATCGGGCAAGATTTGTCAAATCCTTTGCTGAACGCTCACGGCCGCGACGAGCGCTTTGCCTCGAGCTGAAAACCGCGTCCCGTCATGTCTAGGCCAACTGCGTAGCCGAACACGTGATCAAGCGCGGCGTCGACCGCTATTCGATGCCCAGCTTTACCAATCGCAACAACAAGTTCGGTCTCATGATGAAGGTCGTTCGTGGCCGTCAGGAAGGCCAACCTGCTTCCCGACTGTACGGCAGCATCACTTGGTTTTGCAAAAAAGAAGGGAGGCTCGCGGTCCGGATCGTGGCCCGTTTCGCGCATGCTCCGCATAATTCCACCCGATGCACCAGATGCGTCGATCGGCAAAGCGCTCAGTCGTTCCAAGCACCGCCGCCGATGGTCGCTTTGGTGGACCAAATGTTCATGTGGTCCTCCCGTACCGGACAGCAAGATCGCTTATAGACCGGCCCTGGTAGTGCATAGCTGGCATGCGTTACCCACTTTGTGCCACACACAACGCGATCAAGAATAGCGCCGTGGCGAGCGACCGAAGCTGGCCCGCGTGCAATCGCCACCCTGAGCGCAGCCGGCACGGCCGTTGCTCCGCCAACGACAAGGCAAGAAGGATATGGCTAAAGAGCATAAGAACGTCTAGATCATCCATCTGTCATAGAGATAGGACTTTTCATGACCTTACCCTCAGGGCTAAAGTTGTCCCAAGCCAACCAGATCATAGCGGCCGCCCTTGCAAAGGGTGAGGCGCTCGGGCTTAAGCCGCTTACGGTCGCCGTCCTTGACGCCGGCGGCCATTTGCTCGCCGTACAGCGGCAGGATGGCGCCTCCAACCTCCGGCCACAAATCGCGATAGGGAAGGCCGCGGGCGCGCTCTATCTTGGAGTTTCCTCTCGCCAGATCGCTGTCATGGCCAGCGAGAGGCCCAGCTTCATCGCATCGCTTGGGTCGTTAGCAGGCGACGGTATAATCCCGGCGGCCGGCGGCTTGCTGATCCAATCAGACGGCAATCTTGTCGGCGCGGTCGGGATCACGGGTGACACGTCGGATAATGATGAAGCATGCGCGATCGAGGGCCTTGAACGAGCGGGTTTCGTGGCAAACGTCTAACTCCCTATCCCGACGACCGGAGGGATATCCGGCCGGAGCAACGAACAGGAGGCACTATGGGCTCACGTCACCTATTGGATCCGGAGGTGGTTCCGTTATTCACCGCGATGCCAAGCCTAGAACTCAACGAGGACACGCTGGGCAGCGTTCGGGCGTGGATGGCAGAAAACCCTGTTCCGGCGCCTGGCGCACCGGATGTCGAGGTCACCGAGATTATGGTGCCAACGCGTGACAAAGGCCCGGGCGTCAGAGTCCTTGTGTATCGGCCAACAGGATCCGCAGGCCCGCTGCCCGCGCTGCTTCATTGCCATGGCGGAGGTTTCGTGCTCGGGTCGCCCGATACGAACGCAGCGAGGAACCGCTATTTCGCGCAAAGCATCCAGTGTCTCGTCGTCTCAGTCGATTATCGCCTGCCCCCGGAAACTCCGTTTCCCGGTCCCGTCGAAGACTGCTACGATGCGCTATGTTGGCTTCATAACAACGCCACGCAATTGGATGTGGATGCTAATCGGATAGCCATCGGAGGGCAAAGTGCTGGAGGCGGACTTGCGGCTGCTTTGGGACTGCTTTCCCGCGATCGAGGCGAAGTTCCGGTAGCGTTTCAATTGTTGATCTACCCGATGCTTGACGACCGCACCGGTGCGCAAACCGAGGTCGACCCACATTTATTCGCCGGCGAGTTCGGCTGGACGCGAGACAATAATCGTTTCGGCTGGAAATCTATGCTTGGTGTCGAGCCTGGAGGCGCTGAGGTTTCTCCCTATGCGTCTCCAGCCCGTGCAGGGTCACTGTCGGATCTTCCGCCAACCTTTATCGGCGTCGGCGCTCTTGATCTCTTTGTCGAGGAAAACATTCTCTACGCCAATCGTCTGATCCGTGCGGGTGTGCCGACGGAGTTGCATGTATATCCGGGCGCCGTTCATGGCTTTGATCTATTCGAAGGGACACACAATCAGCTCGAGTTTGAGCGGACGTATCACGAGGCGCTTCGGCGCGCGCTCCACCCGGCGGAGATGCCTGGATTTAAGGTCGAGACTAAGGCGACATGAGCTGGCCACTGGAGCGAGCGTGTGAAAGCAGATAGTGGCAGCCTTCCACGATCGCGAGAACCGACGATCGAGGTCTCGGCGGAAACAATCTCGGTAGAGCGCGCCGTATTGCCATGCTATTAAGATGCGATGGGAGTTGTGGTTTGACGCGTAGCAATCTCGAAGGCCAAATAATGGGTCGCAAGGGCCGGGAAACGCGTGCGCGTCTCCTCGAAGCCGCGCTGCAAATGCTCGATACGACACCACTGAGAGAGCTTAGGTCGGCAGACCTCGCCCGTAAGGCCGACATCTCTCCAGCCAATTTCTATCTCTATTTCGAAAACATGGAAGCCGTTGCACTGGCATTATCCGAGGACGTTGCGGAACGGGCACTGCCGCTTATTGAGCAACTAAATTCGAGCTGGTCATGGTCATCCGACGGCGATGATCATGTCGAGGAATTTGTACGAGCTTATTTCGGCTTCTGGGATGCACACCGTTCTATCCTTCGTATTCGCAACCTTGCGGCGGAGGAGGGGAATTATGAATTCCAAAAGGCCCGTTCAATGATATCGGTCCCCTTGCATCAGGCGCTTGCAGCAAAGATCGATTCTAATCTCGCCGCGGTAGACGACACGACGCATCCGCAGAGCTTGGCGTTGGCAACAGTCGCGCTCGCCGGACTAGAACGAAGCGCGGCAACCTACCTTAGCTTTCCGAGAAAGTTTAACGTTACGCGGGAAAGGTTAATAGAGGCATGTGTGTTCAGTTTAAAGACATTATCCCTTAGTCCTCGGTTTTGATCGTAGCTCTCGCAAGGGGACGCAATATTCATCCTGCTTTATAAATTACGGTCTTTAGATTCATATATTCTGTGAGCCCTTCATCTCCTCCTTGGTAACCGAACCCAGATCGTTTTGTTCCTCCATAGGGTTGCTGTGGCGAAAGAGCGCTTGATCCACCATTGATATACACCTCGCCGCTTCGGATGCGAGAAGCAAGTGCAAGCGCGCAGCCGAAGTCGCTCGAGATGATATGCGCAGAGAGCCCGTAGACGGTATCATTGGCAAGGGCGATCGCCTCGTCATCATCTTTGAACGGCATTGCCACGACGACCGGTCCAAAGATTTCAGTCTGCGCTATCTCCCATTGGTTCTGAACTCCAATAAGCAGGCTAGGCTCATAGAAGAAACCGCGCTCGAGATGAGGTGGGCGCTGTCCGCCGAAGACGACTTCAGCGCCCTGCGCTACCGCGCGTCCGACAATTGCTTCGACTCGATCTCGATGCTCGGCGCTGATCAAGGGCCCATGTGTTGTATTCGGATTAGCTGGATCGCCGGATATCTGCTTTGCAGCCAAGGCGGTGAAGCGTTCTATGTAATCATCAAATACAGACTGATGGACAAGGTGCCGAGTCGGAAGCATGCAGCCCTGGCCCGCTTGGACTGAATAGACAGATTGGCCGACGCCAGCGGCGAGGTCCAGATCAGCATCTTTCCGAACGATTAGAGGTGACTTGCCGCCAAGTTCGAGGAAGACACGTTTGATCGTTGGCGAGGCTTGCGCCATGATCCGGGCACCGACGGCATCGGACCCGGTAAAGGATACGAGGTCTATTCGCGGGTCGCTGCTCAGCAGCTCTCCGACTGCAATTGATGTTCCCGTGAGGACGTTCAATACGCCAGGAGGAAGGCCTGCGGCGGCGGCTGCATCCGCGAAGACAAGCGTCTGAAGTGGGGACTGTGGAGGCGCCTTTACGATGGCGGTATTTCCAGCGACCAGTGCCGGGATAATCTTTAAGGCATTTAGGAGTAAGGGCGCATTATAGGCGCTAAAGAGGCTGGCAACGCCGACGGGTTCATGGACGATCATGTAACTGCCAACAACCGTTTGGCCGCCCATGGCCTCGGGGTAGCGCGTGAGCGTGGGTTCTAGGACGCGCGGCCGCAATCGCAGTGCATGTTCGAGCGCGGCCCGCATCTGAGCTATAGTCATGGCCGCGTGCATGCCGCCCGCCAGTCCCAGTGGTGCGCCGATCTCGGCAACACAGAGACCCGCCAGTACGCCTTCGCGCTCGGCAAGCCAGTCGATCATCCGGGCTAAATATCCGGCGCGCTCTTGCATCGTCATAAGCGGCCATGGCCCGTCGTCGAATGCCGCCCGCGCCGCTGCGATGGCGCGCTCGGTGTCGGCTATTCCAGCCTCGGGGGCAGAGCCGATGCGCTCCTCTGTTGCAGGATTGATGACGTCCTGCTGTTTGCCGGTCAAGGGTCGCGACCATTCGCCGTCGATGTACAGCTCAAGTCGCTCGGTGAGACCGGACAGGGCCACATGCCCCTCTGACTTGAAGAAAAAGGGGGAAGCGTACAGTTCCATGCCTGAGCACCTCAGCGTTGTCGCGAACAGCCCCGAAAGGAAATATGGGCTAATCCGGCCTGATGAAATGGTTGCGCGCGCGATATTCGTATCTATCACGGAAAGCCTAAACACGCATGAACTGGCCGCCGTCCACGCTATAGATCTGGCCCGTAATAAAGCTGGCTTCGTCCGAGAGTAGGAAAAGCAGCAACGCTGCGATTTCATCGGGGCGGCCGATCCGGCCGATCGGCATCGCCTTCAGGATTGAATCGAAATCAATGTCCTCGGGAACCGACGTTCGGGTCGCCTCGGTATCGACCGGGCCAGGTGCGATCGCATTAACGCGGATGCCTTGGGGACCGAGCTCTCGCGCAAGCACCTGCGTTATGCTGTGGATAGCGAGTTTTGGAATAGAATACATATTGTACCCTTCCCAGGCCGCCGTCGAGGACTGGTTAACGATTGCACCGCCGCGGCCCAACATAGCTTGGTGAGCCGCGCGAGTGACAATCAGTGCGCCGTTCATATTGATATTCATGAAACGCTCGTAATAGCTCCAGTCCATCGTCAGCAGCGGTTCAATTTTCATGCCTTTGTAGATGGCGGCATTGTTCACGAGATAGTCGATCCCGCCGAACCTCTCGACAACGGCGGCTACCATTGCTTCTGCGGACGAAGCCGACGAAACGTCGGTCCTGACAAAAAACGCCTTCGCGCCGGTCGGATCAAGACTGTCGGCAACACGCCGCCCACCGGCGTCATCTATCTCTGCTATTACGACGGACGCACCCTCGGCGGCAAGCGCGCGGGCGTAGGCTTCGCCGATACCGCCCCCTGCGCCTGTAACAATAGCAGTTTTATTTTCGAAACGCCGTCCCACGCTGCACCTCCTCGCCCATTCCGCGGTGACGTGTATGCATCACCGTGCTTAATCCGGGCATCGACCGCCAGGACGTGAATAATCATTAAGATGATATAGTGGGATGTGCAACGACAGATCGATGAACCCTATCGAACAATCGGCTTCGTATCAGCACCATCGACTGCGCTGCGCCGCGTCCGCCCCCGGCACGTCGGCTACCTTGAGACTGCTCTGCGGTGTCTCGCTAATGAGCAGTGCAATCAAGCCAGTGTGAGAGCCATGAGCATTCGCCAACCGTGGCCGTGGTCGTGACGTGACGCCCGTTTTCTTCTCCAGTTGGAGCTAGAGTCCGGCCCCGAAGAAGGGACGGACAGATGAAGCAGAAGCAGTTTTCGGAAGAGCAGATCATCGGCATCCTGAAGGAAGCCGAGGCGGGCGCGGTGGTGACTGATCTGTGCCGGCGGTACGGCATGTCGAGTGCGACCTATTACGCGTGGAAGGCCAAGTTTGGCGGCCTGGAGGTGTCCGATGCGAAGCGGCTGCGGGCGCTCGGGGAGGAGAACGCGCGGCAAGCGGTTGCTGGCGGACACGATGCTCGACAACGCAGGTCTGAAGGACCTGCTTTGAAAAAATGGTGACGCCTGCCGCGAAGCGGGAAGCGGTCGCCCATCTCCAGACGGCGCTGGGGATGAGCGAGCGGCGGGCGTGTGCTGTCGTCGGGGCAGATCGCACGAGCATGCGGTATCGCTCGTGCCTGGCAGATGATGGCGACCTGCGGTCGCGTCTGCGCGAGCTGGCGCAGCTCCACCATCATCACCAGCCAGCTGCCGGTCGCATCATGGCACGAGGTGATCGGAGACCCGACCTATGCTGACGCCATTCTCAACCGCCTCGACCACAACGCCCATCGACTAAACCTCGAGGGCGACAGCATACGCCGATTGAAATCTGACCCAGCCGCTTGACGGCGGCCACGAACGAAACAACAAACCATCAGTGCCGGTAAGGCCCTAGTCCGAGGGGGCGACATCATCTCGGAATAAGGAGGCGGGATCTTCTCGAAACGAGGGGGCGGCTTCGTCGGAATCTACAGCCTCGTCCTGCCCCGCTGCCACACCGAGGGCATGACGCTCCATCTCGCCGAGATCGCAGTCACGGTGGCGCCCGGAGCGCACGCCGTGCTGCTGCTCGATCAGGCTGGATGGCATGGCTCCGACGCGCTCACCGTCCCGCCCAACATCACGCTCACGCCGTTGCCGTCAAAATGCCCCGAGCTCAATCCGGTCGAGAACATCTGGCAGGTTATGCGCGACAATTGGCTTTCGAACCGGATTTTCCGATCCTACGAAGACATTCTCGACCATTGCTGTTTTGCCTGGAACCGCCTTTTCGATCAGCCATGGCGCATCATGTCCATCGGCCGACGCAAATGGGCGCATGCGTCATGATCCACGAGACTTGGTATAACTCAGTCCCCGGAGAACCTCGCCTCGTATGGAGAGGTCTCTCCCTCTCCACGCCTCGCCCCCGTGGCCCGCACGGCGCGGCAGGCGAGCCCAAAGTGAACAGCGCCCCAGAGATGAAAGCAAAAACAGACCGCGAGCGCGCTTTGCAGTCCGCCTGATAGCCTGTCGCTGAGCGCTCCCGCTACCAATGGGCCCGCTCCAGACCCAATTAAATTTACGAGTAATTGGACGAAGGCAGAGACCAAACCGCGCATGCGCGGCGGCACAACTGTGACAACGAAGGCGAAGGATGGGCCCATCCAGGCGCCGTTGAGGAACGCCATCGTGCAGAGGCATATTAACGCGGCTACGGTTGAGTCGGTCAGCGCAAGTCCGATGCCGAACGGCACTGCCAGCAAGACGCAAATGCCAGCAACCATAGCCGGGGCCGCGGTCTCTCTGCGAGCCATCCTATCGGCAATGGCGCCCCCGGCCCAGGATCCAGACGCCTGGAAGAGCGCGGCGAAAGCAACGAAACGACCGGCGTGGGCAAGATCCAGACCGTGGTAGCGGATGAGGAGCGACGTGCTCCATATCCAGAGCGTCGCAGTCACAAAGCCAGCCAATGTGATTGCTATGGCGATATGCATCACCGCCGGTGTGCGGACGATTAACTGCAATGTGTGACGGAAACTCGGCATCTGCTCGTCGGCCAGGGCAGGATCTGAGATGGTGTCCCGCGCCCCACGATTCGGTTCGTGAAGTAGCTTTAGGACCAAGACGGTAAGTATAATCCCCGGTACGCCGGCAATCCAGAAAGCTGATCTCCAACCGTAGGCTGCAGCCACCGCTGACCCGACAAGAAAACTCAGTGATACGCCCGCGGCGGTACTCATGTAGCAAACTCCGATCGCGGAACTGCGCCGATGTGCCGGGAACAGGTCAGCAATGAGCGACATGATCGTCGGTGATCCGCCGGCTTCGGCTGCGCCTACGCCCATTCTCGCAAAAAAAAGCGCGGCGTAGCTTGAGGCGAAGCCTGACAATGCAGTCAAAAAGCTCCAGACGCCGAGGAGGATCGCTAGAAGCCGGACGCGGTTCGTCCGATCGACGAGGTAACCGACTGGCAGACTTGCCAAAGCGAACATTGCGGCAGACCCCAGTCCACCGAGCAGCCCCAACATCGTGTCACTTAAATGGAACTCCTGTTTTATCGGCTCAATCACGACGGCGATAATTTGCCGATCCACTGAGTGCGCAAGGTATACGAGCGATAGAATGAGGAGAATACCTCTTCTGGACATCACGCCGCTCGATGGCACCATTCTATCCTCCTAGCCATGCAGGCCGCGTGTTCGCCCGTGCCTCGCTGCAACCTATACCGTGCTCTCGGAACTTGACAGCCGGCAGGTCAGCTGTGCAATGGTTTATATATAGGATCAAGACGATCATTGCGCAAAGTACGATGGTCTGCTTCATGATCGGCTTCAATCGGCAGGAGGGCAGGACATATGAAACTTGATAGTTCGGTCGCAGCCATCGTAACTGGAGCAGCGTCGGGGCTGGGGGAGGCGACGGCGCGGGCGTTGGCAGCGACCGGCGTCCGGGTGGCGATATTCGACCTGAATGAGGCCATGGGGGAGCAGATTGCGAGAGATATTGGCGGCGTGTTTTGCAAGGTCGATCTCACGCAAGATCAATCCACCTCCTCCGCGTTCGAGCAGGCTCGTGACGCTCATGGGCAGGAGCGCATCATGATTAACTGCGCAGGCGGGGGCGTACCAGGAAAAACGATCCGCAAGAACAGAGATACCGGCCGTTTCGAGCCGATGGCGATCGAAACCTTTATCCGCGTCGTTCACATCAATTTGGTCAGCGCCTTTCAGTGCACGGCTAAAGCCGCTGCGGGCATGGCGGCGATGGAACCAATCGACGGAGAACGCGGCGTCATCATCAATACGGCGTCCGCAGCAGCGCAAGATGGACAAGTTGGTCAGGTTTCTTACGCTGCGGCCAAGGCAGCAATCGTCGGAATGACGCTGCCGATCGCCCGAGATTTATCCTCTGAGGGCATCCGCGTCGCCACGATCATGCCGGGTATGTTCGCAACTCCCCCGATGATGGCTTCGCCGGATAGCGTCCGTGATAGTCTTAGCGCATCGGTGCCCTTCCCAAAACGATTTGGCAATCCGCCCGAGTTCGCGTCGCTCGCGCTAGAGATCGTGCGGAATGGCTACATCAATGGCGAAACGATCCGCTTGGATGCTGCAATTCGAATGCCGCCGCGGTAACGGCCGCACACCGTATAGGGCGCGCGACCGTGTCGAAACTCGGCTCGTGCTGGATAGGATGGCGCCCACGTGACCGGGGCAGATTTCTGTGCGGGGTGGCTTTCCAAATCGATCGCGGTGTGATTCACACTATCGATGACTCCCGCTGGCTCAGACCGGGTTGACGACCTTCCTCTGGCAGATCTGCGGCGTGTTGTTGCGGCTCTGGCGGCGCGGGTCGGGACGCTTCAGGAGGCGGTGGATAGGCTGACCGTCAGGAACGCGGCGCTGGAAGCGGAGAACGTCGCGCTGAAGGACGAGATTGCGCGCCTAGAGGGGCTTCCGCCTCGGCCGAAGTTCAAAGTGAAGCCATCGGGCATGGAGCAGGCGACATCGAAGCCGGCGGGTAAGAGCGGCCGCAAGCGCGGCCACCAGCCAGCTGCCAGTCGCATCATGGCACGAGGTGATCGGAGACCCGACCTACGCTGACGCCATTCTCGACCGCCTCGTCCACAACGCCCTTCGACTAAACCTCGAGGGCGACAGGCCCTAGTCCGAGGGGGCGACATCATCTCGGAATAAGGAGGCGCGATCTTCTCGGAACGAGGGGGCGGCTTCGTCGGAATCTACATTGCCGACGAGATCGCCTGGCACAGGCACCTGCAGATGCTCGGTTTCAACACACTCGAGATCACGCCCGATCCGGTCAAAGTCGTCACCGAGGCCGCTTTATGGGGCGCGATATGCGACCAGGGCCTGCTCCAGGACACCGTGATCATCTCCGCTGGCGCCGGCCAGTTCCGGGTTGGAGATCACGCCTTGTGTTGGGTGCATGCCGAACGGCTCGTCTACAAGCTATAACCGCTATGCGATGCGCATCGTCGCGCGCTCGAACTCAAGCGTAGCCTGATCTGGTGGTTCTATGCCGACTTGAAGGCATATCAGCGTGAACCCGATCCCAGGCGCGCCCGAATGCTGCGCGCCCGTTTCGACCGGATCTTCACCAAAACTACCGGCTACGCCATGCTCGATCGGCAACTGACACGCCTGCACCGACTGAAGCCGGATCTTCTGCGCGTCCTCGACAGGCCCGAAAATCCCGCTTCACACCAATGGATCGGAAAACGACATCCGCACCGTCGTCACCAAGCGAAAAATCTCCGGAGGAACCGTCAGCGAGGTCGGTAAGACCGCTCGCGACACTATCCTCGGCCTGCTCAAGACCTGCCGTAAACTCGGCGTATCCTATTACCGCTTCCTCGGAGATCGCCTCGGCGTCCCACGCGCCATCCACGTCGCACCGCTCCCTGACCTCGTCAGGCTCGCCAAAGCCTGACCGAACGGCAATCTGCCCCGGTTACGGCGCCCACTTCACAAGCCGCTTGCAAGGCGGGCGATATTTTTTGGAGTGGTCACCGTGAGGTGGTGCCGGTTTTCCGGACAGGAAGCTAAGCTATCCCTGACGTGAGGGATGGACGGAAATGAAGACGACGCGGAAGCGATATACGGGCGAGTTCAAGGCCAAGGTGGCGCTGGAGGCGATCCGGGGGGATCTGACGCTGGCGGAGTTGGCGACGAGGCATGGCATTCACCCGACGATGATCGCGACGTGGAAGCGGCAGGCGATCGACGGCATGGCGGCGACCTTCTCGGGCGCGACCGAAGCGGCCAAAGCCGCAGGCGACACCGAGATTGAGAAGCTGCACGCAAAGATCGGGCAACTGGTGGTGGAGCGGGATTTTTTGTCGAAGGGGTTCGCGCGATGAGCGTCGCGAAGCGGCGGCAGATGATCGAGCGGGAGCACAGCCTGTCGATCATGGCGCAGTGCCGACTGGTGTCGATCAGCCGATCCTCTTTCTACTACGCGCCGGTGCCGGAGGCGGCGGAGACGCTGGCGCTGATGACGGTGATCGACGCCTCTTTCCTCGATCATCCCTGGTATGGCAGCCGCCAGATGGCGCGGCACCTGCTGCGGCTTGGCCACGCGGTCGGGCGTCGGCGTGTGCGGCGCCTCATGGCGAAGATGGGGCTGTCGCCCATCTACCAACGCCCGCGGACGAGCGATCCGCATCCCGAGCATCGGATTTACCCATACCTGCTGCGCGATCTGGAGATCACGCGGCCGAACCAGGTCTGGTGCGCCGACATCACTTACCTGCCGATGCGTCGCGGCTTTCTCTACCTCGTCGCTGTCATGGACTGGGCTAGCCGGAAGGTGCTGGCGTGGCGGCTGTCAAACACGATGGATGCGGAGTTCTGCGTTGCGGCCTTGAGGGAAGCGCTGGCGCGCTTCGGTAAACCCCTGATCTTCAACACGGATCAGGGAAGCCAGTTCACCAGCACCGACTTCACCGACGTCCTGCGCGGCGCCGACGTGAAGATCAGCATGGACGGGCGCGGCCGGTGGATGGACAACGTCTTCATCGAGCGGCTCTGGCGATCGCTGAAGTACGAATGCGTCTACCTGAACGCCTTCGAGACCGGCTCCGAGCTGCGCACCGGTCTCAGCCGGTGGATCGGCTATTACAACGAGCACCGGCCTCACTCCCGCTTTGGCGGGCGAACACCGGACGAGGTATATGGGCAGTTCGGAGCGACGCCATATCCGGGGCATGCCCCGGATATGGCGATCATCAGCATGGCGGCGTAAAACAACCGGGGGTATAGCTTAGCTCAGCCGCCAAACTGTCCGGGAAGGCGGGACCACCTCACCGCTGGGGACCGAAGCCCACCAAGAAGCTGGGCGACGCATCGGTCGAGGGCGGCTTGCTCGATAGTTGGGATTAGAGTGTATCAACTAAACCTGCGCGCCGCGCGGTCTCGTCTCGCGCAGTGATCAAGCACATGGCAGCAGGTGGGGAGATCGTCAATGTTGGCGCGGCCGGCGCCGCTAGCCCTTCGGTCGGGATGGCGCCCTATGCCGCATCGAAGGCTGGTGTGATGGCGCTAACTGAGATTTTGGCGGAGGAGCTTAAAGGCCGCGGCATTCGGATAAACGCCGTGTCGCCTACGATTATAGATACACCGGCCAATCGGCGTGACAGGCCAAACGCCGATACAAGCAGGTGGGTTCAGCCTTCGGATGCTGCAAAGGTCATCGCCTTTCTCCTTTCACAGGACGCGGCCGCGATCACGGGGATGGAGATCAAGCTGTCGCTTGGCAGACAAGCGGAATGAGCTGATCTCTGACTGACTATGCCCGACTGCGGCGGAACGGAGTTGGACGATCGGATCGTGCTGGGATCCCGGGGCGGGTTGCGCGAGCAAACTTGTTTCAACCATCGCCGCCTGCTCGAACCCATTGGCAATATCCCGGCCGCCGAGGCAGAGGAGCGATATTACGCGATGCTCGACGACACGCCCATGGCCGCGTAACTTAGCCACATGAGGTCCGAGGGGGCGCTCAGGGAACACTGCAGCGCATTTGTAATGCAGACGGGCTTGTCAGGTAGATCGAGGGTAAGGATTTGCGCCGGTAAACGCCGACGTGAAGTGCCGCATCAACGCCAGTGTACGCCTGGAGACTATCAGCAACACTAGAAGCCTATGGCGCGCCAACCGGACGGCTCCCACAGTTGTCACTAGGCCGCTTCCAAGTGTCACAAGGCTACCGGGCCGGCGGAAGGACTATCCTCCGGCAACCGGTCTCTATCTGCCTGCGACCAAAGGATTCTGTCTGTCTATCCCGCCCACGGGCTTCATTATCATGCAGCCAGATAAGCCTCGGCAATCGGCACGCGACGCAGGGCTCGTTTTTCCGAAGCGTCAAAGTCTCGACGACTATGCTGAAGCTGCCGATTGTCCCAAACGAGGAAATCACCCACTCGCCATGAATGCGCGTAATGATTGGCAGGGTCTTCAATATAGGAAAAGAGTTCCGCGAGCAAAGCCTCACTTTCATCATAATCCATACCGAGAATGCTTTCAGTGAGGAGACGGCTCACGAAGAGGATCGGCTCACCGGATTCGGGATGCGGCCAAACAACCGGATGAACCGCTATTTTGGCTCGACTGTCGGGATCGAAGCGCGGGCGCGCGTCACCTTCGAAGGCGCTATAACTCGCGAGGTGCCGGGCCTCCAGCCCGGCGATCCGTGCCTTAAGGTGATCCGGCAAACGACGATAAGCGGCGCCAGCGTTGCTAAATACGGTTTCACCACCGGTCGTTGGAGCAGCGAGCGAGTAGAGCGAAATTGCCTTGAGGGGCTGGGGAAAGAATGTGTGATCGGCGTGGAACAGCAGTTCCCCATCACGCAGTTTACCGTCGGAATGCTGGTTACCGATAAACGAGAATTTGCGCTCTCCACCCTGCTTCATAACTGGACTCGAGAAAGATACCGGGCCGAGGGTTTCGGTAAGGGCGGTGCCCTCATCATCGGAAAGGGTTACCCCACGGATCAGAACGAGATGATGGTCTGCAAAAGCCTTTCGAAAGAACGCAGCCTGTGCCTCATCGAGATTGCGTGGATCCATGCCTCGGACCTCCACGCCAAGATCAGATGACAGTGGATAAATCTCATAGCTCATGGTCGATTCTCCTAGGCCAATTCTAAGAACCTAGCGGAGTTGTGTCGGATCATCAAGATCGTCTATATGTATGGGGTGTCCTATGGCGTTGCCCATGCGAGCGAAAGATTTTGATAGCCAAATATAACGCCCCCATGCCCTACCGGCACCTCGCCGGGTTTGAGGGTGAAGGGCGGAACGGCATCGAACCAGGCATTGAGCGCGGCTACGAACTCTCGCCGTGCAAGATGAGACCCCAAACAACGATGAGGACCGAAGGCGAAGGCAGTATGACGCATATTAGCGCGGTCGGGATCGAACTTTTCGGGATCGGGAAATTCGGAAGGATCATTGCTGGCTCCGGATAGCGAGACCATCACCCAATCGCCTTCCTTAAGTTTAACCCCAGCGATCTCGGTGTCCGCCATGACCCGGCGGTTGAGGCTAACGACCGCAAATAATCTTAAAAGCTCTTCTACCGCGGCCGGAATTCGGCTCCGATCGTCTCGCAGCTGCTGCTGTATTTCGGGGTTTGTAGCGAGAAAGTGGAAATGAAACGAAAGCGACGATGTGACAGTATCGAGGCCGGCAATGAACAAAAGGAAACACGTGCCAATGACCTCGTCATCAGTAATTGCCCGTCCGTCTATATTGGCGTGGACAACTTTCGAAATAAGATCATCTTTGGGCTGCACCTTTCGATCCGCGATCTGCTCACGTAGGAAATCGACCATGGACTGCATCGAAGAGCGCATGACGGACTCGTCAAAGCTGCTCATTACGCCTTTTGCCCAATCGGCAAAGTCCACCAGCGCCGCCGTGGGCAGTCCCATGATGGCAAGGAAGATTGATATCGGAAACGGTCGAGCGAACTCGCTTATGAAATCGCACTCTCCATTTGCCGCGAATGCGGCGACGAGACCACTCGAGGTCTCGCGAATCTTGCTATCCAGTAAGCCCATCTCTTTTGGCGAGAACATCGGGTTGAGCAGCATCCGGAACGCTGTCTGCCTTGGCGGGTCGAGCTCGACAGGGATCATCGGCCAATTTTCCCCAATAAGCTGCGAAAAGCTGACACTGCCTGTGCTCGAAAACAGTTCGGCATGTTGCAAAACATACCGGACGTCCTCGTCCCGGCTCACTACCCACGCGCCCGGCTTTGCGTAGTGCACCGGTGTATAGAAGATTCTCGGCAGGCGAAAGAGTTGGCGGAGACACCCGAAGGGATCGGTCCGAAACTCCGGATCGCTGTGAAAATCGAAAGGAACTACGAGGTCCGCCGGGACGTGATCCGGAACTGCATGCCCGAGCCTGTCGATTGATGCTGGAATGGCTGTCATACTGAACGTTCGCTCCTCTCAGATCACGCGGCGCGTCTGTTGCGCGCACTCGCGTCCGCGCGGGCCGTGAAGATGTTTGGTCGGTTCGCATGCAGCGAGACCCATCGCGCAATCCTGTACGACTTTTGCAACCGAACATCTGGAGGATATAGACGATCCTGTCAAGATTAGCTGGTGTGTGTCGGACCCTCGCGCGATACAGCTATAGGGTCGGTCGATCCAATATGTATCGTCTGGGACGAGGCCGCGTTTCGTGGCAAATCCAATCCGCCGTCAGTCGACCAGATCGATAATTCGTGTCCCCGCCGAACGTCCCAAATGATGCTCGACCTGATCGAGATGCTCCCGCCAGAATTCCTCTGCGGCTTCAGCATTGCCTTCTCCGATCAAATCGAGCAATCGTTCGTGCGATCTTAAGCTCAGCTTCTGCAGTTTCGCCCACCGTTCGCTCGGAATGCCGCCTACTGCCGTAGTGTGTTTTTGAACAACTTCGCGAAGCAGTCGCATCAGAAGGCGGACGGTAGTTGCGCCGGTCATCGCAACGATTTCTTCGCGGATCGCCTCGGCAGCCCGTGAAAACAGCTCGGCGTCACCGATAACGTCATTCAACGCCGCTGTCCGCACACGGAGCTCCGCCAGCTGCGTCGGGGTAACCCGCATCGCAAGCGCGGCCAGAGCCGGAGGTTCGATAATGGTTCGAGCCCGGTGGACATCGGACATAGTGGCCCCTTGATCCTGGAGTACGAACCCAAACTGGCGCGCCGCCATGTCGAGGTCGGGCTTCTGGATCAGGGCGCCGCCGATTCCCCCGCGGCGAACCATGATGAGATTCTCGGATTCGAGTAGCCGCAGTGCCTCGCGCAGGGTCGGTCGGGATACCTTGTACTGCGCCATCAGATCAGTCTCAGTCGGCAGCGAGTCTCCCTGCTTGAGTTCGCCGCGCAGGATCCGCCGACGAACGTCCGCGGCCATCAATTCCGGAATGCGCTGCGTGCGGATCGACGCCTGGCGGTTCGGCTGTGCTTCTGGAGGAGCCTTCCTACGTGCCGCGCGTACCGGTTCGTCGACCTGTTTCACCGCCATCATTCCCCTCAATTCGTCCGAGACTTCGTACGCTGAGCTTATAGCCGACAGGACTGAATTGTCGACCCTTTATACCTCGTGATGATCAAGATCGTTGAGGCGATTGCAGCTCCAACCATTTGGCTAAGTCGGCCGACATGAGCCACGTCGCTTGCTCAGCGGGACCCGCGATAAGCCGAAGCGCTCCACCCGGATAGCTTGATCATCCATATGTTTAAGGGTAGAGAGGCAATCCCTAGATGGGTGTGACGGATGACTTCGAGAATGCATCGAAGGCATTGCCGGGAGTTGCCATGAAGATCCGAGTTGAGACCGAAAAATGCTGCGGGCATGCAAGGTGCGCCTCCGTCGCGCCTGAAGTCTATATTCTGAGTGACACCGGTTATCTTAGCACGCCCGAGATCCTCGTTCCCGACGGGCTTGTCATTCAAGCTCGGCGCGGTGCGCGCGCCTGTCCGGAGCGATGCATCGTCATTGAGAACGAGACTCTCGGGCGCGTATCCGGGGCCGCATATTCGCGTTGATGCAGCTGCTCCATGAAACGCGCTTGACTCGAAACCGAAAGGGATTAGCCTTTCGGCATAATCTCAATAGGAGAGCGATATGAACCTGGACGATCTCATCATCGTAAGCGTCGATGACCACGTCATCGAGCCGCCGCACATGTTCGAGAAGCACATGCCCAAGGAGCTGGCGCATCTGGCGCCGCGCAACGAGGAATTCCCCGATGGCAGCCATCGGTGGATTTACGAAGATCGAGTTATCGCGCAAATTGGACTGAATGCAGTCGTTGGCCGACATCCTGAGGATTATGGCTGCGAACCGAACAGCTATCAGCAGATGCGTAAGGGGACCTGGGATCTCAATGCTCGCGTTGACGATATGAACGTCAATGGCATCCTCGGCTCAATCTGTTTCGGGTCTTTTGTATATTTTGACGGAAGCTTCTTCTTCAAGGCCAAGGATAAGGCCCTCACTAATCGCGTCGTGCAGGCCTATAACGACTGGCATATTGACGAATGGTGCGGCAGTGCGCCTGGACGCTTTATCCCCCTCGCGATCCTTCCGCTGTGGGATATCGATCTCACCGTCGCTGAGGTTAAGCGTGTTGCTAAAAAGGGGTGCCACACAATCAGTTTCTGCGACAATCCCGCAACCAAGGGGCTTCCCGCGATCCACAACGCGTATTGGGAGCCGCTTTGGAAGGCATGCGCGGATCATAACATCGTCATATCGACGCATATCGGCACCGGTTCTGAGCCGCCGTTTGCGTCAGACGAGTCGCCGATCGCGGCGTGGATTACCTCGATGCCCATGGCGATATCAAACAGTGCGGCCGACTGGATCTATCTAACGGCGCTCCAACGCTACCCCAATCTCAAAATCTCGCTTGCGGAGGGCGGCGTTGGCTGGATTCCCTATCTTTTGGAGAGGGCAGACTTCACTCAGCGCCACCATGGGCCATGGACCAATACCAATCTTGGCGGCAAGCTCCCGAGCGAAGTGTTCCGCGAGCATTTTCTGACGTGCTTCATCGAGGATAAGTTCGGCCTGAAGAACCGCGACTCGGTCGGGATCGATACCATTTGCTATGAGTCCGATTATCCCCATTCCGATTGCGTTTGGCCGAATGCGCCCGAGGTGCTTTTCGAAAGCCTTGCCGGCATGACGGATGAAGAGATCAACAAGGTCACTCATCTCAATGCGATGCGGGAATTTTCTTATGATCCCTTCGCAGTCCTAGGTCGGGAGAATTGCACCGTCGGCGCGCTGCGTAAGCAGGCGACGCACGTAGACACCAGCCCGAAGAGCTACGGCGGCGGGCGCCCGATCGAGCTTGGAGATCCGCGTCGCGTAACCGCCTTGGACGTCTCCAAAATGTATGAGGCCAATCAAGGTAAGGAGGTCGAGCCAGCCTGATCGGACCAGGCGGATGGGACGCGAGCCGGTCCGCCTGGTCATCGCAAGTCTGGCGGATCGCTGACGTCGTGTCGCGTCCGGATTAGTTACATGAAGAGGGCAAGACGAGCCATGGTCGTTTCGAACTGGGGCAGCGAGGAGATGGACACAGTGACGGCGGCGTTCGCCCGATCGGTGGCGCAACATCCGGATCGACTGTTCGTCGATTTTGCTGGCGAGCAACGAACCTACGCCGAATTTGACCGTGACTCGAACGCACTGGCTAACGGTCTAAGGGAGCTTGGCGTCAAGCCCGGCCAGCCGCTTGCGGCCTTGCTGGACAACAACATTGACGTTGGTCTGTTCTGGATTGCCACGGTCAAGGCAGGCGCCGTGGCGGCGCCCCTCAATTGTGCTTTGAAGGGCGAATTCCTGCGTAATCAGCTTGACGTCTGCGAATCGGAGATAATCGTCTGTGAAAGCGAATATGCGGAACGGCTAGTCGACATTATTGCAAAGCTGCCCCGACTGCATACAGTGGTGTACCGCGGCCGTCGTCCTAGTCTAGATGTCGCCCAACTTACGCTCGTGGATCTGACGGATCTATACAGAGGGTCTAGCGCCCCGCTTTCCGACAATAACAAGCCGGGCGACTTGGCCTCTCTTATCTTCACCTCCGGGACGACCGGCCTTTCCAAAGGCTGCATGCTTAGTCATAATTATATTATGCATAATTCGCGGCAGGTCATTGAAACCGATGATCGCCAGCCCGGGGAGGTCATGTGGAGTTGCCTGCCCTTTTTCCACTTCAATGCGATTGGTTGTACGTTTTTGGCAGCCGCGCTTCTTGGCGGCTCTGCGTATTTTGCCAAACGGTTCTCGTTATCCGGATTCTGGGGCGATATTCAGCGTAGCGGCGCAACAGCCGCCAGCCTCTTGGGAGTGATGATACCGCTCGTGGCCAATCAAGCGGACACACCAGCGATGGTGGCCTGTAAAGGGCAGCTTCGCCTGATCGCAGGCGCACCATTCCCAGCGAGCATCGCGAAGGTTTATCGAGAACGGTTCGGCGTCAAGCGGATCGGCAGCAATTGCTATGGTACAACAGAGGCCTGTCTGTTGACGATGCTACCACTCGGGATTGAACCTCGCCCGAACGCATCAGGCGTAAGGTCACCTGCGTTTGACGTCCGCATCTTCGATGAGAATGACCAGGAATGCGCGCCCGGCGTGGCCGGGGAAGTCGTTGCCCGACCACTAAAACCACACATCATGTTCGAGGGCTATTATCGCGCGCCTGAGGCGACACTGAAGGTGTACCGCAATCTATGGTATCATAGTGGTGACATCGGCATGTTCGATGCTGAAGGCTACTTCTTTTTCTTGGACCGTAAAAAGGATTATCTCCGGCGTGGTGGCGAAAACATCTCGATGCATGAGATGGAAAGTGCGTTCATCGACCATCCCGATATCATCGAGGTTGCCGCCCATGCGGTTCCCTCCGAACTATCCGAGGACGATGTGAAGATAACTGCCGTGTTACGGGCCGGCGCGATCCTCAAAGAGGAGGAATTGTGTCGCTGGTCGGTCGAGCGCGTTCCCTATTATGCGGTGCCGCGCTACATCGAGTTTCGGCGGGAACTCCCCAAAACCCCGACCGGCAAGGTGGAGAAATTCCTGCTCCGGGATGAAGGCCGTACCGCTGAGACGTGGGATCGGCAGGCCTCGAGCTTCGTGCTCGAGAAGCGCTGAGAAAAGAGGGCATGTGATGGCCGATGAAGATAGCCCGGCGAACATAGCCGGATTGCTCAAATCGATCGAACTGCCTGGCGGTTTGGCTCTACGGAACCGGATAGCAATGCTGCCAATGACGCGCGCGCGCGCTAACGCCGATGGCACACCCAATGCCATGATGGCTGAATATTATCATCAACGATCAGGAGAAGTGGGCCTTGTAATCAGCGAATCGACTGTTGTCAGCGAGGTCGGACGTGGCTTTATCAACGGTCCAGGGATGTACACGACCGAGCATGCCATAGGTTGGCGCAGGATCGTGGAGGCGGTCCATGCTCGCGGAGCCAAAATATTCCTGCAGATTAACCATGTTGGCCGCTTGAATAATCTTCAGCACCTTCGCTGTCCCGTCGCCCCCCTTGCACCATCACCAATCGCAGTTCCGCGTGGCAGTCGAAAAATCACTATCAATATTCCGCGCGTCACGCCCTACGACAAGCCACGATCAATCGGGACCGATGAAGCACCGTTGATTGCGGCGGAGTTTGCACGGGCAACGCAGCTTGCCGTTTTCGCCGGTTTCGACGGCGTAGAGGTGCATGCGGACTCGGGCTACCTTATTCACCAGTTTTTATCAACCAACGTAAACCGACGTACCGATCGCTATGGTGGTACGCCACAGAATCGCGCGCGGTTCGCACTTGAGGTACTTGATGCTGTCATTGCGGTTAATGGTGCAGAGTATGTCGCAATCAAGCTTACCCCAGGCAATGACGTCGGTGATATCGAAGAGGACGACATTGACGAAAAGTACGATTATCTTGTAGGCGAGCTAAATAAGAGAAACGGCTTAGCCTTTCTCCATCTTTATTTTGCGGACTTAGCGTCCTCAAAGACATTCCGGAGAATGCGGGCGCGCTTCGATGGTATCATTCTTGCGGAAGGTAGCCAGATCCCGGCCGATTATGAGAAGATGCTCGCAGATGGGCTGCTGGATATGACGGGCTTTGGCCGGGCCTACATAGCAAATCCAGACTATATGACACGTCTTGTCGAGGGCTACCCGCTTTCCCAGGCGATTTCGGAATCCATCTACGCTCCGCCCTGCGCGGTTGGCTACAGCGATTATCCCGCCTTTGACCCGGCCGATCCCACTGGCTCAGTGGTTGGTCTCGACGGGCCAGCGTATGAGGAAGGCCTGCTCGAGAAGCAGGTTAACGGCGCCTGAGACCGATCTGACGCCACCTAATATGAGGACAGCGTAATGACTACAGCTGCCAGATTGCGTGGCGTCATTGCCGCGATCCCTACCCCTGTCACTCGGAGCGGCGAGCCCGACATCGAGCGCTTTATGAGCCTGGCACAAACACTGCTTGATACAGGATGTGACGGTCTCAACGTGCTGGGAACCACTGGTGAGGCCACGTCGTTTGGTCTTGATCAGCGAATGGAGCTCATGACTGCCGCTGCGGTTACGTTGCCTCTGACGCGACTGATGGTCGGCACCGGGACGTCGTCGATCGCTGATACCATTCGTCTTACCCGGCATGCCGCACAACTCGGGTTTGCGGGGGCGCTGATTCTTCCGCCCTTCTACTACAAGGGCGTCACAGACGAGGGTGTAATTGATTATATTAGCCGGCTTGCGGAAGCGACCGCGTCGAACCCGGTCCCCCTCTACCTTTATCACTTTCCCGCGTTGAGCGGCGTCCCCTTCTCGGCAGATATTGTCCGGGAGTTGGTTTCCCGCTTCGGCGTGCGGATCGCCGGCCTTAAGGATTCCTCGGGTGATATGGACTACGCAAGGAGCATCGCAGCGATCGCGTCAGATCTGGCAGTGTTTCCGTCCAACGAGGTATCATTGCTTGAAGCCCGAGACGGCGCATTTGCCGGATGCATATCTGCCACCGCCAGTCTTAACGCACCATTTTGCGCAAGGGCATTCCACGAAGGCGACGAGAGGGCGTTGGGAAAAGCTGTTGCCATCCGCCGGCTATTTGATGGGCTACCGCTTGTGCCGGCCGTCAAGCATCTCATCGGTGTGACACGATCGGATCCGGAATATTCACGCGTACTGCCGCCACTCGCATATCTCGACGTCACTCAGGTCGCGGAACTTGCGGCACGAAGGGGAGCGCTCTCATAACTGGAGTATCGCTCGGTGGGCGCAGTTCGGATCTAGCACACGCGGTTGATATCAGTACGAGTCTGACGACGGATAAGGAACGGTTATGGGCGTTACGAGCAGACTTGCGGACTTCGTCGCCACAACCCGTTATGAGGACATTCCGGACGATGTCATCGCCGTAACAAAGAGGCTCGTCCTCGACACGATCGGCAACCTTGCTGGTGGCCACATGGCGACGAGCGCCAAGCTAGCCGTCAAAACTGCTCTGCAACTCGGCGGCGTCCCGGAATCTACCGTCCTTTTGACAGGCGTGAAAACGTCGGCACCGCTCGCAACCTTCGCGAATATCAGCCTTGCCAGTGCGTTGGAATCAGACGATTCCATCCTTAACGTTGGACATATCGCACACTGCGCGTTTTTCCCGGCACTGGCGCTCGCTGAGCGGGACAATCGCTCCGGACGGGACCTGCTCGCGGCAACGGCGCTCGCGTATGAGTTTGGGGCTCGTATAGCGCGCGCAGGCCGTTCGATGGTCCGCAAACCAGACGGCAAGCTCTTCTTCGGCAATACGGGGGTCGGCTCGCATTGGGCAAATCTACCCGTAGCGGCAAGCGCGGCGCGCATGCTCAGACTCGACGGACAGCAGACCGCCTCTACATTCGGCATCGCCGGCTATACGTCTAATATCCCCACCGGTCGCCGCTGGAATCGGCCGAACCTAAGCCACCAGAAGTACCAAGACTACGCTCTAGCGGCGCAAAGCGCCGTTATTGGCGCGCTGCTGTCAGCCAACGGCTATCGCGGCGATGGCCAAATCTTCGACGGCGAGGCACGCGATACCATGGCGAACTGGTGGATCATGGCCGGGTGGCCGGCGAGTGATCCCGGACGCGCTATTGACGGACTGGGTGATGAATGGGTGATCCGCAAGGCTGGGTTTAAGCCCTATCCTAGTTGTCGCTTCACGCACGGCTCGCTTGATCGGTTCGGCATGCTCCTGTCCGATCACGATATCCATGCCGATGAAATTGAGAAGATCGACATCTACGCGCCCCGCACGGTTTCTACGTTCCGGCTTCATCTAGCGAATGTTGAAAGCGAAGGGGACGCCGAGTTCAGCATGCCGCATGTCATGGCGATGACAGCGCTTGGCGTGCCAGCAGGACCACAGTGGGTCGCTCCGCGCTACTGGCATGATCCGGCGGTTGTAAGGCTGCGTTCAAGAGTCGAATGCCATGTATGGGAAGAGGCGAATGCCTCGATCATCGAACAGATCCTGGCGGGCGATTTTGTAAACTTTCCCACGCGCGTCGTCGTGCACGCACGAGGCTCCTCGTTCGAGGCGGAGGGGCTTTTCGCAATGGGGGATCACGATCTTCCAGAAACTCGCTACGGAGACGAGGAAGTGGTTGCGAAATTCCGCTCATATACCGACCAGGCGCTTGCGTCGGTTAACGTCGAGCGCTGCATTGAAACGGTAATGACGTTAGACAAAGTCCGGCACGTCGCGGAGCTTGTCGGCTTTATCTATTGACGCCTCTAGCAGGAATGGAATTTGGTTTGACGAGCGAGATCGCAGGCAGCGCTAATCCTGATATCGAACGCACCGAAGCCGACGGCGTGCTTACCTTGACGTTCACGCGGCCCGCTAAGCTCAATGCCCTGACGCCCGGTATGCTGAACGAAATCCGCCGGGCGGTGGCCGATATGACAGACCAGGATGAACTTCGCGTTTTGGTAATCACCGCCGCGGGGCGATATTTTACTGCAGGACATGATATCGCGACATTGCCCCGCGAACCGGGATTGACGACCACGGGCGCGCGCTCGGGCGTCAAGGTGCGAGCTTATTTGCGGCATCATCATGAGCTGATCGACTCCCTTGAAAAGCTCGAAAAACCGGTAATCGTCGCCGCTCAGGGGCCTTGCCTCGGCCTCGGCCTCGAGATGGCGGTGTCTTGTGATTTTCGCTTCGCTGCCGAGAGCGCGACCTTTTCTTTGCCGGAAATTCCAAAACTTGGTACAATTGCCGGATCGGGCGGGATCAGCCGCTTGACACGGATCGTGGGTCCTCATTGGGCGCGCTGGCTTGCCATGGCGTCACGATCCATCGATGCACATAAGGCGCTCGATATCGGGCTTATGCACGACGTGTTCCCAGACGATAAGCTTCAAGAAGAAGTGCAGGCGTTCGCTCGAGCGCTCGTCGCACTGCCCGGAGAAGCACTTGCTCTGGCCAAGCTCGCGATCGATACCGCGGTGACCGCCGACCGGACAACGGCACGGGATTTCGATCGAGTCGCCAACACCTTACTTATTCTTGGAGAGCAGAACCGACAGACGGTTGCCGATTATCGAGACAAGGCGGAGAAATAGAACTCCGGCCCGGAATTCTTGGGATGCTTTCGAGCCTGTTCGCTCGATTATTGGCTTCGCGGTCTCGCATGAAAATATACCGCCGAGAGACCCAGAGTGAGCTGTCTGCTTCAGGACCGGCTTTCAGACAAGCAAACTGATCCGCCAGCTCGCTGTGGTTTCTTTGTCCGACCGAGCCGTACTGCACTGTGTGACCGGGCTACCTAAGCATCTCAACCAGATTGGGCATGCGACAACCCAAGAGCGTTTAATGATCAGGAACCATCAACGCACGATTCAGACGGCACGCATGCCTATAGATCATTTAGATGGACTTGACTCTCGTCGAATAAGGTTCGAAACTTTGAAAGTCGATACAGAGCGCTATCCGGTGCCGGATCGGACATCATGGAAGGAGCGTGCGGCATGTCTGGTGAGCGGACTCGACGAGATCGCCGGATGTGGCAAAGCGGGACATCGACCTGCGCGCAGCCTATGACAGCTCGCGCGCAGCTCTGAACGCCAATGCCTAATCCATGCAATTGTAACAGTCTTTATTGGCTATCTACGGTCGCCGATCACGGCGACCTTCAATGCGGCATGAAGCAGCGGCCGAGATTTCCAAGAGGGTGCGGCTTAGACTTCGTCTAAGGAAAACACCGACAAAACGTCCACGAAGGCGTGCTGCGGTAAAATAGGGAGAGACGCGATGTATATTCCTGCGTGCAAGAAACGGCTGCTGGTAGGCGCCGGGTTCTCGAGCGGTCTGTTGGCTATCTATGGGCCTGCCATGGCGCAAACACCACCAGTATCTGCGCAAACATCGACGCCGGCAAACGCCGCAAGCGGGGACATCATCGTCACCGCCCAGCGACGAGAGCAGCGCCTCACTGAGGTGCCCGTTTCGGTGCAAGCATTCAACGAAAAGACCCTCGAGCGTGCGGTCGTGACGACTAGCGCCGACTTACTCAAACTCGCGCCGTCGGTGAACTTTACGCAAGGCGCGGATCCCTCCTCAAGTGGGGTTGCTATTCGCGGGATAGCCTCGGTCGCCATCGAAGGCGGCGGCGTCCAACCTTCGACAGCACTGGTCATCGATGACGTTCCCCGTGCCCGCCAAGGAGAATTTGTCACCGATTTCGCCGACGTGCAGCAGATCGAGATATTGCGCGGCCCGCAGGGGACGCTGTTCGGAAAGAACGCCACAGCCGGGGTGATCAATATCGTCGAAAATAAGCCGACTGACAAATATGAAGGCTCATTCACCGGCGGCTACACGACAGATTCTGAAAAGTTGCTCCGTGGCGTCGTGAACATTCCGTTAAGTGACACCGTACGGCTCCGGGTAAACGGCTTCTGGCGGAGCCAGGACAAACTGATCGACAACCATGACTCGCTTGCGCAGGGTAGTATTGCCGACAACCCGGGGGGAAGCGACACTTACGGCGTTTCTGCAAAGCTTTCTGTCGATGTCACGCCCGACGTAAACCTATTGCTGTCGGCGGACGCCTCCCATCTTAAAAGCCGACTTGGGAATCTGATCGTGTTGGCGCCGGACAGCGATCCGACGCTAGCCGCAATTCAGCGTGCCGCGGGCGTTGTCGCCGACCGTGATCACCCCTTTGTTAATTCCGACAGCGGAAGTGACGCGGTCTCGACGGCAAAAGGTGCCTCCGCTAACGTAACGGCCCACCTGACAGACCGTCTTTCGTTAAAGTCGATCTCAGCTTATAGGGTCTACAATAGCGACGCCTTTGCCGACAGCGACGGCGGCCCATGGGGTGGGGCGCGAGGTGTCGGGCTCTATCCAAATACCGCTGGCTATCCTTTCCAATATGTCGTCGAAGCGGGCGGTGGCATACCCCGCGCACCGGACCGCTCGCACTATTACTCTGAAGAGGTCCGGCTAAACTATACGAACAGCAGGCTCGACGTGGTGTTTGGCGGCTTTGCCCAGATCTATAAAGAGCGTAAGCACAATACAGTGCCATTCATTGGTGACTTTACAGGCAGTGGTATCCCATATTACACTGACAATGTGGTGGACGCGTCGTTCAGCGATAACGCCTATTCGGCTTTCGTGGATACAACGTACAAGATATCACGGGCGGTATCGTTTTTTGGCGGCCTTCGCTATACTCGGGAAAGCCTCCATATCAATTATCAAAGAGATGATATATTTACGCCGGTGTTCGATCCGATAACGCTCGAGCCAATCGGCGGATCTACACTCACGCAGTTTGCGAATTCCGAGACGAAGAACAATCTCTCGGGCCGTGCCGGAGTGAAGTTTGAGCCTAGTGCGGAACATAGTTATTATGCGTCCTACTCTCGTGGGTATAAGGGGCCGGCCGTTGACATCTCGCGCTCCTCCACAGAGGCTAAGGCGTTCCTGAAACCGGAATTGGCCAACGCCTTCGAGGTCGGCACAAAACATCAGCTGGTGGACAATAGGGTTCAGTTTAATCTGGCGTTTTTTTACCAAAAAACTCGCGACATCCAGCAGGCTGCACTCATCCCTGGGACCACGCAATCCGAATTGCAGAATGCGGGCGATATCGAGGCCTATGGTACCGAACTGGAAGTGTCGGGCAGAGTCAGCAGCGCGTTCCGGATTGATAGTGCCTTTTCCTATGTACATGCGGTGTACCGGAAACTGTCGAACAGTTGCTATCCGGGCCAGACATTGTCACTGGGTTGCGTCGACGGTGTTGAGGACCTTTCTGGTACTCGAGCAAACGGCTCGCCCCGCTACGCGGGCACGGTTTCTGGGAACTACGATATCCGGTTCCCGCAAACCGTTCCGTTCGATGCCTTTTTTCGGCTCGCCTACACATATACTGGATCAATTCAGTACGGACTGAATGCGGATCCGCTCACTCGACAGAAATCGCACGGCTCGCTCGACGGTACGCTCGGGCTGACCGGTCGC
>Ga0302310_10000521_pt1 | contig 36158 bp, 28 predicted proteins | sample III_Palsa_N1_2_FD_200451 | JGI IMG/M metagenome (GOLD analysis project Ga0302310, IMG submission 200451) | Peat permafrost microbial communities from Stordalen Mire near Abisko, Sweden - III_Palsa_N1_2 | ecosystem: Environmental > Terrestrial > Soil > Palsa > Peat permafrost | place: Sweden...
CACTTTCGCGCCTGAGCGATGAGAACCAGGCCGATCAGATCCGCGTCCAGCTCCAGGGCCAGTCCAACAACTCCGATGCCACCGTGGCGCGGGCGGCCGTGCGGGCGCTGACGGAACTGGAAGTGCGATTCTCGGCCGGTGTTGGCGCGCAGACAGCCGCTCAGACCGCGCTTGGCTCCACGCGCCCGGGCCGTACCGGCGTTCGTCCGAGCGAGCCGGCGCGTACGCTGCTGATCCCGGAGAAGGAGGTCGCGAAGGTCGTGCAGCAGGTCGCCAGTGCGGGCGGTCAGCGACTGGATATTTCGACGCTCAACCCGGGCGATGTCATCGAAGGGCGCTACAAGTACATCGAACGCATCGGTCGCGGCGCCTTCGGCACCGTGCTGCTCATGGAAGACACCGTGGTCGAGGAGCGGTTGATCCTGAAGTTCCTCAATCCGAACGTCGCCGAAGATGAGGAGATCATGAAGCGGTTCGTGCACGAGCTGCGCTACTCGCGCAAGATCACGCACCGCAACGTCATCCGCATCTATGATTTTCTATACATCCAGGGCAACTACGCCATCTCGATGGAGTACTTCAAATCCCACACGCTGGGCTCGGAGATCATCAACGAGAAGCCCCTGGAACAGAAGCGCGCGCTGCAATTCGGCATCGACATCGCCACCGGGATGACCGTCGCGCACCAGGTGGGAATCGTGCATCGCGATCTTAAGCCCGCCAACCTGCTGATCAACGATGAGGGCCTGCTCAAGATCGTGGACTTCGGCGTTGCGGCCGCGCAGCGCGAGGGCGATACGCAGCTCACCAAGACCGGCTATGTGATCGGCTCACCGAAGTACATGGCGCCCGAGCAGATCCTGGGCCGAAAGGTCGATGAGCGGGCGGATGTGTACGCGCTCGGCGTCATTCTCTACGAAATGCTCACCGGCGTACCGCCCTACTCCCGCGGCGATCACATGGCGGTCATGTACCAGCACGTGCAGGGCAAGGCGCGCGCTCCCCAGGAAATCAACCCGCAGCTGTCCGCCAACCTCGCCGAGGTGGTCGTCAAGGCCATGGCCGTCGACAAAGCCAAGCGCTTCCAGACCATGGACGAATTTCGCGGCGCGCTGGAGCGATTTCTGTAATCCTTGCCCCTTTCGGCTCACCGATCCCTCCGGGTTAAGCAAAGTCCGTGCACTGGGTCAAATTTCGAGCTGCAAGGCGTTGATCCGGCTCAGGCGCTTAGGTTAAACATCAGACGATAAACGGGCCCCTTATCGGGCCGCGGATAAGGACATCGACTGTGGCACGTATCGATGCGTTCCTGAAGCTTGGCACGCAGCAGGGCTGCTCGGATATTCATCTGGCGGTCGGGGTGCCGCCGATGGTGCGCCAGCATGGCGATCTGGAGGCCATCAAGTTCCGCGATCTGCGCGACACGGAACTCGAGGGCTATCTGATGGAGATCCTGACCCCGAATCAGTCGGATCACTTCCGGATCGGCCACGATCTGGACTTCTCTTACGTATCCACCGACGGCGGACGATTTCGCGTCAACATCTATCGCAAGGACACCGGCATCGGCGCGACTTTTCGCGCCATCCCCTCCGAAATCCCGACCCTCGAGAAGCTCGGGCTGCCGGCGATCGTGACCAAGCTGTGCGACTACCACCAGGGCATGATCCTCGTTACCGGATCGACCGGCACGGGCAAGTCAACCACGCTCGCGGCCATGATCAACCTGCTCAACATGTCGCGCCGGCTCAATATCGTGAGCCTCGAAGACCCGATCGAATTCGTTCATCGCAGCAAGTCGAACCAGATCATCCAGCGTGAACTGGGCACCCACATCCCGAGTTTCGCCGAGGGCGTGCGCGCGGCAATGCGCGAAGATCCGGACGTGATCCTGGTCGGCGAGCTGCGCGATGCGGAAACCATCCGCATGGCCATGACTGCAGCCGAAACCGGTCACCTGGTGCTCGGTACCTTACACACCACGAGCGCCACGAAGACCATTGACCGCCTCATTGATGCGCTGCCCGCCGAGGAGCGCGAGCAGACCAAGGCCTTCCTGTCGCAGAGCCTGCTGGCCGTCGTGACGCAGATACTGGTCAAAGGGGTCGACGGTCGCAGCCGGCGCGCGCTGGTCGAAGTGATGGTAATGACCAAGGCCATTGCCAAGCTCATTACTTCCGATCAGACCCACCAGATTCCCACGCAGTTGCAGATGGGCAAGGAATTCGGCATGCAACTGTTCGATCAGGCGCTGCAGGCGGCGCTCAACGCGCGCGAAATCGATCCCGACGACGCCTACGCCTATGCCACCAACAAGAGCATGTTCCAGAGATTCGTGACCGACACCAGCATGCTGCCGAAGCTCGATGCCACCGGCCTTCAGAGCACGCACAGCTGAGCGCCGCGGTTCATGGCACAAATCGACCAGTTCCTCGAAGAAATCATGCGCCGGCGCGGCTCGGATCTGCATTTCCTGGCCGGCGACCCACCGCGCATCCGACTGCACGGGGAGCTTTCGCCGCTGCGCCAGGAGGTACTGACGGCCGAGTTCGTCAAGGAAACACTCTACGAGATCATGCCCAAGAAGGCGGTCGAGCGCTTCGAGCAAAAGGATGGAGCCGACTTCGCCTACACGCTCGAAGGCAAGGGTCGCTTTCGCGTCAATATCATGCGCCAGCTCAACGGCATGGGATCGGTCATGCGGGCCATCCCCTCCAAGGCCCTGACGCTCGATGAACTCGACATGCCGCAGGCCGTGCGGCAGCTGTGCCGGGCCAATAACGGACTCATCCTGGTGACCGGCAAGACCGGTTCGGGCAAGTCGACCTCGCTGGCGGCGATGATCGATGACATCAACAAGCGCATCAAAGGCCACATCCTCACGGTCGAGGATCCAATCGAATTCGTGCACCCGCGCCACAAGTGCCTGATCAGCCAGCGCGAGATCGGCGTGCACGCACCGAGCTTTGCCGCGGCACTGCACTCAGCCCTGCGCGAAGATCCCGACGTGATCCTGGTCGGCGAATTGCGCGACCTGGAGACCATGAGCATCGCCGTGACGGCCGCGGAAATGGGCATCCTGGTGATGGGAACGCTGCACACCAACGGCGCGGCCCAGACCGTCGATCGCCTGGTCAATGGCTTCCCGGCCGACAAGCAGTCGCATGTGCGCACCATGCTATCGACCTCGTTACGCGGCGTGGTTTCGCAGCAGCTGCTGCGGAAAACCGACGGCGGCGGACGCGTGGCTGCGCTCGAGATACTGATCAACACGCCTGCCACGGCTAACCTGATCCGCCAGGGCAAGCTCGATCAGCTCGAAAACTCGATGCAGGCCGGCGGCCAGTTCGGCATGCGCACGATGGATACTGCCATCCAGCAGTTGTTCGACGCCGGCGTCGTCAATGGCGCCGAGGCCTATCGCAAGGCGATCAACAAGACGAAGTTCGAACAGTACAAGGACCAGGCCTAGCAGTAGCGCGCGCATGCAATAATGCGGTCTGGTCCAACCAGTCCGCCGCACCATGCCCCGCAAGATTCTCGTCACCCACGCTCTGCCCTACGCCAACGGGCCGCTGCACCTGGGCCACATCATCGAATCCGTCCAGACCGACATCTGGGTGCGATTCCAGAAGATGCGCGGCAATAGCTGCATATTCTGCTGCGCCGATGATGCCCACGGCACACCGATCATGATCCGCGCCCAGCAGGAGGGCGTGACGCCGGAGGCGCTGATCGCCGGGGCCGCACTCGATCATCGCCGCGACTATGACGGCTTTCTGATCGAGTTTGATCACTATCATTCGACGCACTCGGAAGAGAGCCGGCGCTTTACGCGCGAGCTCTACGAGGCCCTGCGCGGTCACGATTTCATCTCGCGGCGCGCAGTCAATCAGGCCTACGACGAGCAGGCGCAGATGTTCCTGCCCGATCGCTACGTGCGCGGCACCTGTCCCCGATGCCGGTCGGCGGACCAATACGGCGACAGCTGCGAGGTGTGCGGGTCGACCTATTCGCCCGCAGACCTCATCGATCCGGTCTCGACGGTGACCGGTACGCGCCCGGTGTGGCGGGAGTCGGATCACCTGTTCTTCAAGCTCGGCGCCTTCGAATCCATGCTGCGCCAATACGTCGCCGGCCGCAGTCTGCAGGACGCGGTGCGCGCCAAGCTCGGCGAATGGTTCGAGGCCGGACTGCAGGACTGGGACATCTCGCGCGATGCGCCGTATTTCGGCATTGAAATACCCGACGCCCCGGGCAAATTCTTCTACGTCTGGTTCGATGCGCCGATCGGCTACATCGCCAGCTTCGAGGCCTGGCGCGCCGCGCACGGTGCCTCGTTCGACGAGTACTGGAAGTCCGAGACCGCCTCGGAGCTCTATCACTTCATCGGCAAGGACATCAGCTACTTTCACACGCTGTTCTGGCCCGCGGTGCTGTATGGCGCCGGATTGCGGCGGCCCACCGCCGTGTTCGCGCACGGTTTCCTGACCATCAACGGCCAGAAGATGTCCAAGTCGCGCGGTACCTTCATCACCGCGCGGCGCTACCTGGAACGGCTGCCGCCCGAGCCGCTGCGATACTACTTTGCCGCCAAGCTCAGTAGTGGCATCGAAGACATCGACTTCAATATCGACGATTTCGTGGCGCGCACCAATTCGGATCTGGTCGGCAAGCTCGTCAATGTCGCCAGCCGCTGCGCCGGCTTCATCGAACGAGCCGGTGGCCGGTTGGCGCCGGCACTGGAAAATGAGGCGCTGTATCGGCAGTTCGTCGCGGCCGCGGAGCCGATTGCCGCGCTCTTCGAGGCCCGCGAATATGCCGCGGCCATTCGCGAGATCATGGCGCTGGCCGATCTCGCCAACCGCTATATCGATCAGCACAAGCCCTGGGCCCTGGCCAAGGATCCAACGCGCGCGCACGAAGTGCCCGCGATCGCCACGCAGGGCCTGAACCTCTTTCGGGTGCTGATGAGTTACCTGGCGCCCGTACTGCCGCGTATAGCTTCGGCTGCGGCCAGCTTTCTGGGCACGCGCTTCGAGGACTGGTCCGCCATCGACACGCCGCTGCTCGGCAGCGCCCTGCGTTCCTATCAGCCGCTGGCGACCCGGCTCGACGCCGCCGCGGTGGCCTCGCTGGTCGATGTTCAGGTCCCCGAGGCGCCGCCTGCGGCCGGCACCGCCGCCGCAGCGACCACGGCGCCCGCGGCACAGCCGGCGGCGGCACGCGCAGCACCTGCCGCAACGATCAGCATCGATGATTTTGCGAAGCTCGATCTTCGAGTGGCACGGGTCGCCGATGCCGCCGCGGTCGCAGGTTCGGACAAGCTGCTGCGGCTTACCCTGGATCTGGGTGGCGAGCCGCGAACGGTATTCTCGGGTATCAGCGGGGCCTACCGCCCCGAGCAGCTTATCGGCCGGCAGGTGGTCGTGGTCGCCAACCTGGCGCCGCGCAAGATGCGCTTCGGTGTCTCGCAGGGCATGGTGCTGTGTGCCAGCGGCGAGCAGGACGCCGGCATCTTCCTGATTGAACCGGCCGAGGGCGCGAAACCGGGCATGAAGGTCAGCTGAGGGCTAGCGCGGCTCGCGGGCCGTCAGGCGCCAATACAGGATCAGCAGCAGCCCGGTGGCGGCACCGCCCAGGTGGGCGAAGTGGGCGACACCCTGCATGTGGCCGGAAACGCCCAGGTAGAGCTCCACCACGGCGTAGAGCGAGGTGAACAGCCACGCCGGGATGGGCCACGGAATCGGCGGGAACAGCAGCACCAGCTTACGCTGCGGAAAGGTCACCCCGTAGAAGAGCAGCAGGCCGAAAATGCCGCCTGAGGCGCCGATCGTCTCCGACGGCCCGGGCGAAATCGAATGCGCCACCCAGAGCTGCGCCAGGCCGGCGCCGATGACGCAGGCGCCGTAATACAGCGCAAATCGCCTAGGCCCGAGCACTCGCTCGGTATCCGGGCCAAACATGCACAGCCCGAACATGTTGCCGATCAGGTGCATCAGGTTGCCTCGATCGTGCAGGAAGGCGTAGCTCACCAGCTGCCAGGGTTCGAAGGGCGGGGTGCCGTACAGGCGATCCCCGCCAACGGGCCAGAGTGCAAAGGCTTCGAACAGGCCGTCCCCTGTCAACCATTCCGCGCCGTAAGCGATCAGATTGGCATAAAGGAGTAGCCGGACGATGGGCGTCAACGCCTGGAACATTTAATCTCACTGCGCGGTCTATTGAACCGAGCGCATTCTGCCACCAGGAGAGTCTTCCCATGGATGCTTCATCGTATGCTCGCCAGGCAACCGGCCGGGTCCTTCTCGGGCTGGCGTTGCTGACCCTTGGCGGCTGCGTCAACACCTCGCTGATCGATCGCTGGAAGGACGCCTCTTTCGCCGGGCCGCCACTGCACAAGGTGCTGGTGGTGGGGGTGCAAAAGGACGATGGCCGGCGGCGGTTGTGGGAAGACGGCATGGTCGGCGCGCTGCTGCACCAGGGCGTGCAGGCCACGGCGTCCTATGCGGTATTTCCCGCCAAGGCACCGAATGCGGATGAACTCGCGGCCACGGCAAGCCGGGAGGGTTTTGACGGCGTGATGGCGTCGCACTTCGTCGGCGCCAGTCAGCGCAATTACTGGATGCCCGGCTATGCGGGGGTCGGGTTTGGCTGGCGCTGGCGCTACTACGGCTATTGGGATGCGGCCTATGGGCCCGGCTATGTCGAGACCGAACATCGCGCCGACTATCAGACCGATGTCTTCACGGTCGATGCGACCGGCGGCAAGCTGATCTGGACCGGCATCACGCGCAGCGTGGATATCAGCACCACTCACAGCATCACGGACGATATCAGCCGCGTGCTGGTGCCCGAGCTCTCGAAGCAGGGTATTCTCGCCGGCACTAAAAGGTAGACGAGCCGGCAGCTATTGAACGAGGCAGAGCTGATCGATCGCATCGATGCACTGCTGCCGCAAACCCAGTGCACGCGCTGCGGCTATGCGGCCTGCCGGCCCTACGCCGAGGCGCTCGCGCAGGGGACGGCGGCCGTCAATCGCTGTCCGCCAGGCGGCAGCGCCGGGATTGCGGCGCTGGCAGCCCTGCTCCACCTCGATCCGCTGCCGCTGGATCCGGCCTGTGGCCATGAACAGGCGCCAACCCGCGCTGTCATCGATGCCGCAGCCTGCATCGGCTGCGCGCGCTGCCTGCCGGCCTGCCCGGTCGATGCCATCGTCGGCGCGCGGCAGTTTCTGCACACCGTGCTGGACGCCGACTGCAACGGCTGCGATCTGTGCCTGGCGGCCTGCCCGGTCGACTGCATCGTCATGCAGCCGCGCGAGCCGGATGACACCGCACCCACTGCAGCGGACAATCGCCGCCGCTACGACTATCACCGTCAGCGCGATGCCCGGCTGCTGCGCGAACGCGAGGCGCTGCTCTTAAGTCGCAAGCAGGCCGCGCGCTCAGCCAAGCCGCCATGAACCGGCAGCAGGTTCGACAGATCTTTATTCATCTGCGCGCGGCCAACCCGCATCCGCACAGCGAGCTGTTGTTCGACACGCCATTTCAACTGCTGATCGCAGTGATCCTCTCGGCGCAAGCGACCGACAAGAGCGTCAACGTCGCCACGTGTGCGCTGTTCCGTGACGCCCCGACGCCGGCTGCCATGGTCAAACTCGGCCTGCCTGGTATCAAGCGCTACATCCGCACTATCGGGCTGTACAACAGCAAAGCACGCAATATTCTGGCGACCTGCCGGCTGCTGATCGAGCGCCATGGCGGGGAGGTGCCGCGCAATCGCGAGGCGCTCGAGGAGCTGCCGGGCGTTGGACGCAAAACCGCCAACGTGGTGCTCAATGCCGCCTTCGGCGAACCGACCATGGCCGTCGATACGCACGTGTTCCGCGTGGCCAACCGTACCGGGCTCGCGCACGGCGCTAATCCGCGCGTGGTGGAAGACGAACTGATGCGCGTGATTCCTGCCGAGTTTCTGCAGAATGCGCATCATTGGCTGATCCTGCTGGGCCGTTACACCTGCAAGGCACGCGTCCCGCTATGCCCCACCTGCCCGATTGCGCGCTGGTGTGAGTACCCTGATAAAACCGTTGCTAAACCCAAGGCCTGAACGCTATTCGATGCGCGTCTCGCCGGCGCCGAACAGGCTGGAGATCATGCGCGCGATGACGCTCAGGGCCAGCACGAACAATGTAATCAGCAGCGCGCCCGTCCAGGCCAGGGACTGCCAGTTCTTGTAGGGGCTGGTCGCGAACTGGTAGATCACCACCGGCAGATTCGCCATGGGCTGATTGAGCTTGGCGCTCCAGAACTGATTGTTGAGCGCCGTGAACAGCAGCGGCGCGGTCTCGCCGCTGATGCGAGCCATCGCCAGCAGCACGCCGGTCAGCAGGCCGCTGCGCGCGGCCGGATACACCACGCTGGTGATGGTGCGCCAGGGCTGGGCGCCGAGTCCCGCCGACGCCTGGCGCATGCTCGAGGGAATCAGCCGCAGCATGTCCTCGGCCGTGCGCACCGTCACCGGGATGACGATGATGCCCAGCGATATGGCGCCGGCGATGGCCGAGAAATGCCCCATGCCGAGCACCACGATCGTATAGACGAACAGACCGATTACGATCGAGGGCGCGCTCAGCAGCACATCGTTGATGAAGCGGATCACGGTGCTGAGCTGCTTGCCGCGGCCATATTCCGACAGGTAGGTCGCGGCCATGATGCCGATCGGCGCACCGATGGCCAGTCCCAGCATCGTCATCACGATACTGCCGTAGATGGCGTTGATCAGACCGCCGCTGCTGCCCGGCGCCGGCGTGGTCTGCGTGAAGACCTGCAGTGACAGACCTTCGAGACCGCGCGAGAACAGCGTCCAGAGGATCGCGGCCAGTATCGCGAGCCCGAGCGCGGTGGCGAGTCCCGAGGCGCCCAGGGCCACGGCGGCGGTAATGCGGCGTTTTCTGAGACTGCCGCGGTTCATAGTTGCGCTCCGCGCGACTCGAGGCGCAGCAGCAGCAGCCGTGCCGCCGCGATAATGACGAATGTGAGCACGAACAGCAGCAATCCGAGCGCGATCAGCGAGGAGGTATAGAGCTTGCCCACCGCTTCGGTGAATTCGTTGGCGATACTGGCCGAAATGGTTGTTCCCGGCGCCAGCAGCGAGCCGGAGATGCGGTGCGCATTGCCGACCACGAAAGTCACGGCCATGGTTTCGCCGAGTGCCCGCCCGAGACCGAGCATGATGCCGCCGACCACGCCCGCCCGCGCGTTGGGCAGCACCACATCCCAGATAACCTCCCACTGCGTGGCGCCGAGTCCGTACGCGGCTTCCTTGAGCGAGCGCGGCGTCGAGAGAAACACTTCGCGTATAACGGAAGTGATGAAGGGCAGCACCATCACCGCGAGCACGAATCCCGCTGTGAGCAGGCCGATGCCGTAAGGAGGTCCGCGAAACAGTTTGCCGATCAGCGGCAGGTCGCCCAGCACATCGATGAGCCAGGGCTGCACGGAATGCTGCAACACCGGGGCCAGTACGAACAGGCCCCAGATGCCAAACACGATGCTCGGGACCGCGGCCAGCAGTTCGATACAGGTAGCAATCGGGCTGCGCAGCCAGATCGGGCAGGTCTCGGTCAGGAATACCGCGATGCCGAAGGCCACCGGCACGGCCAGTATCATCGCGATCAGCGAGGTGATCGCCGTGCCGTAGAGCGCTGCCAGGGCGCCAAAGCGCTCCGTAACCGGATTCCAGATGGTCTGCGTCAGGAAGCCGAAGCGAAACTCCTTCAGCGCCGGCCAGCCGCCATAGCACAGCGATATCAGCACACCGGCCAGCAGCGCCAGCACCAGCAGCGCCGCCGCCAGCGAGAAAAAGCGGAATATGCCCTCGGCGCGAGCCTCGCGCCGCAGCTGCTGCTTATAAGGGATCGTGACCGCGGACATGTGCGCAGTATCTTACGGCAACGCCGCAACCCGGACGCTGCGCCCTCGAGGGCCGCGACGGCGCTACTTGCCCGCCCAGGCAGCCTTGCCGTTGACCTTGACCGAATCCGTCCAGGTCTTCTCGACCAGCGTGATCACCGCGGCCGGCAGCGGCACGTAGTCCAGGCTCTCGGCCAGCGACTGGCCACTCTTGAACGCCCAGTCGAAGAACTTCAGGGCGGCCGGAACGTTGGCGTCCTTGCCGTCGGCATGCACCAGGATGAAGCTCGCCCCGGTGATCGGCCAGCTGGCGGCCCCGCCCTGGTTGGTCAGGATCAGGTAGTAGCCCTCGGCCTTGGCCCAGTCGGCATTGGCCGCCGCGGCCTGGAAGGCCTTGGCTTCGGGAGCCACGGCCTTGCCATCGCGATTGATGAGTTTCGCGTACGTCATGTTGGTCTGCTTGACGTAGGCGTACTCGACATAACCGACCGCGCCCCCGGTCTGGGTGGTCTGGTTGGCAACGCCCTCGTTGCCCTTGGCGCCGATGCCCACCGGCCATTGCACGGACGCGTTGGCGCCGATGGTCTTGGCAAAGTTCGGACTGACCTGCGAGAGATAGTTCGTGAACAGGAAGTTCGTGCCCGAGCCGTCGGAGCGATAAACGGGTGCGATATCGAGCTTGGGAAGATTCAGCGAGGGATTGAGCTTCTTGATGGCCGGATCGTTCCAGCGCGAGATCTCGCCCAGGTAAATACTGGCGAGCGTGGGGCCGTCGAGCACCAGATCGCCCGGCTTGATGCCCGGGATGTTCACCACCGGCACCACGCCGCCGATAATCTGTGGCCACTGAACCAGGCCATTCTGCTTGAGGTCGGCCGCCTCGAGCGGCTTGTCCGAGGCGCCGAAGGTCACCGTGGAGGCCTCGATCTGCTTGATGCCGCCCCCGGATCCGATCGACTGATAATTCAGCCCGATGCCGGTCTGCTGTTTGTATGCCTCGGCCCACTTGGCATAGACGGGGTAAGGGAAGGTCGCACCCGCTCCGGAAATGTCATCGGCGAATGCCTGCCCATTCCAGGCTCCCAGGAGAGCCAGCGTCCCTGCTGCAGCGATCGATGAAAGTTTGCGGTGCACAGTCGTCTCTCCTGACTAAGGTTCGGTCGGGCAATGCTGCGCGTATTCAGCCGTGTCAGTGTTACAACCGCATGACAAAGCAGGGCTTGGCCCGTGTGCCGTTTCGGTCAATATCGTGCTGAGGCGTTGGAGCCTCGCCTGTATCATCGCTTCCAGCAAGCACGTCCGATGTGGAACCAGCGAAATCACGGGCACGCCGTCGGGTTCCTTGCCAATCCGCGCCGCACGGTCGGCAAGCGCGAAATGTTTAAAAGCCGTCCGCCGCAGCAAGGCTACGCTCTCAGAGCGTATAGCGTGTCAGACCATCTGCAGCCTTACTCAAGCTTCGAGCGTATCGATACCTTAGCGCCAGTCCTGGAATGTCGGATAACCGTCGCAATGATGGGATGGAGTCGTCGCTCTGCCAATGTCGCAAAGTCTCGTTCCAATTCGCGATAGTTTCTAATCAAGGCGTCGCCGAATTCGGTGACTAGCATCCCGCCTCCGTCCTTGCCTCCCGTGTTTGCCACTGTCAGGGGCTCCCGGAAAGATTGCTTCAGACTCTCGATCAAGAGCCAAGCACGACGATAACTCATCCCAATGTTGCGCGCCCCTTTCGACAAAGAACCGGCATCTCTAATGGCTTCGAGAAGGCAGATTTTCCCCGGCCCAACACTGGAATGTTTCGCGAAATCGATCCTGAATCGAACAACAGGAGCGGCCATAGAGATTCCTCCTCACGACATCATAGCGAAGGCGAGTCTCCACCAAACGTTTAAATGATTTTGCAGGTGGCCGCTCTTGCAATGACGTATATACGCGCAGCTACCCCCAGTGGGATTTTGCGCTTTGCGACTTGGCTGTGTTATATACCACCAAATATAACGACCTCTAATTACGGTGGCCGATGGCAGGACCCAATCGTGCCGGCGGTGGAAGGCTAGCCGTCGCGATCGTTATATCTCGCTGAATATTTCGTTTGTTGGGATAATTCTTTCGAGGGAAAGTACAATGCGGTCTGTCTGGTGGCGCACCCTTGCGGCGCTTGCTTCAACTTTCGTTTTAAATCATGCGGCGCGAGCCGCCGAACTGGCTGCGGCTGCTCCACCCACCCCAGCAGCCTGCGCGAGCGTCCAGGATATCTTCGCTACCGATTGCCCGCTGACCTGGCATGGCATTACCCTGTACGGCACGTATGACGTGGGCTTGGGCTGGGTCAGCCACGGTTTACCGGAAAACGGCTATAACTATGAAGGCGAATCGCTGGTCAACCGGAATGCCAATCACGCTCAATTCCTCATTGCGCCGAACAACCTGTCGCAGACCGGTCTGGGCGTCAGAGTCAGGGAAGAGCTTGTGCATGGCTGGGCCGTTGTGCTCAACGCTTCGACCGGCATCAATCCGCAGTCCGGCCAGCTCGCCAACCTGGCAGCCACTAACACCGCCAACGCCGGCCTCCCCAGGAGCAGCTATTCGTTCGCCGGCGACGGCGCGCGCGCGGGCCAACCGTTCAATGACGAATTCTTTGGCGGTATATCGTCCACGCATTTTGGCACGCTGACCTTAGGTCGTCAGCGCGCGCTCGGTACCGATGCGATGCTCGCTTACGATCCAGCCGGTGGCGCTTATTCCTTTTCGTTCATCGGCTATAACGGCCTGATGGCCGGCGGCGGCGACACCCAGGACACCCGTTGGGACGAAGCCATAAAATATCGGGTCAGCTATGGCCCGGTCCATTTCGGCGCGATGTATAAACTCGCCGACGGTGAGGGCGGCTGCTACTCCGCCTCCACCGCGTGGTCTGCCGCCACCTGTACGGGTGAAGCGCCGCATAACTCCGCGTATGGATTCGACCTCGGCGGAATCTACGGCCAATTCTCCGCCGATGTCGTCCTGCAACGCATCAACCAGGCGATCAGCGTTCTCAACCCCTTGCTGGGGCCTGCGAGTCTGTCAGCCAAGTATCAGTCGACCCTCAATAGCATCAATACAAACCCCATCAACGGGGCCAATCTGATTGGAATGAACAACACCGAATATGGCATCGTGACCGACAACACCGCCATTATGATCGCTGCCAAATATGTCTGGGATCCGTTCAAGTTCTTCGGCGGCTACGAACACATCCGGCAGACTAACCCAGCAAACCCGTTAGGCATCGGCGCCACTGCCCAGGGCGGCTATCTCTTGAGCGGCGTCGAAGACAACAATCTTGACTCTCCCAAGATCGTGCAAGTCTTCTGGACGGGTTTGAAATACGCCTTCGACAGCAAAACCGACATCACTTTGTCCTACTATCGCGAGTGGCAGAACGACTTCCGTGTTCCGTCGACCTGCTCGCCTACCGCCGGCTTCCGCAGTTCCTGTGCGGGCGCCCTCAACGAGGTGGCGCTCTATACCGATTATCACATCACTAAGCGCTTCGATGCTTATGCCGGCATTGCGTATTCCGACGTCAGCGGCGGTCTGGCAATCGCCATTCCTCACGGCCCCGGCGTCCCCTATTACTACAACAACAACATTGCTCCGACAGTTGGCGTTCGTATCACCCTCTGATCGCTTTACCCGGCGCCTGCACGGACACGCAGCCGTGTCTCGTCGGGTAACGGCTCTTGATGCGAAGCTCGCAAGGCTGCTGCATTGACACCATGAGACCCTGTTCCGCGTAAGCTCAGTGTCGCGGTGACCGCTGCGCCCGAATGCGATGCCTTGGGAATGTCGATGCGGCTTCTGCGGATCGTATTTCGCGCAGCCACCCGTAGAAACTCGAGTCCCGAACTTAGCTTCCCAAGCGGCCACGGCGCACGCCGCCCGCCGCGCCATCCACTGCCGCCTCAGGCCAGGTAGTCCGTCGCCACCGTCTCGTCGGCTGCCTTTCTGGCGCCACTCATCAGCTTGAACACCGGCGTCAAGACGATGGCAATCACCAGATTGAGCAGCAGCGTGTAGAACGCCGTATAGCCGGGGAAGGAATAGCTCCCGATCGTCAGCGGATAGGCCGCCGCAAGATTGGCCGCGATCGCCATCGAGGTGCCGACATACGTGCCCACGGCCCATCCAATCAGCAGCGCCCAGGAATTGAACCAGCGGGTGAAGACACCAAACATGACCGCCGGCAGCGTCTGGATGATCCAGATGCCACCGAGCAGCTGCAACTGAATGGCGTACTTCGTGGGCACGTAGAGGATGAACACGAGCGCACCGACCTTTACGACCAGCGACACCCACTTGGCCATCTGCGCTTCCTGCTTATCGGTGGGATTCTTATTGATGAACTCGCGATGGATGTTGCGTGTGTATAGATTGGCCGCCGCGATGGACATGATGGCGGCGGGCACCAGCGCACCGATGCCGATGGCGGCAAAGGCGATGCCGACGAACCAGGCCGGGAAGCTGTGCAACAACAGCGCGGGTACCGCAAAGTTATTGCCGAACTGTTTGAAGCCCCCCGCGAACTCGGGCAGCTTGTCGACCCCGGCTGCAATCGCAAAGAAGCCGAACAACGCCAGCAGGCCCAGCATGAACGAATAGCCGGGCAACAGTGCGGCGTTGCGGCGGATCGCGTTGCCACTGCTCGCACTGAGGATGCCAGTCATGGAGTGTGGATACAGAAAAAGCGCCATCGCCGAGCCGAGCGCCAGCGTCGCATACGCACCGTACGCGCCCGTGGAGTTCGCACCGGGCACCGCCAGCAGGATCTTCTTGGCCGGCACCGCCGCGAAAATCTTGCCGAACCCGCCCAGCTCGATCGGAATGAAGATGATGGCCGCAAAGGCCGTCACATAAATGAGTATGTCCTTGACGATCGCGATGGATGCGGGGGCCCGCAGGCCGCTCGAATAGGTGAACGCCGCTAGTACCATGAAGGCAATGATCAGCGGCAGGTCGGCTGCAAGTCCGGTGCCGGAAATGCCCAGCGCCCCGACGACGACCTGGATGCCCACCAGCTGCAGGGCGATGTAAGGCATGGTCGCGACAATGCCGGTCACTGTGATCGCCAGCGCCAGCCAGCGATTGCCGAAGCGGCCGCGGATGAAATCCGCCGCCGTGATGTAGCCCTTCCTGTTACAGACGTGCCAGAGACGCGGAAAGACCAGGAACAGGAACGGATAAATCACGATGGTGTAGGGCACCGCAAAGAAGGCAACCGCTCCGGCACCGAAGGCCAGCGCCGGGACGGCGATGAAGGTATAGGCGGTATAGAGATCGCCACCCACCAGGAACCAGGTGACCACGGTGCCGAAGCGACGGCCGCCCAGCCCCCACTCGTGCAGCAGATCGAGATCGCCCTTGCGCCAGCGCGCTGCGGCGAACCCCAACCAGGTAACGAAACCAAACAGGCCCACGAATACGATCAGTGCTACCCAATTGACGTCCTGCACGCGGCTCTCCCCAAGAGTTTCTTATTGCGCCGGCCTCGAATATCGCTCCGGCGGCCTACTGATCGGTTGCGATATAAATCACGGCCGTAATCAGCCCGCTAATGATCACCCACAGCAGCTGATACCAGTAGAAAAACGGCAGCCCCAGCCAGGCGGGCTCGATGCGGTTATAGAAAGGTGGCCAGAGCACCGCGACAAACTGAAACAGGAACAACGCGTACCACCAGCTCCAACCGCCGTGCTTTTTTCGTGCACCGTCCATTGCGACTCTCCCCAACCGCTTATTGGCCGTGACGCCCGCGCGTCTGATTTATTGCCAATGTATACCGATGCGCCGACCTGTGCCAGTCGCACCAGAGCGGGGTGATTGGAGACGCCTGTCGGCGGTAAAGAGCCGGGGAAAGGCCGGTGCGGAACCGCGCTCACCGCTGCGCGCCAACTTGCTCAAATTTCCATCCGCCGACTGCCCGGCTTTAATCCAAATTTCAGCGGCCCTTAATCAACCCCGCGTACGCTGAGGTCCGCTGACAGCCGACGCGCGGCATTTCTCAAGAGCGCGGCAGTTGGAGACTTACCAGCCGTGCCGGGCGCGTATAGCCAGCCCAGGGAATGAGTGCACCGGAGACAATTGACATGAACGCATCATCGAATGTCGAAACGGAACTAAGCAATGGCGAAGCAGCGTGGAACGCGGCCCTGGTTCAAGTCGAATACGCGCGACGAGACTACGCCCTGTGTCTCGATGCATCCGACCGGGATGAATCCGAGCTTGGGCGTCTGTGGCTACGCCTGTGGCAGGCAGAGAGGCTGCGTGACGAATTATTCAGGCGTATGGAGTGATTCGGATGCCTCGCTCAAAGGAGTCCAAGATCGTCCCGGCGATTAAAGCGAATGACGCGTCCGAGCTTGAGATCGTGCGACGCGCGCAGTCGGGAGACCGCTCCGCCTTTGATCTTTTGATCTTCAAGTATCAGAGCAGAGTACTGAGTATGCTCCTGCGATACACTCGTAATCATGCCGATGCGGAGGATGCCTCACAGGAGGCCTTCCTTAAGGCTTATACGGGGCTAAAGCAATTTCGCGGTGAATCCGCTTTCTATACTTGGCTGCACCGCATCGCGATCAACTCAGCCAACTCCCTCTTGAAGACGCGCGCTCGTGGCTTCGTGGTTCCGACGAGGTACGTGCTCAGGAGAGAGGATAGTTCGGGCGCGGTGCCGGCGCGGCTACTAGAAATTGCCACGCCCGAACAGGTGAGCGCTGCGGAGGAGATGGAACGCCTGGTCGATGCGGCTTTCACTTCGCTGCCGCGCGGCCACCGCACCGCCATCATGTTGCGGGAAGTGGATGGCCTTTCCTATGCGGCGATCGCCATGGCGATGCTCATCCCGATAGGGACGGTTCGTTCGCGCGTATTCCGGGCTCGCGAGACGCTCGATAGCCAATTGCGTGATGTGCTTGACGGCGGACTCGGCCGCGGCTACACGCGACGGAGACCAACAGCTGTGACCGCAATCCAAGCTGCCGCATCACCCATGCAATAGCGCCTGTCGACGCTGCAGTATGAGAGCGGCGCTGCCGAATCCGGCGTTTCTGGTATTGAAGTCTCGAAAATTCATCCCGGGCGGCACGAGATGAAGGCATTTTAATGCTGGCCTCACGGGATCCTAATGTGAATCCTGTCCAATATCAGCCGAGGTTCCAATCCATGCGACTGCTCATAGTTGAGGATGATCCAAAATTAGCTGAGTTTGTGGCTCGCGGCTTACGAGCGGAGCACTATGCCGTCGATCTTGCGGTCGACGGTCGCGAAGGCCAGAACAATATCAACTCATACGAGTACGACTTATTGATTCTGGATCTGATGCTGCCATTCATCAACGGCAGCGAGTTGCTGCGGCGAGTGCGGCAGTCGCATCCGTCGCTGCCGGTTCTGGTCCTTACGGCACGCGACGCCATAGAGGAGAAGGTAAAGCATTTCGAGGCCGGTGCCGACGATTACCTCACCAAACCGTTCGACTTCGCGGAACTGGTGGTACGCGTCAAGGCGCTGCTGCGCCGTACGCCGATTGAACGAACCGACGTGCTGCTGTTCTCCGACCTGGAGCTAAACCGTCTGAGCCGGGAAGTCCGTCGGGGCGATAAGCGGATTGAATTGACAGGCAAGGAATACGCGCTACTGGAGTACCTGCTGTCGTCGCCGTGTCGGGTGTTTTCACGAACTATGATTCTTGATCACGTTTGGGACCGAAGCTTCGAGGGCGTCACTAACATTGTCGACGTCTACGTTCGCCACCTCAGACGAAAGGTCGACGACGGGTATCCGGTCAAGCTGATCCACACGGTGCGCGGAGTGGGTTATTGCGTGCGCGAATCGGAGCCCACAATAACTCCGGAAGCGGAATGAATCACCGCTCTTTGGCCTTCCGGCTCGCCGCCTGGTTTGCGTTGCTGATGAGCGCAACCTTCGCGTTGGTGGGCACCGGGATGTTCTACGGGCTTACACAGTACGTGCGCTCGAGCCTGACCGATTCATTGCGGCGACGTTCGGTGCAAGTCGAGCAGATCCTGCAGCAGGCGCCGGCAGGCGTCACGGACGCAGAAGTCGCAGACTCCATCAATACGCGCGTGGCACCTGATTTCAACAATCGATTCGTGCGCGTGACGCGCGCCCCCGGCGCGCCGGTATATCGATCCGGGGCGCCGGCTGATCGCAGCTTCGACCCGCTCGGGGTTCCGCGCTTTGACGGCACATGGCCATCAAGGAGCATGACTCGCAGCGTAGTTACCACGCAGGGTCAGGGATTGATCTTGAGCACGACACCACTCGTGACTGCGTCCGGTCGGTACCTGATCGAGCTGGGCACGTCGCTCGAATCGATCGAGACTTTGCAGCAGCGGCTGCTGGCCCTGCTCGGGCTGTTGCTGCCAGCCCTGGCGATCTGCGCCTCCGGAGGCGGCTACTTGCTGGTCAATTGGGCACTTCGTCCGGTGGATCGGATATCCCAGACAGCAGCCCACCTGAGTCTGCGGAATCTGGAGGCCCGTTTGCCAGTGTCACCGACCGGCGACGCTCTGGAGCGCTTGTCTCTATCGCTTAATCAACTTCTGACACGGCTGCGCGATTCGCTGCAGACCTCACGCCGGTTTCTCGCCGACGCATCCCATGAGCTGCGCACGCCACTCACCATCATCAAGGGCGAGCTGCAGGAAATCGTGGGGAAGCAGATTGTCCAGAGCGACGTCCGGGACCGGCTCGGCAGTGTGCTGGAAGAGGTCGCGCGCCTGGAACGTCTGGTGGCCGACCTGCTGGTGCTCTCTCGCCTCGATGCCGGCGAGGTGCAGGGCGAATGGACCGAGCTGGATCTCGCGGAACTGGCCATGAGCACCGCGGAGCAGATGCGCCTTATGGCTGAGGATCGTGGTATACAAATTGAGACCGGAGCGTTGGCCGCCATCGTGATTCGCGGCGACCGTGCTCGACTCAAACAACTGGTCGTGAATTTGCTGGACAATGCCATCAAGTTCACGCCGCGCGGAGGCACCGTGACGTTGCGGACCATCCGAAGCGGTCTGCATAGCATTCTGGAAGTGTGCGACACAGGTATCGGTATCCCGGCGGCCGCGCTGCCCAAAGTGTTCGATCGGTTCTTCCGCGTCGATGAGGCGCGTTCGCGCGAGCACGGCGGTGCAGGCCTGGGACTTTCAATCGCAAAATCCATTTGTTCAGCACACGGCGGTCAGATCCACGTCGACAGCCAGGTGGGACAGGGCAGTTGCTTTAGCCTGATGTTTCCCAGGCTGCCGAAGGCGGTGGTCCAGGAAGCCGCGCAAGCCATCCGCGGTGAGCACGGCAAGCCGCCCGTGTTGGGCGCGTTTACACGAGACCTGGAATCGCTAGTCCAATCATCGCCCCCTGCTCCCGCTGGAACCGTCAAGAGCATCACGACTGGAGCGCGGCACGCGCGCGCTATGCTTTGAGGTATTGACCGCATGTCACTGGTCCGTTTCGTACTCAAGCATCCCTACACTGTGGCGTCAATGCTGATCCTGATTTGTCTGCTCGGTATTGGCGCGGCGCTTCGCATGCCGATCGACATCTTTCCGGAAATCAATATTCCGGTGGTGAGCGTGGTGTGGACCTACAACGGCATGAGCGCCACCGATATCCAGAACCGGATTCTGTCCCTGCATGAGCGGCAGATGGCATCCCTGGTCGACGATATCTCACGTATCGAAGCCACCAGCTACGAGGGCGTCGGCGTCGAGAAGGTATATTTGCATGAGGGTGCCGATGTCAGCCGCGCGGTTTCACAGCTGGCCAGCAGCGCGCTGGTAGTCCTCAAATACATGCCACCCAACATCACCCCGCCATTGGTGCTGCGATACGGAGCAACCGATGTGCCGATCATTCAGCTGAGTCTTTCAAGCAAGACTCTGCCGGATACCAAGCTCAACGACCTGGGTCAGAACATCATTCGACCGGATTTGGCCGTGGTGCACGGCGCGGAGGTGCCACAGCCATATGGTGGCAAACCAAGGGTAATCATGGCGGATCTGGACGCGCAGGCACTGGCGGCGCGCGGGCTCTCGCCTTCGGATGTCAGCGAGGCGTTGCAGCGACAGAATGTCATCCTGCCGGCGGGCGACGTGAAAATCGGCAGCAAGGACTACGAGCTCGCGATGAACAACAGTCCCGATGTCATCGACAGCATCAATGGCTTTCCAGTGGCGCAGGTGGCCGGAAAGACCGTGTTCATGCGTGATATTGCCCATGTCCACGACGGCTTTCAGGTGCAAACCAACTCCGTGTCGGTGGACGGCACACCCGGCGCATTGATAACCATTCGCAAAACCGGCGGCGTATCGACGTTGGCGGTGATCGATGGCGTGCGCGCGGCGCTGACCGACATTCGAAGGGTGATGCCGAGCGGCGTCACCATCAAACCGCTGTTCGATCAGTCAATCTTCGTGAATGCCGCGCTGTCGAGCGTGAAAATGGGCGGCTTTATGGCTGCCGGACTAACCGCCCTGATGATTCTGCTGTTCCTCGGCAACTGGCGCCTCACCATCATCATTCTTGCGGCCATTCCGCTCTCGATCATCACCGCCATCCTTGCCATGTATGTGGGCGGTCAAACCCTGAACACCATGACACTCGGCGGCTTTGCATTGGCGGTCGGCATTTTGGTGGATAACGGCACGGTGGTGATCGAAAACATCGAGCGCCACGTGAGCCTGGGGGAACCCTTGGTCGAGGCGATCATCAACGGGGCCAGCGAAGTCGCGATCCCGACAGTCCTGGCTACCCTATGTATCTGCATCGTCTTTGTGCCGGTGTTTTTGCTGCAGGGCACGGCGAAGTACCTGTTTTCACCGCTGTCCCTGTCGGTTTGCGTCTCGCTGCTCGCCAGCCTTGCGCTGTCATTCACCATGGTACCGGTGCTGTTCGAGTACCTGATGCGCTCACACACCGCGCAGGCCCACGATGAGGAGGCCCCCAAGGCACCCGCGGCGGGCCGGCGCCGCAATCCGTTCATGGCCATCCACGTCGGCTTCAATCACGGCTTTGAGCGCTTTCGTGATACCTATCGGGATACGCTGGCCTGGACACTGTCGGAGCCGTTGCGGACGGTGCTGTTTTTCGGCGTACTGATTATCTGCTCGCTGCTGCTTTTTCCGGCCTTGGGCCGGGATTTCTTTCCACAGGTTGATGCCGGCCAGATGCGGTTGCATGTGCGCGCTCCTCCCGGGACTCGACTCGAGCAGACGCAGAGCGACTTCGCGCGAGTCGAGGCCACCATCCGCAGTATCGCCGGCGACGGCCAGATCGATACTATTCTGGACAACATCGGTTTGCCTTATAGCGGCATGAACATCGCGTTGAGCGACTCGGCGACGGTCGGACCGATGGATGGCGAGATTCTCGTGTCACTCAAGAAGAAGCACACGCCGACGGCCGATCTGGTCGCGCGGCTGCGGCGCGAGCTGCCGCAACGGTATCCTGAGCTTCAGTTCTTCTTCCAGCCGGCTGACATCGTCGATCAGGTGCTTAATTTCGGACAGCCGGCACCCATCGACATTCGCGTCTCGGGTCCGGACAGTGCCGCCAGCTATGCGCTCGCGAGCAAGCTGGCGCGCGATCTGATGCGAGTGCCCGGCGTAGTCGACTCCCATGTGTTCCAAGTGCCCAACGCGCCGACCCTCAACGTGGATGTCGATCGATCGATAGCGACACAGTTGGGTCTGCAGCAGCGCTCGACTGCCAACGACGTGCTGATTACCACCAACAGCAGTGCCCAGAGCGCGCCGAACTTCTGGGTCGATCCGCGCAACCAGGTCAGCTATCCGCTGGTCGTGCAGTTGCCCACCTACCATATTGAATCGGCCCACGATTTGTGGACGATGCCACTGACGGCGGGCGTCAACGGTGGCTCCGCGCAACTGCTGATGAATGTCGCCAGCTTCCGGCGAGGCACCGCCCCGCTGGTCTTGTCCCAACTCAATATCCGACCGGTGTTCGATGTCGACGCCGATGTGCAGGGCCGGGATCTCAATTCAGCGGCCACGGATATCGACAAGGTCATCGCTGCGGACCGACCGGATGCCGCGCAGGCAATATCGGTGCTCTTGAGCGGACAGGTCGACACCATGCGTGAGAGCTACGATGGCCTGTTCTCCGGCATGGCATTGGCGGTGGTGCTGGTCTATCTGTTTCTGGTCATCAACTTCCAGAGCTGGCTTGATCCGATCATCGTATTACTGGCCGTACCCTTTGCCCTGGGGGGTGTCATGTGGATGCTCTATCTGAGCGGAACACACATGAGCGTGCCTGCGCTGATGGGAACACTGATGTGCATCGGGTTGACGACCGCCAACAGCATTCTGGTCGTGACATTCGCCAATCAGCGCATGGCGGCCGGCGATAGTGCGATCCTGGCAGCTGCGACCGCCGGTTATACCCGAATCCGGCCGGTGCTGATGACCGCCGGCGCGATGATTCTCGGCATGATCCCGATGGGGTTGGGCATTGGTGAAGGCGGAGAACAAAATGCGCCGCTTGCCCGGGCGGTCATCGGCGGATTGCTGTTTGCCACCTTTGCGACCCTGATATTCGTTCCAACCGTGTATCCGCTGTTGCGTGGCCGGGTGCGGTTGCCGGCCTCGCAGCCAATGGCTTCCGGAGGAGATCCCCTTGCCATCTGATGTTATGGGTCGAACACTACAGCGCGCGGGCATTGCCATCGCCGTGGTGCTGCTTCTCGCGTTTCTGATCGTACATTTCACCAAATGGCACTCCGAACGCGGGTTGTCCCAGGAGACCCGAACGGCGGCGACTTCGTTACCAGCCGTCGATGTCGTCGTGGTGCATGGCGGGTCGGCGTCAGCGAGCCTGACGCTGCCCGGCGAGACCGCCGCCTGGTACGAGAGCACCATCTACGCGCGGGTCAGCGGCTATGTGGCCAAGTGGTACGTGGATATTGGTGATCGCGTCAAAAGTGGCCAGCAACTGGCCTTGATCGATACGCCGGAACTGGATGCGGAGTTGCTCGCCGCCAAGGCCAAGCTGCAGGTCTCGCAAGCCCAGGTCAAGGTCAAAGAGGCCGACGCGGCCTTTGCTGCGAGCACCTACGCGCGCTGGCGCGACTCCCCCAGGGGCGTCGTCTCCGAACAGGAGCGCGAAGACAAGAAGGCCGGCGATTCCTCCGCTCTGGCGCAGCTCGAAGCGGCGCGGGCGCAAGTGAATTCCGATCAGGCGGACGTGGATCGCTTGATCGCGTTCGAGCAATTCAAGCACGTCACGGCGCCCTACGGCGGCACGATCGTCGAGCGGCGCATCGACATCGGCAATCTTGTCACCGCCGGTAGCTCCAGTAGTACCACCTCTCTCTACCGCATCGTGCAGGATGATCCCATCCGGGTGTTCGTCGACATACCGCAGAGTGCCGCGCCTGACTTGATGAAAGTCGGGGTGGCCGCGACCATATCGACGGGTGACCTGTCAGGTCACACCATCGCCGGGCACATCACCCGCACCTCCGACGCCATTGATCCCAGGGCGCGCACCTTTCGCGCGGAATTGGACATCCCTAATCCCGATCGACGGCTGGTGGCCGGGCTATACGTTCAGGTGGGCTTTCAACTTCAGAACAACGGCATGAGCCAGATCCCGGCCGCCGCGCTGGTGTTCAGTGCCGGAGGGCCGAAGGTCGCGGTGGTCGACGGCGACGGGTCCATACGGTTTCAATCCGTAACGATTGGCCGTGACGATGGCGATAAGGTTGAACTCAGTTCGGGCGTGACAGACGGCGAGCGCCTGGTGCTCAACATCAGCAACCAGATTGTTGCGGGCGAGAAAGTTCGGGTAAGCGGCGACCAGTCGCCTGGTTCGAGCGTTGCCTTGCGAGCTCCCTGAGATGAAGAAGGCCAATGCACTGCTGCTCGGCGCGTTAAGCCTCAACATGGCCAGTTGTGCAGTGGGCCCCAACTACCATGCTCCCAAAACAGTCGCCCCGCCGGAATTTGTAGCGGCCCCGACCCCGGCCGCCGGGGTGCCCACCGCGACGCAGGCCCCGGTCGATTTGGCCTCATGGTGGCATTCGTTCAACGATCCAGAGCTGGACTCCCTGATCAACCGGGCCATTCGCGCCAATCCTGATCTTGAGATTGCACTCACACGTCTGCAGGAAGTTCGCACGGGTGAAGCGGTACTGTTAGGCAACGTTCTGCCGATGGTCGCCGCCAGCGCGGCGGCGGGGCGAGGTACCGGCAGTGACATGACGCGGGCGGGCGCCGCCCCGGCGCTCAGAGCCGCTGACAACAAAGGGGCGCTTGATCAGATCGAACAGGTGGCGGGCTTTGCCGCCACCTGGGAGCTTGACCTGTTTGGCGGCGGCCGGCGGGCGATCGAGGCGGGCAAGTACAACATCGAAGCGGCCGCTGCGGCTCGGAATGCCGTGCTCATCAGTATCGTAGCGGATGTGGCTCGCAACTACGTCGACTTGCGCGGATTGCAAATGCGGCTTGCGATCCTCCGCGACAACATCGCCACTGCGCAGCAATCCCGCGACTTCGAGCAAGCTCGCTTCGATCGTGGGCTGACCAACGAATTGGATTTCCAGTTGGCGAGGCGGGAGCTCGCGAGCCTGCAGTCCGAGCTGCCGCCGCTGCAAAGTGATATTCAGGCCGCCCAGTACGATATTGCCGTGCTGCTGGGTCAGTATCCGGAGGATCTTGCGGCGGAACTGTCCAAACCGGGAACCTTGCCGACCCTGCCCGAAAACATCGAGGCCGGATTGCCGCTCGACTTACTGCAGCGCCGACCCGATGTCCGCGAGGCAGAACGGCAACTGGCAGCGGCCACTGCGCGGATTGGGGTTGCGACCGCGAATTTATTTCCGCATGTCATGCTCAGTGGCGGTCTAGGCACGCAATCGGCGGGCATTGGCGCGCAAGGCAGCCACATTTGGGCCTTCGGTCCGTCGGTTTACTGGCCATTGCTGGATTTTGGGGCCCTTGACGCACTGGTCAGCATTGCCGATCTGCAGGCGCACGAACAGTTTGTGACCTACAAGAAAACGGTGGTCGATGCGGTTCAGGACGCCGACACGGCAATCGCGCGTTTTCAGGCGCAGGAACAGCGTCTGAACAGCCTGACTGACGCCATCGATGCGAGTCAGCGGGCGGTCGAGCTGGCGCAGCAACGCTATGATCGAGGATTGACCGATTTTCTGAACGTCGTGGACGCGGAGCGCCAGCAATACAATCTGGAAGATCAATACACGGCTTCCCAGCAAAGCGCTGCCGATGCCTTCATCTATCTATACAAAGCGCTCGGTGGTGGTTGGGAGTCGTACCAGCACGTACCGGCCATTCGCCGTCCAGAGCCTGCCGTCATGGCCAGCTTCCACCGATTGCTGTTCAGCGACGATCCGCAGAAATGAAGCCGACTCCGATTGAGCGCGAAGGCGCGCGGGCCGCAGTCGCGAGGGAGATGCTCTTGGATCCGAACGGAAAGAATGCCCGTTTGCGTGTATATATTGGCGAGGATAAGCGTCACGGGGAACAACCCCTTTACGAAGCCATCGTACTCAAAGCGCGTCAGTTACAAATGGCTGGGGCGACGGTCGTCAGGGGCTCGCTGGGGTATGGCCGATCAACCCGACTGCACTCCACGGAAGTGGTTTTCTCCGAGGATCTGCCGGTCATTGTCGAGATTGTCGACAGTCACGAGAAGATTCAGAGCTTTGTGCTCTTGCTGGCAGGCTTCAATGAAATTGGTCTGGTGACATGCGATGCGGTCAGTGTGCTTCTCTATCCGCCAATTTCCGGTCAACCAGACAATTCTGCGTAGAAAACCTCTGAGCCCGCCAGCACCCCCTGTCTCCGCATGCGGCTATAGGCCTTGAACAGGCGCGGCAGCGGATGAAGAAGAAATTAGAGCGACAGCGTGAGGATGCGGGATCGATACCGCCTGTGCTCACACATGCAGCTGCCTTGCGCTTCTGGCTGTCGGTGCTGTTGACCGGCGCAGGCGCCGGGATCGCCGGCGCGGCTCTCACACGCCTGCTGGAGCTCGTGCAGCGTTGGGCATGGCCGGGTCCCAATCTGCTTGATGCCGCGGCGCACGCCGATGCTTGGCGGCACGTCCTGATCCTGTTGGGGGCCGGGGTTTTGACCGGAGCGGGTCAGATCATTCTGCACCGGTTGTCGAGCGCCAACGGCATTGATATCAGTGAGGCCATCTCGCGCTTTGCCGGTCGCTTGCCGGCTTGGCGTACGCTCGGTAGTGCACTTCTGTCGGTCCTGCTCGTCGGCATGGGTGCTTCTCTCGGCCGTGAGGGTGCGCCGAAGCAGGCCGGCGCTGTGATCGCAAATTCCCTGGCAGACCGTGCGCGGCTCTCGGATGAGCAACGCAGGCTGCTGGTCGCGTGTGGTGCCGGAGCGGGGATGGCCGCAGCGTACGGCGTGCCCTTGGGGGGTGCGCTGTTCGCCCTTGAGGTGCTGCGCGGAGTGCTGGCGCTGCGCTTGGTTTTGCCGGCACTGCTGGCCTGCGCAGTCGCCACAGGTATTTCGTGGCTCGCCTTACCGAACGCTCCGACTTATCTGATCCCCGCCTATCCCAGCTCCCCATCCATTGTCGTCTGGGCACTGCTGGCCGGGCCGATGGCGGGTCTCGTCTCAGTCGGCTACATCAGGATGATTGCTTGGGCGGATCGGCACAAACCAAAGGGTGGCAGCCGATTGATCGCGCCGATCATCTCGCTCGGCCTGCTGGGGATCACTTCGATAGCATTCCCACAGATTCTGGGAAACGGCAAGGATATCGCACAGCTGGCATTCACCGGCCAGGTCGCGCCACTGCTGCTGCTGTGCCTGCTCCTCTTAAAGCCTGCTGCCACCGTGATGTGCCTCGGAACTGGGGTACCCGGCGGCCTGTTCACGCCATCGCTGGCGCTGGGAGCGCTGCTCGGGGGTGTTTTGGGTTATCCCTGGGCCTGGCTTTGGCCGGGCGTACCGCCGGGGCTGTTCGCAGTGATCGGCGCCGCCGCGGTGTTGGCTGCCAGCACGCACGGTCCCATTTCCGCGGTGGTACTGATCGTGGAACTGACGGGCCGTGATCGTTCTTTCATCCTGCCGCTGCTATTGGCGGTTGGCACGGCCACAGTGATCGCTCGTACCGTGGACCGACGTTCTATCTACGACGCACGCTTTACCGATCAGGAGGTGCGGGAGTTGCAACTGGCGCGGGCCCCCTCGGCGTCATAGACCGCTCCCAACCCGACCAACATGCAAATCAAACAGGAAATACGAGTGCCGCTGCCGATCGAGAACTACGCAATGATAGGGGATTGTCATACCGCGGCGCTGGTGGGCTGCGACGGCTCCATCGATTGGCTGTGTTTCCCGCGCTTTGACTCGGGGGCATGCTTCGCTGCGCTGTTGGGCGAACCAGAGCACGGACGCTGGCTGCTGGCGCCGTCCGAAAAGGTAATCCGGGTAGAGCGCCGATATCGACCTGGCACGCTGATTCTGGAGACCGACTTCCATACCGAGAACGGAAGCATCCGGATGATCGACTTTATGCCGCTATCGGACGAACGCTGGGACGTGGTGCGAATCGTGGTCGGACTGAGCGGTCGAGTCATGGTCCGCATGGAGCTCATTGTCCGGTTCGACTACGGATCCATCATTCCCTGGGTGCGTCGCGCGGGAAAGGTACTCTTGCTGACGGCGGGACCCGACACGCTCGAATTGGTCGCAACCGTCGAGATCGCGCCCGAAAACATGAAGAGCGTCGCCACATTCTGCATCGGCGCTGGCGATCAGCACTCATTCTCGCTCAATTACCGCCCTTCTCACGAGCCCATACAGCCCGGCGTGAATGCCGAAGCGTCGCTGGCCGAGACCGAAGCCTTATGGCGCGACTGGTCCGATCGATGCACCTATCAGGGACGTTGGCGTGGGGCGGTGACGCGCTCGCTCATTACCCTCAAAGCCCTGACCTATAAGCCCACCGGCGGAATCGTTGCGGCGCCCACAACTTCACTTCCCGAACACCTGGGTGGTGTGCGCAACTGGGATTATCGATACTGCTGGCTTCGGGACGCGACTTTCACTCTGAATTCACTGCTGCTCGCCGGCTATCAGGACGAGGCTATTGCGTGGCGCGAGTGGCTGCTGCGTGCTGTGGCGGGCTCGCCTGAGGATCTCCAGATTCTCTACGGGGTGACCGGCGTTCGTCGCCTGGATGAATATGAAATCCCCTGGCTGCCCGGCTACGGAGGCGCAGCGCCAGTGCACATCGGTAACGCTGCTTCAACACAATTTCAGCTCGATGTTTACGGGGAGGTCATGGATTCGTTGCACCTGGCGCGCGCCGCCGGCCTCAAGGCAGACCCGGCGGTATGGGGCTTCCTGTTTGCATTGCTTAAGTTTCTCGAATCGCATTGGGAGCGCCCTGACGAAGGACTGTGGGAGGTGCGAGGACCGCGGCGCCATTTCACTCACTCCAAGGTCATGGCCTGGGTCGCGTTCGATAGGGCCATCAAGGACTTGGAAGCCGATGGAATTGACGGGCCGATCGAACGATGGCGACAGCTGCGCGATGCAATACACGCGCAGGTGTGCGAGAAGGGCTTCAATTCGCGAATCAACTCGTTTGTTCAGGCGTACGATTCGGCGCACCTGGATGCAAGTCTTTTGTTGATTCCGCAGGTCGGGTTCCTTCCTCCTGACGACCCGCGGGTTCGAGGCACTATTGAAGCCATCGAGCGCAATCTGGTGGTTGAAGGCCTGGTACTACGCTATTCGACTGAAACCGATGTGGATGCGCTTCCAGCCGGAGAGGGTGCATTCTTGCCTTGCTCGTTCTGGCTTGCCGATAGTTATGTGCTGACCGGGCGGCGCGAAGAGGGCGAGGCACTGTTTGAGCGACTACTCCGGTTGAGCAATGATGTGGGGCTGTTGGCGGAAGAGTACGACCCGCGCGCGAAGCGCATGCTGGGGAATTTTCCGCAGGCCCTCACCCACATGGCGCTGGTAAATACTGCTCGAATTCTCTCGATCCCCGCGCAGCAGACCAATGAAGCTACTGCAAGAGGCGAGCATCCCGCAGCTGCAGCAACAACGGGAACAAAGTCGAGTGGCTAATGCAAGAATCGGCGTTTGGCCTCAAGCGCAGCGGCCCGGAGCCACTTGGGAAAAAGCTCAAGGATCGTAGTCATCGCCCCACATTATCCAAGCTTATCGAGTTGATGACGCGGGTAACTCCGGGGACAGAGAGGGCAACAGAATCAGCCATTGCCCGCTCGAGTTCCGTATTAACCTCACCATATAAATACACGACGTGATCGAAAGTCTGGACGCGCACAGAATTGGGGGCTTCCAACGAGGGGTATTGCGTAATGCGCGACCGAACGACAGCGGTGATGTTCGCATCGCCAGGACAGCCAGCCAGGCCACATTTACCATAAGTAGCGCAGGCGCCCAGACTGCCCGTCAGGACAACGACAACGCACGTGGTTGGAAATCGAAACCGGCACATTGCAGAAAGCGCAGCTTGTACCCTATCGGCGGTGTCGGCATCGGCCGCGCGTTCCAAACTGGTTCTCCGAGGCGCCGATTTGCACGCAACACTCCCATGCGCTGTAACGCCCCTACTCGTACAGGAGAGCCCCGGTCTCATGGCGCTGTCGCCATGAGACCGGAAACGCTCGAACGAAGGTGGGATCTTAGAAGCGGAAGCGGAAACCGACCGTCGGATCGATGTTCGTCGTGTTGTAGATAAAGCCGCTTGCCAGACCATCGCTGACGCTGGTGTACATTGCACCAGCGTAAATGTCGAACCGCTTGCTGAAGCGATAGTCGGCCGAGAACGACAGCGCAAGCTCCGTACCGCTGCAGGTACCCGACTTGGTGCTGTTACAGCCGGCATCCGCGCCTGCGCCGTAGGCGTTCTGGTGGTAGCCGTAGTAGGCGGCCACCAGGTCCAACTTGGATAGCACGGTGTATCTACCGCCCGCCCAAAAGACCTGCAGGATCTTGTCATTGGGGAAGGCAGTGTTGTTGACGAAGGCTAGCTTATAGCCTCCGATGTCGTCGAATCCGGCCACGAGCGGGGTCGTGGGATTCGAAAACTGGATGTGCTCGTAGCCGGCGAAAATCTTCGGCGCACCGAAGTTATAGAGGGCGAAGACGCTGTAGGAAGTATTGTCAGAGATCGTCCCCGTAAGGGAGTTACTCGGCGAAAACCCCAACCCGGGCAGCTCCGCTACCTGCGCAGCGCTCAGCGCACCGGCCGAGACCGCATCGCGGACATGCGAGTACACGGCATCAATCGACGCGCCGAGATATTCGGCACCGATTTCGGCTTCGACCGCCGTGTTGGCAGCGCCGGTCCCGCCGTTGAACTTGTATTCGACCCCGCCGTGCACGGGCCCATACTGTTCGACGTACTTCAACGAATTGTCCAGACGCCGGTCCTGCGTATCGCCGGCACCCGCCGTCGTTCCCGACAGGCCGATCAACGAGAACGCTTGTGAGGCACCCTGGGGGTCATATTTGGCTATCCCATCGGCCAAAAGGGTGTTCTGTCGACCGAAAGTCAACGAGCCGAACGTCTTCGAGCTGACGCCAACGAAGGATTGCTGGAAGATCTGTCCGGCGATGCTCGAATCCAGGTTCGTGGTCTGATTGGCCAGCGATCGACCATTGTTCACCGCCAGGGATTTCAGCGCGTCGCTGATCTCGCCCGACTGTGGATTAAAGAATGTCTCTAGCTTGAAGACTCCGAACCAGTCACCGGCCCCGAGGGGCTCAATACCCTGCAGGCCAACGCGCGACTGGCTCAGATTGCTCGGCGTGGCGCCAAACTGCGACTTGTTGCTGTTTTTCTGCACGATGTCAGCGCTGCCCGCCGGAAAGTAGTCACTGAATGGCGCGCCGTGCGATTCGTACTGCAAGCCCACATCGACGATGCCGTACAGCGTGACTCCGTGAAGGGTTAGGCTGCCATCTGCCGGCAGGGGCACCGGCCCCATAGTGCTCTGCGCTTCGGCGACGCCGCTCGCCGCCAGCAAAGCCCCCAGTGCCAAGGCGCCTCCGATCAAGTGTGTTCCCCATTTGCCGCGGCTCATGTCCGTCCCCGCAGTAAACGATCCGTTCGCGTTGTCCACGCTGATGCTCCTAAAAGATTGGATGGATGGATTGAATTAGTTGTTAGAATTAGCCCACATGTTCGGCTCTACGCCATTTCTGGTCAAGGCCCTTACTGTCTCATTTGTACTACATTTAACCTATAGCGGTTACGCCCTGCCGGGACAGTGACCCGCCAAGGGTGCCCGCGGGGTATTGCGTCTGTATGACAGATGAGGTTTTCCTGATCCTCGCTAACCGGGCTCTCATCCAACTTCTCTGTAATCTTGCGGACCCTTAGGAGTGGCGGAGGTTATGTTTCATGCGGCTTCTGATCGTCGAGGATGACCGCAAGCTGGCTGAGTTCGTGGCGCGCGGATTGCGCTCCGAGAGTTTTGCGGTCGACATCGCCGGCGATGGGCGCGAGGGCGAAGGCTTCATTGATGCCTACCAATACGACCTTCTGATCCTCGACCTGATGCTGCCTCGCTTAAGCGGTACCGAGTTGCTGCGGCGCGTGCGCAAATCGCACCCGACATTGCCGATCTTGGTCCTGACGGCGCGCGATGCGACCGACGACAAGGTGGCGCACTTCGAGGCTGGCGCCGATGATTACCTGACCAAGCCCTTCGATTTCGCTGAACTCTTGGTCCGCGTCAAGGCCCTGCTCCGCCGCACGCCCCAGGAGCGTGCCGATGTGCTGCGCATCGGCAATCTCGAGCTCAACCGCCTGACCCAGCAGGTGCGCCGCGATGGTCGACGCATCGAGCTGACGGCCAAGGAGTACGGCGTACTCGAATATCTGCTGTCTAACCCGGGCCGCGTGTTCTCGCGCACCATGATTCTCGAGCACGTTTGGGACCAGAGCTTTGAAGGCGTCACCAACATCGTCGATGTCTATGTGCGTTATCTGCGACGCAAAGTGGATGAGCCGTTTCCCGTCAAGCTGATTCACACGGTGCGCGGCGTGGGTTATTGCGTACGCGACAGCGTGAGCGCCGCCGAATGAATCACCGCTCGCTCGCCTTCCGCCTGGCGGTCTGGTACGCGCTGCTGCTGAGCGCTACCTTCGCGCTCGTCGGTGCCGGCATGTTCTACGGCCTCGAGCAATATCTGCGCTCGGGACTGGCCGATTCGCTCAGGCGTCGATCCACGCAGATCGAACAGATTCTCTCCGAGGCGCCCGTGGATGCTTCCGACTCGACCATCGTCGACTCAATCGAAACGCGCCTGGCCCCGGAATTCAACAATCGCTTCGTGCGCCTCACGCGCGAAAGTTCCGGCCTGGTTTATCGTTCAGGAGTACCCGCCGATCGCAGTTTCGATCCGGCGGCGATTCCGCCCTCGCCTCCGCCCTGGCCCGCTCGAGGCATTGCGCGCCGTGTCGGCGGTTTGATGGAAAGCACCAAGGCCATCGATACTCCATCCGGCCGTTACCTGATTGAGCTCGGTGCGTCGCTGGCACCGATCGAGGCGGTGCAGGCGCACCTGGTGAGACTGCTCGGGATGCTGCTGCCGGTGCTGGTTGCCTGCGCGGCCGGCGGCGGCTACCTGCTGGTGGGCTGGGCGCTGCGCCCCGTGGATCGCATTTCGCAGAGCGCGGAGCTGATGAGCCTGCAGGATGTCGACGCACGACTGCCGGTGGTGCCAAGCGGCGATGCCCTGGCACGTCTTTCGATTTCCCTAAATAACATGCTCGGACGGTTGCGTGAATCGGTGCAGACGTCCCGCCGATTCCTGGCCGATGCGTCGCACGAGCTGCGCACGCCGCTCACGGTTATCAAGGGCGAGTTGCAGGAAGTGGTGCGCACCGAGACCATGTCGCGAGAGCTGCACGATCGTATCGGCAGTGTGCTGGAAGAGGTCGCGCGCCTCGAACACCTGGTCTCCGGGCTGCTGGTGCTCTCGCGCCTGGATGTGGGCGACGCCCAGCGCGAATGGGTCGATGTGGATCTGGCCGAACTGTCAGCCGGCACGGCGGAGCAGATGCGCCTGATGGCAGAGGATCGCGGCATTCGTCTGGAGACGGCGGCGCTGCGTCCCGTGGTGGTTCACGGGGACCGCGCGCGGCTCAAACAAGTCATCGTCAACCTGCTCGACAACGCCATCCGTTTCACGCCCCGCGGCGGAACAGTGACGCTGGACACGGTGGTGAACGACACGTATCAGGCGCTGGAGATCCGCGACACCGGAATCGGCATTCCCGCGGCCGCAGTGCCGCGCATCTTCGATCGCTTCTACCGGGTCGATGAAGCCCGCTCGCGCGCGGATGGCGGCGCGGGACTGGGACTGTCGATCGTGCGCTCCATCTGTGGCGCGCATCGCGCTGAAATCGAAGTCGATAGCGAGGTGGGCCGGGGTAGCTGCTTCCGTCTGAAATTTCCGCTGCAGGCCTAGACGGTCCGCAGCGATAGCCGTGTCAGCGCTTCTTCGGCAGATACAGGTCGGTGAGCGTGCCCTCGAAGGCCTCGGCCGCCATCGCGACAGTCTCCGAAAGCGTCGGATGCGGATGCACGGTCAGGCTGATGTCCGCCGCGTCCGCGCCGGTCTCTATGGCCAGTGACACCTCCGAGATCAGCTCACCGGCATTGGTGCCGACGATGCCGCCGCCAAGCACGCGATGGGTCTTGGGATCGAACAGCAGCTTGGTGAGTCCTTCATCGCGTCCGATCGATAATGAGCGGCCGCTCGCCATCCACGGAAAACTCGCTTTCTCGTATTCGATGCCCTGGGCCTTGGCGGCGGTTTCGGTGAGGCCCGCCCAGGCAATCTCCGGATCCGTGTAGGCCACCGACGGAATCACGCGCGCATCGAAAAAGCTTTTCTGACCCGCAGCCGCCTCGGCGGCCACCTTGGCTTCATGTGTCGCCTTATGAGCGAGCATGGGCTGACCGACGATATCGCCGACTGCAAAGATGTGCGGCACATTGGTGCGCATCTGCTTGTCGGTGGCGATGAAGCCGCTCTTGTCGACCGTGACGCCGGCGCGCTCGGCCGCGATGCGTCCGCCGTTGGGCGATCGCCCCACTGCGACCAGTACATGATCGTAGCGCTTGGTGGTGCGCGCCCCGCCTGCTGCCTCCATCGTCACCTGAATGCCCTCGGCCGCGGAGGTAACGGCAACCACGCGCGTATTGATCAGGACCTCGGCGTAACGCGACTTGATGCGCTTTTCCAGTGGGCGCACCAGATCCGGATCGCAGCCGGGCATCAACTGCGGCGTGAGCTCCACGACACTGACCCGCGCGCCGAGCGCGTCGAACACACAGGCCATTTCGAGCCCGATGATGCCGCCGCCGATAACCAGGAACTCGCCTGGATTGTCAGGCAATTCCAGCGCCCCCGTGGAATCGATGATGCGCGGATCCTGCGGCAGGAAAGGCAGCCGCACTGACTCGGAGCCGGCGGCGATGATGCATTGCTCGAAGCGAATGGTTTCGCTTTTCCCGGCGGCCGTGACTTCGATCACGTGCGGACTCAGGAATTTCGCCTCCCCGCGTACGACCTCGACCTTGCGCTGCTTGGCCAGCGCCGCAAGGCCACCGGTCAGTTTGCGCACCACGCTGCTGCGCCATTCGCGCAGCTTGACGAGATCCACCTGCGGCTTGCCGAACACGATGCCGCGCGTGCTCATCTCGTGCACTTCTTCAATCACGCGAGCCGCATGCAGCAGCGCCTTGGAGGGAATGCAGCCCACATTGAGGCAGACTCCGCCGAGCGTGCTCCAGCGTTCGACCAGCGTGACCTTGAGTCCCAGGTCCGCGGCGCGGAATGCGGCGGTATAGCCGCCGGGACCCGCGCCCAGCACCAGCAGCTGCGCAGTGCGAGTGGCGGCGGGCTCTTCAATGGCCGCCGCCGGCGCAGCGGGCTTTGGCGCAGGCGCGGGGGCGGGCGCAGGTGCAGGCGCGGGCTTCGCCGGCGCTGCGGCAGGCGGCGGTTGCGGCTTCGCGGAAGCCGGCTCTGGCGCCGGCTGCGCGGCAGCAGCAGACTCGAGCCGCACCAGCAGCGTGCCCTTCGAGACGCGACTGCCCTTGCCCACCAGCAACTCCACGATCGTGCCGGCCGCCGGGGACGGTACATCCATCGTCGCCTTGTCGGTCTCGAGCGTGACCAGCGGTGTATCCACTTCGATGCTGTCGCCTGCTTTGACCAGCACATCGATGATGGGAATGTCCTTGAAGTCCCCGAGATCCGGGCAAGCCACATCGATCCGGCTCATGGCACGGCCTCGAGCAGTCCGTGCACATCGGCCAGTGCGGCGACCACGAAACTCATGAAGCGGGCACCGGCGACCCCATCGATGACGCGATGATCGTAGGAAAGCGACAGCGGCAGCATCAGGCGGGGGACGAGATTCTCGCCCTGGTAAATCGGCCGCAGCGTCGAGCGCGATACGCCCAGGATGGCTACTTCGGGTGCGTTGATGATGGGCGTAAATCCGGTGCCGCCGAGCGAACCGAGACTGGAAATGGTGAAACAGCCGCCCTGCATATCGGCTGCACTGAGCTTGCCGCCGCGTGCCTTCTGCGACAGCGTCGAGATCGAACGCGCGATCTCGTAAACGTCCTTGCGGTTCACATCGCGGATCACGGGCACCATGAGCCCATGGGGCGTATCGGCTGCGATGCCCATGTGCAGATATTTCTTGTGGATCAGGTTCTCGCCGCGCGCATCCAGCGAGGTGTTGAACGCCGGGTATTCCTCCAGCGCCTTGACACAGGCACGTACGATGAATGCCAGTGTGGTGAGTTTGACGCCGGCTCCTTCCGATCCCGCCTTCAGGCCCTTGCGCGTCTCTTCGAGCTGCGTGATATCGGCTTCATCGAATTGGGTGACGTGCGGCAGATTGACCCAGCTCGCATGCAATCTCGGCCCCGAGATTCGCTGCACGCGCGACAGCGGCTTGACCTCAATGGGTCCGAACTGCGCGAAGTCCGGCAACGCCACCGCGGGCCAGCTGCGAATGCCATCGGCGCCGCCGGGCCCTGCGCCAGCGCCACTCGCCAGCGCCGCTTTGACGTAGGCTTTCACGTCCTCTTCAGTGATGCGTCCCTTCAGGCCGCTGCCCTGTATGCGCAGCAGATCGGCGCCGAGTTCGCGCGCGAATTTGCGCACC
>Ga0302310_10000528_pt1 | contig 35741 bp, 35 predicted proteins | sample III_Palsa_N1_2_FD_200451 | JGI IMG/M metagenome (GOLD analysis project Ga0302310, IMG submission 200451) | Peat permafrost microbial communities from Stordalen Mire near Abisko, Sweden - III_Palsa_N1_2 | ecosystem: Environmental > Terrestrial > Soil > Palsa > Peat permafrost | place: Sweden...
ACAATCACGACCGTGATGCCCAGACGCCGCTGAAGCGCGAGCAAGTCTTCCTGCGCCTTGGCGCGAATGATGGGATCGAGTGCGCCGAACGGCTCGTCCATCAGCAAGATTGCAGGCTCCGCCGCCAGCGCCCGCGCCACGCCCACACGCTGCTGCTGTCCACCGGAAAGCTGATGAGGATATTTGTGGAGGTACGCATTGGCGTCGAGATTGAAGAGTGTCAGCAACTCGCGCACACGCTGGTCGATCCTGGCCGCGCTCCATCCCAGCAAGCGCGGAACCGTCGCGATGTTGCGGGCCACCGTCCAATGCGGAAACAAGCCGTTACCCTGGATCACATAACCAATGCCGCGCCGCAATGCCTCGGCCGGCACGGTTGCGGTGTCGCTCCCGTCTATGCGGATCGTGCCGCTCGTGGGCGCGATCAGGCGGTTGATCATGCGCAGGAGCGTGGACTTGCCACTGCCCGACGTGCCGACAAACGCGGTGATGGTGCCGCGTTCGATGGTGAGCGAGACGTCGTCGACAGCGACGATATCGCCGAAACGCCGGCTGATTTTTTCGATTTCGATCATGCGTGGCGTCCTTAGTGGCGTCTTTTAGCGAGTTCGGTCACGGCGTTGAACACGATTGCAGCGGCGAGACCGAGCGCGATGGTTGGCACGGCACCGAGCAGCACGAGATCTGTCGCCGCTTGCCCGAGGCCCTGGAATACGAAGGTACCGAATCCGCCTCCGCCGATCAGCGCGGCCACCGTCGCCAGCCCGATGTTCTGGACCAGCACGATCCGCACACCCGTCAGGATGACAGGCAACGCAAGCGGCAGTTCAATCGCAAAGAGCCGCTGGCGCGGGGTCATGCCCATCGCCACAGCCGCTTCAACACTCTCGCGCGCAAGCTGCGCAAACCCCACCACAACGCTCGCCGCGACCGGCAGCAGCGAATAGAGGAACAACGCAATTCCCGCAGGCGCGACGCCGATACCGCGAATGCCAAGCGCATCGAGCAGCGGGAATCGGGCGGCAAGAAGTCCTAGCGGAACCATCATCAAACCGTACATCGCGATACTCGGGATAGTCTGGACAATGTTCAGCACCGGTAACGCGACGGCACGCAGCGCCGACCACTTTGCACACGCAACGCCAAGCGGCACGCCGACCAGGACTGCCGCCGCAACCGAGCCCGTGACAAGTTCGATATGGCGGGCCGCTTCGAGCCAGAAGGTATCGGCGTGATTCGCATACTCCAGCATGACCGACAGCCCGCTCCACAGTCCGCTGCTCAGAATGGCGGCAATAGCGGCCGCAGCCAGTGCAAGCGCAAGGAGATGTTGCACCGGTCCGAACGAGAGCTTGGCGATAGCGTCAGTGACCAGCACCGAGAACGCGAAGAACAAGATCCAGAAACCACCGGCGGGCGACACCCGCGCCAACGGGTTATCGGCAGTGACGAGATGCGCGGGCACAAGGCCGAGTAACAAACAGAGCGTCAGGAGCAGGACAACGCCGACCACGAACCGAAGTGCCGGGCGGCTGCGCAGCAACGCGAATAACACTCCTGTGGCGAGTACCGCAAGAAACGCCCACGCCTGCCCGGCTGTGAAGATGTCGGTCAACCCGAGACCTTTGCCCGACACGATCCGGTTCGCACGAAAGGTCACGAACGGTTCGAACACCAGCGCGAGCAAAGCCAGCGCTGCAATCAGCGCACCAACCTTGTCGATACGCAAGCCGCCTGCACCGTGTGCGGTAACGGGCACAGCCCGTGTCTCCTGGACCTGTGTGTCAGCCCCTGTCCCGGCAATCATTTAACGAAACCCTTCGATTTCAGATAGCTCGCCGCTACCGTTGCGGCCGGCTCGCCGTTGACCTGAATGCGGCTGTTCAACGTCTGCAGGGTCTTCAGATCAAGGCTGGCAAATACCGGCTTCAGATAACCGGCAATTTCCGGGTGTGCTTTCAACACGCTTTCGCGAATCAGCGGCGTGGGCGCGTAGACGGGTTGCACGTCCTTGTTGTCCTCCAGCACGACTAGGCCCGCGGCCGCTATGCCGCCGTCCGTGCCGTAGACCATGGCAGCGTTGACCTTGTCGGTTTGCTCGGCGGCCGCCTTGATCGTCGCCGATGTATCACCGCCCGAGAGCACGAGAAGTTGCTCAGGTTTCAGCTTGAACGCATAGGTCTTTTCGAACGACGGCAGCGCGGCAGCGGTATTGACGAACTCAGCCGATGCCGCGAGCTTGACCTGACCGCCTGCCGACACCCACTTGCCAAAGTCTTCGAAGGTCTTGATCTTGTTGGCCTTCGCAACGGTTCCCAGCAGGCCTACGGCCCAGGTGTTGTTAGCCGGGGCGGGCGTCAGCCAGACGATCTTGTTGGCCGCGTAATCGAGCTTGGCGGCTTCCTCATAGCCTTTGGCCGCATTTTTCCAGAGCGGGTCATCAGCCTTGTTGAAGAAGAACGCGGCGTTGCCGGTGTATTCCGGATAGATGTCAATTTCACCTGTCGTGATGGCCTTGCGCACGATCGGCGTGGTCCCGAGGCCAATCTTGTCGGAGACCGCGATTCCATGCGACTTCAGCACCTGCGCAATGATGTTCCCAAGCAGATTGCCCTCAGTGTCGATCTTCGATGCCACCGTGACCGAGTCCGCTGCATAAGCGGTGGAAGCCGTGGACATGGTCAGAACGAGCGCGGCGGCGCCCCATGCCTTGATTGATTTTGCGATTCCCATGGGGATGTGATCTCAGTTGGTTTTAAAGGAAGCAATTTCTTCGCCGCATATCAGCCACTTATTCGGCCGCTTAAGCGCGGGGTCGACATTATCGACCAGTTAGCAGTGAATCGGCTGCAATAGCTGAGGAGAGTAACGGTACGCGAAACCATCACAAACCAACAAATCCCGATTTGCTAATAGGTATCGATGGAAATGCGTCTATGTCACAGAAAGTATGCGACGTGAAAAGATCCTCGCCGTAGCCCGCCAGCGCGTTCAAGTTGCACACGCCATGGAATTCCGTCCATTGCCCCACCGCCCGGCTTGCCCATGCAACAGGCGCGCTTAGCCGCTCGCAGTCCGCTCGCAGTAATTTGCATCCACTACACGCTGAGATAGCGGGTAGGCGAGCGACCGAACAACGCAGCAATGCGCATCGCCAAGTGTGAAGCGGGACTTCCCTGCTGTTCACCGGGAACGCAAAAGGTTTCCGGGGCGGCAATCCATCGGGACAACCAGTCAACAATTAATTGCCTTGCTAACTACTTTGTGATTTAATGCGTCCATGTTCGATCACTGCCTTTACTTCAACTCGGCTGCCCTCGCCCGTCTCGTGGAGCGAGAGTGGACAACTGCGTACGCAGAATTCGGACTGACGCCGCCACAGGGATTTGTGCTTCGGGTCGTGCTTGCAACGCCCGGCTGCCTCAGCAGTCAGGTGGCCGAAATCCTTGGCATAGCGCGCCCCACCGCAACCAGGCTTATCGACAGTCTCTGCGAAAAGCAATTGGTCGAACGGCGCCAAGCCAGGGAAGATGGTCGTGAGTGGACGGTTCATGCAACTCCAGCCGGTCTGGCGCTCGATCGGCCAATCAACAATGCGAGCGCCAAAATTGCTCGGATCTTGCGAGCAAAGATCGGCCCCGAGTTATTCGAGTCGGCCGTCACGTCCATGCACGGCGTGAGGAAGGCACTCGTATAAGTCAAGCGCGTTTTTTTAAAGCCGATAGTTGTCTTGCTAATCATCATGGAGACAAGCAAATGGATAACGAGTTGCGTCAAATGGCCGTAGTTGACGAGCGCATCGGGTGGCGGTGGTCGCCGGTACGCGCCGCCAGCGCTGTAATAGCAATCCTTGGATTAGCAGCGTTGCTGGTCGCGCTTGCCTGCTCTCTTTCAAGCGGCCGTGCAAACAATGCACGTTGTCTTGAGGCGTTCGCCAACGATGAACACCGCAGTCTCGACGCTTTTTTCCAGGATCCGGCGCTGCAGGATTCGCTTGTCCAGGCGATCGAACAATGTTCGCGTTGAACGTCGCCCGATCATCGTCTTTGGCATGGAAGTGGCGCCGCGAGCATCAATCGTCTTTCAGATGCTTTGCATATAGTCGCGGTCTTCAGCGGACAGCGATGAGAGCCAGGTGTGTTCAGAACCGGGTTCCGGTAGAACGTGGCCATATTCGATCATCTGTGCCGGGGGCAGCTCCGATATGTAGGCCCAGACGTATCGCTTGGCAACTTCTGTGGTTTTCGAAATCGCGTCGACAATGCCCTCAAGCAACTCACGCTTGCGCTCTGCGCTGCGACCGGCGCGAATATGTCCGTGCACGAAAATCTGCTCCGAGCGAAGCGGACTTCCACCCACGAAGTGATTGCCTTGAGGCACTTCGTTGAAAATCACCTGAGCGAAGAAAGACTGCGCACCGGTCGCCTGATTGTGAATCCGGGTGATCTCTTTCGCGATGCGTTGCTTGGCATCGGCAGAAAGGCGGCCAGTCGCAGCAGAAACAATATAGGTAGGCATATAGACCCTCCTTGAATAAGGAAACTACGCTTTCGCTATTTCAGCTATCTGTTGTACATACAACCATTATGCAGAAGATAGGCATCGATAGCGTACAGTTGTAGCTACAACTAATCAAACGAATAAGAATGTGATCAGATAGTTGTAGCTACATCTTATTGTTTGCATGACCGACCAGATACACGTGTTTACCCGGCAATCGATGCGACGAACCGTCAACCGAAATCCGCACAAATGTCACTCTTCTCGCCCCACACCTTGAAGCGTTTCGAGCGCCTCCAACAGGCGCTTGCTAGCTGGCCCCTTCATGAACTTTTGAACTTCGCTTTCAACCTGCTTCTGGGCGACCTGCCAGTGAGGCTCCGCACGCCGCAGCATTTTCAAACCCTCCTTGCTCAAGGTGGCGACCTTGAAGCGGGCGTCTTCTTCGCTGCCGACCTTGACCCAGCCGGCATCGATCAGGACTTTGAGGTTTCTCGAGATGGTGGTCTTATCCAGCGCCGCTTCCACCGCGATTTCTGTGAAGGTCGCCGATCCAAGCCGCTCGAGCGCGCGCAGAAGCGAGAACTGCGTGATTTTTAATCCGATGGGCCGGAGCGCGTCGTCGTAGACGCTCGTCAAAGCGTTCGCTGAGCGACGGAATTGTGTGCAGTAGCAGTCCGTGAACATGACATTCCAGAATCGATTAGCGGCGAATAATCACAAGCCGTTGCACCAGCGCAAGTAAGCACCCTCATAGCACCGGGAAAAACGTCGTTGACGCCAAATCAGATGCATATGCAACTGCTTGAGTATAGCTCGCATCTCGCGTAGTGCGTCAATACGGGAATGGAGGAAATGCTTCGTCGATCAGAACGCGCGACGCCCGACCCGCCCGCTTATCGACATCGGGCGAAGGCGTCAATTCGTCTTCAGTGGGGCCTTACGTGTCGCTCAAGCTTTTCACCCGGACGTCGGGATTTTTTGGAATGCCGCGAGCGAGGCTTGCCCGGTTTGCGTAATCGCATGGCGCACCGCCGATGCGTCGATGCCCCACGCAACGATACCGGTTCAGGCAATTACCAGGAACTCGTCACGGTTCTTGTCGACGATCCAGTGAGGAGCCCGGCCACGTCCCGTCCAGGTCGCACCGCTCACTACGTCACGATATTTTGGTGCGCCCGTTGTCGCGGCCACCGCTGCAACCGCCTTGACTTGAGTGGTGTGTCCCATCAGTTCGGCAAGCGATATCTTATATTCGCCCATCTTTGCGACTATTTCAGCGAGGACGACTTCGGCCTGGCGCTGTCGAGCGACGTTCAATTGATCTTGAAGTGCTTCGCGTTGCGCGAGCAGTTCTTTAAGGGTGGGCATTTCCGTTTGCATTATAAAAAGTCGTTCTTTGAAGTTGTATGGATGTTCAACTGCGTATTGATCAACGAAGGTCGGCGCAGAGTGTTCGCTTTTTAATGGCTTGCGCGCCGCAAGGTCTCAGTCAGCCTGTCCGATCGGCGAACAGACCACGTCTGCCTGATTAGCGGCATTCCGGCCTGCGAACTTCGTCGGAGTCTTCGTAGCGGTGACGCCGCGAACGGCAACATGCTTTACCAGCCGGCGATTAAGGAGGGGCTGCCTGCACGCAGGGATGGTTTCCTCACGGGCCTATTCGCTGAAACAGTTACTAGTGTACGCGCATCACGACGGGTCGCATCGGAAACAGCCGCGTTGCAGGTCAATAGGACACAAATACCACGCCTAGCCCAACAGATCCAGGCATTGATATTAACGATATCTTACACGCAGGGTCAGACTCCGAAGCGGGTGAAACAATTCGGTCACCGGAATTCCGGCTCATTAAAAAACGCGTATTTGCAAGCGTGCGATCTTTCAGGTTGCCGAGTGTAACGTATTGCTGGAGCGATACGCGTACGGCAATATTCTGGTTCTATTCGCGTTTTCCGTTGCGCATTGACCAGCGTTTCGCCGGAAGCTTATTGAAAGCAGACGGTGGAGGAGTTAAATCGAAGGGACTACAGCATTCACGCAGTCGCCAATCGATCGATAACCAGGTCAAGCAGCGCCCGCAGCCTTCCAAGCCGGCGCAGGTCGCGATGATAGCCGAACCAAACGTCGCGGCCGGGCGGCGTCTCTCCCAGATCAATGCGGTGTATGCCGGTCGTATTGTCGCCGAGCGCGCAGGGGAGGACCGCCAGTCCGCCACCCTCCGCACACATCCTGGCTTGCGCGCCGCGGTTGTTACTGCCAAACGCCACGTGCGCTTTCGGCAAAACGCGTCTTACCCAATCGACATCGGGCAGCGTTCCAAATGCGCTGTCCATAGTGACGAGGTTATACCCCTCACCGTCGCCCAGCTGTGGAGGAACCATGTCGACCGGAGAGTAAAGCGCATAGTCCATGTGCATGAACTTACGCTGAATCACGTCGGCCTCGTCGAACTGCGTGATGCGAAACAGCAGGTCCGCGTCACGCCTTGCAAGATTGAATTGGCGGGAATCGGTCACTAGTTCGATGCTCACGCGCGGATTGGCCTTAAGGAATTCAGCGAAGAGCGGCGTCAAGACGTGAATGCCAAACCAGTCCGATGATGACACCCGCAGCACGCCAGTAAGATGCTGCTCCTTGCCGGCCAAAGAGCGCTCGAAGGCGAGTGCGTCCTCCTCCATACGCTCCGCGTGCATTAGAACGGCTGCGCCTTCATCTGTCAGGACAAAACCGTCCGTGGTGCGTTGAAACAGGGTTTGGCCGACTGCCGATTCGAGCGCTCGCAGCCGCCGCCCCATTGTCGGTTGTGTTTGACCGGTCCGCTTAGCGGCCGCGCCAAGCGAACCCGTGCGGGCAATCGCCAGGAAAATCCGAACATCGCCCCAGTCCATTTTTCCTCATGCATAAACGTTTGGTCGCCGTGCAATAACGTCGATTGTCGTAATTTCCCGCATGGACGAAGATGAATCAAGCAAATTCGCTCGATTCCCCGGGAGAAACACCATGAACATGCAAGCGCTGGTTCTGAACCGCTATAACGGCCCGCTTGAACTGACGCAGACTCCTCAACCGAGCGTGCAAGCCGGCCAGGTGCTGGTCCGTATTAAGGCGAGCGGCCTGAATCCGCTGGACACCAAGATTCGCGCCGGCAGCGCAGCACATGCCAGGCATCCACTGCCTCTGGTGCTGGGTATCGATATGGCGGGCGTGGTCGAAGCAGTTGGGCCGGGCATCACTCAGTTCAAGGTGGGTGATGAGGTGTACGGAATGACTGGCGGTGTTGGCGGCATCCAGGGCTCGCTCGCTCAGTGTGCAGCAGTCGATGCGCGGCTGATCGCGTTGAAGCCTTCCAACCTGTCGATGAAAGAAGCCGCAGCCCTGCCGCTCAGCTTCATCACTTCTTATCAGGGGATCGTGGACAGGGCGCAGGTGAAAGCGGGGCAAACAGTGCTTGTACAAGGCGGAGCGGGTGGTGTCGGGCATGTATCGGTGCAACTCGCGCAAGCATTGGGCGCGCGCGTTTTTGCAACGGTGAGCAACGGTGACGCCGAACTCATGGGGAGCTATGGCGCGACTGCTATCGACTATCGTGAATACTCGGTGGAGCAATACGTTCAGCAATACACGGGCGGAGAAGGTTTTGACCTGGTGGCCGATACGGTTGGCGGGGCAACGCTGGACGCGTCCTTTTCGGCGGTCAAGCAATTCGGGCATGTTGTGAGCGCGCTCGGCTGGGGCACCCACGCCCTCGCACCGCTGTCATTCCGCGAAGCAACGTACTCGGGCGTATTCACGCTCGCACCGCTGCTAACCGGCAAGCACCGTGAGCATCATGGAGAAATCCTGCAGGTAGCGACGCAACTCGTCGAAGCGGGAAAGCTCGTGCCCAGAGTAGACCCACGCGGTTTCGATCTGGCTAGCGCCGACCTCGCTTACCAGGCTATTGCAGCGGGAAGCAACAAGGGAAAAATAGTCGTCGACGTTCAATAGCGGCATCGGATAAGGATGGATCGCCGCGGGTAAATAAAAAGAAGGTTTCCGGGCGGTCGTGATGAGCTTGCCCAGGCTCAACCAGCGCCGAGCCGCGCTCATTGCGGCCGCCGGGAATACCGCCGGGAATACACTAACGCGATAACACGGCATTCGACGGTCGCGCGAACCGCTTGGCGCCGACCACACACAGCACCACCGCCGTTGCAACGGCCACCATCGGCCAGCCGACCGGCTCATGCAACAACGTCGCGGCAAGCACGAGCCCGAAGAACGGCTGCAGTAATTGCAACTGCCCCACCGCCGCAATACCACCCTGAGCCAAGCCTCGATACCAGAACACGAAGCCAATCAACATGCTGAACAAGGACACGTAGGCAAGTCCCATCCATGCCGATTGACCCACGTCGGCCCACGTCGAAGGCATGGTGGCCAGTGCCAGCGGCGCCATGACAGGCAGCGACAACACGAGCGCCCACGAGATCACCTGCCAGCCGCCAAGCTTGCGCGAAAGCCTGCCGCCTTCTGCATAACCGAGCCCGCAGACGATGATAGCCGCGAACATCAGCAGATCGCCTACGGGTGATGCCCCCGTTCCTCGAACCAGCGCAAAACCCGCTACAAGCAAGGCACCGAAGCCAGAAAACAGCCAGAACGCAGGACGGGGGCGTTCACCTCCACGCAGCACGCCGAAGATCGCCGTCGAAAGCGGCAGCAACGCAACAAAGACAACCGAATGAGCGGCGGTGATGTGCTTGAGCGCAAGGGCAGTGAGCAGCGGAAAGCCGACGACGACACCGAACGCCACCACCGCGAGTGAAATCAGATCGCCTCGGTCGGGCCGCTTTTGCCGGAACACCAGTAAGAGCGCAAGACCCAACAAGCCCGCAATTCCAGCACGCGCAACCGTGAGGAAGACCGGGTCGAAGGCCGCGACCGCGACGCGTGTCGCGGGCAATGAACCACTGAAAATCAGCATCCCGAGGAAACCGTTCATCCATCCGCTTGCCATCTTATCCATCATGCTCCCCTATTTCAGCTAGCCAGTATCGGCCCACAAAGCATGGATTTTCCAGAGACAGTGCACTACAGTCAGGGAAAACTGTATGGGTTAAAAATCAGTACACATGGAAGACACCACTTTTTTTGACACCGACGCTGGCACACTGGTCGAGCGTGTCATGCAGGCCATCCGGCAGCGGATTGCCGGACGTACCCTTGCGCCCGGTGCCAAGGTTCCATCCATCCGGGGCTTCGCCGAAACCTTGCAAGTTTCAAAGTCCACCGTGGTGGAGGCCTATGATCGCCTCGCTGCGGAAGGGGTCATCCAGTCACGCCGCGGTTCGGGCTTTTACGTCGCCGGACACCTGCCGCCGCTGTCGCTCGCTGAGTTGGGCCCGCGCCTGGACCGCGTTGTCGATCCGTTGTGGGTGTCGCGGCAATCGCTGGAGGCCGGCGCGAATGCCCTGAAACCCGGTTGCGGCTGGCTGCCTGCATCGTGGCTGCCCGAGGCGGGGCTGCGCCGTGCATTGAGATCCGTCGCGCGCACCGACGCGGCCGTGCTGGCCGACTACGGCACATCCCTCGGGCTCCCGGCGCTGCGGCAACTGCTTGCCCGCCGCATGGCGGATCGCGGCATCGAGGCGGCGCCCGATCAGATCATCCTCACCGAATCCGGCACGCAAGCCATCGACCTGTTATGCCGTCTGCTGCTCGAACCGGGCGATACGGTACTCGTCGATGACCCCTGTTACTTCAATTTCCTCGCCTTGCTGCGTGCTCACCGGGCCAAGGTCGTCAGCGTTCCGTATACGCCGGCAGGTCCCGATATCGAGCTGTTCGCGCAGGCACTCGCGGAGCATCGGCCGCGGCTCTATATCACCAACTCGGCGCTTCATAACCCGACGGGCGCAACGCTTTCGCCGGTCGTGGCCCATCGGCTTCTGAAGCTCGCGGACCAGTCGGGTCTAACAATTATCGAAGACGATATCTTCGGCGACTTCGAGCACGAATCCGCGCCTCGTCTAGCAGCGTTCGACGGTCTGGAGCGAGTCGTTCATATCGGCAGCTTTTCCAAGAGCCTCTCGGCGTCGGTACGCTGCGGTTTTATCGCGGTGCGACGCGACTGGGTCGAGCGATTGATCGATTTAAAGATTGCCACCTCGTTTGGCGGCGGACGTCTTTCCGGCGAACTCATCCTCGGCGTGCTGAAAGACGGCACGTACAGAAAGCACATGGAGAACTTGCGAGAGCGGCTGTCCCGTGCGATGGGTCAAACAAGTGCGCGGCTGGAAGCACTTGGTATCGAACCGTGGATCGAGCCGCGAGGCGGGATGTTTCTCTGGTGCAAGCTGCCCGAAGGACTTGATGCAACGGACGTTGCCCGCCGGGCACTGGCCGAGAACGTCATCCTTGCGCCGGGCAATGCGTTTAGCGTCGCGCAGTCCGCCAGCCATTTCCTGCGCTTTAACGTCGCTCAGTCGACAGACCCGCGCGTTTTTACCGTGCTCGAGGCAGCGATGCATGGGTGAGCGCTTTTAACGCATTGTCCGCATGAAACACGCAGCGTGAACGTCACGGCAGCACGTCAAGCCTGGGCCATCTTCGCCAGCGATTCGCTGATCAACACGCGCGTCAATTCGCCCGCAGGCAGTTCACGCCCAAGCCGAGCCGCTTGTCCCGACCACAGGCTCGTGAAGTCGCCCTTCCCTGCCTGCTCTGCCTTGGCCTTGAGCGGCGCCAGCGCGGCGCCAGCAAGTGGAAAGGCAGGCGCCACACTGGACAGCGGGCCCAGTTCGCGGATCGCCCGATTGATGATGCCGCGAGCCGGCCGGCCCGTGAATATGTTCGTCAATACAGTGGAGTCATCCTGGCACTCGCGCAGCGCTATACGATGCACCTCCGGCACTTTCGCCTCCGGGCAAAAGAGATAGGCGGTCCCCATCTGCACAGCCGACGCGCCCAGCGCGAACGCAGCAACAATTCCGCGCGCATCGGTTATGCCGCCGGCGGCGATCACGGGAACGCTGACGGCATCCGCTACTTGCGGCACCAGCGCGAATGTGCCGACCTGAGCGGCATAGTCCTGCGTCAGGAAATTGCCGCGGTGCCCGCCTGCTTCAACGCCCATCGCAATCACAGCGTCACACCCGTGCGCCTCGAGCCAGCGCGCTTCCGCTACGGTCGTAGCCGACGCGATGACTTTCGCGCCAGTCGCCTTCACGCGATCGAACAGGCTTTTATCCGGCAGTCCGAAATGAAAGCTCACGACCTCGGGTTTGAATTCTTCCACGACCGCGCAAAAGTCGTTGTCGAACGGGCGACGGCCCGCCGCGGGCGGCGTCACTTCCGGATCGAGTCCATATTCAACGTAATATTCCGCCAGACGCGCGCGCCATGCCATGCTGCGCGCTGCATCGGTTTGCGGCGGAACATGGCAAAAGAAATTGATGTTGATCGGGCCACGCGTTTTCGAGCGGATCAACGCAATGCCGTCACGCGCCTGCTCCACGCTGAGCAGCGCGCAAGGCAGCGATCCCAGGCCGCCTGCTTCGCATACGGCGATGGCCAATTCGGGCGTGCCGGGGCCTGCCATGGGTCCTAGAACAATAGGTGCTTCAATACCAAACAAGTCGAGAATCCGACGATCGCGCCAGGTGCCCATGCTCTTTCTCCTTGATGATGTTCGCGGTGCCTGAGTGGCTTACGGTCATTCGTTGCACGCGGCTTGACCCAACGCGCGGCACGGCTGCACCACGGTTAAAAGCGTACATCACTGCCGCATTGCTTTTCGATAGAACCGCCTGCTTTCCCCTTAAAGACTGCCTTTAACCCGCGCCGTCAGCAGCGCAAAGCTTAGCAAGCTTTCAAGGAGCGAGCGGCGCTTTGATGTGATAATTGCTATCACTTTTCCCGATATCGAGAGTCGACATGGACGCAGCCGATTTACGCATATTCGAGTCGGTCGCGCGAAACGGCAGCATGAATCGCGCAGCCCTGGAGCTTCATACTGTTCAGTCGAACGTCACGGCGCGGGTTCGCTTGCTGGAAGAAGAATTAGGCGCACCACTCTTTCACCGGCACCATCGGGGCGTGGAACTGACGGCTGCGGGCCACAGGCTATTGCCTTTCTCCAGACAGATGGCGCGGTTACTCGACGACGCACGCAGCGCCGTCAAGGATGACGGCGTTCCGCGCGGGCCACTGATCGTCGGTACGCTGGAAACCACTGCCGCGCTGCGCATGCCCGACGTGCTCGCGTCGTTTGCGCTGGCTTATCCGCAAGTGGACATGGCGCTGCGGACCGGGACCACGGCGAGCCTGATCGACGACGTCCTGCAATACCGGCTGGACGGCGCGTTTGTCGCGGGTCCCGTGCATCACGAAGACCTGTCCACCGAGGCCTTCTTTCGCGAGGAAATGGTGCTCGTGACAGCGCGTCATGTTCACTCTATCGCTGAGCTTGCGCGGTCGGGCGAAGTGAAGACGATCGTATTCCGGATTGGATGTTCGTATAGAACACGACTGGATATCGTGCTGGCGCGGCACAGCTTGCGAGTCAGCACGCCGCTGGAATTCGGCTCGCTCGACGCCATGCTCGGATGTGTGGCCGCAGGCGTAGGCGTGACGCTGCTGCCGAAAGGCGTAGTCGCCACGGCGTGGCGCGAGGGCCGCGTGGCGATGCATGATGTGGCGCCCGAAGATGCTCACGTCGACACCATGTTCGTGCGTCGACGCGATGTGTATGCAAGCACCGCGCTTAACGCTTTTCTCGAGATTGCGCGTCCTCTTGCCACGCCCGCGCCCGCACCCACGCTTGTGCTAGCTTGAACGATGCGGGCGTGAGCGAACAGGCTGAGGCTTCAAGAATGGGCACTTGCGTGACCCCGCTCAGACGTGATCGCGGAAAACTTCCTTCGCGGCGAACAAGCCATTGAGCGCAGCCGGGAATCCCGCATACACGGCCATTTGCATGATGGTCTCGACAATCTCCTCGCGGCTGATACCCACGTTAAGCCCCGCGGCAATATGAACCTTAAGCTGGGGCGTTGCATTGCCTAGCGCAGTGAGTGCTGCAATGGTGGCGATTTCACGAGCACGGATGTCCAGGCCCGGTCGCGAATAAATATCGCCGAATGGAAATTCAAGCAGGTACTTCGCGAAGTCCGGCGCAATATCCGCGAGCGAGTCGATCACCTTCTCCCCGGCTTCCCCGTCGATTTCCGACAACACCCGTTTGCCCCGTTCTAGGCGACTTTCCTGATTCGCTTGGCGTTCGATCGTGTCTTGCATTTTTCAGTCCTCAGTTGAGCATTGGCGTAACCATCTATCTTGTTGTCGAGGACGAGAAGGCATGCCTGAAGTTCCGCCACCCTGAGTCGAACCTGATCGCGGTGTTTTGCCAGCAGCTCGCACCGGGCTTCCTCGGTCGCCTCGCCTTGCGCGCGAAGCCCGGCATAACGCAGCATTTCCTGAATCGACATGCCGGTTGTTTTAAGCCGGCCCAGAAACTCGATCCATGTGAGGATGGAAGCGTCATAGACACGTTGACCCGTACTGTCTCGCGGCGCGAACGGGAGCAATCCGATCCGTTCATAGTAGCGAATCGTATGGGCCGTGAAGCCCGTCTGCTCGGCAATATCACCTATCTTCATGGCTGCGTTCTCGTTTCGACAAAGAGCATGGTAGGACTTAGAGCGCACTCTAAGTCAAGCGCTTTTCCGCATTGTGCCGCTAACGCGGCGCAATGACGGCGGGCGTCGTGTTTCAAGGCTTGATCGCGGGAACAGCGCTCATGACCGGATCGTTTTTCGCAAAGCCGATCGTCGTCCTCATGGCGCCATCGACGTTCAAGTGGCTAGCCGACGGACTCAAGCTGTCGTCCGGTCTCTCGTTACTGTGGGCGGCGGCCGGCCAGTAATCGCCAATCGTCTATCTAGTTGCGGTGCAATAGATCGCCCGGTAGTCGGCCGCGTGGCGCGATGCGCACCGGTTCGCACGTGGCGAAAACCGTACCGTTGCTCAAGCGCCGCATGATCGACGCGGAAAACGATTTTCGTGGCGTAGAGCGTTCACAACGGCCGCCAAGCGCGATAACTTCTCGGTTGCGACCACAGCAGGATTTCACGCACACCGATGAAACCTTCGACCCAAACGCTCTCCCGGAAAAGACGACGTCTTTTGCAATTCGCAGCCGGCCTCCCATTTTTGTCCAGTATCTGGGAATGGATGCCCATGCCTGCCCGTGCGGCGGCGTCCAATGCACTTTCTCGCGTACGCCCGGGTGAACCGGGCTGGCCAACTGACGCACAGTGGAACGAACTGGGCCAACAAGTCGGCGGTGCGTTGGTCAAAGTGCAATCACCCCTGGTGACCTGCCTGAACGCACCCGAAGGCGCTGACTGCCAGCAGCTATTCAAGGAACTCAAGAATCCCTACTTTCTAGGCGACGAAGCCGGCCTGACGCAATCCCTCGGCTGGGTCGACGCCTGGACATCGATGCCCAGCGTCTATGCGGTGGCTGCCCGCAATACGAACGATGTTGTTGCTGCTATCAACTTCGCACGCCGTAATAATCTGCGGCTGGTCGTAAAAGGCGGCGGCCACAGCTACCAAGGCACGTCGAATGCGCAGGATTCCCTGCTGGTCTGGACGCGAAAAATAAACGACATCACCGTGCGAGACGCATTTGTCGGCACAGGATGTGAGGGTCATGCATCACCGGTGCGGGCAGTCACGGTCGGTGCCGGCGCGCTTTGGGCGCACGTCTATGATGCGGTCACCACGCAGGCGGGCGGTTACGTCCAAGGCGGCGGCTGCATGACGGTCGGCGTGGCCGGCCTGATCCAGAGCGGCGGGTTCGGCAGCTTTTCCAAGGCCTATGGACTGGCGGCGGGAAGCCTGCTCGAAGCCGAAGTTGTTACCGCGGACGGTGTCGTCCGGATCGCCAATGCCTGCAGGAATCCCGATCTGTTCTGGGGGCTGAAAGGCGGCGGCGGCGGCAGCCTGGGCGTGGTCACACGGCTGACGCTGCGGGTTCATGATCTACCCGAGAAATTCGGCGCGGTGAACATGACGATCAAAGCCACGTCGGCGCCCGCATTTCGTCGGCTGATTGGACTGATCGTGGACTTCTATCATCAGGACCTGATGAACCCGCACTGGGGCGAACAGATCAGGTTTCGTCCCAACAACGTCCTCAATATCTCGATGGTTTTCCAGGGCCTCGGCCGCAGCGAAGCGCAAGCGATCTGGCAACCGTTCATGGAGTCGCTTGCCTCGACCCCGGATGATTTCAAGGTCGAGTTCTCGCCACTGAAGATCCTCGCCCTCTCGGCCCAAAGTTTCTGGGCTCCAACGATGTTCAAGAAGCTCCTCGGCTTCATCAGCACCGACGACCGGCCGGACGCGCCCAAGGACAATATCTTCTGGTCGGGTAATCGCGGAGAAGCGGGACAAGTGCTGCACGGCTACGACTCCGCGTGGCTCCCTGCGGCGTTGCTGCACGATGACCAACGTCAAACGCTGGCCGACATGTTGTTTGCCGCGAGCCGCCAATGGAGCGTGTCACTGCATGTCAACAAAGGTTTGGCAGGCGCGCCGGCCGAGGCCGTCGCCGCAGCGAGAGACACGGCCACGAACCCGGCTGCGCTGGATGCGTTCGCGCTGCTTATCGCCGGGATGGAGGGGCCACCCGCCTATCCGGGCATCCCGGGCCACGAACCGGACACAGAAGCAGCGCGCAGGAACGCGCGGGCCATCGGGCGCGCGATGGACGAAGTACGCAAGCTGGTTCCGGATCCCGGTTCTTACGTCGCCGAAAGCAATTTCTTCAACCCCGACTGGCAGCGGGCTTTCTGGGGTTCGAATTACAGCAGGCTGCTCGCCGTGAAAGATCAGTATGATCCCGATGGCTTGTTCTTCGTTCATCACGGCGTAGGGAGCGAACGCTGGAGCGCCGACGGTTTCACGAAACTTCTATAAGACCGATGCCGGTTGAACAGTCGCACAAGCGCCGCTCGAGATGCCCCGCCTACCTTTTTAGAGTCACTTCAACGATGCCATCCAATACTACTCAATCGTCATCCGATGAGGCATTCGCGCCTGGGGCACCGCATCGCCGGCTGGTATTGGGTGAAAACCGGCATGTCATCACGCACGGCCTCCAGACCTACTTCTGGCAGGACATTTACCACATCGCACTGACCGTTGGATGGCCGCTGTTCTTTGTGGTCGCGGCGCTACTCTTCCTGTTGCTCAACTTCGGGTTCGCGTTGTTGTACCTGCTGGGACATCACGCAATTGCAAACCAGGCTCCCGCAGGTCTGCTAGGCGCGTTCTTCTTCAGCGTGGAGACGCTTGCAACGGTGGGTTACGGCGACATGCATCCGGACACCATCTATGGCCACAGCGTCGCCACGTTAGAGATCTTCGTCGGGATGTCGGGCATTGCGTTGACGACCGGCATGATCTTCGCGCGGTTTTCGCGGCCCCATGCTCGTATCCTGTTTGCCAAGCGCACCGTGGTGCGTCCTATCGACGGTCGGATGACGCTCATGGTCCGCGCCGCCAATGCCCGTCAGAACGTGATTGTGGAAGCGAAGGCGAAGATGCGGCTGATGCGTTCGGAGACCACTCCCGAAGGATTCTATTTTCGCAAGGTGTTTGATCTTCCGCTGATCCGCGAACAGCACCCGATCTTCACGCTCGGCTGGAGCCTCATGCATGTCATCGATGAAGAAAGCCCGCTCTTTGGGCAGACGCTCGAGTCGCTCAAAGCGAGTAACGCCGAGTTGATGCTGATGGTGGAAGGCCTGGACGAAACAACCGCGCAGCCCATGCAGGCACGTTATGCCTGGCCGCCTGAATGTATTCTCTGGCAGCATCAGTACGTTGATCTGATGTCCGAACGGGACGGCGAAACGCATCTCGACTACGGCAAGTTTCACGATGTCGCGCCGCTCTGAAACGGCTATCGGTTCGCCGCGCTGCGCCGCGCTTCAACTGATCCGGCGGTTCATGCAGTCACTGTATCTGTCGGGCGGATTTTTTAGCGGATAAGCTAAAGCACGCTGTTGCGCTTGATTTGATGCATCACCATCCGATACTTGCCATGGAAAGAACCCATGACTGCCGCTAACAAGACCGTCCGAATATTGACCCGCTATAAAGCCTGGGCCAACGATCTTACCTTCTCCATGCTGAGGAACATGCCGTACGAAGAGGTTGTCCGGCCACGGCATACACGCTTCGGAAACATGGTCCACACGCTGAATCACATCTACGTCATAGACGCCGTGTTCCAGGCCCATCTTCAGGAACGCGAACATGGTTACTCGGCACGCAATACGCCGAGTCATCCGTCTCTGGAAGAACTGTGGCAAGCGGTCCGGACGCTGGACCAGTGGTATGTCGATTTCGCCGAGGGTCTATCGGCCGACGATCTCGACCGGTCAATTCACTTCAAGTTTATTGGCGGTGGCGAGGGTGTCATGACCTGCAACGAAATGATCCTGCACGTGGTCAATCACGGTACCTATCACCGCGGGTTTGTCGGCGACATGATGTATCAGGCAGGGGTCACGCCATCCGCTACCGATCTTCCCGTGTTCCTGCGCGACGTGGTGCAGGAAGCTTAGTACCTTCGTGGATGGATTTGCGATTGCAGCGACTTTGCGAGCGGAGTCGCCCGAGGACTTCCGCCTGCTATGCGAGCACCCGGTTGAGTTCTGGAACAAGGCGCCGCAGAGCGACTATCGCAGCTATGCACCTATTATTGGCCTCGACTCGCGCGGCGAGGTGAGCGAGATCCGGCTGGCGAACTGGCTTCGTGCGCCCTTCAACTTGCCGGCCTCCGAGATGGGCGCGTTCTATCGCGCGTACCGGCGCTTTTGCGCGCTTACCCGGGATTCGCGATTCATGGTGAGTCGCAGCTTGGAGGCTGGCCAAATGTGGTGCTTCGATAATCGCAGGACCATGCATGCACGCAAGGCCAGTACGCGCCCGTCAATCAGCGCCGCTTAGCGATCGTTAAGCGTCCTCACTCGCCTTGCTTAGACGGCGCAGCGGCCCATCGTCGCTGCATCGCTTCTACCAGATGCCGCCATAGGAATTCGGCAGCCGGGGAAAGGCGCCGGCCGACGCGCCGGATTGCCTGGCTGCTGAATTCGCGCGCAATCGGATGCTCCAGTTCGAGTGCAACCAGGCGCCCCGCGTCAAGGTATTGCCGCGCCGCATCCGTCGACATAAATGCAACGCCCAGTCCCGCTGCGGCAATGGCCTGGGCAGCCGAGAACAGATCGCAGCGGTACGACGGCGTCAGGTTCAACCGCTCCGCCCGAATGATGGCATCGAGATATTGTTGAGCGCCGAAGCGCTCGGGCATGAAGATGAGCCGCTGATCGCGCAACTGTTCAAAGCGGATACGCCGCTCGCCCGCCAAAGCATGGCGTGGACTGACGAGCGCACAGAACTGTGCCGCGCGGAACGTGCGGGCGCGTATGGCGGGGTCGCTGCCGCCGCCCGCGCATAAGCCAAGATCGACGTCGTCGTTGCGGACCATCGCGATGATTTCGGACGTCGCGCCACTGCGCAGTTCCACCACGATGTCAGGAAACTGCAAGCTGAAGCGCTCCAGTACGGTGGCCAGAAGGTTCTCGACGAACCCCTCGCCCACGCCAATGCCCAGCCGCCCGCGCCGCAGGCTCCTGAAATCTTCCAGTTGTGCCAGCATGTCCGCATCACGGCGGCAGCTCTCACGGAAATGCTCGACGAGGCTTAGCCCGATCTCAGTCAGCACCGCGCGCCTGCCGCGCCGCTCCAGCAGCACTACGCCGTGGTCGCGTTCGAGTTGCGCCACTTGCCGGCTGATCACGGAACCGTTAATGGCTAGCGCGTCGGCCGCGGCACGGACTCCGCCGTGCAGGTCGATTTCATGCAAATAGCGCAGGCTCCGGGCGCTAAGCAAATTCTCGCGCGCAAGCGTATTGTCTTTAGGCATATCGTTATCTGTTGACATCCAGGTCAACATTATCGGTCGACGAACGTCATTGATTAGCGGATTTTGCAGCAGAATACTCCCCCATTAGATTTCTTACAGAGAGACACCCGCGACCATGGAAAATACCAAGGGCTTTTGCTCACTAGACGACACGATGGATCTGCGCGATGAACTAAGCGATATCCGTCATCGCCTGCATCAGAATCCGGAGCTTGCGTACAAGGAGTTTCAGACCTCCGACCTCGTTGCGCAAAGCCTGGAAAGCTGGGGTTACAAAGTGACGCGCGGCCTGGGCGGAACTGGCATGGTCGCGTCGCTCACGGCGGGTACGGGAAGCCGTGCCGTGGCCGTACGCGCCGACATGGATGCGTTGCCGATTGCCGAGGAAACCGGTTTGCCGTACGCCAGCCGCAATGCGGGCCTGATGCACGCGTGCGGCCACGACGGCCACACCACCATGGTCCTGGGCGCCGCGCGCCACCTCTCGCGCACTCGCGCATTCAACGGCACGGTTCATCTCGTGTTCCAGCCCGCCGAAGAGATCGGCGCGGACAGCGGCGCCATGCGAATGATTGCCGACGGTTTGTTCGAACGCTTCCCCTGCGAGGCCATCTTCGGCTTGCACAATCATCCCGGCTATCCAACGGGCACGTTCATGTTCCGCAGTGGCCCCTTCATGGCGGCGTCGGATACGGTCAACATCACCATCCACGGCCGTGGCGGCCACGCAGCGCGCCCGCATCTTGCCGTGGACCCGGTGGTCATCGGTGCCGGATTGGTGACTGCCTTGCAGACGGTAGTCGCGCGCAGTATCGACCCCATGCAAACGGCTGTGGTCACGGTCGGCGCTTTCAACGCAGGTCATGCCGCCAATGTGATTCCTGAGTCGGCGCGTTTGCAGATCAGCGTTCGTTCGTTCGACCCCGCTGTGCGCAAACTGCTCGAAGCACGTATCCGCGCCCTGACGGACGCTCAGGCAAGCGCCTATGGCGCACGCGTGGAGATTGAGTACGTTCCGGGTTATCCGGTTGTGGTCAACAGCCAGGCCGAGACGGAACTGGCATTGCAAGTGGCACGCGAACTGGTGGGCGACGACCGGGTTGTCGATAACTTCGGGCCGATCGCAGGCAGCGAAGATTTCGCTTATTACCTGCAGAAGAAGCCGGGATGTTTCCTTCGCTTGGGCAACGGTGAAGGCGCGCCGATGCTGCATAACGCGTCCTACGACTTCAACGACGACAACCTCACCGTCGGCGCAGCCTACTGGACGCGTCTGGTCGAGCGTTTCCTCGCGCATTAGGCTTCGCGCGGGTGAGTCGGTAGCGCTTCAGTAGCCAATCGGTAGCAACGCAAAGCTTGCGCAGCGTGCGATGCCTTGGCATCGCGCTTAGCCGTGCGCAAGACCCAAGCATCCACGGGACTTCCATGTCAGTCATTACAGCCCAGCCTGCTAAAGCGGTATCGCAAACCAAGATCGTGATCGCCGCGATCATCGGCAACCTGCTTGAGTTTTACGACTTCACCGTCTATAGCTTTTTCGCGCTCACGATCGCCAAGCTCTTCTTCCCGGCGCATGACCCGGTTGTCTCCACGTTGCTCGCGCTGTCCGCGTTTGCGATCGGCTTTGTCGCGCGTCCGGTCGGCGGCTTCGTGCTGGGCCACTACGCGGACAAACGCGGCCGGCGCGCTGCGCTGACGCTGACCATCTTCCTGATGGCGATCGGCTCTGCCATGATTGGACTGGCGCCGAGCTATGCAAGCATTGGCCTCGCCGCTCCAGCGCTCATCATCTTTGCGCGACTGTTGCAGGGCTTCGCGCAAGGCGGCGAATTCGGCGCCGCCACCGCGACGCTGCTCGAGACGGGTTCGGCTAAAGGCCGCGGTTTTCGGGCCAGTTGGCAGCTCGCGAGTCAGGGTGCTGCTGCATTGATGGGCTCGGGCATTGCCGCACTGCTGACTTACCAGTTAAGCGGCGAGCAACTGCTCGACTGGGGATGGCGCGTGCCGTTCCTGATCGGCACGCTGATCATGCCGGTCGGTGTGTATTTGCGTCGGCATATTGTGGAAGAGCCGCCGAAGCAGGCCAAGGCAGCCAAGTCCAATCGGGAGCCGGGCCTTGTGCGCAAGTGGTTCCTGACCGTCTTCGCCATCATGGGCATGACGGTGGCAACCTACGTCCTCATGTACTACATCCCGACCTATTCGATCCAGTACCTGAAGATGCCGCCCAAGCTTTCCATGCTGGTGTCGATCTTCGCGGCGATCGTTTCGTTGACACTTTGTCCGCTCTGGGGTGCGCTATCCGACAAGATGCAACGCCGCAAGCCGCTGATCCTCGCGGGACGCGTTGCGCTGATCGTGCTGCTTTATCCGGCGTTCTGGTTGATGAACCAGTTTCCTTCGTTGCCGGTCATGGTGGGATTGATCGTGCTGCTGATGCTCTTCTACACGATGGGCTCAGCACCGGCTTACGCACTCATGCCCGAGAACTTTCCGAAGCATGTGCGCGCGGGTTATCTCGCGAGTGCGTATGCGGTGGCGGTGTCGGTGTTTGGTGGCTCGGCGCAGCTAGTTGTGGCGTGGCTTATCAAGGTGACTGGCAATACGATGGCCCCCGCTTGGTACATGATCGTGTGCGTGATCATTTCGCTGATCGCCGTTTCCATGCTCGATGAAACCGGTGGGCGCGAATTGACCTGACGCCCGGGAAATAGCGGTAGAGGTTACTGAACCTGCATAAAACGCGATTCAACGATAAGGCTGGGCGCTCAGGCGTCCAGCCTTTTTTCTTTCGTTTTGAGCGAACCCTTCGGCGAGCTGGCCCGCTTAAACCTTCTTCGTCAACATCCTAGTATGTGGATTCGTTGCGCTGCGGCTTGCACCGTTTCCACTACCGGTCCTAAGCTCATTTGCATAACATCGGAGCCGGACGGGCCCAGATTGGTTACCACTACTTAGGTAACCAAAATAGTAGGAGACGATCATGACAATGCGAGCAGTTGGCCTAGTACATGTTGTACTCGTTTTCGTTTTGCTGGCGAGTTGCGGAGGCAACGGCTCAGACGGAGGCGCAGTTTCTTCCGGCACACCCGATCCCGGCATCGCAAAAACTACCGTACGCTACGCGTTACCTCCCATGGGATGGAATTCATGGAACACCTTCGCGTGCAACACGAACGAAAACGTCATCAAGTCGGTGGCGGATACCATCGCCGCAAGCGGCATGGCCGCGGCGGGTTATCAATACGTAACGGAGGATGATTGCTGGGTAGGCGGACGCGATCCCGCCACCGGCCAGCTCTTTGCAAATCCCACCACGTTCCCAAGCGGCATCAAGGCGCTTGCCGACTACGTCCATAGCAAAGGCCTGAAGTTCGGGCTCTACACATCCGGTGGCACCAACACCTGCGCCGCGCTTGCGCACGGCACACGCCCGCCGACCTATCCGCCTGGAGTGGGCGCCGGCAGCCTGGGACATGAAAGTGTCGACGCAGCCACCTTTGCGAGCTGGGGTGTCGACTACATCAAGCTCGACTATTGCGGCGGCAATCTCAGCGCATTCCCGGCCATGCGAGCAGGCATCGCCGCGACCGGCCGGGCGATGTACCTAAGCATCAACCCCTACAGCGCGAATCAAACGCTGCCGACCAGCTTCGCCTCCGACGGCACGCTATACGTGCCCGCGTACGCCGATACGTCGCGCATCTCGCAGGACATCACGAATACCTTTACGTCGGTGACATCGATCGTCGATATCAGCGCGCAGGACGCATCGTGGACGATTCCAGGCTACTTCAACGACATGGACATGCTGGAGGTAGGCCGCGGCATGACCCCGGACCAGGACACCGCCCACTTCGCGATGTGGGCAATCATGTCAAGCCCGCTGAACGCCGGTAACGACGTCCGCAGCCAAAGTGCCAGCACACTCGCGTTGCTCACCAATACCGGTGCGATCTCGGTGAGCCAGGACGCGCTGGCCTTGCAAGCCGTGCCGGATGCCGCCGATAGTTCCGCCACGCTGCAGGTCTGGACCAAGCCACTGCAAGCAAGCGGCACGCGCGCCGTGGCCCTGCTCAATCGCGGATCGACCGCTGCGACCGCTACGGTCAACTTTGCCAACCTTGCGCTGAGTGGACCGGTACAAGTGACGAATCTTCTCACCGGAGCGGTCTTGTCACCGGCTGTGTCGACGGGGAGTTTTAGCGCAAGCGTGCCGGCAACCGGCGCGGTGCTGCTGAAGCTGACCGGAACCGATCCACTCGCGTTGAATGCCCCACTCGCGCTTCAGAACTGGATCTGGGCTAGCACGCAGGCCGGGGCGGTTGCCGTCAAGGTTTGGCCCAGCAATGATGCGCTGCCGGTCGGGGCGACCGCGGCGGCTGCGGTCACTGTCAATGGGACGTCATACCGTGATGGCCTCACGGTGAACGCACCAGCGCAGATGGTCTATCGTCTCGGCGGCCGCTGCAGCACTTTCCAGAGCGATATCGGACTGGACGCTGCAGCAAAGGGAGCGGGTACCGTGGACTTCCAGGTTTGGGCCGACAACGTCATGCTCTATGACAGCGGTGTTATCACCGGGTCATCACCGACGAAGACCGTCCGCGTGGGCCTGAACGGCTACCAGACCCTTCGGCTTGTCGTGACCGACGGACAAGACGGGGTTGCCAACGACGTGGCGGACTGGGCGGATCCTACGCTCGTCTGCGGATCATGACGGGATAGGCAATTACGTGAATGCCTTGCCAGCATCGAAGCGAATGTTCGCGGTGGCAACTGCCTTTATGGTCGGGCCGGAGCTACTGATATCCAACTCTTCATGTGAGGAAGGCGAGCCCCGCCGTGCAGGCTGGGACTCGCGCAATATCACATTGGAAGATCAGTTCGAGGCAGGTGCCGGAGCGGACGCCGCAGGCTTATGTTTGCGCGGCCCCGCATGCCTCTTCGCGTGGTCATTTCGGAACAGCGGGTCGGCAATTTTCTTCTGCTCGTCGGACAGCGTGGCGTAAAGGGCGCTAAACGACGCAGACAGCTTTTGCATATTGTCCGCATGCAATTGAGCCAACTCGGCGTAGGACTTCATGGCGTCATCTGCATTCTCCGAAGGCAGCTTGTGCGCACGATCGTGGAAAGCCTGATCCGTCTTGGCCGCATTGTCACGCATCGTTTGCGCAAAAGCATCCCACTGCGGCGCTTGCTGGCTTGTGATCTTCATCTGTGCGTGCAGGTCGTCGATCCGTTTCTCCACAAAATCTGCGTGCTTCTGTGCATGGCTAACGGGCGCCGACGCGGCCGAGGAAGGCGCTGCGGATGAATCGCTTGCCGCCGTGGTCTGCGCCCATGCGGAAGTCGTGAAGCAGGCAAGTGCCAGCAATGCTGGTGCAACAGCAATACGAATGGATGGTTTCATGTTGGGAGGCTTGAATGAGTTGTTAGATTCGCGACGTTTTTATCAGTACGCGTTGTGGTCTTAGTGCCGGCCGATGTGCCAGATGAGCTCGATGTGCTTTCGGCGAGGTCGGCAGGCTCTGGGTGCCAAGTTCAGTAACCAGGAGGATAACTGTTCGGGTAATAAGCGACGCCCGGAGGCGGCGGGGGCGGCGGTGCCGAATACACCACGGGAGGAGGTGCCTGTGTGGCGGCGCCCACGATAGCCGCACCCGCGACAACACCCAGCAGCGCGCCGACGAGCGCGCCACCACCACCGCCGCCGCCTCGATAACCACCACGGTCGCCGCCGTGACCACCACCATGGTATCCACCTCGGCCACCGCGATCATCACGGTGCTGCGCTTGCGCCGGTAGCACGGACGTTGCAGCGATGGTCGCTATGGCGACCATCGCCAACCGGCGATACAACAAACTTCGGGAACGCTGCGTCATCAAGCTCGTCTCCTTTCATGTAAGAGGTGAAGTGTCTGCATCGACAACCGCGGCAAGATTACCGATGGAGGACGATCGGGGCCAAGACGACCGGCGATCGAATGCAGAGGAGAAGTGGCTCCCCGTTATTGCACGACCAGCTTAGCCCCCATTACTTACAGTTCCATCGCGCGAAACCACCGGCGCCACCGACGGTCCTCGTGCGTCTGATAACCCGTCGCTCAAAAAAGTTTCCGAAACGAAAGCGACTGGCCGATCCATCCAGTGAATCTCATGGCCTGAAAAGGATTCAATCTCACTCCGATACCCGCAGGAACCAAGCCAGTCCGCCCAAAAACCGAACGGACGTTCGCCCGCTCTTCTAACTCGCTAACTAAATAAAAATTCAGGCCGGAGCCGTGGTCCTTTACACCCACGAAGTAACGATGAATGAGTTAGCAGGCCCTTGTCAGCGACCTATAATCGTCGCAGGGGCTTGTTCGTTGTCAGGCGCGCGGAGCCGTCCCGGGCCCTTCTTTGTCACTTAACCCCGTACTACGTAATTGGGGGATAACACCATGACCCGCAAATACATCGACTGCCGCGAGTTTCCTAGCGAGATGAACTGCACCATCGCGCTGGCTGCTGACTCCGATCAGGAACTCCTGGACGCCGCCGTCCAGCATGCCGTGTCTGTTCATAAACACACCGACTCACCCGAATTGCGTGCCCAGTTAAGCACGCTGTTCCATCAAGGCACTCCGCCGGTCGATTCACCGAGAAGCGCATGACTTGCTGTTGAGCGATCGGAACCCTATTCTCCTCAAGTGGCGCAGATCACATAATAAGTATGACGAACAAAAGCAACTAAACGCCCTTCATTTCACACGGGATGCTTTTAAGGGAGCATGTCATGGCAGTCGACCAGTCAAAACTCGATGCATTCATGGGCGGGTTTGTCCACGACCTTGGCGCCGTGATGCATGCGGCCACTGTAGTCGTCGGCGATCAACTCGGGCTTTATAAGGCGCTTGCCGCCAAGCCGCTAAGCGCGGAAGAACTCGCGCAGGCGACCGAGACGGACGCCCGTTATGTTCGCGAGTGGCTAAGCGCCCAGGCCGCGAGCGGCTACGTCACTTATGATCCTGCGTCGGAGCGCTTCGGCTTGAGCGAAGAACAGTCCTTCGCGCTCGCCGAAGAAGGCAGCCCGGCGTTCATACCCGGCGCGTTCCAGATCGCCGTCGCGCAGTTCAAGATCATTCCGAAGATGGTGAAGTCGTTCAAGACCGGACTGGGCGTTGGATGGCATGAGCATGATGTCTCGCTCTTTCACGGCACGGAGCGTTTCTTCCGACCGGGCTACGCAGCGTATCTCGTGAACGACTGGATTCCGTCGCTTGGCGGCATCGAGGCGAAACTGAAAAACGGCGCACGCATAGCTGATGTTGGCTGCGGACATGGTGCATCCACCATCATCATGGCGCAGGCTTATCCGCAATCGACATTCGTGGGTTACGACTATCACGAAGGGTCTATCGAGCATGCTGGAGAGTCGGCGGCAACGGCAGGCGTGAGTGACCGCGTGAGTTTCGAGGTTGCTTCGGCCAGTGATTACCCGGGGCGTAACTACGACTTCGTCACCATGTTCGATTGTCTTCACGACATGGGCGACCCGCTCGGGGCGGCGCGTCACGTCCATGAAACCTTGGCTGACGATGGCACGTGGATGATCGTCGAGCCGTTTGCCAACGACACACTCGAAGGAAACCTGAATCCCGTTGGAAGGATTTTCTATTCGGCATCTACGTTGATCTGTACGCCGGCCTCGCGAGCGCAAGCAGGCGCCATGTGCCTCGGCGCGCAAGCGGGCGAGCGGCGGATTCATGACGTGGTGACAGAAGGAGGGTTCCGGCAGTTTCGCCGGGCGACGGCGACGCCGTTCAATCTCATCTTTGAGGCGAGGCGATAAAACGGGGCCAGGATTTCCTGCGTTGCGTGACGGGAATCCGCACGCAGCGCCCCCTCTGCTACTCCTTCGCGGCAGCCGCCGTACGTTTGCGGGCCAAAGGTTTCTTGGGCGCCGTCTTCACGACGGGTTTCTTGCGTGCACTCGATTCTGGCTTCTTGGCCATTCCCTCCCTGCTCCATTGCTCAAGCAAGACCTGCGTCTGCGCACGTACCGTCGCCTTGAGCAAGTCACCCTTCGCGGTGTCTATGTCGTTCCATCCGAGCAACGCAAGCGTCGTGCGCGGCGCGACATGGAACATCAACAGTTGGCCATGCAAACTCAGCATTCGGATCAACGTAAGCTGATCGTCGGGTTTCGTACCAGTGATGCGCGCAATCAACCTCGAGCCAACGTCATTCAAGGGCTGCCGCACGCGCCGCATCATGATCTCCGATGCAATGCTCGGCTCATGGCCGGCTTGTTCACGCGTAAAGAAGAGCCGCTGGTTAGACGTATCGCAAGCCTTCGCGAACATACGGTCCGCAATCGCTTCCTGAATGCGAATGAATGCATCGATCAGCACCGGAATATCACTGTCCTTGCTCAAGACATCGGCTGCGTGGGTCACCACCGGCTCAAGCGTGACCCAGGACGAGTCGGCGAGATATTCCGCACACGCCCGATACACCCCCTCTTTATTCTCGAAGTAATACTGCAGCGCGGGTGCATTGACGCCGGCGCGCGCGGCGATATCACGCGTGGACGCGCCCTCGAAACCATGCTCCCCAAAGGACTCGATCGCCGCTTCGATGATTCGCAGCCTTGTCTCGTCGCCTCGCACATATCCGCCGGCCGACGGACGGCGTAGCCGTTTCGTGTCGTTCATTCGTGCTTCTCCCTTCAACGAAACAAATATATCACTTGACACAATTTTACCAACTGGAATAATTGTTCCGATTGGAATAATTTGGATCAAAGATGTCAACGACCGCCGGGGCGCCTCCGCACGAAGTACCGCAAGATTCCGCCGCTTCGCCCACGCGACGATCTGGAAGACGCCTGTTCCTGATCGTGCTTGGGATTATTGCGCTCATCCTTGCGGGGATCTGGCTTGCCCGCTGGTGGACAGTGGGGCGCTTTATTGAAAGCACTGACGATGCCTATTTGCAAGCTGACAGTGTCACTGTTGCGCCCAAGGTCAGCGGCTACGTGACCGATGTCTACGTCGGTGACAATGCCACGGTCAAGGCCGGCGACCCGCTGGTCCGGCTCGATACCCGCCAGTACCAGGTCGCGCTCGACCAGGCACAGGCGACCATCGCTGCACGTGCCGCGGACATCCAGCGCGCGCAAGCTGACATCCTCCAGCAGCACGCCAACATTGAACAGGCCAAAGCGCAGCAGCAAGTCGCACGAGTCAGCGCCCAGCATGCCCGCGACGAAGTCCAGCGCTACGCACCGCTCGCCGCCACCGGCGCTGAAACCAGCGAACGGCTGTCCGAGTTGACCAGCACACGCGATCAGGCGCTGGCAACGCTGGCGGCCAATGGCGCCGCGGTCGATGCCGCCGAGACGCAGATCGCCGCCACCACCGCGCAGATCGCCCAGGCGCGCGCCCAGCTCGAGGCAGCAGAGGCAAGCGCGCGGCAAGCGCACCTCGACCTGCAAGACACCATCGTGCGCAGCGTACTGGCCGGCAAGGTCGGCGACCGCTCGGTTCGCGTCGGTCAGTACGTACAGCCGGGCACGCGGATGCTGTCGGTGGTTCCGGTGCAAAGTACCTATCTGACGGCTAACTTCAAGGAAACGCAGGTCGGTCACATGCGCGTTGGCCAGCCCGTGATCCTGCACGTGGATGCGCTGCCGGGCACCGACCTGCACGGCGTGGTGGACAGCTTCGCTCCCGGCACCGGCGCCCAGTTCGCGCTGTTGCCGCCGGAAAACGCCACTGGCAATTTCACCAAGATCGTCCAGCGAATTCCCGTGCGCATTCGCCTCGAGACAGGGCCGGAGACACGCAGCGTGCTGCTGCCCGGCCTGTCGGTGACTGCCGATGTCGATACGCGCTCCTCCCGCGAGGGCGACCAGCGCATCAAAGCCGAGAACGACCATGGCTGAGGTAACCACGCCAGCCGCTTCCTCGCCTGCGGCGCCCGCACCGGAAGCGGAGCGCGCGAGCGCGGCGGACTGGCTCGCGGTTGCGGCCGGCTCACTGGGCGCGTTGATGGCCACGCTGGATATCTCGATCACCAATTCCGCCTTGCCGCAGATCCAGGGCGAGATTGGCGCAACCGGCACCGAGGGTACGTGGATCTCGACCGGCTACCTGATGTCCGAGATCGTGATGATCCCGCTCGCTGCATGGCTCACGCGCGTGTTTGGCTTGCGTAACTTCCTGCTCGCCAATGCCACGCTGTTCATCGCGTTCTCCATGATGTGCGGATGGTCGCACAGCTTGCCCATGATGATCGCTGGACGCATTGGCCAGGGCTTCGCGGGTGGCGCGATGATCCCGACGGCGCAAACCATCATTCGCACCCGGTTACCGCGTTCGCAAATGCCCGTCGGCATGACGATGTTCGGCTTGATCGTGTTGCTCGGTCCGCTGCTGGGGCCCGTGCTCGGTGGATGGCTGGCAGAGAACATCAGCTGGAGCTGGTGCTTCTTTATCAACCTGCCCGTATGTATCGCGCTGATCACCTTGCTGATCGTCGGGCTGCCCTCGGACCGGCCGCAGTGGAGCACTTTTTTCAAGGCGGATTGGGTCGGCATTATCGGCCTCACGATCGGCCTGAGCTCGTTGACCGTGGTGCTCGAAGAAGGTCAGCGCGAACGTTGGTTCGAATCCAGCATGATCATCTCGCTGACCTGCGTGTCGCTCGCCGGCATGGTGCTGATCGCCATTTCGCAACTCACCGCGAACCGGCCGATCATGCGTCTGAACCTGATGCGCAATCCGCGCTATGCCAGCGTCATTGTTATTGTGTTTGCGGTGGGTGCGGGGCTGTATGGCGTGTCGTATCTGCTGCCGCAGTTCCTCGGCATAGTGTCCGGATATAACGCGCAGCAGTCGGGCGCCATCATGCTGATATCCGGCGTGCCCGCGTTCCTGATCATGCCGATCCTGCCGCGCATTCTCGGCAAGCTCGACTTTCGCATGCTGGTGATCGCCGGACTGTTGTTGTTTGCGTTGAGCTGCATGCTCGATATCGACCTGACCGCCCAGAGTGTCGGCCACGACTTCTTCTGGTCCCAACTGATCCGCGGCTTTGCGCAAATCCTCGCGCTGATGCCGTTGAACCAGGCGTCGATGGCAGCGGTCTCGCGCGAGGATTCAGGCGATGCGGCCGGTCTCTACAACATGGCCCGCAATCTTGGCGGCTCGGTCGGGCTTGCGATCATCGGGACCGTGATCGACCGGCGCACCACCTTCCATACCGCGATGATCCGCGAGTCGCTGACGGCCAACTCGCTGGTGGGCCAGGAGCGCGTGGCGTCGAGCGCCGCAAGCTGGTTCGCGCAGACAGGCGACCTGGCCTACGCCAAAATGCGTGCACTCGGCCAGATCGCGGCGCAGATCCATATGCAGGCCACTGTCATCACGTACTCTGAAACGTTCTACCTGCTCGGTCTCGCGCTGCTTGCCTGCGTGCCGCTCGCGCTCCTCCTGAAGACTCCGCGCGGCCCTGTTTCGCCGTCCGCCGGCCATTGACGGCAAAGACACTATCCACGATGTTCCCTCGCCCTACTGCCCCTCTCCTTCTTACGCTGCTGGCGTCCGCCTGCGCGCTCTCGGCCTGCACCGTCGGCCCCGACTATGCCGGTGCGCCGCAGGTCGCGCCCGACGCGGCGCATGCCTCCAACTTCGTCCGCACGCCCGCGCTCGGCATGGTCTCAACACGCGCACCCAGTCAATGGTGGCTGTCGCTCGACGACCCGCAACTTAACGTGCTGATCGACGCCGCGCTCGCGCATAACCCGGACGTTCACGCGGCGCAAGCGCGTCTGCGCGAAGCGCGCGCGCAGTTGCAGCACCAAAAAGCGAACGGCATGCCGACCGCCTCTTTCGACGCCGCCGCGTTGCGCATGCGCGAGCCCAACCTGAGTTCGCTGTCGTCGTCTCAAGGCAGTTCCGGCAGCTCATCCTCGTCCGGGGGAGGACCGCTACAGCTCTATACAGCGGGCTTCGATGCATCGTGGGAGATTGATCTGTTTGGTGGCACGCGCCGCGCGGTCGAAGCCGCTACAGCGCAAGCCGATGCGGTCGATGCCGATCTCGCCGACACGCAAGTGTCGCTCGCCGCGGAAGTCGCGCAGGCTTATGTCGATCTGCGTGATGAGCAGGAACGTCTGACGCTTGCACAACGCTCGGCTGAGCTGGAGCAGCAAATGCTCACGTTGACGCAGCAGCGCCGCGCGCACGGCACGGCGGCCGACGTCGATGTCGAACGCCTGACCACGCAGGTCGAGAACACCCGCGCGACGTTGACGCCGCTGGACGAGCAAGTGGCCGAGTCGCTCGATCAGCTCGCCGTCTTGACGGGCCAGGCTCCGGGCACGCTCGATCAGGAGTTATCTGCGCAACGCCCGTTGCCGGCCTTGCCGGCATCCGTGGCTATCGGCGACCCGGCTTCAATGCTGCAGCAACGGCCCGATATTCGCGCGGCGGAACGGCGGCTCGCTTCCAGCAACGCTCAGATCGGCGAGCACAAGGCTGACTTTTTCCCGAAGGTGACATTGTTCGGCGACATAGGCTATACCGCGGCCGATCCGGGCCACCTTGTCCGCAAGAACAACTTCAGCTGGATTGGCGCGCCTTATCTGCAGTGGAACATACTGGACTTCGGCCGCACGCTCTCGAGCGTTCATAGCGCCGAAGCGTCGCGCGACGAGGCCGATGCGAAATACACGCATACGGTGCTCGCCGCGTTGCAGGACGCGAATACCTCATTGTCGCGTTATGGGCATCAGCGCGAACATCTGGCAACGCTGCAGCAGGTGCAGGCGTCGGCGGACCGCTCGGCTACGTTGATGCGTCAACGTTATACAGCGGGTGCATCAAGCCTGATCGACCTGCTCGATACCCAACGCACGCAGTTCAGCGCGCAGCAGAATGTGGTCTCTGGACAAGCCGAATTGCTAAAGGATTTTGTCTCTTTGCAGAAAAGTCTGGGACTCGGCTGGCGCGTACAAGGGTGACGCGAGTGCTCCGAGGATATCGCCGCCGCTTGGGGCGGCGATATCCTCATCCGGCGTTAGCGCGCCAACCTCTATAGATTCAAGTCGGCACAGCGTGGACCTAACCCTGGACGATGCCGGGAATATCCACCTTCAGGTTGACATCGGCTTCATAGTCAACCCCGGCGATCTCGAACCCGAATAGCCGTAGAAATTCGCTTTTATAGCCGGCGAAATCGGTGAGTTCGTAAAGGTTGTCGCTAGTGACCTGATCCCATAGTTGCTGCACGCGAGCCTGGACTGACGGGCTGAGTTCCTTGTAGTCCGCGCGCAATCGGCCCTCCTGATCCATGCACGGCGAATTGCCGTACAAGCTGTCTTTGTAGAGGCCATAGACCTGTTCGATGCAACCCTCGTGCGTCCCCTCTTCTTTCATGACCTTGAACAGCAAGGACAAGTACAACGGCATCATGGGGATGGCTGAGCTTGCCTGCGTGACAACCGCTTTCAATACCGAGACGCGCGCATCGCCACCGTGACCGGACAGGCTGCTGCGGATCGCCAGGACCTTCTGATCCAGGTCTTTCTTGGCAGCACCTATGGAACCGTTCCAATAGATGTCGTGAGTGATCTTCTCGCCGAGGTACGTGAACGCGGTGGTCTTCGCGCCCTCTGCCAGAACGCCGGCTGCACGCAATGCATCAATCCACATCTGCCAGTCTTCACCGCCCATCACGGCCACGGTGTTATCGATCTCGCTTTGCGTCGCCGGTTCCAGGCTGCTTTCCTTGACAATTTCCTTGTCGGTATCGAGCCCGCGCAATGTAATGGCCTTACCAACGGGTTTCAGTGTCGAACTGAAGACCTCGCCGGTCTTCGGGTGCGTGCGTCGCGGTGACGCGAGGCTATACACGACCAGGTCGATCTTCCCGAGATCTCGCTTGATGACATCGATGGTCTTCTGCTTGATTTCGTCGGAGAAAGCGTCGCCATTGATGCTCTTTGCATACAGGCCCTTCGCAGCCGCGAATTTGGCGAATGCTGCGGTGTTGTACCAGCCGGGCGAGCCGGGCTTGTTTTCTTCCCCGGCACGTTCGAAGAAGACACCGAGGGTCTCTGCGCCGCAACCAAATGCCGCCGTGATCCTGGCCGCAAGCCCGTATCCGGTCGACGCACCGATCACCAGGACTTTTCGGGGTCCTCCCGTAATGGGGCCTTGCGCCGTCACATAGTCGATCTGTTGCTCGACGTTGGCTTCACAGCCGACGGGATGAGTAGTCACGCAGATGAAACCGCGCACGCGTGGTTTGACGATCATGAAGACCTCGCAATGTGGGGATGCCCGGATTGCAGTCGGGCGGCACGAAAAATTTCGAGCATTGTAAATGAGGAGCGTCAGGCAGGTAGCCGCTCGCTCCATTACACGGTGGCCCACCGGGTTAAGATAGTGCTTCGTCAAGGCGGCGACAGGCGCGGCTTTCCGCTGTATCCATGAATGTATCCCCACAACGCCATGTCATTAGCGACGTCCGTGAACACATGACGCTACCATCATGATCTCTACCCAGTACATCAGCCGGATAAGCTTGCAGCGCGACAAGGTCGAGTCATTCGATCGTTATCCGTTCTCGCTGCCGGCAGTCCGGTCGCTGGAAACGCTTGAACTGTATCCAAAGATTACTTTCTTCGTCGGCGAAAACGGCTCCGGGAAATCGACGCTCCTCGAGGCCATTGCTGTCTCGATGGGATTCAACCCGGAAGGCGGCACGAAGAACTTCAACTTTGGAACCCGGCTGTCGCATTCGGTGCTTGACGAATACCTGCGCATTGCCAAAGGAGTGAGGCGTCCGAAGGATGGCTTCTTCCTGCGCGCAGAGAGCTTCTTCAACGTGGCCACCGAGATCGAGAACCTCGATGCGGAGCCCTCGTTCGGTCCTCCCGTCATCAACTCCTACGGCGGGAATTCCCTGCACGAGCGCTCGCACGGCGAGTCTTTTTTGGCGTTGCTGATGAATCGCTTCGGCGGCAAGGGTCTTTATCTCCTCGACGAGCCGGAAGCCGCGTTATCTCCACAACGTCAACTCACCGCTCTTGCCAGACTTCATGACCTGGCCCGCGACGAGTCGCAGTTCATCATTGCCACTCACTCGCCTATTCTGATGGCGTATCCGGACGCGTGGATCTACGAGTTCACCACGGAAGGTGTAAAACGCGTCAGCTACGAAGAGACAGAACACTTCCAGGTCATGCGGTCGTTCCTGGCCAACCCCGAGCGCATGCTGCGCACGCTTCTGGGTGACGAAGCATGACATGACCTGTGGAGCGTTGCGTTTCGTCGATCGCGGCACCACGGGTGCATATACTTCAACTCCTGACCCTATGAGGTTCTAACGTGGAACACATCGTTTTCCGGACCGCTCTGCTAGCCGATGTCCCTGCAATCGTCGCCTTGTTAGCCGACGACGAACTCGGGAGCACGAGAGAAATCATCGGCACGCCGCTCGACCAAAGATACGTCGACGCGTTCAAGGCTATAGAAGCGGATGCGAACCAGCGACTAGCGGTGGTTGCCGATGGCGACGAAATAATAGGCACGTTGCAACTTTCATTTATCCCCGGCATTGCACGCATGGGTTCGTGGAGGGGACAAATCGAGGCGGTTCGAATCGCCGCGCATCGGCGTGATTCCGGGTTGGGCCAGAAGATGTTCGAATGGGCGATCTCCGAGTGCAAGTCGCGAGGATGCAATCTTGTCCAGCTCACGACCGACAAGAGCCGTAGCGACGCCCACCGCTTCTATGAAAAGCTCGGCTTCAAGGCTAGCCACGAGGGTTACAAGCTCGCCTTGTAGCGCCTCAGGGCGGCCCTGCCCGAAAGCTTCCCACACGTCTCCGCAGTCCTCCAGAACACAAACGCACAGGCATCCGTGCGTTTTCGTTTTTGCCAACACGGGGCCTTATTGCGCCTAGGCACGCAGCAGAATTTGCTTGCCTAAATTGCTGCACGGGATAATATATTGGCATATGCAACTACTTTGAATGGTCTTGCAACGGGCCGATGCGCCCAGCCCGGCCGCCGTTATCCCATCAAGGCAAAGATATGCAGAAAAGATTTCTGTTGTTGTTATGCGTGTCGGTACCGTCATTCATGATCAACCTGGACGCGAATATTGTCGCGGTATCGCTCTCGTCAATCGCGCGTTCCCTGCATGCGGATTTCGTCGCCATTGAATGGGTCATCTCGGCTTACACACTGGCGTTT
>Ga0302310_10000530_pt1 | contig 35520 bp, 16 predicted proteins | sample III_Palsa_N1_2_FD_200451 | JGI IMG/M metagenome (GOLD analysis project Ga0302310, IMG submission 200451) | Peat permafrost microbial communities from Stordalen Mire near Abisko, Sweden - III_Palsa_N1_2 | ecosystem: Environmental > Terrestrial > Soil > Palsa > Peat permafrost | place: Sweden...
TAAAAAGTGTTTCATAATAGTCATAGTGGCCAGTGATATATTTAAATACTGATAACTCCCCAGGAGAATAGCAATATAATTTTATGCCATCTTCTCTGAATATTTTATCTGGCGCAAAGCCGTCGCTAATAGCGGCGTCCAATGTCTTTCCGCCCGTCTTCTCCAAATGAATAAAACAGATTGCCTTATGTTCCATGTTGTCATAAAGATTTGGGAATTCGAGCTTATGTCGTCGCTTTAGACGGTATTGCGCCTCTTCGCTGTTGAAGACGCTGTCCAATATAGACTCAACTTCTCGAGCCACGGCAGACGGAAGCTCTTCGGCGGTCAACTGCGCGCTGATCTCCTCCTCCACCTCGCGCCCAAGCATGACGCGGTAGCAGGCCCTGATCAGGGCGTCGCGATAGGATTCGAACGGATACAACGACCCCTACGTCCCCTTTTTCGCCGCCTTCTTGCGCCCTGGAACGGGCCGAAGGCTTGGCCTTAGCTTCAAGGAAGCGCCTTCCGCAATTCACACGACCGGGCGCAAGAGCTGGCCAAACTGGCCCGACCGACGCTCGCCATGCCCAAATGCGATGTCCCCTCGACCACTCTCAAGCGACGCATTCGCCGCCGCTAGCGCCCAACACATCTCATGCATAGTCATTTCGCAGCGTGTGTCATCAGGAAGTCTCGAAGATTTCCAAGCCGACATGCTTTGCGCAATGATCGCGGCAACCCACAGAAGGGGATTCCGTCCTTGGACGGCCGATCTGCGGCGGCGGGGCGTTAACGAGCGAATGTCAGAATCTGCCTCTCAAGCAGCGCGACACGCCCGAGGGCGTCCGTCCGCTCAAGGGCCACCATCGAGATGAAGCCGAGCATTGGACCGCGGGAGTCCACGCCGAATGACAGGTTCTGATCCGCGGCTGAGAGCTCCATCTCGATCGTCAGGCGGTTGAGTCCTGTCCAGACTGGCAGTTCGCAGACGTAAAGGTCCTGCCGGGGCTTGGCGCACACCGCGACCGTCCGCCTGTTCATCGACAGGCGCGCCGTCCGCCCTTCGAACTGTGGGAATGCTTCGGCCAGGAAACCGAAGATCAGCTCGGTCGAGGCGCCGCTCCACCAAAATTCCAAGCTCCCGCCGGGGATACCTAGCCAGGTCCCCCAGGGCTCGGGACTACTCCACGCTCCGCCGCCTCGCAGGTAGTGCGCCTCACAGAATTGCGCGAGGCTCAACGGGTGGCCCGTGGCCGGCCCACGAAAGGCGTTCTGGAGGGATCGCTGCAGGCCCTCCCCCACCATATCGAAACTCGAGGGCGGCGATCGGAACACATACTCCCGGCCCGGCGCGAGCTCGATGTGGGTGTTTCGCACTTCGCTCCTGGACAACGCACCCGTCGCCTCGACATAGTCCTGAGCCACGTCGACCCACGATCTGGGCTGGAAGCGGGCCCGTATCTCCGCTTCTCGACTGGCGACCGATGCGGGGTCATCCAATAGCTTGCAGATCGCATCGTAGAGATCATCCGGCGAGTCCGGATCGATATAGATAGCCATGTCGCCCCCGGCTTCGGGCATCGAGGACGTATTCGATGTGATGCACAGCTTGCCTCTCGCGAGGCTCTCAGAAATTGGCAGGCCCCATCCCTCGTAGAGGCTGGGATAGATGGTGAAGAGGCAGTTTCGGTAGAGCCACTCAAGTTCGCCGTCGGAAATGTCGGACAAGATTTCGATTTTCCCGCCGAGGCCATCGGTCACGATGTTCAACTGGAGAAATTCATCAGCCCGCCACCCGTACCGGCCCACGCAGACGAGGCGGGGCGGCGTTTCATAGTGCTGGAGGAGCCTTTCCCACGTCTTGTAGGCAAGGATATGGTTCTTGCGCCCTTCAATGGTCGAGACGAATAGAACGAACGGCTCTTCGCTTCGCAGAGAGGGTTCCTTTACGATCCGAGCTGCTTGCTCTGCGTCAACCGGTTCGAACCCGCTGGTTATGACGGTCGAAAGCGGCTCGGCCAGATTCCAATGCTTGAAAATCCTTCGAAGATCGCGATGCGTATTCTCACTGACGCAGACATACTCGTCCACGACGTAAGACGACGCCAGCAAGAAGCTGCGGAACGCCAGCGCAGTACCCTGGTCGCAGGTGTGGGCGGCGTAAATCGGAATCAGGTCATGGACCGTCATCATGAACGACGCGGAGTACTTGCGCTTCAACGCTGCGATCTTGGCGAAATAGTCGGGAATGACCCAGGCGGCCCCAAGGAGGACTATCACCATGTTTTGGAATTCCCCCGCCACCTCGCCTATGGGCTTGGAGCCAGGAAATATCCCCTCGCGCGCCGCGAACTGGTTGAAGTTGACCGATCGGTTATCCTCTGCGTGGTTGAGGTCGTGAACCACGGAAATGAGCAATTTCGCGTCGACCAGGTCGAAGCCGCCACGCTTCGCGTTCCAGCAAATGAAGTTGACCGATTCGCCCGCAATAGACCTCGCCGCGACAATGAAATTCGCCTGGACACGCTGAATGCCGGTGAGATTTGGGTGGTGACCGATATAGTATATGAGGTCCGACACATCGATCATGATGGTCATATCTTGATGAATGCGCGAGGCCTGCGTGGCTTTGACGACCTGGGTCGCTACCGATTTCGCTGTCGCTTCGGATTCTGGTCCGGACTTCCGCATGTTGTCTCCTGTGGACCTCAGTCTGCGCGGCAGCCGGCTTCGGCGAAAACGCCGCCATCCCGTAGCCGGTCGCCGGGCCCGACAAAGCCACCCGAATCACTTGCGGCGCGCGGCGTTGGCGGCATCGACAAGGTCCACCTCGATTCATTAGCTTGCGTGGTGATGTCCCTAGCATCGCAATCACCTGTCGAACAATCTCAGGCGGGACCTAGCGACCGGGACTGCCATAACGGCCACCAATTCGGCCAAGCGACGGCAAGTAGCGGGCTGGCAGATAGCCTGCCCGGCCGGGCAGGCGCTCGTGTCTCTCGCGTCAATCAGGCCGCCGCTCGGCGCTGGCGCGCCGATCACTGTTCAAAAGCGCGTCAGTCTGCATCACATAGGCCGCAAATTTATGCCGGCTTGAATTTCTTTCTCGCTTCAGACAATCCGTTCCGGGATTTCAGGGTGGGGACGAGCCGGATGCGCCTAGTTCGGCCGACAAGTCACTCGCGGCGTAACGTGCGGTTGACCGGTCGCGTGTCCGATGACTCTCACCCGGGCCCGCTCCATTGTTCGGTAGCCACCGCAGGAAGCTAAGCCTTGGCGCTCATGCCTCATACGGCGTTGGATCAAGAGGCGCCCCTCCAGTCGTTCCAAGAGGAATTGGTGCGAGCTTGCTATCGCGCGCTTCTGCGACGGGAGCCGGAGTCGATAATCCTCGATGGCCTGAACGCGCCGGCGTTGCCGGAAGGCCAGCGCGTTGCGATCAGAGATACGCTGGAGAAGTTTCTGGCTAGCGAAGAATGGAAGGTTCGCTTCGAGGCCAGACGCCGACAGCAGCGACGTGTCGATGCTCCCAATCCCTACGACCGCTTCAGTAATAAGGTCATATTTTTCCTTCACATAGAGAAAACTGCCGGAACTACAATTGCTGACCACATCTCGGAATCATATGTTGATAAACAACAGATAATATATCAGTCAGATTTATTTATACATTGCCTCGACGAAATTATGGCTTGTAAATTCATATCCGGACACTACGATTATAATGATTCTTTATTGCTTCCACACAAGAATATAGTTCGCGTATCATTTTTTAGAGACCCGTATAAACGTCTCGCGTCTCACTATCGATATGCACAATCATTCGATCCAAAAATACAATGGGATGACCCAACAATTTCTCTGGCGCATGAATTATCCATATCAGAATATTTCTCCTGCGGAGAAGTTCGCAATGACGTCAGATTCAACAACTTATATTTACATGTATTTGGGCATAGCAGATACGGGGCAGTTTTGCCGGATGGAGAACCGAGGAAGAGAGCTTTTGATATTGCGTTTGATAGAATATCAAAATTGGATGTTGTAGGATTGACGGATAGAGTTGAGGAAAGTGTCAGAATGATAAGCAATGTTACCGGTATAGAATTTCCTGACACGATAGAGTCAAAAAATATATCGGACGAATTTGGGACAGATGATAGTAAAAATCGGTACTTTGAGGAGAATGAACTGAAAAGGACGGAAAATCATCTTAGATACGTGCCGCCTATAAAACTGACCAAGCGAACACGCGAAATAATGTCGGATCTCGTGGACTACGATTTGAAATTGTATGAGCAAGCCAGGAAAACGTTCGAGTTGAGGTTGAGCGATCTGAGGGCCTAGTGACGGCGCCCTTCTTCGTCGGCAATGCACCTATCCGAAGCGCCCGAGGGCCTCTCGCATGAAGTGTAGGCTTGACAGTCTACGCCCCCCTCTCCCCCGTAATTCTACCCCCAAGCAGCCAGAGCGCCGCCTTGAAGAAGCGGACCGCCGAGCGCGGACCGCGAGGCTCACCGAGGAGCAGATCATTGTGATCCTGCGGAAGCTGTGGGCGCGGGTACGACGGCAGTGGAGCGGCCGCGCCGCAAAGCACGTGTTCGCCTCCAGGCGCCAAACTCTTGCCACCCAGCCCCAGGGAGACTCAGCCCCCCGACCCTTGTTATGGCTCAGTGAGAAACGGGGGTCACGTCAACCCGATGCTGGCGCGATTCGCGCAGAGTTCGCCCGACCCGCTGCGCAAGGCGTGAATTCGTCTCGACACATTATTTTCGCCGAGAAAATCTGTTGCCGCGTCATTTACTGGAGAAAGACGATATATTGCCCTTATATTAAGATATTTTACTCGCATTTTATTTGATTCGGATGCGTGAATTTGTCGGATAAACCTCGCGCCGCAATGCGTCGCCATACGGATTTAGCGGGTTGTTATGGCCGGTCTGGCGGCATAACTTGTGAATACGCCAACTGGCAATTGTTGGTTGGCGCGCCCGTGCGTCGCCGATTGGCGCCGTCCGATCAGCGACTTGAGAAAGGAACGCCCAACGGCGGACGGGAATGGCAGTGAAAAGCAGCTCAATGAAATCGGCGCCAGTTGCGGGGTTAGCCCCCCCCGTTCCAAACACCGGCGTTACGCGCGAGAATGTCATTTGGTGCTATCGCATGCTGTTGGGACGAGAGCCCGAAAATGAGGCTGCGATCGACAGCAAATTGCGCCGCTCGAGCACGGATGAATTGCTCCGGGAATTTCTGACGTCGCGCGAATTCCTTAACAGCAAGAGAAACACCACCCGTCCCGCTTTTTTCTCCTCCACCAATCTTCCGATCGTGGTCGAGTTCGAACCAAGCGCGGAAGACTTGGCGCGACTCGTCGAAAGGGTGAGGCGAACCTGGAGGGGACTCGGGGAGTCGAAGCCGCATTGGTCGGTCTTGAGCCAGAAGGAGTTTCTTCCAGACAATATAGACGCCACCCGCGACACCTTTCATCGCTCCGGAGCGGCCGATCTCGAGCTGGTGCTCGCCACGATTCGACGGGCGGGTCGCGACTCCACTGAGTTCTCGACGGTTCATGAATATGGCTGTGGGCTGGGTCGCATCACGAATCATCTCGCGGCGGCGTTCGAAAAGGTGATCGGCTGCGATATCTCTGCACCGCATCTGAACTTGGCCCGCGAACACTCGGCGGCCATTGGCGTGAGCAACATTGAATATCGGGAGATATCTATTCCCGACTATGGAATTCACGAGCCGATCGATCTCTGGTTTTCATTGATCGTCCTGCAACACAATCCACCGCCAGTGATATTTACGATCCTTCGTCATATGCTCGCCGCCCTGAGGCCAGGTGGTCTCGCGATCTTTCAGGTTCCGACCTATGCTGTCGGCTATCGATTTAAAGTGAGGGAGTATCTTGAAAAGTCCAAGGATACCAAATCCATGGAGATGCACGTGCTACCCCAGAGAGCTATTTTTGACTTGATACGGCAATCCAACTGCCAATTGCTTGAGATCATCGAAGACGGGTGGGTTGGCGACGGCAACTGGCTGTCCAACACATTCGTCGTTGGTCGACCCGCGGCCTGACACTCCCATCGCGGGCTCATGGCGGCCGCGGTCTTCGCGACCGCTTGGTCGCCAGTTCGTTCAGTCTCTCTCGGCCAAAATGCCGCGGTTGAGAATCAACACGCCGTAGACCCACCCGGGCGCCGCGATCAGTTGGACTACTGGGCAGCCCCCGCAAAGGCCGCTACGTATTTTCCCCAAACTGGCGTCGGCCGCGATCCCGTGGGGTCGAAGAGATAGCCTGAATTGACAAACTCGACGCCCTGGAGGCGCCAAGTGGCGGCTTCGCGGGCGAGCTCGGCTGGATTGCCTGCCGCTGGCGCGCTGCCGACATTTTCGGCCCAAAGCGGCGTTTCCGCGCCGCTTTTCGCGATCTGTCCGGTGATGTACGAGAGCTCGGCGTTGTCCGGAAGGGCCGTGTATTGAAGCGATGTATGATATTGCTTCGCGGTTTCGATCACGAAGTCTGTGTCGGTCATCACCTTGATCGGCGTGTCGCCGTCGTCGGATGCGACAGCTTTCTCCCATTTGGCCGACGAAATATGGTCGGCGGGCAAAAGGATTGTGAGGGGAACGCTCCCAGCCGGCGCGTAACGACTTAGGGCCGAGCGCACATTGCCTATCTGCCACACGATGAATTTGCGTTTGGCGTCGCGATACCAGGCCAGGACATCACGCCACATCGCCGGCGTGCGCTGACTTTGCTGGTCGATCCTCACATCCTGCCATGAGGCGAAGCGCGTCCCCCATCGCGTGTTGGCCGCGCTCAAGGTGCGATATTTGGCCTGGGCGGCTTGCTGGAAATCGCCTTGCGGACCGGGACCGCAAAACCAGAACGCCTCGTTCGCGTCCGTGTGACCGGGCCCCATCGTCCACGGCGCCGGGTAGAGTGGCTCCCCGGCCGGACCAAGATCTACTATGATCGTGTCTACTGAGTTTATGAGTTTGGTCTGGTAGAGATATTGCACGAGCTTGGCGGTTTTGGACGCGATCAGATCCTGAAATCCAGGATACCAATAACTGATCATGTTTGTGCTGTACTCGCCGTTGCAATTGGTCAATCTGGCGCCGGGATTCTGGGCAAGGAACCATGCAGGGGGGCCCGACACTGTTTCGAGCTCGAGACGCAGATGAAGTCCGCTCTGAACCGCGAGCCTCAGCCATCTCTCGTTCGACGGAGCCCAACTCCCGTCCGGCCGCTCGTCCCGAAAACTCAGAGAGGTGCGAAGGGATCTGACGCCCGCGCTTTTGTAGAGTTTGAAGCGCTGAAGGATGGCGGCGTCGTTCTGACGCACGAACTGCGGGGCATCGGCCATGCTCAATCGCGGACCGGTCTGGGCGAGGGCAGGTAAACTGCTCGCACAGGAAGCGACAACAAGCGCGCCGAGGGCCGCACTTCGAACGGACTTAATATTCATCGCGCCAACACTCCGGACAAGGGCAACGGTTCAATGCGTCAGCAAGGCAAAGGTTCAACGCGTCAGCAAGCTGAGCGTGCGTAACTATAGCATCTCTCATGCCGCCATCGCCTCACGCGGCCTCGGACGGCAACTCCCGCTCAGCTTCCAAGGTCGAACTATCGGTCGGGTCGGGGACATCGACCTCATCAGTGGTCTTGGCGTTCCGCTTCCACCGTCGAGATTGCTTCGACGGCGGCGGCTTGGGGGGCGCACTCAAATCAGCTTCCGACGTCGAACCCGGAGCGGGTCGGATCGCACACGACGCGATCGCGATTGACAGGCGCCGCCCGTCCCCTTCCGCCACATGCACCGCGTTCGACCGGAACTCCAGCTCGATCTGGCGATCGGCGACCTCTCCTCGAACGACAGCGGTCACCCGTCCGCTGTCCTGGCGAAATCCGAGCAATTCCCCTGAAAGCGCCCGACATTCGAGAACGGGGGGATAGCTGACGTCAGATAAAACGAACTCCACTTCCTGGGCTGACAGGTCGCCCGGCTCAATATGCAGGATCGCCGCTTCAGCCATCCATTGGTGCGGCGTCGGAGTCGACATGTCCCATCCATACCAACCGCTCACCAACCTTATGCCCGGCGGCGTCGCCAGCTTCTCCGGTGCTTTCCCATCGGCCGCCGCGGGTGCGACGGTGTCGCCAGGCTTGGCCGCAAGCACCAAGGCGGCGGCCGACTGCACCGAGCAGGAGCGTATCGCGATCGACAAACAGCGCCCGTCCCCTGGCGGAACCTCTGTCGACGCCGCGACAAATTCCAGGATGACCGGCGCCCCCGCGGAAGCCGCGCGCACGATCGCGATGACCCGGCCGCCCTCCTGATGGAAATCGATCAAGTCACCGGTCAGCGCGGCGCACTTGAGGCCAGGGTGGAAGCTGACGTCGGAGAGGACAAGCTCCACCGCATGCGGAGAGCTGTCTTCGGTTTCCACGAGAATGACACCGCAGTCAGCCATCCACTGGTGAGGCGGAGAGGTAGAGGCGTCCCAGCCGTGCCATCCGCTGAGAAACTTGATGCCGTTGGGCCTGTGGCTCCCGCCTCGATCCGCTATGCCGGATCGTGTCACCGCGTCCGATGTCCAGATTGAATGCCGAAAAAATGGGGCGACGCGCAGGAGGCGCGGCAGGGATCCTACAAAGCTGTCCACCAGCGAAGTCTTTCGCGCGGCGAACTCGCCGGAGGTGAACAGTCTGGTCACGACGCCGCGGATGGCTTCTGCCGTGCATGACGACATTTCGCCTATGGTGGACGCCATGCCCGGCGGATCCGCGTAACGCCCGAGAATTTCCAGATACAGCAGATCGACCACACAGGCCGCATCGCCACCCAGGGCGACGAACAACTCCAAGGATGCTGAAAGTGTCTCCGTCGACCGTAGGGCGCCGTAGCCCGCGCTCGCCACACAGAGTTCGCCAGCCACGCCCAGATAGGATACGGCACGGTTCGCCCGTGTCAGAGATGGATCCACCCAGCCTTCCGGAGTGTAGATCAGGGCCTGTATGCGGATCGCATCGAGATCGCGCACGGCCACCCATCCTCCCGCCGCACAGTCCGCGATCCGCTTCCTCTCGGCGTCGTCGAACTCCACAGTGAAACCCGACTCCGTCGATGTCGCACGGGTTGTCCATTGATGGGCCCCATCGCGATACACGCCGACCGGAATCGTCGAACCAATCCGGCCAGCGAAGGGAAAAATCGGGCGTGCCAGCATCATGCGACCGCTTCCAACACACAATTGGCGGCGCGCTTTAGGTCGCGCCAGAGCCGATCCCAACCGAACGACCTGGCGTGCTCCACGTAACGCCCCTTCGATGTGCTCCCCCCCGCGCCGTCTTCCCGAAGGCAACGTCGAAGAGCGCCCAACAGCGACTCTACCGTAAAGCCGTCGAAGTAGAAGCCGACCTCACCAGCCGCCTCTGTCAAGCTTGTCCCAGCAGTACAGACCACCGGTCGCCCCAGGGCCAAGGCCTCCAGAACCGGCAATCCGAATCCCTCGTAGAGCGATGGGTAAATCAGCGCATCGCACTTCGAAAGCAGGCCCCGCTTTACATCTTCAGAGACGAACCCTGTGAAGATCAAGCGCTCCCTTTCGATCGCCTCGGAGAGGCCCAGGCGCTCGATCAAGCCGCTCAGATCTTCATCCCAACCCGCTTTTCCGATAAATACAAACCTGTGGGTTTCCAGCAGCTCGGGATATTCAGACAGCATCTGGAGGATAATCTTATTGTTCTTGCGGGGTTCCAAGGTGCCAAGCACCGCAATATAGGCCTCGGCGCTCAGGCGTTGCGACATCACCTGATAAGGGGCCACAAAGCTTTCTGGAGCAACCCCGTTGGCTGACGTAATAACCCTCGACGCCAGCTGCGGAAAATAGCGCGAGACGTCAGTCGCCGCGGCCCGAGACACGGCGACGAGAACGTCGACGCTCGAAGCTTCGTGCACAAAAGTCTGGCAGAAGTTGCGGACGTTATCCGGCGTGTGAAACTGCGGGCATATCAAGGGCGTTATATCGTGCACCACCAGGACCTGTCGGTCGAAGTACCTGAAGAGCGGCACGCGGTGCATGAAAATGCCGACGTTCCGGGTTCCCGGCGCCAAGCTGAACATATCCGCGCAATGCGCGAGATATACATCCATGGGCAGACCGTTGCGCGTCTCAATGATCTGCTGGACCAGATCGCGCGGAATCTCGCATGAGCCGACGATAAATCGATAGTCGATCCCGTCGTCTTCGGCCAAGGCGAACTCAGCCATGCGGGCGGCGACCTCGGCGATCCCCGTGAACCTGCTCTCCCCCAAAGCGCCGATCTCGACAAAGGCCCGCGTCATGCGGCCAGCTCCGCGTGGACAGACTCCGCCACGGCCAACCGCTCTTGAATTTTCTCCGCAACGGCGGCGATGGAATAGAGGTCTGTCACGGTCTTGCGACCGCGGTCCGCCAGATCCAGCCGCCTCTGGGGATCGAGGGCGACCGCCGAACATAGGGCGCGGCAGACATCGACCGGCTTCGAATGGGCAACCTCGAACGGCGCGCGGGCATGGTTTGCCGCCACTTTGGGGAATAGGAAGGGCGACATCTCATGCGGGATGATCACCGCGCCTCCGTCATCGATATAGTCGACCATCGCCGTATGTCTGGGCGCAATCGCCAGGACGCCTTGTGACATTGCCTCCTGCAACGGCAGGTTTTGTCCCTCGGCGAGAGCCGTCGACAGGTAGAAAGAACTGGCTCGGTACAGGCTCACCAACTCATTGGTTTCAAGATAGCCTATAAGCAGGAATATGTTCGGCGACCTCATGGAAATCGGATGGGCGAGCTTTCCCAGGATCGAATCGATAGCCATCGCCGTTGTTGTTCTGTCCGGCGGAAGATTCAATTTTATGATCAGCGCGGCGTCGGGATGAACGGACTGAAAGCTGTTGAACCCCATTATCAATGACGGAACATTCTTCCGCATGTCGTGCGGATTCATGATCGACAGAAAGAGCAGCCCCTGCTCGACCGCCTTCGCCAGACCCAGGGTCGCAGACATCCTGGATCGCGTGTTCTCAAGGTCTTGTCCCCGGTCCATCGCGGAGTGCCGGCTATTGCCCCACAGACGCGCAACCATGCGGTATCCGATGCGATGAAAATTGGCTGATCGCTCTTGCGCTGTGGCGGGCGCCGTCCGCACGGGAAGATCGATCGGCGACGGCACCAAATGGACGTTCTCGACGCCGTGAGCGCTTATGATCTCCTGTGTGAACCGGGACGGCGCCCAGACCTCGTCCATGAGACTCAGCATGTGAATCTGGTTGTCGAAAGGATGGTCGCCAAAAAGCGTATGCTGGCGCATCACCGTGAATTCCCAGGCGAAGGCGCTGATGTTGTAGGTGGGGCGGCAAAGTCGGATATTTTCGGTTGACCGGAATGAAATGTGGACCGGCGATATCTCCGCCCCGTTCGGCCGCGGCAGCGCGCTTAGATCATTGTAGATTTCCGGCATGCCGAGAATATTCGGCTCATAATTCAGGGACTGCAGGGCGCGCTTGAAACCATCCTCAGCAAACACATAGGAATAGTGTATTTCCCCGAGTTGCTGTGTCATGCTCCCCTTGGATTCGGAGCTGAGATAGATTTGGCGCCTTGCAGCGCCTTTCATGTGTGCACGCCCCCGTGCGAGACTCTATCCATGGCTCACCTGCACACGTCCAATCGCCCCTAGAGAACGGCCATCGCGATTTCACCGTAACCAAGCCACCGGCGTCAATACCAAACCACTCGAAACTTAAGGTTGGCTGCCAGGCGGGGACCGATCGACGCAACGTTGAGACAGGTCTCAGCTAAGCGTGCGCGCTTCCGTGGCATGATGCGCCTCCCTTCCTGGTCCCGCGTTTAAACCACCGCCCGGCGTCCGATGGTCGGCGGCCCGGCGCGCGATGATCGCGAGCGAGATCACAGCAGTTTCCTTGGCCTGTGAACGAGGGGGTCGCCACACCACGCGCCCAGGTTCACATAGCAGAACAGCGTCCCAGACCGACAATGCGAACCGCGAACCCGCCTCTCCCGAACCCTTCAGGCACCGGAACGACGTGCCGGGTCCGCGCTCGTGAGCACCCCAACGGCCTGTTAAAAACACGGCCCGGCCGCAAGCGCGTTCGGCTACGCCGTCCGCCCCATCAGCCGCCGCGCCATCTCCGACGCCGCCAGACTCCGGCCGAGCGGCGTGGAATAGGCGCCGTTAACCTGTGAGGTGGCTATGACCACCCGTCGGAAGGCGTCGTAGAGTTCCGGGTCCGGGGCCTCAGGCTTGGTCCAGAGACTGTCCAGTCCCCCTTGGTGCGTCAGTCCCGGCATATCGTAGATCGCCTTACCGAGCGTGACCGTCGGCTTGCCGAACTCCACGGCAGAGAGCCCTGCCGTTGAGTTTACGCAGATCGCCGCGGCGATCCGCGGAAGGACCTCGTGAAGCTTTCCGTGGTCGAGGTAGTGGACCTGCTCCGCGACACCTTCGCGCTGTGCGACGCGGCGAATGAGCTTGCCGTGGTCGTCGATTCCAGGATCCAGTGGGTGTGCGCGAATGATGAGTTGGGCATCAGCGGGCGCGTGGGCGGCAAAGCTGGTCACCACCCGTTCGACGAAAGCTGCGGCTGTTTCAAAATCGGAGTGACGCCACAGCTGGCTGTCGCCTGGACGCTGAAGCAGGGCCAGAAAGATCGGCGCGGAGGTGGCGACCAGCGCCTCATGCGCGCGGCGAGCTCGTTCGGCCGTCAGCCGCCCGACGACGAATCGCCAGCAATGAGTCATCGCCTGCCGGAACGCCGAATGCTGATAGGCGGCGCGATAGCGCGGGAAGAGTGGCGCGCCGGCATAGATGGCCGCGTGATGGCGCACGATCAGATAGATTGCCGACGGCGTCGTCAGGCCTACCCGCTCTTCACTCGTCCGCCCCCCGCGAGCTGGGTGCCGCAGGTACCATTCAGGGTCGCGCGGCAAGCGCGAATTGCCGTTTACGCCGTCGCGTTCGAGCGTCACCCAATCGGGCCGGAAATAGCCCTGCTCCAGGACGTGCCGCCGCAGCCCGAGCGACTGCGCCAGGATCAGGGCTTCGGCCGCATAGGGGCTGGAATCGCCATAGGTGACGATGTCGGTGACCCCCAGGCGGCCGATCTGCCGGTTCAGCCAGCCGGTCCAGCCGGGTAGGCCGCCGAAATAAGGCGCTGCTGACCTGGCGCCCCAGTCGAGGGCGTCGCCGGCGTTCAGAATGACGCGCGTGCAGCGCGCGCCCGTACCGCGAAGGGCCTGCGCGAGTTCGCGGCAGAACGGGCCAAACGGGGCGGAGATGAACAGGAAATGGCGGTCGGCGGACAGGCTCGACGCGCGCGCCAGACCGTCCGCGTCCACCACGCCGAGATCTCTCGCTATTTCGAACGAGGTGGCGCTCTCGCGATACATCGGGCCCCCGGTTAGGGTTCATTGATTGCCGGAGCCGACCCTCTAGGCGACCAGCATCTCGCACACGGAACGCGACAGCCTATGTTGGGTTCCTGACCCCCGACCCCCCCGGATCGGACGTCATACGGCGCCCATTCACCATCACGCGCTTGCCGCGAAACCTTGCGGCCGGCCCGCTTCGTACCGTGGAAGATACTCGTCCACCAGAAGTTGACCCCTCGTAACTACTACTTACCCCGGCGGAGCCGCGCGCTCAATCCCTCGGCGACGCCGCCGGCCGGCGAAAGGCGAATTGCCTGGGAATGAGGCACAATTGGGCTCTGAAGATTCACCTCGCACGGCCGAGGTCCGATTGTTCACCTCGGCCGTCTAGGGGCGGCGAGATAGGCGAATGGCCGTGCGGCGCGGTCGAAGTGGGGGTTGTAATAGGGATCGTTCCGCAGCGCCTCCCTCCATCGCTCCCGAAAGACGGCCAACTCCTCGACGGTCCCATCCGTCGGCGAAGCCACCTCGCTGAGTGAGGCCGACTCGAAGTGCAGCAGTGTGGCGACGGGCGAATAGACGAGGGCCAGCCCAGCGGCCCGCGCCTTCATGCAGTAGTCGGTATCGTTGAAGTAAATCTTGAAGGCGGCCTCGTCGAAGCCGCCCAGCTTCTCGAACACGTCCCGCCGCGTGGCGAGGCAGGCGCCGGTCAGCGCGCTGGTCCGACGCTGGAGCTTGGCCCTGCCGAGGTAGCCATCGTCGGAAACGGCGGTGCCGACGCTTTCATGGCGGGTCGCGCCGGCGACCCCCACCACGACGCCGGCGTGTTGGATGCTGCGGTCGCCGAACAGTAACCTGGCCCCGACGGCGCCGACCTCAGGCCGCAAAGCCTGGCTGACAAGTTCGCGGAGCCATCCGACGCCCAGAGTCACGATATCGTTGTTGAGGAAGAGGAGGACCTCGCCAGCGGCCTCGGCCGCCGCGCGGTTGTTCAGCGCGGACCAGTTGAACGGCCCCGGATATCGGGCCAGCCGGATGGCTCCGGCGTCAGCGAGCGTCGCCATCAGCGCCAGGGCGATTGGATCGGCGGTGCCGTTGTCCACGACGACGACTTCGACGTCGCCGGCGTAGTCCGACATGCTGACGCTTAGAGACAGCAGGCACGGCCCGAGAAGTTCGGGATGATCCTTGGTCGGAATTATGATCGATACGCCGGGCGACCGGGCCGGCAAGGGCCAGCGGATTCGCAAGGCGCCTGCGCGCGCGCCGCCCTGCGGATCGTCGTGGAGTTCGGCGACGGCGCCGGACCCGGTTCGAGCGAAGTGCTCGGAGACCGCTGTGCGGGCCACCTCGCCGATCATCGCCGCATCTTCGGACCGAGCGGCCGAACTGGTGTGAAACAGGACGCGTGGACAATGAACGATCGAATCGGGTCCTTCCGCCTCTACCAGTCTCAACAAAAGGTCGAGAAAACCGCCTTTGTCCGGGTCATGTTTGAATCCGCCCACGGCGCTCATCGCCGCACGATCGAACAGCACCAGGCGGCCGATATAGTTTTCCGACAACAGGTAATCGGGATCGAAGCCAGGCTTCAGTCGGGGCTCGCGATAGTCGCCGGGGTCCGAGACCTCGTAGACGTCCTCGTCGGCATAGACCGCCGCCGCGTGCCGGCCACGCATCGCGATCACCATCTCGAGCAGGGCGTCTCTTTCCAGGCGATCGCCGGGCGAGACGAAGATCACCCAATCGCCCCCGCAGGTCTCCAGCGCCGCGCGAGTCAGGACGCCTGCGTCCGGCGGCCCGTTCTCCGGATGAACGCGCGCTTTGGGGTAGGCCGTTTTAGGATCCTTGCCGCGCGCCTTCGGCAGACCGACGACGATCACTTCGCAATTCGGATAGACCTGATCGGAAAGGCTGCGCAGCGTATGGGATACGGCCTGCGGCTCCCGGCCGTTGACCGCGAGCACGACCGACACCAGCGGCTGCGCGCCGTGGAACGCCTCCTCCAAGCGCGCGGCCAAGTATTCGTCAGAGGGCGCTATCCGGGCGCGGGCGTACTCGTCATAGGCGCCCAGATGATATCCGAGGGACGCCGATGCGCGCGCCAGTTCGACCTCCAGGCGGGCAAGCGTTGTGCGGGTGCGGCCCAGTTCCCCTTCGAGCTCGTCCAACGCGTCGACCCGGTTGGGCCCATGGCGCCGGAGGGCCACCGGGCCGCCGATCGGCGCGCCGGTGGCGTGCTCACGCACGGTGATCCAGCGTTCTTCGCGCAGAGCTTCGCGAACGACCGGCGGCAGCATGAAGGTGAAGCCGCAGGCGCCGTCTCCGCCCAAGCGGCCTTGCACATCGCGTCGGTATTCGTTGCAGTCGGCAGAGCCTATAATTTTATCGTCAACAAGTATGTCTACGGTCAACCTATCAGTATCGCTGAATAAATTCAGACACCAACCCTTTACTTCCCACACGCTTATATAGTCGCATTCTCCTTCGATGTCTTCCCGTGCAAAATCAACGTCATCGTCCAGATGAGATTGTCTTATGAACTTGTCTATTCCGGACGCGGCGAGTGCGCTCGCTCGCCGCATGACCTCCTCATCACCGAGAAGCGTGCGGTAGAATTCGCGCCACGAGAGGGATGCGACGAGCCGGCTGATCAATTCCGGCGATAGAGGCGCCCTTCGCTTGACCCAGCCCCGCAGATGATCGAACGACCGCCGCCCGTGATAGCGCGGCAGCCGGCCGTGCGCCCCGATCGCCAAAAGCACATTGTCGGAGAACTCTCCGGAGTTGAGCGCGTCGTAAAACAATTCGTCCAACGGCTTGCCGCATCGCCCCTCAACCGCCTCGGGCTCCGGATCCCGCCTCAGCAGCAGATTAAAGACGGCCAGGACATCTTCGGCATCGACGGTGGCGCGAGCCACGCGCGTCGCTTCATCTTCGGTGGGGGTGGCGGCGTCATCCATGGTTTAATTCTAACACCAGCGATCGTTTCAATCGCCCGGGGCTACTAAGCGGACCCGCGTGTCGGCGACCGCGGCCTTGAAGACCGCCTCGACTTCCGACAGCGCCGTAGTCGCCGGTAGCAAAGCCATCGCCCTTACGCCCAAGCCCAGATGGCGGGGATCCGTCACAAGTCCGAGCGTGTCCAGGGGCTCCACGTCATCAGAATGGAAGAGTATTTCCACGGCCCTGTCCGCAATGATCGCAGCCGCCGGCAAAGCGGTCGACCGGTGACACCAGCCGTCGTCCGGGAACACCCAGGTTTCAATCGTCCCCCCCCCCTTCATCCGAAGTTCGAATTCGATCGGCCCCAGCGCCGCCGTACCGGCGACCCTGCAAAGGACCCAAAGTCTCACCCCTCCGGTCGTTGGCTCACCGGTGCGGAACCGCACCCTGCCGTCGGCGCCGTGACTCCACCTCATATCGGGCTCCGGCGCGTACCAGCCCCCCGCCACGTATTCTTCCGCGTCGCCCCTGAACCGAAACTCGACGGGCGTCGCGGCGGGCAGAACCGCAATCTGTTCATCCTCCCATCCATGAACAGCGGGGGCGAAGACGGCCAGCTTTTCGATCAGGAAACGTCCTGCCTTTTCACGCGGGACGAGCCGGAGGGCGCGAATAGAGGCGTCGCGCGCGATGTGCAGCTTCTGGCGGTCCGAACCCGCGTCGAAACCGCAATCGATCCGCGAAATGTTCGTGAAGTCGGTTTCGGCGATCGTCTGCGTATACAATGTCGCAGTCCCGCTTTCGTCCGCCCGAAGTGTTAGGCGGACCATCAGCTGGTGACTGGCGTTCTGATCCAGGGAAATGATAATCCCGCCGTCGCCATCGGGCTTGGCGACCTCAAGCACGCCGCCACCCCACGAGAGACCGGCCCCGCCGAAGGTCGTTGTATTCGAGTGGGGTCCGAGTTCGTGGACCAGCACCCAGCCAGGATGGATTCCGCCAGCTCCAGGGTCGGGGATAACCTTGTCATAGGACACCCACCCGGGCGCCCTGTCCGGGTTGTCGATCAGCGCGGGCGACAGCGACAGACCGCCTAGCATGGGATGAAAATAGGTCGGCGTCGGCTTGGCGTACCGGCCGCCCGCTATGTCCGCCAGCATTCCGTCGAGCACCTCGGCGTAGCTGTCGCAAACCAGCTCCATATCGACCACCGCGGCCCGACCTGTATCAAAGGCGGCCCGCCTCACCTTGGCGCGCAGGTCCCAATCGGAGCATAGCCGCCCCAGGACCTCACGACAGACGGCGGGGCGGCGCAGCGCAACGAGGTAGCCGTTCGCGCCATCCGAGATCAGCTTTCCGATCCATGGCGGTTCGTGGCCGAACGCGGCCACGACAATCGTTCCCAGACTCATCACTTCGGGAAGGTCGAGCGCGCCCAATTCCGTATCGAGCGTCAGCATGACGTCCGATTCGCGAAGCAGGGACACCAGATCCCTTTCCGAGCCCGGCGGCGCGAAGCGAACCACCCCCGCGGAGGCTTCGTCGGCGAACACGAGACGCAGGTTTTGATGCTCTTCGGTCACGCCGACGAGGGTCAGGACATAGTCGAGCCCCTCGTCGCGACCGAACGGAGAGAACACCGATCGCAGGAAGTGCGTGAGGTCGTGGCGGTCCGTCGGTGGCGCGGCGCACATGATCCGCAGCGGCCCCCCGGCCGCCCGCTCGACCAGCGCGCCATGGTTCGGCGCGCCTCGCGACAACTCGATCGTAGCCACGGCGCGCTCCGGAAAGGCTTCGGCGAAGCGGCGAACAACCGCGGGCGTCGCTGCGATCGTTCTTTGCCAGTACCTGCCAATCCGTTCGGCTTGCTCGAGCTGTTCCGCGCCGCTCTCGTGGAGGATGCCCAGGACGCCGACATCCTTGGGCAGGATCGGCGCAATCGCTGAACCTACCAGGTCCAGGTCGTGCACATAGATCGCCGGAGCGGCCGCGCGGACGCTGCGTTCGAGCCGCTCGCACCGAGCCAAAAAGCCCAACCGCTCGCGCTGCTTGGAGATCAGGAAGCGATAGGGGACCCTTGGAAGCGCCGCCGGCTCGCAATGGATGGCGCCCCGTCTGGTGAAAACGATCTCTGGTTCGAATCCCCGGTCCTGCAGGCCGCGCGCCAATCGCTCCGTGAAAGTGACCACCGGATCGGGCCGCCAGTTCCCAAGCGCGAAAAGCACGCGCCCCCGGCCCGTCGAGTCCCTCCTCTCGCGCCGATCCGGCAGATCAACCGCTAAAGAGCTTCCCGCGACCGTCACGATTTTCTCCACATAGTCGAAGAACGCGTACGCCTCCCTTACTCTCGTGAATGCGCGGGAGCCGAGCTCCCTCGCGGCGACTTCGTCGTCGGCGAGCTCCCCTATGACGCGCGCCATCGCTTCAGAGTCGCCGTAGGGGACCACGACACCCGCCCCGGCCGCCAGCGCCTCTGGAGCGCCGCCCGCGTTCTCGAACGCAATAACCGGCTTCGAACAGGCCATCGCCTCGTGGACGACACACGGGAATGGGTCCATGCGGGACGTGACCGCGAAGGCGTCGCACCCGAGAAAATAGGGCTCCGTCTCCACTCTAGAGCCAAGAAAGTGGACGGAGCCTTCCAGGCCGCCGCGGACCACGTCCTGGCGCGCATACCAGCAGGGGGTATAGGCGTGCTCGTCGCCGCCGCCGACCCAGACGAAATGGACGGGCCGGGCGCCCACTCCGCGCGAGGCCTGAGTCGCCGCGGCCGTCCGCACGAAGATATCCACGCCTTTGCGCAGATCGAGCGTGCCGCAGCCAAGCACCAGAAACGCATCTTCCGACGCGCCAATCTCCGCCAGCAAGGCCTCCCTGGCGGCCTGTGGATCACCCTGGCCGAACTTGGGGTCGAGAAGTCCTTGAGGCAGGACACGCGACTTTTCGGTGGGGAGGCTAAAGGTCTCGTGGGCCTCCGCCCGCACGAATTCGGCCGGGTAAATCACCAGGGCCGAAGCCTCGTAGATCGCTTCAAACTCGTCTTTCGAGAAACCAGACGCCAGTTCGTGGACCAGCGTCACCATGGCGATGCCTGCATCGCCCAGCACGGCGCCGATCCGCGATACGCATGCCGTATTGACGATGGCGAATCTCGGCTTCGTCCGGCTCGACATGGATTCGCAGAGCGCCGTGGTGAGCTCGATCGGGCTCACCCCCCACTCAGACGCCGCCGAGAGGTCAAACACCGACGCCCACTCGCGGAATTCTTCCAACAGGACGCCACCCTGGGCGGAGATCACCAAGATGCTCTGACCTCGCTCCTTGGCCAGATGTTGGGCGATCTTCAGCAGAATTTTCGGGGCGCCGGTCTGTGTCAGCTCGTGAGAAACAAGGACTATGTCAAAAACTCTCGGATCGGTCCCTCGTCCGTGACGGGTGGCCAGGGTCGACCCCCACGGCGGGCAGCGGTAGCCACACTCGAGCCAGCTCCGCACATAATGCGCCAGGGGCGTATCTTCGCCATCCAGGCAGTGCGGATGTACAACTGCGTAATAGGCCGCCTCAAACCTTGGGTGCGGATCCAGCAGCGCTCGTCCACCTTCGTCGAGATAGTGCTTGAGCGCCTCGAACTCCTCACCTCGCTGCCATTGGAACTGTTGGCCATAGTGACGTTGGCTGAAGAGCGGGCTGGGATCGCGACCCTTTCGGGATCCCTCGGCCAGGAAATGCTCCAGCGGGGTCGAGCTCGCCGGAATCTCGCAGTCGGAGCCGGCGAGGTAAAAGGCGGTGTCGAACAGCGGATGCGGATCCAGCCCCGTGCGCCCCGCGCCGCGCACGTAGTGCAGCCACGGATGCTCCCGTAGCGGCGCGCCCTCCACCTCCGCCTGGCGAGCATAGTAGCCCGGCTCGAACAGATAGTGGCAGGACACCAGCTCCTCTCGTTGAAGCATGTCCGCCAGCGGCGGCAGGGACGGATCGGCCGCCAGGCTCAGTCGCGCTAACTGATCGGCGTAGTGAGCAGGATCGAACAGCGGATGGGGAGAGGCGCACCAGGTCTCGGGCCGCTCGAAATAGTCTTGGAGAGTTGGGTTCTGGCCGACGGCCAAACCGAAGCCGCTCAGGGACTCCCTCCAGAAGCCGAGATCGAAGAAGGGCTGCGCGCTCGCCGCGTCATGGTCGCCGGAACGATCTGGCGTCCCGATCATGGCGAGCCATTCGGCGACGCCCGCCGACGCTGCGCCCTCGCCGTTCACACGCGTCGGATTGGCGCCAGCCCGCCGCGGCGGGCGTGCGCCACCGGCGCCCAGTCTCGCTGGCTCGGCCTCGATCATTCCGCCGCCCCGTCAGAACTACTTTTGCAGTGCTGAAACCCGCCTCTATATCCGCGCCGCAATCAAGACAATGTTGAGCACGGGCCGGCGACAGCCCGCGTGGTCTCCCTCAAAGCCTGGAGAAGATCGCGCTGATCAGTCGCGTCGCCGAGTAGGCGCTATCCGGACTCGATGGGTCGAGTACGACTTCCAGGACAAGGTCGGAGGGCTCCCTGATCTCCACGGACGGAATCCGCCACGGGTGACGGCCGATGTGAGCGCCGTCGAGGGGCAGGCTCCATTCCGAAGGTTCGGCGTCCCCTGACACCGACATGACGAGCCGCTGAGGCCGGCATCGCGGATCGTGGACGATCGCCTCGCCCTCGAACCGATAGCGCCCCGGTTCCAGCGCGCGAACCATGCGCAGGGTCGGGGAAGGCTTTCCCACCTCGTTCGGATGCAGGTCCAATCCGGGGCCACGCGTTTGAAGCCACTGGTTCCCCGCGCTCACGCGCCACCGCGCGCACGCGGGTCTCGCCGCCAGATCGATCTGTTCGCCCACGATGACCCCGGTCGCGCCGCTCATGGCGTAGCCATAGGCGCCCATTGTCTCACCGCACATGTCGGAGAACAGCTGCATCTGCGTCTGGTCCCAGCCGGTATTGCCCAAGGCGACGTACTCGCCATAGTCGCCGGCCTTCGTCTTCTCGGGAAAGCGCTCCCGCAAGAACCGTTCAACCGCCTCGGGGTCTCCCCGACCGACGAAGTCGCACACTCGCTCGGCCGTCGTGGTGGGATCGCGGTCGAGATCCGATTGGTCGATCTCGATATAGTCGGGGCTCAGCGCGTCCCGCACCTCGAGCCACCGCCGCATCGGTCGCGCCCAGTTCGAACATGCCACTTCGAACGAGCCGCCGGCGAAGCGGCGCAGTTGCGACTGGACGTTTTCGATCCCCCGTCGCTTCATGAAGATGAACTTGGCCGATGGGATCCGCGCCCTCACCGACGGCGCAGTGAAAATGGCTTCCGGACCGGGCGTTTTGTCGACGAACGACTTGCTCCCGTAAGTCCGTGCGTGAAGCGAGAGCAGCGCATCGACATAGGCCGCCACCAATTGGTCGCGAGATATCTTGGTGACCGAAAACTCCGCCAGGGCCGCCTCGTCGAAGTGCGATTGGGCCTGATTCACACGAACGAAATGGTCATCAAGCACCTTGACGCTCTGCCACACGTGCCCTTCCGCCCCGCCCGCATAGCCCAGGGCCTCACGGCAAAGTTGCAGCATCACACTCGTTCCCGATCGCAGGGCGCCGAGGATGAATACTGGCTCAATCGGTTCATCGTCGGGCGGGGTCTTCGACGCGCCTGCCTGGGACACGGTCGACGACTTCACGCGGCCGCCGCCAACCTTTTTCGGCCCGTCTTCGGCGCGCACGCCTGGCAGGCTTTTTTCCATCTCAATCAGGCGCCTATCCAGTACGCCAGAGACATATTCATAGAGTAACGCGTCCTGATGATTCAGGCCGCGAATCTCACGCCGAATATCGTCACTAACCTCTATATTATTCTCGGCCGTCTTTTGCGTCACATTCAGGCTTCTCATTTTAATGAGAGGTATATCTAATATGGCAGATAAAACCCTGTTCGATTCTTCAAATCTCTCCGCCAGGCCGATAAACTCAAATCTTCTCGATACGAAATCTACTATTTCACCGTCCGGAAAATCACCTCTTCCAACCAAATATTTTGTCATTGCATTGCAGTGTTTTTTGCTGGCGGCGAAATCGACGACCGACTTAAATTCCGCCCTCGTTGCCTCACTGAGCGGGTGTGCAGGAGTAAGACAATATCTATAGTCCGATATAACTCGGTCAACTGGATCTCTAAGATAAGTAAATAATCTTGTCTCTGGTAATTTTTCACATATGACGTCCACATAGTGTCTATGAAGGTGACCAGAAAATAACATATACTTAAGGTCATCTGGCCTTATGTCTTGATTAAATATAAAATCTCTTACCGCCGCCCACATATGAACGCGGTGCTCATTTGCGTTGTCACTATATTTTCTGGGTGTGATATTGTAGTAAGGGCCGCAGACTTTATCCAGCGCGTTTGCTAGAGAAGTTCCCGCGGTCTTAGGGATGTGAACGAAGCCCCACGGCGAGGCGCGCTCGCGCCGACGCCGCACGAACTCGCCGAGATCGATCGACTCGAGATCACGAAACGGCATTCGGGTCGTCCTTCGGAAGATCGCGGATAGGCGGCCTGGGCCGCCGCACCCAGGGTCGCCGAAAGGCTGCATTGGGCGAATCGGGGAGTCAATCCGACCCTACGGGGCGGACACTGTCACCCTCAGGAGCCGCGGGTTGGTGTTGGGTGGGGTGCGCTGCAAATAATAAATATAGAAAGTCTTCCCCAAGATGAGGGGATCCGCCCCCGTTCCCGCGGCCGACGGATAGTAGAGGTGATCGCTGGCGTCCGGCGGGATTTCGACCACGGCCGATGACCCTGTCCAACGAAACAGGTCCTTGGACGTCGCCACCATGATGCGCTTCTGGTTGGTCTGATAGCAGATCAGGAATTGGCCCAGGTCGTCGTCGAAATAGACGTTTGGCGTTCCGACAAAGCCCCCGGGAACAAAGACGGGAGTCGAGGCTCCACCGACGCCTGGCTCGGTAAAGTACGGACCTGGCGGCCCCGCGGCGCCGTTGGGATTATAGTATTTCATGAACCGGGGCGCGCGGCCGGCCGCGATCGCGCCGAGCAACTCCGCGCGGCTCACGCGCGCGATCGAGATCCCCGTGTCGCGCTCCGATAGCGCGTTGTGATCGACGAACAGGATGTATTCATAGGCGTTGCCCGCGGAGCGCTGGCCCACCGCGTCGGCCGCCACCATGCCGCCGTCGGCCCACAGACCGCCGCGCCGGCCCGAACGACAGAACTCGTCGCCGCCTACATGTGGCGCGAGTATTTCGCCCAGCTTGACGAACGAGGCCCCCCCGTCGCGCGAAATCGCCAGGCCCATCCCCCCCATGGCGGGCATGCCGGCCTCCGGCGCGCAGCGGTGCTCACCGTGATAGATTTGCAGCAGGCTCGAGCCGCCCCCAAGGGGATAGGTCGGTCCGCCGCCGCCGTAGTCCAGATCGAAATCCGCGGCGTCGGGGGACGGCTGTCGTCGCCCATTGGCCAAGACCGGCGACGGAAATTGGCCACCGGAGCTCGCCGGAGACAGATGATCGAGCGTGCCGGAGAATCTATAGGCGCCGAAAGGCGACGCGCCCGGCCCCTGTCCTATGCCGCTCACGCTGCCGCCGGCGGCGAAGGCCAGGTATCGCCCGTCCGCCGCGCGCACGAAGCCGATACTTGTGTCGGGAAACAACAGGCCGAAGCGCTGCATGTCGCTGGCGCTCAATATGGTCGACGACGCCGTGGCCTGAAATTGCGGCGACGGCTGCGCTGTGCAGCCCGCGGCCAGCACAACGGCGCACAAGGCGCCGCCCGCCAGCCCCATGATCGTCATGCCGCCGTGGCGGCGACCGCGCCATCGCATGGCCATCGTCCCGTCAGTGGGGGGCTCGACAATCAGGCACGCCCGGTTTCCGGCATCAGCGAATTGTTCAGCACCCACGAGGCGCGGCTAATGATGTCGTCGTTCGAATAGAAGTGGAGCGCGGCCGCTTCATCGAACCTCGACCGCACTCTGTGCTGCATTTCATAAAACTGCTCGGGGGTGACGAGCAGATTCTCCATTCGGCCGTGGTCGACAATGTCATTCGATGGCCGGTGGAACACCTGACGAAACTCGAATTGCGCCACCCCAACGTCCACGCCCCAGGCCACGAGGTCGTCGCAGTCGTCGATATTTTCGCTGGTCACCACCGTAATGAAACCGATCCTCACCGACGGGCAAGACCGACGAAACTCAACGATATTGCGCTGGACCTTGGCGAGGCTGGTGCCGCCGCGAAGCCCCTTGTGCGTCGGCGCGCGAACGCTATCCACCGAAATCGTGACGATGGCCAGACCTGCCTCGAGGAGCTTTTCGGGCGGGTGTCGATGGAGGAGGATGCCGTTGGTTTGCAGCCGAATCCCTCGCGCCGGCGCGGCCGGCGAGGCGGCGAGCGCGAGCATGAAATCGCAAAGCCTGGGATCCAACGTCGGCTCCATCTGGCAACCGAACTGAAAAATCCCGACGCTCAGAACGTTTTCCGTAATAAACGATCGAAACCTCTCAATATCGATCAGTTCTTCCGAGCGAGGGTTGTGGCAATAGACACAGTGGACGTTGCACTGATTGTTCGAATCGAACCGAATGGCGGTGTAGTGCGCGGGCGCAAGCGCCGCGATACGCTCAAGGTTCGTGACATTGAGGCGAATCTCGTTGGACATGCCGATCGATTCCGCTGCGCGACACTGCCGTGTGCGGAACCTTAGGCGCGGTTGAGCGGATGTCGCAACAGGCCTGGCGATAGCCTCGCCAGGCGGGCCGGCGCGACTTGGGGGCGCCAGCCTTGATTTCCCGCCCCGGCAGACCGAGCGCCGCGGTGACTAGGCTTGCGATCTTGAATATGAACTTTGCACCGACTTCCAAGCTAATAGGGCCGCGATGACCGCCAGACACGCCCTCATCACCGGTGGCGCGGGATTTATCGGGTCTCACCTGGCCGACACCCTGCTCGCCCGCGGGTTCGAGGTTTCGGTGCTCGACAAACTCACCCCCCAGGTTCACGCCGACGCCGAGCTCGATGCGGAAGGCTGGCCGGTCTACCTCCATCCCGCGACCCGCCGCATTCGGGGCGATGTGCTGGATGGCGCCCTGTTGGAGCGCAGCCTGGAAGGCGTGACCCACCTGGCCCATCTGGCCGCCTCGGTGGGCGTCGGCCAGAGCATGATCAACATCGTCGACTACACCCGCAACAATGCGCTCGGAACGGCGGTGCTGCTCGAGACGCTGTCGCGGGGAAAGCATGGCGTCGAGCGGATCGCCGTCGCCTCGTCGATGTCGATCTATGGCGAAGGCGAGTATCTGCGCCCCTCCGACGGAGCCCTCCTCGCGCCGGAGATGCGTCCCGCCGAACAACTTGCGCGGCGACAATGGGAGCCGGTCGACGGGGAGGAGATCCTGGTCCCGGCCCCGACGCGCGAAAGCAAGCCACTCAAGCCAACGTCGATCTACGCCATCAACAAGCGCGACCACGAGGAGATGTGCCTGGTCGTAGGTCGCGCGCTGGGCATTCCCACGCTCGCGCTGCGCCTGTTCAATGTCTACGGATCGCGCCAGGCGCTCAGCAATCCCTACACCGGCGTGGCGGCGATCTTCATTTCCCGCCTGCTCAACGACCAGCCGCCGCTGATCTTCGAGGACGGGGGGCAACTGCGGGACTTTGTGCATGTGAAGGATGTGGCCGGCGCCTTCGCCGCCGCCCTCGAATCCGACACGCCCGTGTGGGACGTGGTCAACGTCGGCAGCGGCCACGCCGTGTCGGTGGCCGGCATCGCCGAGACGCTCGCCAGGTTGCTCGGCAAGAACATCGCGCCCGACATCCTCCAACGATTCCGTATCGGCGATGTGCGCCACTGCACGGCGGACAACGCCAAGCTGGCCCACCTGCTCGGCTTCACGCCACGTCACAGCTTCGAGGACGGCATGGCCGAACTGATCGACTGGGTGCGAACCGCCAAGGCGCCGGTCGACCGATCCGCCGCCACGCTCGCGCAGCTGGAGACGACGCGCCTGCTGGTGTGAGACGCAGTCCGGCGCGTGGCCTCCGTCGCAAGCTTTGCCGAGGGGTGGTGATCGGCTATACTCAAGTCAGGCTGCCGGGGAAGACAATGCCGGCCAGACGCGATGCGGTTCTGGCGGGTGCGTCTTAAGTGTCGACTGTCGCCTGAGCGCCCTGGACGCCGGCGAACCGGGCTCGCCGCGTGATCTGCATTCTTGTGCTTGCGTCAAGTGCGGCAGTCGGCGGGGACCGATGAACCAGTTGATCGACGATATCTACGAGGCCGCCTTGGCCCCGGCCCGCTGGACCGGCGTGCTGACCGCGCTCGAGCGGCGTTTCAACGCCGTCGGCGCGGTGCTGTTCTCCCATACCGACCGTGGAACGCGCTGGATCGCCAGCGAAGGCGCCGCGGCGCCGATGGGCGCGTTCGTCGAACAGGGGTGGATGGCCCGCAATCCCGGGCTGTGGGCCCTGCTCGCCCGACAGCACCCCGGCTTCGTGCTCGACACCGACCTGTTCTCGCCCGCGGAAATGGCGGTGATGCCGGTGTATCGCGAATTTCTACTCCCGGCCGGACTCCACATGTCCGCTGGAACGCACCTTGCCGACGCGCCGCAGGACAACCTCGTGCTGTCGGTCGTGGGCTTCCGCGACCCTGACCGCGCGGCGGCGGCGATCGGGGACCTGGATGCGCTGCGTCCGCACCTCGCCCGCGCCGCCAAGGTCGCGGCGCGCCTGCAGCTTACTCAGGCCCGATCCGCCGTGGCCACGCTGGAGGCCCTCGGCGTGCCGGGCGCTGTGGTCGGACGGCGCGGGGCGGTGAAGACGGCCAACACCCTGTTCGAGGCCGAGATCGGTCCTGACCAGATCGACGGTCCTTGTGGCGTGCGGCTGAAGGACGAGGGAGCCGACGGCCGGCTGCGGGAGGCCCTGGCGCGCCTGCGCGACGGCCGGGGCGGATCGTCGATCGTCATCCGCGGCGGCTCGGCCGCCGAGGCGCGGGTGCTGCACGTGATGCCGATCACGGGCGAGGCGAATGATCTGTTCTTCGGCGCCTGGGCTCTTCTGGTCCTGACCGGACGCCGGCAGGCGCCGGCGCTGGCGCCGGGCCTGCTGCAACAACTCTACGACCTCAGCCCCGCTGAGGCCCGCGTCGCCGGCGCCGTGACCGAGGGGACGTCTCTGGAGGAGATCTCCCGCCGCACCGGGCGCTCGATCCAGACCGTCCGCAACCAGTTCAAGGCCGCCCTGACCAAGACCGGAACCGCTCGCCAGGGCGAATTGGTGGCCATGCTGTCCAGCTTGAATCTGCCGTCGGGGTAAGAGACCACCCGTGCGCGGGGCCGAAGGCCGGGAAATCTTGCACTTCATAGCCCATTTGGGTCATGCGCCGCGCGTCGCTGTAGGCTTTACGATTTGAAGGGTGCGCGCTGTTCGCCCGCCCCTTAGTCCCGCGTGTCTTGTACCGGAGCGTTTTCCAAGCCCATCTACGCTTAAATCCATAGCTCAGGGGGGTAAGTCGCGTGGTGCAAGAGCCGAATTCCATATCGACGGCGGCGCGCGGGTGGCGGTCTTGAAACCGCTGGGCGCGCCGCATCTGCGGCCGGTCGAGGATGACGCGCAGGGCGCGGTTTCGCCGCCCCCCTCGGATGCGCCTGAGCCGACGCCCGCCCCGGCCCACGCCGCGGAGGCCGCCGACGTCAAGCCGGCCGCGAAGTCGGCCTATCCGCCCCCGGCCGAGCGCCCGACCCAGGAAGGACCGCTGGGCCTGCGCTTCGATTTCAACATGGGCGCCCGCCTGGCCCTGCCTGAACGAACCGAAGGCGAATGGCATATCCGGCTCAAGGACCTCGACACCGGCAACATCCTTTTCGAAAACTCCAACAAGGGCGCGCTGATCGCCAGCTCCAAGCGCTTCTACGTCCGCTTCGGTATGGAAGTGTCGGTCGGCGGCGAGCGGGTGTTCGAGCACGCCTACGATTGCCGCGACCGAGAGGTGTTGATCCTGTTCCCGATCGGCACCCTGGGCGACACCATGGCCTGGTTTCCCTACGCCGCCAGGTTCCAGGAGGTGCATGGCTGCAAGCTGACCTGCGCCCTCTCCGGCCTGATCATTCCCTTGATCAAGGACCGCTATCCGCACATCGCCTTCGTCACCCATGAGGAGATGGTCGAGCGCAAACTGGCCGAGCAGGCCTACGCCACCTACCACCTGGGCCTGTTCTTCGACGACAAGGACAACATCTGGCAGCCCACCGATTTCCGCATGGTCGGGCTGCACCGCACGGCCGGCTATATCCTGGGCGTCGATCCGGCCGAGACGCCACCGCTGATTACCATCGAAGAGCGCGAGCGGCCGATCCCCGAGCCCTATGTCTGCATCGCCGTGCAGAGTTCCAGCGGCTGCAAGATGTGGAACAACCCCAACGGCTGGCGCGAGGTGGTCGCCCACCTCAAGGCGCGCGGCCTGCGCGTCGTCTGCATCGACCAAAAGCCGGTGCATGGCTCGGGCCTGCTGCACACCTACATCCCCCACGGCAGCGAGGACCAGACCGGCGACCGGCCCCTGACCGAGCGCGCCCACTGGATCAAGCACGCCGAGGCCTTCGTCGGCCTCTCCAGCGGCCTGGCCTGGCTGGCCTGGGCGGCGGGCACGCCGACGGTGGTGGTCAGCGGCTTCACCCACCCGACCAATGAGTTCACCACCCCCTACCGGGTGATCAACTGGCACACCTGCAACAGCTGCTGGAACGATCCCGCCGTGCGCTTCAAGCACGACGACTTCATGTGGTGCCCGCGCCACCAGAACACCGACCGGCATTTCGAATGCACCCGGCTGATCACCGGCGCCCATGTCATCGCCCACATCGACCGCGCCCTCGCCGACCGACGCTCCCCCTAAGAGACGCTTCACCCCAAAAAGAAACGAGCTGATCCATGACCACGATCACCGTCTCCTCCGGCGTAGACAGCTCCGGCCTCACCGTCACCAGCGGCAATGAGTTGCTCGTGCTCTCAGGGGGCGAAGTCGACAACACCACGGTCTTGAGCGGCGGAACCCTGGTCGCGTCTTCAGGCTCGCTGATCAGCGCGCTCACCATATCCTCGGGCGGCAAGGCGGACGGCGGCGGCGAATTGGAAGGCTATAGCTACGACGCCGGCCAGATCAGCGGCCTGGTGGTCGGCGACGTCGCGGGCACCTTCACGGGCTATCTGGACGTCCAGTCCGGCGGCTTCGCCAGCGGCGTGACAGTCACCGACGGCACGCTGCAGATCGACTCGGGCGCCACGGCGACCGCCACCGTGATGAACGGGATCTTTGGCGGGTCCGTTGACTATGTCTACGGCGTCGCCAAGGCCACGACTGTCGATGGCGACGACACCGGCGGCTTTTCCTACATCGCCACGGAGTACGCCGAATCCGGCGGCCTGATCAGCGGTGGGACGGTCAGCGGCAGCGGCGGCTCGGCCTATGTCTACAGCGGCGGCGGCATCTCGGGGGTCACGGTCAGCAGCGGCGGCAATGTGACAATAGCCCTGGGCGGCTCGGCCGGCGGGGTGACGGTGCGGGCCGGCGGCTCGGCCGACTACGCCCTGACGGTCGCCAACGGCCAGAGCCTCACCGTGGGCGCCGGGGCGGATGGCTCCAGCGGGCTGTCGGCCACGACGACCGTGGACGGGGTGACGGTCTCCAGTGGCGGATTCCTGTCGATCGACGGCTCGGTGGTGCTGAGCGGCGGGACGCTGACTCTGTCGTCAGGGGCAGTAGCGAATAGCCTGATAGTTTCCTCCGGCGGCCTGTTGAAGGGTTCGGGCGAACTGGCGGGCTATACCTACGACGCCGGCCAGGTGAACGGCCTGACGCTGGGCGACGCGGTGCCGAACTATGAAGGTGAACTCGAAGTCCAGTCCGGCGGCGCGGCCAGCGGCGTGACGGTCGACTTCGGCTATCTCATCATCGACTCGGGGGGAACCGCGACCGGCACGATGCTGGATGGAATCCTCGGCAATGGCTACGACGAGAACTATGGCGTGGCCAGCGGCACAATCCTCGAATCCGGCGGGATAGACTACATCAACTCCGGCGGCGAGACGGTGAGCGCCGTCGTCAGCAGCGGCGGCGATGAATACGTCGAGGCGGGCGGTGTGGCCAGCGGTGTCGTGATCAGCAACAGCGGCGCGGGCACGGTGGCGAGCGGCGGCGTCGTCTCCGGAGGGACGATCAGTTCCGGCGGTATCTTGACGGTCTACAGCGGCGGCGACGCCCGCGGCCAGTTGACCGTGCTGTCGGGCGGTTCTCTGCTCGGCGACCCCAGCGGAGCCGGAGCAGTCCAGTTCGGCACGGCGACGGTGTCGTCCGGCGGGATCCAGTCCGGATTCACCGTCTTCGGCGGCGGCGACGAGATCGTCTTCGTCGGGGCGTCCATTTCCACGGTGAACATTCTCGCCGGCGGCATCCTCACCCTGGCCGGGGGGGTGATCTCCGGCGGCGTCACCTCCTCGGCGCATATATTGACCGCTGCCGCCACGATCAGCGGCGCGGCCGTGGTGTCCGGCGTGATCCTCGACTTCCTCGACGAGACGGTCCTGAGCGGCGGCAAGTTGTTCGTCTCCAGCAGCGCCATCGCCAGCGCGACGACGATCCAGAGCGGCGGGTCCGAGACCGTCTTCAAGGGCGGAACCGACAGCGGCAGCCTGATCTCCAGCGGCGGGACCTTGACCGTCTCCAGCGGCGGCCTGGCCAAGGGCGACACCGACGACGGATCGCTGATCGTCTCCACCGGCGGCGTGGCAAGCGCGGCGACGGTGGCGGCCGGCGGGACGCTGACGGTGATCGGCGGCGGGACCAACAGCGGCAGTCTGATCTCCAGCGGCGGCGCCGAAACGGTGGCCGGGATCGACAGCGCGACGACCATCGCCGCCGGCGGGACGGCGACCGTCTCCAGCGGCGGTCTGGCCAAGGCCGATACAGTCGGCGGGATCTTGACCGTCTCCAGCGGCGGGACCGCGAGTGCGGCGACGATCCTGGCCGGCGGACTTGAAACGGTCCTGGCGGGCGGCGTCGTCAGCGGGACTCTGATCTCCAGCGGCGGCGACGAGTCCGTGGCCGGAACCGACAGCGGCGCGATGATCGCCGCCGGCGGGACTGAAGCCGTCTCAAGCGGCGGCGTGGCCAAGGCCGACTCGGTCGCCGGGACGTTGACCGTATCCAGCGGCGGGACCGCGAGCGCGGCGACGATCGTGAGCGGCGGACTTGAATCCGTGCTGGCCGGCGGAACCGCCGACGGGACGGTGATTCTTAACCTCGGCGCCGAAACGGTGGCTGGGACCGACAGCGGGACGACGATCTTCGCCAGCGGGAGCGAAACCGTCTCCAGCGGCGGCGTGGCCAAGGCCGACGAGGTCGGTGGGACATTGACAGTCTCCAGCGGCGGGACCGCCAGCGGGGCGTTGGTGCTGGGCGGCGGACTTGAAGCCGTGTTGGCCGGCGGCGTGGCCAGCGGAACGGTGATTTCGAACGGCGGCGCCGAGACCGTCAACGGGACCGACAACGGGACGACGATCTCCAGCGGCGGAACCGAAACCGTCGTCGGCGGCGGCCTGGCCAGTGGGGACACGGTCGTCACAGGCGGCGCGCTTCTGGTCTCCTCCGACGGCGCGACGAGCGGCGCCCATGTGAACGGCGGGACAGAGACTGTCTTTGCCGGCGGAGCCGCCAACGGCACGACAGTGAGTTCGGGCGGAACGCTGGCGATCTCCTCCGGCGGCGTCGATTCGGCGACCACCGTGAATAGCGGCGGGGCCGTGAAGGTGCTGGTCGGCGGGATCGAGAGCGGCGCAACCATCGCCCTCGGCGGGACCGTCACCGTTTCCAACGGCGGTCTGGCCACGGCCGACACGGTCGGCGGATCGTTGATCGTCGCCAGCGGCGGGACAGCGAGCACGGCGACGATGCTGAGCGGCGGACTTGAAACGGTCCTGGCCGGCGGGATCGCCGACGGGACAGTGATCTCGAGCGGCGGCGGCGAGTCGGTGGCCGGAACCGACAGCGGCGCGACGATCGCCTCCGGCGGGACCGAAACCGTCTCAAGCGGCGGCTTGGCCGAGACCGACACGGTCGGCGGGACGCTGATCGTCGCCACCGGCGGGACCGCGAGCGCGGCGACGGTGCTGAGCGGCGGGCTTGAAACGGTCCTGGCCGGCGGGACCGCCTACGGGACGGTAATCTCCAGCGGCGGCTCCGAGACGGTGGCGGGAACCGACAGCGGGACGACGATCGACCTCGGCGGGACGGAGACTGTCTCCAGCGGCGGCGTGGCCAAGGCGGACACGGTTGACGGCTCGCTGACCGTCTCCAGCGGCGGGACTGCGAACGGCGCGACGGTGCTGAGCGGCGGACTTGAAGCCGTTCTGGCCGGCGGGACCGGCAGCGGGAGCCTCATCTCCAACGATGGCGCTGAAACGGTGGCCGGGACCGACAGCGGGACGACGATTGCCGCCGGTGGGACGGAAACCGTCACCAACGGCGGCGTGGCCAAAGCCGACACCGTCAGCGGCACGTTGATCGTCTCCAGCGGTGCAACCGCGAGCGGCGAGATCGTGTTGAGCGGCGGACTTGAAGCCGTGTTGGCCGGCGGGACCGCCGACGGGACGATGATCTCCAGCGGCGGCGCTGAAACCGTGGCCGGGACCGACAGCGGCGCCACAATCTCCGCCGGCGGAACCGAAACCGTCTCTAACGGTGGCTTGGCCAAAGCGGACACGGTCGACGGCACGCTGACTGTCTCCTCCGGTGGCGTGGCCAGCGCGGCGACGGTGCTGAGCGGCGGACTTGAAACCGTGCTGGCCGGCGGGACCGATATCGGTGCGGTGATCTCCAGCGGCGGCGATATCGTCGCGACGGGCCTGATCAGCAGCGCGACGGTCCTGTTCGGCGGGGCGCTAGCGGTCTCGGCCGGGGGTGTGGCGAGCGGAACCCTGCTGCGTGACGGGACCCTGACCGTCTCGTCAGGCGGGACCGACCGGGGGACCAACGTCATTGGCGTTGAGACGGTGCTAGCCGGCGGAACGGCCAGCGGCGCAATCGTCTCCGCCGGCGGAACTCTGTACGTTTCCTCCGGCGGCGCGGCCACGGGGACCGTCCTCATCAGCGGCGGGGGTGAGATTATCTCATCCGGCGGTGTGGCGAGCGAGACGATCGTCAGCTCCGAGGGCGAACTGGCCATAAGCGGCTTGGCCATCGGGACGGTCGTCAGCGGCGGGGAGGATGCGGTCTTCTCCGGCGGCGTGGCCAGCGGGACGATCGTCAGCGGGGCGATCGCCAGCGGCGCTGGGATTGAGGCTGTCGAGTCCGGCGGGGTGACCCTAGGGACCGTGGTCAGCGGCGGCGGGGTCGAACTGGTCGGCTCCGGCGGCGCGGCCAGCGGGATCGTCGTCAGCGGCGGCGGCTTCCTGGGCGTGATCTCGGGCGGGATCGCCAGCGGATCGGTGCTGAGCGGCGGTGTCTTGAACCTGGCCGATGGGGTGATCTCCAGCGGCGTGACCTCCACGGCCGGCGCGGTCGCGACGACCACGGTGGTCGGCGGGGCGACGCTGTCGTCCGGAGCGATCCTCGAGTTCACGAGCGAGACGGTTTCCAGCGGCGGAACCCTGGTGATCTCTTCCGGCGGCGCCGAATCGGCGGTGACCGTGAGCAGTGGCGGCGTTCTGTCGCTGGTGGGCGGAGTGATTTCGAGCGGGACGACGGTCACGGCCGGCCTGGTCGGCGCGACCACCTCGGTCGGCGGCGTGACCCTGCTGTCCGGCGCGATCGTCGACGTCCTGGACGAGACGGTGGCGAGCGGCGGCGCGCTGGTGGTCTCCTCCGGCGGGACAGTCAGCGGAACGACGGTGCTGAGTGGCGGCGCAGAAACCGTGGCCGGAACCGACAACGGCGCGACGATTTCCGCCGGCGGGGCCGAGACCGTCTCCAGTGGTGGCCTGGCCGAGGGGGCCTCGGTCGGCGGATTACTGACCGTCTCCAGTGGCGGGACGGCGGACGGCGCCACGATCTTGAGCGGCGGGGTCGAGCGGGTGTTCGGGATCGCCAGCGCGACGACGATCTCCAACGGCGGCGTCGAGCGGGTCTCCTCCGGCGGGACCGACTTTGGCGCGATCGTCGTGAACGGCGGCCGCGAACTGGTGTCTTCCGGAGGCGGCGCCAGCGGCGCGACGATCTCCAGCGGCGGCCAGTTGGCCGTCTCCAGCGGCGGATCAGCCAGCGGGGCGACGATCCTGAACGGCGGCCTTGAGACGGTCTACGCCGGCGGGACCGACACCGGCGCGATCGTCGAGAGCGGCGGCCGCGAGGTGGTCTCCTCCGGCGGGATCGCCGGCGGGGCGACGGTCTCCAGCGGCGGCCAGTTGGCCGTCTCCAGCGGCGCGGCGGCGAGCGGGACGACGATCCTCCGCGGCGGCCTGGAGACTGTCTACGCCGGCGGGACCGACAGTGGCGCGATCGTCCTCGGCCGCGATGTCGCCTCCTCCGGCGGACGGATCGATGGGGCGACCATCGGGAGCGGCGGTCAGGTGGCGGTCTCCAGCGGCGGCTCGGCCAGCGGGGCGACGATCCAGAGCGGCGGGCTCGTCACCATCTACGCCACGGGAACCGATAGCGGCGCCATCGTGCGTGGCCGTGAAGTCGCCTCCTCCGGCGGCGTCGCCAGCGGGGCGACAGTGCTCAGCGGCGGCCGCGAGGTGGCCTCCTCCGGCGGGGCCATCGACGGGGCGACCATCTCCAGCGGCGGCCAGGCCGCCGTCTCCAGCGGCGGATCGGCCAGCGGGACGACGATCCTGAACGGCGGCCTTCAGACCGTCTACGCCACCGGGACCGACACCGGCGCGATCATCCAGGCCGGCGGGCGGGACGTGGCCTCCTCCGGCGGGCGGATCGATGGGGCGACGCTTTCCAGCGGCGGTCAGCTGGCGGTCTCCAGCGGCGGGACGGCGAGCAGCGCCAAGGTGCTGAGCGGCGGCCTTGAGACCGTCTACGCCGGCGGGACCGACACGGGAGCGATCATCTCCGGCGGCGGCCGCGATGTGGTCTCCTCCGGCGGCCACGCCAATGG
>Ga0302310_10000534_pt1 | contig 35361 bp, 30 predicted proteins | sample III_Palsa_N1_2_FD_200451 | JGI IMG/M metagenome (GOLD analysis project Ga0302310, IMG submission 200451) | Peat permafrost microbial communities from Stordalen Mire near Abisko, Sweden - III_Palsa_N1_2 | ecosystem: Environmental > Terrestrial > Soil > Palsa > Peat permafrost | place: Sweden...
ATCGGTATTCGGTGGACGAGCGGTGGGTGGTGCCGCACTTCGAGAAGATGGCGTATGACAATAGCGAGCTGCTGAAGAATTATGCGCATGCGTTTCAGACATTTGTGGAGCCGGAGTTTGCGTGGGTGGCGAAGGATGTTCTGCGCTGGATGGATGAGTGGTTGAGCGATCGCGAGTTGGGTGGGTTCTATGCTTCGCAGGATGCGGATGATTCGCTGGATGATGATGGCGACTACTTTACGTGGACGGTCGATGAGGCGAAGGCGGTGCTGTTGCCGGAGGAGTTTGCGGTTGCGGAGAAGTATTTTGGGCTAAGGGTGGTGGGGGATATGCACCATAATCCCCATAAAAACGTGCTTCGCGTGGCTTCCAACGGTAGCGTCACCCCACTCATTGACGATGAGGCCGTCCATGAATGGGGCACCCTGTTGGCTTCTGCTAAGGGGAAGATGTATGCGGCGCGGTTGCTAAGGAAGACTCCTTATGTGGATCGGACCGTTTATACGGGATGGAATGGGATGTGCATCTCGGCGTATTTGGCGGCTGGTCGGGCGCTGGGTTTGCGGGAGCCGGTGGAGTTTGCATTGAAGTCGCTGGACCGGGTGCTGGCGTCGGTGTGGCATGGTGATACGGGGATGGCGCATGTGGTGGCGTATGGCGAGGGGGTTGCTGCGGCGCGGATTCTTGGGGTGCTTGAGGATTATGCGTTTGTGGCTGCGGCTGCGCTGGATGCGTGGGAGGTTACGGGCGAGTTCGCGTACTACAGTTTGGCGAAGGCGATTGCGGATGCAATGCTGGCACGGTTTTATGATGCTGTCGGTGGGGGATTCTTTGATACGGAAAAGGATGCGCATGCGATTGGGGCGCTGAGTGCGCGGAGGAAACCTTTGCAGGATTCTCCTACGCCGGCGGGGAATGCAGTGGCGGCTGCGGTGCTGCTGCGGCTGGCGGCGCTTACGGGCGAGGCGGTGTATGAGACTCGCGCGCAGGAGACGTTGGAGACGTTTGCGGGGGTGGTCGAACACTTTGGGCTGTATGCGGCTAGCTATGGGTTGGCGCTGCGGCGGGCGGTGGCGGGGTCTGTGCAGGTTTGCGTGATTGGTGATGATGATGTGGCGGAGGTGTTGGCTGCGACCGCGATGGCGAAGTATGCGGTGAACAAGAGTGTGGTTAGGTTGCGGAGGGAGCAGCTTGATCGTTTGCCGCCGGCGTTGGCAGAGACGTTGCCGTTTCTGCCGGTGAGTGAGGGGAGTGTGGCGGTGGTTTGTCGGGGGAATACTTGCTTGCCACCGGTGGAGACGGCGGGGGAATTGCTGGCGGCGCTGGGCGGATGAGTGCGCCGGGGCTAAAGCCCATCTTTATGAAGGAATGTTTCAGGGGGCTAAAGCCCCCTGCTAATCCGGCAAAACAAGCAACGGCGAAGGCGAGGTCTGCGGCGGAAAGTGCTAGCATCCATGCGGGTGCGGGGTTGGTGGCGGGTCCTTCGGCTTCGCTCAGGATGACAGAGTAGACGAGATGGCGGGGCTGTGGTGGATGCGATCCTTGCTGCTTGCCAAGGGGGTGGTTTAGAAGGGGTGGATGCTTTGGGTGGTGCCTTCGAAGAGGTAGTCGCAGGGTTCGGTGCGGAGGGTGCCGTCGTGGACTACGAATTTTTTCTGTTCGCCGGTGCCGCGGGTGCTCCATAGGGAGACGCTGGCGTAGGCTCCGTCGCGGCGGAGGATGTAGTAGATCATGTCGAGGTAGCGGAGACGGGTCATGTCGTTGTTGTAGTTGCGGGCTAGGCGGCGGAGAGCTTCGAGGCCGGCTTCTTTGGGAGTGGCGCCGCGACGCATGAGGTCGACGATGGTGTGGGCGCCGGCGATCTTGATGTTCTCTTCGCCATTGCCGGTGGCGCCTGCGGAGCCGATGTCCTGGTCGGTGTAACAGCCGGCTCCGATGATGGGGGAGTCGCCGACGCGGCCGGGGATCTTCCAGGCGAGGCCGGCGGTGGTGGTGGCTCCGGACATTTCACCCCTGGTGTTGAGCGTGGAGACGTGGATGGTGCCGGTGGTGGGCCAGAGAACTTGCAGGGCGGCTTCAGCGCGGAGGCGGGCGGGGATGCCCATGCGGTCGGCGCGCTCGGAGAGGAAGCGGAGGCGCGCTTCGATGGCGGGGAGGTACTCAGGGCCTGGATGGCGCGGGAGGAGTGCGGCGTGTGGGATGGCGCCGGGTGGAGTGGCGACAGGAGGTTTCCAGTCGGGGCTGTCGAGGCCTGGACCCCACCAGCCGATGCCGTGTTCTTTCCAGAGGAGCCAGATTTTGCGGGCGTCGTCGGTGAGGAGGTTTTCGGGCTGGAAGCCTTCGGCTACTGCGAATTTCTCTGCGCCGTTGCCGACGATCATGACGTGGGCGGTGCGGCGCATGACGGTGTCAGCGAGCTTAGCCGCGTGGCGGATGCTGGGCAAGGCGGCGACGGAGCCGGCGCGGCGAGAGGGGCCGTGCATGACGGAGGCGTCGAGCTCGACGATGCCGTCTTCGTTGGGGAGACCGCCGAGGCCGACGCTGTGGTCGGTGGGATCGTCCTCGCGGCCCTGGCAGATGTGGAGCGCGGCTTCGAGGGTGTCGGCGCCTTGGGCGAGGAGGGCGTAGGCCTCGGCTACGGAGTTGTCGCCGGTCTCGCGGGTGATGATGACGGGTTTCCTGGGGGGCTGATAGGTGATGGGTGCGTCGGGATGCGGGGCGGAGTTTTGGGCAGCGCTTCCGGCTACGCCTGCAGCGAGCAGGGCTGTCCGGGAGATGAAGACGCGACGACTGGTGGACATGCGATTCCTTCCGAAGCGGCTGCTGGATTGCACTCGCTACGCTTTCATCTTGCCACGGCGGTTGGCTGCGCCCCTTATCCGCTCTCCGTTAGGTTAGGGGGCGATCAAAGAGCACGTTCGATGACATTTGTTGTGCGGCCTTTGAGGTCTCCGCCGCTATCTGGAAGGTTGGTTCTTTCGCCGAGCCTGGAAGATTGCCTTTTTCTTAGGGCCACGTGGGCTAAGTTTTGTTGGCTTCTTCGCTGGGGATTTTTTCTTTGCGGTAACCGGGGTTTTGCTAGCGGTTGACTTCGTGGCCGGTGGAACAGGGGCTGAGACCTCCGCGGCAGGCCTTCCTTTCCGGCCGAAGAAAGTGGTGAGGGACCTTTGCATCTTCCCGAGAGCCTCACCGAGTGCGGCCTCCGTCGTCGCAGCGTTGGCGCTGGCGGTCAGAGGCTTGTCTCCCGCGGGGCGCACCTCGATCAAGCAACGCTTGTCCGCACGGCCGGCCTTCTTGTTGTCGATATCGCTGAGATGGATCTCAACTCGCGTTAGTTTTGCTTCAAACCGATTCAGAACGCGTTTCGTTTCGCCTTCGATGAGGCGGGTTAGATTGGCGTCTACGCTGATTGTCTTGTCGCTATTGACCTGAATTTTCATCTGATCCTTTAGAAACGGTGTCTCTAGAAGCGGGCTAAGTTTACCGTATCCCCTAAACGGATTGTTCTAGGTGGTGGCGTTGGGGGACGCGGCGCTGGCGGAGGGTTGGTTGGAGGCCGGTGTTGGAGCTTCGAGTTTGGTGGTTGGGGGATCCGGGGCGGGACTTTGGACGATGAGCGTGCTGTTGGAGGAACCGAACGCAATCTTTTCTTTGTTGAAGGCCATGAGGACGCGGCGGCGGAGTTCGCGCATGACGCCGTCGCGCTGGTTGACCATAACGCGGACGTTGATGGGGTAGACGACTTCGTAGCCGCTGATCTTGTCGACGCCGAGGATGTTGGGGTCGGCGATGACGATGTCTTTGAAGGCTTCGTCTTTGCGGACCTGGACGGCGAGGGCGTTGAGGACGGCCATGACGCGGTCGGGATCTTCGCGGGCGTCGACCGAGATGTTGAGGGTGCCGATGGCGAAGTCGCGGGAGAGGTTGGAGACGGTGGTGATCTGGCTGTTGGGGACGATGTAGACGGTGCCGTCGCCGTCGCGGAGGCGGGTGACGCGGAGGCTGAGGTCTTCGACGACGCCGGTGAGGCCGGCGATCTTGATGGTGTCGCCGACGGAGTACTGGTTTTCGATGAGGATGAAGATGCCGGTGAGCATGTCCTTGAAGATGGACTGGGCGCCAAAGGAAATGCCGAGGCCGATGACGCCGGCAGAGGCGATGAAGGGTCCGAGAGAGACGCCGAGGGCGGCGAGGATTTGGGTGAGGAGATAGAAGCCGGTGATGCCGTAGGAGGTGGCTCGAAGGATGGCGGCCATGGTGCGGAGTTGGCCGGAGCGCTGGGCGTTGCCGACGAGGCGATCGGCCTTCTTGTAGAGGCGCTTGACGAAGAAGGTGATGATGGACTGAAAGAGGAAGGCGAGAAGGAAGGCGAAGATTAACTTGGGTACGCCGTTCTGGACGAAATTGGTGAGGTCAGTTTTCCAAGCGCGCTCGATGTGTTCGAAGAAGCGCTCGTCGTGTGCGACGTTGGTGGTGAGATGGGGATCGGGTGCAAAAAACGCCATGGGGTCTTGGTCCTTGGGGAACTGGATGCAGTCCAATACAAAGGTAAAGGAGTGCTTTGGAGGTGGGATGCAGGGTGAGGCGGATGTGGTGTCCGGTTTCCGGATTGGGCGGGGATGGCTGTGGAAAGAGGGGTCTACTCTGGTAGAGGTGAAATGAGTAGAATTCTGGGGGTTGCGAAGGGAGACGAAACCGTGGCTCAACGACAGGGTTCGAATGGGAAGAGTGCGGTGCGTGCTCCTGAGAGGACGGGTGGGGAGATGCCGGCGACGGGGGCGGAGAATGCTGGGCTGAGCCGCGAGCAGCTGATTGAGTTCTATCGGCTGATGTATCTTTCGCGGCGCACGGATGACCGCGAGATTCAACTTAAGAAGCAGCAGAAGATCTTTTTTCAGATTTCGTGCGCGGGGCATGAGGCGCTGCTGGTGGCGGCTGGCATGGCGCTGAAGCCGGGGTATGACTGGTTTTTTCCGTATTATCGCGATCGGGCGATCTGCCTAACGCTGGGGAATACGGTGGAGGAGCAGCTGCTGCAGGCTGTGGGGGCAGCTGAGGATACTGCCAGCGGGGGTCGGCAGATGCCGTCGCACTGGACGAGCAAGCGGCTGAATATTGTGTCGCCGTCGTCGTCTACTGCTACGCAGTGCCTGCATGCGGTGGGGTGCGCTGAGGCGGGACGGTATTTTTCGGGGCATCCGGAGGCAGCGAAGAAGCCGGCGGATGGGGTGGTGGATTATCGCGAGTTCAAGGATGTGACGTTTCATGCCGATGAGGTGGCTTATGTGTCGATTGGGGAGGGATCGACTAGCCAGGGAGAGTTTTGGGAGTCGTTGAACACGGCTTCGAATGGAAAGCTTCCGGTGCTGTATGTGATTGAAGATAATGGCTATGCGATCTCTACGCCGGTGGAGGTGAATACGCCGGGTGGGAATATCTCGCGGCTGATTGCGAACTTTCCGAACTTCCATTTTGCTGAGGTGGATGGGACCGATGCGGTCGCTAGCTATGCGGCAATGGTGGAGGCTGTGGCGTATTGCCGGGCTGGCAAGGGGCCGGCGGTGGTGCATGGGCATGTGGTGCGACCTTACTCGCACTCGCAGTCGGATGACGAGACGAACTATCGGAGCCAGGAGGAGATCCAGGCGGATGCGCTGCGGGATCCGATCTCGCGGATGCAGATGTGGCTGCTGCGCGAGGGGATCCTGGATGCTGAGGGGATCAACGAGCTTGAGCGCAAGGTGGATGAAGAGGTGCAGCGGGCTACGGATCGGGCGCTGGCGGCGGTGCTGGCGCAGCCGGAGTCGATCCTGAAGCATATTTACTCTGAGGAGCTTAGGCCGACCGACTCGACGTTTGAGACGGCGGTGCAGCCTACCGCCGACACGGCGGAGCACACCATGCTGGATCTGATCAACCACTGCCTGCGGGACGAGATGCGGCGGGATGAACGGATTGTGGTGTTTGGGGAGGATGTCGCGGATGTGACGCGGGATGCGGAGCGAACAGATACGAAGCTGAAGGGGAAGGGCGGGGTATTCAAGGTCACGCATGGGCTGCAGAAGGAGTTTGGCAGCGATCGGGTGTGGAACTCTCCGCTGGCTGAGGCGAACATTACTGGGCGGGCGATTGGGATGGCTACGCGTGGGATGAAGCCAATCGTGGAGATTCAATTCTTTGATTACATTTGGCCTGCTATGCACCAGATGCGTAACGAGTTAGCGTTGATGCGGTGGCGGTCGAATGGGCAGTTCAGCTGCCCGCTTGTGATGCGGGTTCCGGCGGGTGGATACCTTACGGGCGGGTCGATTTATCACTCGCAGTCGGGGGAGAGCATCTTCACGCATACGCCTGGGGTGCGGATCGTGATGCCGTCGAATGCGCTGGACGCGATTGGGCTTTTGAGGACTGCGATTCGGTGCGATGATCCGGTTTTGTTCCTTGAACATAAGAATTTGTACCGGTCAGTGTTTGGGCGGGCGGCTTATCCGGGGCCGGAGTTCATGATTCCGTTTGGGAAGGCCGCGGTGGTAAAGCCGGGGAAGGACCTTACTGTGATTACGTATGGGGCGGTGGTGCCGCGGGCGCTCGAGGCGGCGCGGCGGATGGAGCGGGAGCGGGGGGTGGATGTTGAGCTCCTTGATTTGAGGAGTTTGAGCCCTTATGACTGGGAGGCTATTGCTACGTCGGTGAAGAAGACTAGCAAGGTCCTTGTGGCTCATGAGGATATGAAGAGTTGGGGGTATGGGGCCGAGATCGCTGCGCGGATCGGGGACGAGCTGTTTGACGACCTGGATGCGCCGGTCCGGAGGGTCGGGGCTATGGACACGTTTGTGGGGTATCAGCCACTGCTCGAGAACGAGATTCTGCCGCAGGTGGAGCACCTGTTTAAGGCAATGAGCGACTTGGCGGCGTATTAGGTGCAGACTTAGCCCCGTTTCGGGATGCAAATCGATGTGTTTAGCTTGGTTTCGGGTAGCACGTTGATGCACAAGGAGTTGAGCAACGGCTTTTAAGGATGCATCTGGAAGATATGTATCTGTAAGAGTGGTATAGGTATCGAAAGGATAGCTACCTTTGGGGTCGATCGATCGCCCGTTATGTTGGCTGTGAACGTTTTTTGATTGGTAATTTGGATCGCAACTTCGCTTGGTGGGGGCGGGTTGAAGCTAGGGTCGGGTGAGGCTGAGAGTGTCTGTGCCGGCGTGAGCGGAGACCTGCGATGAGACGAGTTGAGAGGTTGTGTCGGGTGGGGAGGGCCGGTCGTCCGTTGGCGGTCTTCGGGATGCTGTGTGGGTTGATGGTCATGCCGGCGGGGGCGCAGCAGGTTGGTGGGGCCAGGCTTCCGGTGGAGAGGCATGCGAAGCCGCTGATCCAGGAGGAGAAGGTTTTGCAGGCGCTCAATCGGTTCACGTTTGGGTCGAGGCCGGGAGATGTGGGGCTGGTCGAGTCGGTGGGGCTGCAGCGGTGGTTCGAGATGCAGTTGCATCCGGAGCGGATTGACGACTCGACGTTCGCGGCAGAGATGGAACAGTTTCCGGCGATGGGGTTGCCGGAGGAACAGCTTTTGGAGAGGTTTCCTTCAGGTGCCGTGGTGCGGCAAATGAGTAAGCAGGGGGGATCTGTACCGAGCGATTCGGTGGAGCGGGCGATTTATGCGGATGCTGAGGCGGTCTATCAGGTCAAGGTGGAGAATAAGGCGGTAGCTGGGACGCAGGCTGTCGTCGCTGGTTCCCTTCATGACGATAAGACCGTCATGAATGGGGCACCCTTGTCCTCCGCGGACGGTGGGAGGCTTCGCGTGATTGCGGCGCAGAATTCGATGACGCCGGATGGGGTGGCGGAGATGCCGTTTGAACAGGTGGATGCGGTGTTGCGGTTGGCGCCGGAGGAGCGGTTTGGGCGGTTGGTGGGGATGTCGCCGGAACAGATGTTGGGATTTCGGGATGCGGTGAAGGGGAAGGACCGGGTGCGGTTGATGGCGGGGTTGGCGCCGGCGCATAGGGAGGCTGTCGAGGCGATGGTGGAGTCGCCGGAACGGGTTGTGGCGGTTGAGGATATGGAGACGCGGCTGATGCGGGATATCGATTCCAAACGGCAGCTGCAGGCCGTGATGACGGAGTTCTGGCTGAACCATTTCAATGTGTATCTGCGGAAGAATGAGCAGGAGCCTTATATGCTGCCGGCGTATGTGCAGGATGCGATTCTGCCGCATGCGCTGGGGAAGTTTGAGGACTTGCTGGTGGCTACGGCGAAGAGTCCTGCGATGCTGATGTATTTGGATAACTGGGAGAGCCTGGGACCGGATTCGGTAGCGGCGGGAAAGGTGGCGGCGATTCAGCAGGCTCGGCCGAACGGGAAGATTGCGCAGAAGCTTCCTAAGGGGATCAACGAGAACTATGGGCGTGAGTTGATGGAGTTGCATACGCTGGGCGTGGGCGGCGGGTATACGCAGCAGGATGTGATTGAGGTGGCGAAGTGCTTTACCGGGTGGACGATCGTTCGACCGTATGGAGGGGGCGGGGCGCGGGCGAAGATGGCTGCCGAGGGAACGCCTGGGGAGTTTGTGTTTGATCCGAAGCGGCATGAGCCGGGGCCGAAGGTGGTGCTGGGGCAGACGATTGCTGAGGGTGGGATGAATGAGGGGTTGGAGGTGCTGCATATTTTGGCGACTAGTCCGGCGACTGCGCACTTTATTTCGCAGGAGCTGGCGGTGAGGTTTGTGAGTGATGCGCCTCCGGCTGCGTTGGTGAATCGGATGGCGGGTGCGTATCTGAAGTCGGGTGGGGATATTGGTGCGGTGTTGACTGCGATGTTTAAGTCGAAGGAGTTTTGGGCGCCGGGGGTGTATCGGGTGAAGGTGAAGACGCCGCTGGAATTTTTGACTTCTGCGGTGCGGGCTAGCGATGCTACGGTGACGAATCCGCTGCCGCTGGTGCAGGCGATGGATCGGTTGGGGATGCCGGTGTGGGGGATGCAGACTCCGAATGGATATGGATGGACGGCGGAGGATTGGGTTTCGAGCAATGGGTTGTTGAGTCGGATGAATTTTGCGCTGGTGCTGAGTGGGAATAAGGTGAACGGGACGACGACGGATTGGGTGGCGGTGTTGGGCGGGGATGCGGTCGCTTCGGCGGCTACGGAGAGGGAGTTGGAGGGAAAGGTGCTGGGGCAGAGTGCGTCGGAACGGACGCGGGCGGCGGTGATGACGGAGTTTATGAATCCTACGGCGCAGGCGCAGGCGGCGGTTGGGTTTGGGGGGGCGCAGGCAGGTCAGGCCGGCGGTGGGTTGGTGCGGGCGGCGGCGGTGCAACCGGCTCGGACGGGAAAGCAGAGTGAGGTGCCGTTGGATACGATGGCGGGGTTGTTGATGGGGTCGCCGGAGTTTCAGCGGCGGTAGTCCCAGGGGCTAAAGCCCGATTGGTGTGGCGTGGTGCTGTCCGGGCTAAGGCCCGAACCTATCTCAGAGGCAGCGGTGAAAGCAAAGGCAAGGGCCAATACAGGGGTCTCTCCACTTCGCTGCGCTTCGGTCGAGATGACGGGTTGGGGTGGGAGAAGCAGATTCCTTTGCTGCGCTGCGGAATGACAGCCAGAAAGGCAAGCGCAAAGGCAACAGCAATAGCAACAACAGGAGCAACTGCAAAGACAACTGCAGGGGTCCTTCGCTTTGCTCAGGATGACGGCGAAAGAAAATAACCTCGACTCTAATAGTAGGTTGGATTGATGGATTGGGGTGGGTTGGTCTAGAGTTACTGGCATTATCCCTGTCGCGTTAGGAGAACCTATGCCTTTGAAGAAGATTGGATTCCTTGGGGTTGCTGTTTCGGTGGCTTTAGGTTTGGTGGTGGGTTTCGCGTTGCCGATGAGGGCGCAAAGGACGGTCGCGCCTTATGCGGTGGCGGCGCCTCTTGGCGAATATTTGATGGCGAAGGATGCTGAGGTGGTGCTGGCGCGGAGTGCTGCTCCTGCTTCGATTTCTGGTGGGGCTGAGGTGTTGGTGCTGGGACGGGATGGGTATACGACGGCTGCGGTGGGTGGGAATGGGTTTGTGTGTTTGGTGGAGCGGTCGTTTGCGGCGGCGGTGGATTTTCCGGAGTTCTGGAATCCGAAGATTCGCGGGCCGATTTGTGTGAATCCGGAGGCGGCGAAGACCTATCTGCAGGTGGTGAGGATGGAGGCGACGCTGGCGATGGCGGGTAAGTCGAGGGAGGAGATTGCCACTGCGCTAAAGACGGCGTGGGAGAAGAAGGAGTTGACGGAGCCGGGGGCGGGGGCGATGTCGTACATGATGTCGAAGCAGCAGTATTTGGGGGATGATGCGCACGCTTGGCATCCGCACCTGATGTGGTTTGAGGCGGGGGATGCGGCGAAGAGCTGGGGCGCGAATCTGGAGGGGTCGCCGGTGATGGCGGCGCCGGATCTTGGCGACCGGATGACGATTTTGATGGTGCCGGTCGGGCACTGGTCGGATGGGACGGTTGGGCTGGGTGCTAGCTTTAGATTTTAAAGCTTCTAGCTAGAGGCAAGAACGGGCGCGCTTCGCGCGGGAAGCAGGTTCCTCGCTGCTCTCGGAATGACAGCCAGAAATGCAAAGGCAAGAGCACGGCAAATGCAAAGGCAAGAGCACGGCGTTCGGTGGGGAGGAGAATATTTCGAGCGGTGCTAGGCTGTGGGTATGGTGTTGGGGCTCAACCATGTGACGCTGTCGGTGTCGGATTTGGAACGGGCGTTTCGGTTCTATCGTGAGGTGTTGGGGATGCGGCCGGTGGCTCGTTGGTATAAGGGTGCCTATCTGACTGCTGGCGATCTTTGGCTTTGCCTGAATTTGGAGACGGAGCTTGGGGAGCGAGTGCCGAATCCTGCGTATGACCACATGGCGTTCTCGGTGGCTGCGTCGGATTTTGAGGTGATGAGAAGGCGGCTAATTGATGCTGGGGCGGGGAGTTGGCACGAGAATCGGAGTGAGGGTGATTCTCATTACTTTCTTGACCCGGATGGGCATAAGGTGGAGATTCATGTGGGGAATTTAGAGAGTCGCGTAGCTTCGCTTAAGGCGAAGCCGCCGCGGGAGTTGATCTTGTTTGACGATGGCGAGGGATGATTCGGCGGGTAGGGGCAACTATTGTGCTTGGGTCGAGTCTGTATGGGTACGCGCTCGTGGGGTGAGGACGTTTCTTTGGAGGTGTTGGGCCATGGCGAAGACGATTTTTACCGATGGTAGCGATTGGGGTTGTGATTTGCAGGGGCGGGATTTGCCGCTTCGGAATAGCGTGACGCGGCGGGGGTTTCTGCGGGGTGGGGCGCTGGCGCTGGTCGGGACTAGTGTGATTCCAGCGTTTCTTACGCGGTCGGTGTATGCCGAGGTTGCGCGGGCGGCGGGTGGGAAGAAGAAACTTGTCGTGATCTTTCAGCGTGGGGCTTGCGATGGGCTGAATGTGGTGGTGCCGTATAAGGAGCCGAATTATTATGCGATGCGGCCTACGATTGGGATCGCGCAGAAGGACCTTTTAGATCTGGATGGATTTTTTGGGTTGCATCCGGCGATGGCTTCGGTGAAGCCGCTGTTTGACCAGGGACATTTGGCGATGGTGCAGGCTGCCGGGTCGCCGGATCCTTCGCGGTCGCACTTTGATGCGCAGGACTATATGGAGTCGGGGACGCCGGGGGTGAAGTCTACCGTGGATGGGTGGTTGAATCGGGCGCTGCAGGTTGAGCCCCAACACGGGAGCCAGGCGGGGAAGCCGTCGGTGTTTCGGGCGGTGGCGTTGGGGCCGGAGGTTCCGCGGACGCTGGCGGGAAGGGTGCCGGCAATTGCTGTCGCGAATCTTGCCGACTTTTCGGTGGCGGGTAAGGGGGCGGTCGCGGAGGGCGAGTCGAGTGCGTTTCAGAGCATGTATGACGAGAGCTCGGATGCGCTGCTGCATGGGACGGGTACGGATACGTTTGAGGCGGTGAAGATGCTGAAGGCTACGAATCCGGCGGGCTATAAACCGCTTGACGGAGCTGTGTATCCGCAATCGGCGTTTGGGAATAGTTTGAAGCAGGTGGCGCAGTTGTTGAAGGCGAATCTTGGGGTGGAGGCGGCGTTCGCTGATGTTGGGGGATGGGATACGCATCAGAACCAGGGAGGCGCGGAGGGGCAACTGGCGGGTCGGCTAAGGGATTTTTCGGATACGATTGCGGCGTTCTGGAAGGATATGGGCGATGAGGCCGAGAATGTCACGCTGGTGACGATGAGTGAGTTTGGGCGGACGGCTCGGCAGAATGGGACGGGCGGGACGGACCATGGGCACGCGAATGTGATGTTTGTGCTGGGTGGGCAGGTGAAGGGTGGGAAGGTGTGTGGGCGGTGGCCGGGGTTGGCGAATGAACAGCTGAATGAGGGACGGGATTTGGTGGTGACTACGGACTTTCGGAACGTGTTGGGGGAGGCGGCTTATAAGACGCTTGGCGTGCGGAAACTGGATGTGGTGTTTCCGGGGGCTAAGGTTGAGCCTAGTGGATTTTTGAACTTTGTTTGATGGGACGAAACATCCGGGTAAGTGATTGATTGCGGTTGTTTGCGGGTGGTAGATTGCGCGCGTGGTTTGAAGCTGTACTTCAAGGAGCGTGTGCGATGGCATTTAAGGACGAACTCGAAAAGATCGCTGCGGATTCAAAGATCGGGAGCCGGGATCTGTGGAGCTGTCTGCAGAACTGTTACGACAACAACCTTGGACAGGGTTGTTGCGATGCCTGTTACAACAACAATCCTAGCGCGGCGGTGACGCCCGAGTTGAAGGCGAAGGTGAAGGCGCTGATGGAGCGTCATAAGAAGAAGTAAGGTCGAAGAAATAGATGGGTGGAGCTTCGGCTGCGCACGCGGCTGTCGGCGGCGGGAAGGTTCTGGTTATGATTCGTCAAGTCTGCCATATGAAGATTGAGTGATTCGGATTTCATTCTTTTGGTTACATTTCCGTGACAAAACTTTTGCACAACTTGCTCTCGAAAAGGGCGGTTAGAGCAAAACTAATGCCTCGGATCTGCGTCAAAGAAGGTGTAACACAAAGCAAGTCGGGCCAGCAGTTCCCACGGTAACCGGCATCCCCTATCTGCACGAACCCTCCCACCTATTAGTAGGCCCCCAGAACATCGGGGGCCTCACGTCTTTAAGGGCAGGGGATAGGGGATAGAGTGTAGGGGATAGAGAAGACGCTAGGGTTTTAGGTGAGTCGATAAGAACAGGGTTAGGGCTGCGGGGTTGGGTGGGGTTTGGAGGAGGAGTTTGGGGGTGGGGAGGGTTTGGAGGGGGACGGCGAGGGGGAAGGTCTGGTTGAAGAGGAGATGGAACGGGATGATTTTGGAGCGGGGATCGCGGGCTGCGCGGTCGGTTAGGTCGCCGTCGGGGGATTGGAGGATGAGCGCGGGGACGGTTGGGTTTTGGGCGCAGAGATGGACGGCTAGCGAGGCTCCTAGGCCGGTGCCGTAGATGACGATGGAGGACGTGGGGAGGTTGCGAGTGGTGGTGAGATAGGTTAGGGCAGAGTCGGCGTCGGATTGCATGGAGGCCTGGGTGGGGTGTTGGCCGAGGGATTGGCCGTAGCCGCGGTAGTCGAATAAGAGGACGTTGAGGTGTTGGGCGTGGAGGAGTTGCGCGGCGGGGAGGGCGTCGGCGAGGTTGCCGTCGGCGGCGTGGAGGATGAGGGCGGTGTTTTGCGTGGTGGTGGCTTGATCAGAAGTGCTTGCGGGGATCCACCAGCCGGTTAGTTGGGGGATGGCTGTTTCGTCTACGCCGAAGTGGACTTCGGTGAAAGGGAGATTGAGGGAGGCGGGAGTGGTGGCGACGGTGCGGGAGGGGTGGAGGACTAGCTGCCACTGGCTTTTCGAGAAGAGGATGCAGATGGTGGCGTAGGCGCAGAGCAGGGCGACGAGGAAGACGGCGGCGAGGGCTTTGAGGATCCAGGTGACTTCGACGAGCGGGATCATCTCGGGGGGCGCTGAGCCGCGTTGGGGATCGTAACGGGGGGCGAGACGAGGGGACTTGGGTGGCTGGGTGGGGCGGGGCTGGGGATTCTTAGGCATGGTTCTGGTGCTGTCTTTAGGATCTCACGAAGAGTAGTTGTGAGAAGAGACGGCGGATGCGTCGGAGGCTGGCGAGGTAGTAGGGATTGGTGCGGTGGGTGCGGCGTTTGACCTGGTGCACTGGGCGGAGGATAGCTTGGCGGCGATGGAAGGCGCGCGGGTGAAAGGTCTGTGGTGGTTGCGTGCGGGAGATATTGATCGGGGGCGCGATGGAGGCGGTGGTTTGCGGGCGCGGGGTGCCGTAGCGGAGGTAGGTGTGGGCGTAGGCGCAGAGGAAGAAGACGACGAAAATAGAGGCGAGAATTTTTATGGTGTTGCCTGCGCGGCGGAGGCGCGGCATTTTGCTGGGCGCGGTGGCGGCGTCGGTGGGAGTCGCCGGGTTGGAGGGGGTTGGCATGGGTCGTTTAGGCTGGGTACAGCATCTCATGGCTGGGATATGGGTGGAGCGGGATTCTGCAAAATACAGGGGTCTCTCCGCTGCGCTGCGCTGCGGTCGAGATGACGATTTTCGTCGAGTAAAGGCGCTTCTGGTCGAGATGATGGGTTGAGTGAAGCTTGGAGGAGAATGACGTGGGTGAGTGGGTTCGGTTGTGTGGGGTGGGTGAGGCTCCGGGAACGGATGAGGTGAGGGAGGCCGAGGCGGTGGGTAGCGACGGCAAGGGGGTGCCGATTTGTTTGGCGAATGTGGATGGGACGTTGTCGGCGATTGGGAATGTTTGTCCGCATCGGCAGGGACCGCTGGGGGCGGGGTGGATTGAGGATGGGGCGGTGATGTGTCCCTGGCATGCGTGGGCGTTTGATGTGACGACGGGGGTGGTGCGGGCGCCGGAGAGGGGGAGGGTGGAGGTGTATCCGGTGAAGGTGAAGGGTGGGGATGTGTTGGTGGAGATTGAGTTGGCGGCGGACGATGTGGAGGACTAATGCCCTATGGGTGAAGGAAAAATCTGGTGGCGGGAGGGCACGCGATGCGTGGGATGTTGACCTTCAAAGTCGTGGTTTGGGCTGCGGTTGTTTGGCCGACGGTTAGCTTGTCTTGCCAGAGTGGGTCGATGAAGGCCGGAACGATTGGCGTCGCGGGATCCTCGTACGTGCCGCACATGAGGTTCGATGTGGCTTCGATCCGTGAGTCGCGTGGTGGGAATTGGAGTTACTACGACAATCCGCCGAAGACGAGCTATTTCCACGCGGAGCGCGTTGACGCGTTTGGGCTCATTCTGAATGCTTACAACGTGGATATGATGAGCCGGGTCAAGAACGCGCCGGACTGGACGATGGCGACGAAGTATGACGTAACTGCGAAGTCAGATGCTCCGACAGAGGAGGCTATCGCGAAATTGAGTGATAGGGATGCCGCAGCTGAGCAGAATCACATGCTGCAAGGGCTGCTGGCGGATCGCTTCAAACTCCAGATTCATTCGGAGGTGAGGCAGTCGACTGTCTATGAGTTGGTTGCAACGCCGCGGATGGCAAAACTCATGACGCCGTTTCATGGAGACAGCGCCAAAACGATCAGCTCGTGCGCTCTTGTCCCGTCGAAAGCAGGCTTGGAGATGGATTCCAAAGGATGTTCTTCCTCGATGCTTCTGGGATATCTGAAGCAGGCACTGGATGCAGACGTTGTGGACCATACGGGGTTGTCGGGTATGTATGTGTTTCACCTCATGTTTGGCTGGCAAAGGCCACGCGAGGGGGTAGATTCCTATCCGCCTGTTCAGTATGCGATCCGCGACCAGTTGGGGCTGGAGGTTAGGAAAACGCAGGGGTCGGCTACGTTCTGGGTGGTCGACCACATTGAGCGGCCTACCCGAACTAGGGTCCAGAACGCTGTGGGATTTTTACAGCTGGGGCTGATAGAATCAAGTGATCCTCTCGCTGCAAAGCCGTATTCAGGCGAATGATCACATCTCACTTGCAAGGGAGAGGGTATGCAAGCTGTTCTCGCCCTCGAAGACGGGCGCCTGTTCTGGGGCAAAGCGTTTGGCGCGGTCACGGAGCGCGTTGGCGAGGTGGTGTTCAATACTTCGTTGACTGGCTACCAGGAAATCTTTACTGACCCGTCGTATGCGGGACAGATTGTGGTGCTGACCAATCCTCACATTGGGAACTATGGGACTTCGCCTAGCGATGCTGAGTCGGCTCGGCCTTATATCGAGGGCTTGGTGGTGCGGGAGTTCTCGCCGGTTAGCTCCAACTGGCGGTCTACTGAAGTTGCCGATGAATATTTAGAGCGCAATGGTGTGCCGGTGATCGCGGAGATTGATACGCGAGCCGTGGTGCGGCATCTTCGGGCGAATGGATGTTTGCGCGGTGTGATCTCGACTGCCGTCGAAGATACGGACGCGCTGGTGGCGAAGGCGCGGGCGCATAAGAAGATGGATGGGACGGATCTGGCTAGCGTCGTGAGCACGAAGGCGAGCTATGGGTGGGATGCTGGCGAGCCTAAGAATGAGAGTGGGGATAAGTTGCTGCCGGTGGCGTCGGAGGCGGGCGAGACGCTGCATGTGGTCGCTTATGACTTTGGGATCAAACAGAATATTTTGCGGATGCTGACGCGGGAGAATTGCCGCGTGACGGTGGTTCCTGCGAAGACCAGTGCGGCGGATGTTTTGGCGATGGCGCCGGATGGAGTGTTCTTTTCGAATGGGCCTGGTGATCCTGAGCCGCTTGAGTATGCGGTGAAGAATGTTCAGGATATGCAGGGGAAGGTGCCGCTGTTTGGGATTTGTTTGGGGCACCAGATCTTTGGATTGGCGCTCGGGGGGAAGACGTACAAGCTGAAGTTTGGGCATCATGGCGGGAATCATCCGATCATGAATTTGGAGACGGGAAAGGTTGAGATTACCGCGCAGAATCATAACTACAACGTTGATCCTGCGAGCCTGCCGGCGGATGTGGAGCGGACGCATACGAATTTGAACGATGACACGCTGGCGGGGTTGCGGCATAAGACCGACCCGATGTTTAGCGTGCAGTATCACCCGGAGGCTTCGCCAGGGCCGCATGATTCGCATTATTTGTTCAAGGACTTTCGGAAGATGATGGAGGACTGGAAGAAATGAATCGGGATTCGTCCGTGAAGCTCATGATCGCCGCGTTGTTTGCTCTTACGTTCTCTGCTGCGCTGACGGTCTCAGATGCGCGGGCGGAGCGACCACGCATTGCTGCGGCCGGGCTTTGTGGTGTCGTGACGGACCTGGCAGGTGTGCCGGTTGAAAAGGCTACGGTGACGGCGATGTTTGGGGATGCAAGTACGAGTCAGGAGACGGATAAGGCGGGACAGTGGAATTTCGGGCGCGGAGCCGGACCGCACTGGATGCAAGTCGAGGGCAGAGGCTTCCAGACGTTCGAGTTTGATTATGTAGATAAGGAAGGGCAGAAGGTCGGCGGAGCTGACAATTCTGCCTTTCTGTTGAAGCCCAAAGGCGAAGCGTGTGCGATTCCGATTTACGTGCGCCTTGCGCCGCTGAATCACAAGAGAGGTCTTGTAACCCTGGATGCATCGAAGGGCGTTCACAAAGAAAAGAAGAGTAAATAATGCCACGTAGAAATGACATTGCGAAGATTTTGGTGATTGGCTCGGGGCCGATTGTGATTGGGCAGTCGGCTGAGTTCGATTACTCGGGGACGCAGGCTTGTAAGGCGCTCAAGGCTGAGGGTTATGAGGTGGTGCTGGTGAATTCGAATCCGGCGTCCATCATGACCGATCCGGAGGTGGCGGATCGGACGTATGTGGAGCCGTTGACGCTGGCTTATTTGGAAGAGATTTTGCGGGTGGAAGTGGAGATGCTGAAAACCTCCGGCGAGAAGGGAATCTTTGCGGTGCTGCCTACGGTGGGTGGGCAGACGGCTTTGAATCTGGCGGTGGATTTGGCCGATGCTGGAATTCTGGATAAGTTTGGGATTGAGTTGATTGGGGCGAAGCTGGAGGCGATCAAGAAGGCTGAGGATCGGCTGCTATTCAAGGACGCGATGACGAAGATCGGGCTGGATATGCCGCGGTCGATGCTGATTAATAATCTGCGCGATGGGTTGGAGTTTGCGGCGAAGCTGGGGTTCCCGGTGGTGATTCGGCCTAGCTTTACGCTGGGTGGATCGGGCGGTGGCATTGCTTACAACCGCGAAGAGTTGATGGAGATTCTTTCGCGCGGGCTGGATCTTTCGCCGGTGCATGAATGTTTGCTTGAAGAGAGCGTGCTTGGGTGGAAGGAGTATGAGCTGGAGGTGGTGCGCGACTTGAAGGACAACGTCGTGATCATCTGCTCGATTGAGAACTTTGATGCGATGGGCGTGCATACCGGCGATTCGATCACGGTAGCGCCGGCGCAGACGTTGACTGACCGTGAGTATCAGCGGATGAGGGATGCGGCGATCGCGGTGATTCGCGAGATTGGCGTGGAGACGGGTGGGAGTAATGTGCAGTTTGCGGTGAATCCGCAGACGGGGCGGATGACTGTGATTGAGATGAATCCGCGCGTGTCGCGGTCGAGCGCGTTGGCTAGTAAGGCTACGGGTTTTCCGATTGCGAAGATTGCTGCGCGGTTGGCTGTGGGGTATACGCTCGACGAGTTGCAGAACGATATTACGAAGGCTACTCCTGCTTGCTTTGAGCCGACGATTGATTATGTCGTGGTGAAGATTCCGAAGTGGCAGTTTGAAAAGTTTCCGGGGTCGGATGAGACGCTGGGGCCACAGATGAAGTCTGTTGGCGAGGTGATGGCGATTGGGCGCACTTTCAAAGAGGCGCTGATGAAGGCGGTGCGTTCGCTTGAGACGGGGAAGAAGAGTACGGATGAGGGGATCGATCCGCGGAGGTTAAGGCAGCGGTTGGTGACGCCGTCGCCGGAGAGATTGGCGTACCTGCGGTATGCGTTTGAGATTGGGATGAGCGTAAGAGACGCGGCGCGGTATACCGGGATGGATCCTTGGTTTCTGCACCAGATGAAGCAGATTGCCGAGGAGCTGAAGGTTGTGGCTAGCGTTGGCCTAGAGAAGATGGACAAGGGCACGCTGTTGTCGGCTAAGCGGATGGGGTTATCGGATTCGCGGGTTGCTGTTGCGCTGGGGATTGAGGATGGTGGCGCGGCGAAGGTTAGGGCGCTGCGGAAGAAGCTGGGCGTGAAGCCGGTGTACAAGTTGGTGGATACTTGCGCGGCGGAGTTTGAATCGCTGACGCCTTATATGTATTCCTGCTACGACGAGGAGGATGAGGCGGCGCCTACTGCGAAGAAGAAGGTGATCATTCTTGGGAGCGGTCCGAATCGGATTGGGCAGGGGATTGAGTTTGATTATTGCTGCTGCCATGCTGCGTTCGCGCTGCGGGATGATGGGTACGAGACCATCATGGTGAATTGCAATCCGGAGACCGTGTCGACGGATTATGACACCAGCGATCGGTTGTACTTTGAGCCGCTGACGCTGGAGGATGTGCTCGCGGTGTATGAGCATGAGGCAAGTGGGGGCGCGGAGATTGGGATGATCGTGCAGTTTGGCGGGCAGACGCCGCTGAATCTTTCGCTGCCGCTGAAGGCTGCGGGTGTGCCGATTATTGGTACCTCGCCGGAGTCGATTGATTTGGCGGAGGACAGAAAAAGATTTGGGAAGTTGATTACGGAGTTGGGGATTCCGCAGCCTGAGGGGGCGATGGCTACGTCGGTGGATGAGGCGTTGGCTGGGGCTCGTCGGGTGACGTATCCGGTGCTGGTACGGCCTAGCTATGTGCTGGGTGGGCGCGCGATGGTGATTGCTTATGACGATGCCGATGTGGTGCGGTATATGTCGACGGCGATTGAGTATTCGCAGGAGCGGCCGGTGTTGATTGATCACTTCCTGGAGGATGCGCAAGAGGTCGATGTGGATGCGCTGTGCGATGGGACGGACGTGATCATCGCGGGGATCATGCAGCATATCGAGGAGGCGGGCGTGCACTCGGGGGATTCGAGTTGCGTGCTGCCGGCGGTGGATTTGAGTGCTGAGGTGTTGGAGACGATTCGGGCGTATACGCGGAAGTTGGTGATGTCGCTGAATGTGATTGGGCTGGCGAATCTGCAGTTCGCTGTGCAGCGCGGGACCGTGTTTGTGATTGAAGTAAATCCACGGGCGTCGAGAACGGTGCCGTATGTGTCAAAGGCTACGGGTGTGCAGTTGGCGAAGATTGCTTCGCGGCTTATGACCGGGCGGACGCTGAAGGAGCTGCTGCCGGAGCAGTTGGCTAGCGGAGAAGATTTGAGTACAGGTGAGCATTTCTTTGTGAAGTCGCCGGTGTTTCCTTGGGGCAAGTTCCAAGGCGTGGATCCGGTGCTGGGGCCGGAGATGCGGTCTACCGGTGAGGTGATGGGCGTGGCGCGCACGTTTGGCGAGGCGTTTGCCAAGGCGCAGACTGCTGCGGGATTGCATTTGCCTACTGAGGGGACCGTGTTCTTTAGCGTGAATGATCATGACAAGTTGAGTGTGGCTCCGCTGGCTCGTCGATTTGTCGAGATGGGTTTCAAGCTGGTGGCTACGCATGGTACTGCCGATGTTTTGGAAGAGGCTGGCATGCAGGTGGAGCGGGTGTTTGCCGTGAAGGAGGGTCGGCCGAATGTGGTGGACTTTATCAAGAGCGATCGGATTCAGTTGATTGTGAATACGCCTAGCGGGCAGATGAGCGTGTTTGATGAGGCGGCGATTCGTCGGGCGGCGGTGAGTGCTCGGGTGGCGACGATTACTACGCTGGCGGCGACGCGGGCGGCGGCGGATGGGATTGAGGCTTTGCAGCGGGGCGAGTATCATGTCGAGTCGTTGCAGGAGCTGCATGCTTCAAGGTTGGTGGCGGTGTGAGGTAGAGAGTCCCAGGGGCTAAAGCTCTGGGTTTTCGATTGCGTAACGTCCGGGCTAAAGCCCGGACCTATCTCAGAAGTAAGAGCATTCCGGATGGGCCGGAGTCGTCTTAGACTCGAGCGCGATCGCCAGGCCTCGGTCGGCGGTCCCACCCGTCCGCAAGTGCGCGTACGGATGGGGCACCCGGATTCGTGGTGGCACTCAGGTGGGTGCGGGCGATAGGCGAGCGGTGGTCTGGTGTGTGGCGGTAGACTTGTACGTGATGCTGATTGATGGGATTCATATACCGCTGACGGTGCCGTTTACTCGCGACGGCGAGAGTTATTTGCGCAAGCTGGAGTACAACGTTGGGCGCTACTCGTTGACGCCTGCCGCGGGGTTGGTGGCGTTGACGGCGGGGAGCGAGGGGGCTGCGCTTTCGGATGAGGAGATTGCGGAGACGCTGCGGGTGATTGGGGCGGCGGCTGATCCGACTAAGGTGCTGGTGGCCGCGATTGCGAAGGACAGTGTGCACGGTGCGCTGGTGATTGGGCGGCAGGCTGCGGAGGCGGGGTTCGATGCGGTGCTGCTTGGTGCGCCGTCGCAATGGGAGCGGCTTACGGAGGACGAGGTGATGCTGTTCTTCCGTGCGGTGGCCGATGGGTCGCCGCTGCCGGTGATGCTGGGGAGTGAGTCGGGGTCGCAGGGGTATCGGCTGAGTGTGGATGAGATTGCGCAGCTGGCGCTGCATGGGAATGTGATGGGCGTGTATGACGAGGGGTTGACCGTTGAGCGGTATCGCGCGATTGCTGAGGCGACCGAGCGGGTGAAGCGCGAGGTGTTGGTGACGACGGTGTTTGCTCCGGTCACGCGTAGGATGATGCGGGGACGGTGGGATGAGGGTGGGTTCGTTTCGGCTGCTTCGCTGGCTGGAGGGACGGCGGTGGTTGAGGCTCCGACGGTGAAGGCGCTGAAGACGCGGACGAAGGTGGTGGGGTTCCAGGTGATGGCGGCGGGGAGTGCGGTGGGGATGGTGGAGTTGCTGCAGGCGGGCGCGGCGGGGGCGATGCTGGCGCTGTCGGCTAGCGCTCCGCAGGGATGCTATGAGGCGTTTGCGGCTTTTAAGGATGGGGATCCGGCGCTGGCTGCGGAGAAGGGTGCGCGGCTGGTGGAGGCGGATGCGGCGATTCGTGCGCTGGGGATTGCGGGCGTGAAGTATGGGTGCGATTGCAATGGGTATTTTGGTGGGGCGCCGCGGTTGCCGAGGCTGCCGCTGGATGCTGAGGGGCGGGCGGTGGTGGAGCGGGTGTTGGCTGGGATTCGGAATTAGGGGTTTGTCGCGGCAGTGAGGGAGGGAGGTCGTTTGCTACCGCAAACGATGCCCACCTTAGGCGCAAAGGGCGCGCCGAAGATGGGGCACCCGGGCATACACACTGCGGGTCTTTCCGCTGCGTCTCGCACGAGGCGCGAGACTTCGGTCGGGATGACAGGGTTCGCTCTTCTATGAAAGCAAAGGCAAAGCAAAAACAACCGCAAAGACAACAGCAACTACAGGGGTCCTTCGCTGCGCTCAGGATGACGAGTTCGGTGGACGTTGTGCTCAGTTGACGAGTTCGGTGGACGCTGCGGTGAGGATGGCGAGTTCAGTGAACGCTGTGTGCTGGGTTGGTCTGCACGCGGCGTTCACTATTGTGCGAATTACTGCTGGGCGCGGAGGGTGTTTAGTTTGGCGCGGGCCTGGGAGGCTTCGGGTGAGACGGGGAAGCGCTGGATGAGGCTGTGGAGCTCGCGCTCGGCGGCTTCGGTCTGGTGGGTGTCGATGAGGGCCTGGGCTTTGTGGAGCTGGGCGGCGGGGACCTTGGCGTTGTCTACGTAGCGGGTTAGGACCGCGTCGTAGTCCTTGATGGCGAGGGCGGGCTTGTGGGTGCGCATCTGCATCTCGCCGAGATAGAAGTAGGCGTTGCCGGCGAGGTTGTCGTCGGGGTAGGCCTTGATGAGGTCGGTGAACTCGGAGGAGGCGAGGGAGTAGCGGGCGGAGATGTAATCCGCGTAGGCGCCGCGGTACATATCACCGGCTGACGGCTGGCTGGTGGTGGCCAGGGCTGACGTGGGTCCCGTGTTTGATGGGGGCGCGTTGTTTGGAGGGGGGTTGTTGTCCGTGCCGCTTTCCGACGTTCCCGGAGCTGTGTTCGGAGCGGCTTGGGGAGGGCCCGAAGGTGCAGCTCCAGCGGGGATGCCGCCTTGAGGAAGACTGCTGAGCGCGGCGTTGGTGGTCTGCTGCTGGTTCTGGATGGCGTTGAGCGCCTTCTCCATGCGTGCCATGCGGGCCTTGAGCTCGTCGATCGAGTCATTGAGGGACTGGACCTGTCCGGAGACCTGCTGGTTGCTGGCGCTGATGGCGTCCTGCTGGTTTTGCATGCTGAGTTTTAGACCATTGACCGTGGTGGACATGGTGTTGACCGAGTCGGCGGTCTGCTGGATGAGGGCTTTGAGCATGCCGAAGCTCTCGTCGTTGGTCTGCTGCAGTTTCGCGATGGCGTCCTGCAGCTGCTGGACCTGGGTCTGAAGCTGGATCATGTCCTTGTTCTCGGCGTGCGCCGGGAGGGAGACGAGGGCAGCAAGGGCAACCAAGAGGATGCTTCGGCGAAGTGAGTGAAAGCGGGTCATACGGGTTGGCTCCTCAACGTCCCTTAGATCGTGATGCTTCGATGGGAGTTGTGCAGTTCAAGAATACTGGTCGCATGGGTAAGAAGAAAGTATGGCGAGGGGAAAACGATAAGGCCGCGTTGCTATATCCAGTGGGAATAGCAACGCGGCCCAGGTGAAGTGGACTAGCGATCGATGGAGAACTGATCGCGGCGATTCTGCTGCCAGCAGCTCTCTGTCTCGTCGGTGCAGAATTGCTTTTCCTTGCCGTAGCTGACGACGCGGATGCGGTCGCCGGAGACGCCTGCTGCTACGAGGGCGGTCTTGGCGGCGTTGGCGCGGTTCTCGCCGAGGGTGATGTTGTACTCAGCCGAGCCACGATCGTCGCAGTAGCCACCGATGAGGATCTTGATGCCGGGGTGTGCGTTGAGGTAGGCAGCGGCGCCGGAGATGGAGGTGTCGGACTGCGGTGTGAGGTCGTAGCTGTCGTAGCCGAAGAAGATGTCCTGCACGTGGGCATGGAACTCGGCGTCGGAGCCGGCGGCGTTGCTGGTGTCAGCCGGAGCGGCTGGCACCTCAGGCACGCGGACCGTCACACGAACGTTGGCCTCGGTAGTGCCGCCGTCGTTCTTGGCGACGAGGTGGAAGTTGGTGGAGCTGGAGGGCGAGACGGTCTGGGTGCCGTTGACCGGAACTTCACCAATGCCGTCGATGCTGACGCTGGTGGCATTCGCGCTACGCCAGTTGAGGACCACGGACTGACCGAGATCGATGGAGAGCGGGTCGGCCGTGATGGACGCCGTGGGCGGCAGCATGGTGGGTGCGGAGGGGGCCATGGCCGAGGGAGGCGGGGGAGGCGTCTTCTTGCTGCAGCCGGAGGCAGCGAATAGAGCGACGGTCGCGAGCAGTGCTGCTTTATTCCAAAATGAGGTGCGATGAGCTTTCATGAGATCCTCTCGAGTTCGAATGGTACTGCAAGGGTTTTGGGGAGGAAACTGTCATATCTACCGGGAGTATATATATCGTAACGCGACAAGGACTCTGTATAGGGTTTTGTCAGGTGCTGGTATTTTTTTTAGAACTTTCCGAGATCATTTCCAACTCCAGTTTGGCATGTCTGCTCCTGAGCCGGTGAGGGCACGTTTCTGGGTGCCGTCGGCCAGCATGGTCATGATGCGTTGGTGGCTGTCAGCGCCGTCGGGTGAATTAGCAAAGGCGATGTGGCGGCCGTCGGGGGACCAGGTGGGAAAGTCGCAGCGGCCGATTTCATGGGTGAGCTGAATCCAGCGCTTGGTGGCGACTTCCATGACGTAGATGTCCTGACCGCCGGGGGCGCCTGGGCCGTATTTACGATCCCAGGCAAAGGTGATGAACTGGCCGTTGGGGGACCAGGAGGCGGAGGTTGCATAACCGCCGTCAGTCATGCGGGTGACGCCGGAGCCGTCCGAGTCCATGATGTAGAGCTGGGGAAGGCCAGTGCGGCCGCTGATCCAGGCGATCTGGGAGCCGGTCTTCGGGTTGTAGGTGGGAGAGACGTCTGGACCCTTGTAGCTGGTGACTCGGTGGGCGATGGAACCCTGAGGATCGGAGATCCAGATCTCGGGGTCGCCGGTGCGCGAGGAGGAGAAGGCCAGCTCCTTACCGTTGGGGGACCAGGCAGGCGAGAGGTTGGTGCCACCGACGTTATTGAAGCGGACGAGGCGGCCGAGGATGAGCGAGAACATACGGAGCTGGAAGCCGTTCTTGCCGAGGGAGGCAAAGGCGACGAGGGAGTTATCGGGCGAGACGCGGGGGGAGATGGAGTCTTCACCGAGGTGAGTGACGGCGTGCTGATTGGCTCCGTCGTAGTCCATCATCCAGATTTCTTTTTCACCGGGGCCGACGCGTTTGGAGTAGAAGAGTTTGGATTCGGCGATGCCGGGGGTGCCACCGCTGAGGCGGAAGATGATGTCGTCGGCAAACTGGTGGGCTAGCTGGCGTGCGGTGTCGTCGCTGGGTTCGCCGGTGTATTGCTTGGCGAAGACCTGGGGGAACTGGGTGTTCTTGGCGTCGTCTAGAAAGCCGTTGGCGACGAGGTTGCCTTTCTGGATGCCGATGTTGCCGAAGGCGACCATGGCCGCGCTGGCGGGGGCCACCGACCACTGGGAGAGGTTCATCTCGGACGGAGAGCCGGGAGTGGTTTGGGGCGCGAGGCTCTTCGAGACCATGTCGAAGATGCCGGAGTTGGCGAGGTCGGAGTAGAGGACGGTGTCGAAGGTGTTCTTGTAGGCGTCGCCGTTGGCGGATGAGGGTTTGAAGTTGGCGGCGGCGAGGCGGATGCTGGCAGCGCCGGAGGAGGTCTCGAGGTGGAAGGTGTCTTGTGCGTTGAGGGCGGAGGTGGAGAGCAGGATAGGGAGAGTGGCGAGCAGTGATAGGGCGGCTCGGGATGACCAGCGTCGTACGGAAAGGTTCACTAGCGTTTCTCCAATAGGTGTGATGCCGGAAGTAAGGGTGAACGCAGAGAAATCTGCGTGGAAAAATATTCGGGCGTAGGAGAAACGTCCTGCAAATTCAACAAGGTGCGAAGGTGTGAGGTGCCGTTATTGATGCTTGTAATCAAACTTATCCTCGATGGTGATGTGATCGCCTTCGGGAAGGGGACCGAAGGTGTCGATGCGTTGTAACGCGCGCATGGCCGCGGTGTCGAGCGTAGGTGAGCCGCTGCGGTTCTCGACGCGGATGTTGGCGATGGAACCATCGCGCTCGATGTCGAAGGCGATGATCACGCTTCTACCTTCGGAGCTGCGCGGATCGACCTCCTGGGTGAAATAGTTTTGCGCGATGACGCGACCTACGGCCTCTACGTAATAAGCATAGCGTGCGCCGAAGGTGCGGCTCTGCACGGTGAGCGTGGCGGAGCCGTTTTTCAGTTGAGTCATGGATTGCGGGAGTTGCGTGGCACTCTCACCGGTCTGCGCTTTAGCGCTGGGAGGCGTGGGCTGCGGATGCTTGGGTGGCGCGGGCGTTGGGACTGGGCCGAGCTTCTTGGGCTGGTCCTTGGCCTTGACCAGGATGTCGGTTTCGCGGGGGGGCGGGGCTGCGGCTTCCTTGGGTGGAGGAAGGGGCGCGGGGCTCACGGTGTCGGGGGTGAGGACGGATTTGTCTACGGGCTTGGCTTTCTCGGGGAGGGGGATCGCGGAGACCATGGAGGCCTGGATGGATCCCGCGGCGGAGGCATTTTCGCCCCAGTGGTTGCTGGTGTGGTTGAGATAGATGCCGACGCCGATGAAGACTGCGGCGATGAGGATGTGGAGCGCGATCGCGCCGATGACGCCGCGGCGGAATTGATCGTCGGGGGAGAGTTGCGAGATGGCTTGGGTGCTCATGCGTTCAGTCGGGTAAAGCAAAAGCGTTGACGCTAAGGGCGCGAAGTTTGCCACGTTTCGCGAAGTGGAACAGAGCAACAGAAGAAGCAGATTCGCAGAGGCGGTGGCAGAAAGAAAAACAAGTGCAATAACAACTACAGGGGTCCTTCACTGCGTTCAGGGTGTCGACATTCATTCAGGATTACGACATTCATTCAGGGTGGCTACATTTTCAGATGATGACATTGGAGTGCCGACTAGCGTTGGAGCGGTTGGGTGACGATGCTGATGTTGCTGATGCCGGCTCGTTTGACGGCGTCCATTACGGAGGCGAAAGCGCCGAAGGGGACTGCTTCGTCGGCGCGGACGTAGATTACTTTCTTTTCGTTCGCGGGATTCTGGACGAGGACCGCGGAGAGGTCGTGGATGTTGACGGGCTTGTCTTGCAGGAAGACGTTCTGGTCCTTGTCGATGGTGACGACTAGATGGACTTCACTGAGTTGCGAGACCAGGCGGGTGTGCGGGACGGCGACCTGGATGCCGCTCTGCAGCACCGGGGCGGTGAGCATGAAGATGAGGAGTAGAACCAAGACCACGTCGACCAGCGGCGTGATGTTGATGTCGGACATGGCGGTGGTGGTTTTTCCGTTGGTGCTGAAGGCCATGGTTAGGAACTCCGGCGATCGTTGGGAAATGGCGGCAACTGGGTGCCGGGCTGCGGGGGCCGGCGACGATCTTCACCGTAGGGCGGCTGGTTGCCGGGCTGTTGGGGCTGGAAGAGTGCGGCGTTCTGGATGGCGTTGAGGAGCTCGCGGCCGAAGTCGTCCATGCGCGCGGCGAACTCGCGGAGGCGGGCGGTGAGCTGGTTGTAGCCCATGACGGCGGGGACTGCCACTACGAGACCAGCCGCGGTGGTGATGAGGGCTTCCGAGATGCCGGGAGCGACAGCGCGGAGGGTGGCGGCGCCTTCGGCACCGAGGCCGTGGAAGGCGTCGATGATGCCCATGACCGTGCCGAAGAGGCCAACGAAGGGACCGACCTGGGCAATGGTGGCGAGCCAGGTCATGCGGCGTTCCATCGAGCTGAGGGCTTCGCTGGCGGCGGTCTGGGCGGCGCGCTCGAGGCCCTGGGGGTTGGGCGGTATGCCGCGGCCGCCGCTTTGACGCTGATACTCGTCGTGGATTTCGTTGAAGACGGCGACGAGCGGGCTGGGCTTGAACTGGTCGGAGATGGCGGCGATTTCGGAGAGGCGGCCGGACTTGCGGAAGGCGCGGATGAAGCGGCGGTTCTGGGTGTCGGCTGCCTTGAAGGAACGCCACTTGGAGATCATGACGGACCATGAGATGACGCTCATGATGACGAGGAGGCCGAGCACGGCGAGCGCAGTGGGACCGCTGTTGTGCAGCATTTCCACGAGCGCGCTGGAGGATTGTCCGGCAGGGGCGGGGCCGAGCGAGGGGTCGGTTGGGACTTGCGTGGCGGCATCTTGCAGGAAAAGAGCGAAGGCTAACAGGGTCATAGGCGTCGGGTTAAGTGTAACTGGGTATGAGGGTGGGAGTGAGAACCCAGGTAGATGCTCGGCGCGCGATATTCATTTGGACGAAGTGCAGGAGTTTTGGGGTGTCGGTGGGTGAGATGCAGATGCTCAGGGGAGAGAAGGGCTGTGGATCGTTTGGCCTCGGCTGTTGGACTGTAGGATGGGGAGATTCTTGTGGGTAAGGAGACACGCCATGAGCATGGACGGCAGTTCGGGTAAGCGGATGGGGCGAGGGTGGAGGGCAACGTTCTGGGGGATGGGTGTTCTCGTTGCAGGCTATGTCGTGGTGATTGCGTTGCTGGTGGTGTTTGAAGGGAGGCTGATTTTCGTTCCTCCCGCGGATGTGCCCGCGACTACTCCGGCGGTTGATGGGCTGGGCTTTGACGATCTGCACATTCCGGTGAAGGGGGATGGATTCCTTCATGCTTGGTGGATCCCGTCGGCTGATCCGCACGCGCGGACGATTTTGTATTTTCACGGAAACGGCGGGGTGCTGGAGCGGGAGGCGAATCATGAAGTGCTGCTGTTTCGGCAGACTGGCGCAAACCTGCTGATGGTGGACTACCGGGGATATGGGCATAGCAGCCCGCTGCATGCGAGCGGCGTGACGACAGGGGAAGATGCGCGGGCCGCGATGCAGTACCTGAAACAGGAGCGGCACATTGCGTCGTCGGATATTGTGATCTTCGGGTGGTCGATTGGTTCGGGTGTGGCGACGCAGTTGGCGGTGTACGAGCCGGATGCAGGTGGGTTGATCCTGCTGAGCCCGATTACGAGCGTGGATGATGTGGTGGATTCGAACTGGGTGTACGGGGACGTGCTGCGGCCGACTCAGTGGTTTCGCCACGACAATGACATGGCGAACAAGGACAAGATCGGATCGATAGCCATGCCGGTGCTGATTATTTGCGGTACGGTCGATACGATTGCTCCGCCGTGGATGGCGCGTGAGCTCTATGCCCGGGCAAATGAGCCTAAGACAATCCAGTGGATCGAGGGGGCTGGGCATGACGACGTGATGGTGACGCGGGATGGAGTTTTTCTGCGAGCGATTGTGGGTTTCCTGGCTTCGCTACCAAAGGCGAGCTAACGGTTGAGAGCCGACTTGAATCTATCCACAACGTATGCCCGGTGGAAAATCTTGTGAAGGTATTAGCAGCGTGAGAGTATGGCGGGAATGAAAATCCAATGGCCTGCGGTGGTGAGTCTTCTTGGGGGAATTTACTCCCTTTACTTTGCATTGAAGCTTCGCAAACTAAAACTTTCGGAACGCCCTCCAAAGTCGCGCGCACACATGTCTTTGGAGGAACGGCAGCGAAAAGTACAGATTGGAGCTTGGCTTTGCGTCGCTGGCGGCATTGTCATGATTGCAGGTGCGGGGCTTATCGTTTGGTTGGAGAATTCGAACTGATACAACATGAGTTTGGGAGATGGCGCGGCCGGGTGCGGCTCCTGCTATGCTCTTGCGAGAAAGAACTCGAGACTAAAGAGATGCTGCTGGAACTGCGCGCAGAGAACTATGCCGTGATCGACCACGCGGTCGCCGAGTTTGGGCCGGGATTGAACTTGTTGACCGGGGAGACGGGTGCTGGCAAGTCGATATTGATTGACGCGCTGGCGCTGCTGCTGGGGGGCAAGGCGTCGAGTGACGTGGTGCGGTTTGGGGCGGAGAAGGCCGTGCTGGGATGCGTGTTTGAGACGACTCCGGGCGCTGAAGAGATTCTTGAGGAGAACGGGATCGATCCGGAGGGGGATGAGATCTTGCTGCGGCGCGAGATTGCGGGGAGTGGGAAAGGGCGGGTGTTCGTGAATAATCAGCCAGCTACCGTTGGGGTGTTGCGGCTGCTGGCTCCGGAGCTGGCGCTGGTGCATGCGCAGTCGGAGACGCTGGTGGCGTTTGATGCGGCGCAGCAGAGGATGTTGCTGGATCGGTTTGGGGATATCAGCAGTGAGGACGTTGGTGCGGCGTTCGGTAGGTGGAAAGATTTAGAGGCGAAGATTCGGGAACTGCAGAGTGTGGAGCAGGATCGGCTGCGGTTGATGGACTTATGGAGCTTTCAGGCCAAAGAGATTGAATCTGCAGGGATTACTGACGCTGAGGAGAATGTGCGGCTGGAGGCTGAGAAACGGGTACTGGCGAACTCGGAGCGGCTGTTTGCTGGAGCTACCGCGGCGCAGGAGTTGCTGTATGAGGCGGAGGTTTCGGCTGAGACGCTGCTGGGTGGGGCGTTACGGCATGTCGAGGATTTGGCAAAGTTTGATGAGCAGTTCAAGGAGACTGCGCAGCAACTGGCGGCGGCGAAGGCCAGCGTCGAGGATGCGGCGGCTACGTTGAGGGATTTTGCGGGGAAGGTGACTGCGTCGCCTGAGAGGTTGGGGGAGATTGAGGATCGGCTGGCGGCGCTGGATCGGTTGAAGCGGAAGTACGGGAGCAGCCTGGGCGAGGTGATTGCGTTTGGGGAGGAGGTGAAGGGGAAGCTGGCGGAGTTGGAGAATCGGGATGCTCGGCTGGCGGAGTTGGAGAAGGATCTGACGATTGCTGCGGCGAAGTACATGGTGGTGGCGAGGAATCTGTCGGCGGAGAGAAGCGCGGCGGCGAAGAAGCTGGCCAAGACGGCGGAGCGGCAAATTAATGAGTTGGCGATGAACGCCAGGTTTGAAGTGGGGGTTACGCCGCGGGAGGATGTCGAGGCATGGACGGCGTTTGGGTGGGACAGGGTGGAGTGCCGGATTGCGACCAATCCGGGAGAGCCGCTGAAGCCGTTGACGGAGATTGCGTCGGGGGGTGAGATGAGCCGGGTGATGTTGGCGCTGAAGGTTAGCGTGGAGGAGGGAGCGAATGCAGCCGCCAAGCGGCGGAAGATGGCGCTACCGCGGACGCTGGTGTTTGATGAGATCGATATTGGTATTGGGGGACGGGCGGCGGAGGCTGTGGGTCAGAAGCTGAAGACACTGTCCGAGGCGCAGCAGGTGATCTGCATTACGCATCTGCCGCAGATTGCGGCGTTTGCGGATCAGCACTTCCTCATTGAGAAGGGCGAGAGCGGGGGGCGGACGCATACCGGGGTTCGGAGGATGAAGCGGGAGGAGCGCGTGGAGGAGATTGCGCGGATGCTGTCGGGCGCGAGTGTGACGGAGAGCAGCTTGAGGCACGCCGAGCAGATGCTGTCGTCCACTCCTGGTCCTGCGCGGACGGCGGGAGTTAAGGGTGGAGGTGGGAGCTAAGAGCGGTGGACAACCTGATGGGGGTGGGAGGCTTCTCAAGAGGCAACGCCCTAGGAGGGTCTGATCATGGCTGAACCAAAAAAGTGTGCGCACTCGATATGTAGCTGTGTCTGTTCGGATGGCAAAAAGTACTGCTCGCAGATGTGCGAAGACAGCAAGGGCCTGACGACGCTCAAGTGTGACTGCAAGCATCCGAGCTGCACGGGGAGGTAGGCGGCGATTTTCGGGTTTTAGGGCCGGGAGCGGTGCTCGGGCAGACGCTACGGGGTGCGGTTGGGTGCGACACGAGATTTGCACCGTTTATGGTTCACCCCAAGGGGTGTACTCCGGTGCTATCAAGGGCCGGAGAGGGTATACTTAACCTGTGAGTAACCTTACCGCCTCTCCCGCAAACGCCCAAGACAAGTCTGGCGAAACCACCACTAAAAAAGTTCTCCTGCTGAAGCCGAGAGGCTTTTGCGCGGGTGTGGTGCGTGCGATTGATATCGTGCAGATTGCCCTGGACACGTTTGGGGCGCCTATTTACGTGCGTAAAGAGATTGTGCACAACAGCTATGTGGTGAATGACCTGGCGCAAAAGGGCGCGATCTTCGTCAACGAACTGGACGAGGTGCCTGCGGGGGCGCGGGTGATTTACTCGGCGCATGGGGTGAGCCCGGCGGTGCGGCAGGGGGCGAAAGAGCGCGGTCTGAAGGTGATTGACGCGACCTGTCCACTGGTTACCAAAGTACATATTGAGGCTATCAAGTTCGCCAAGCAGGGATATTCGCTGGTGCTGGTGGGGCATCGCGACCATGAAGAGGTGCAGGGAACGCAGGGTGAGGCGCCGAATGTGACCCAGGTGGTATCGACTGTGGAAGAGGTTGAGGCCTTGGTCGTGCCGGATCCGAACAAGGTGGCGTATTTGACACAGACGACGCTCTCGCTGGACGAGGCTCGGTACATGATTGAGGCGCTGCGCAAGAAGTTTCCGAATATTGCGGGGCCGCATGCGCAGGATATTTGTTATGCGACGGAGAATCGTCAGACGGCGGTGAAGAATGTCGCGCATGGCGCGGATTTGGTGTTGGTGGTCGGGTCGCGGAATAGCTCGAATTCGAATCGGCTGGTCGAGGTGTCGCACAATATCGGGACACATTCGTATTTGATTGATAAGGCAGAAGATATCAAGCCGGAGTGGCTAGAGGGCGTGGCTACGGTGGCGATCACCGCGGGCGCGTCGGCACCGGAGATCCTGGTTCAAGAGGTAGTGGCTTACCTGCAGGGCAAGGGATATGGGTCGGTTGAAGAGGTTGAAGTGATGCCGGAGAATGTGCGGTTTGGATTGCCGCCGGAGATCGTTTCGGCGATCGCGGCAGCGCCAGCGCGGCCGGCAAGCTATTAGTTTCGAGAGCCGCTGGTTATTGATTTCGAAAGCGGCTGGCTATTAATTGCGAGCGGCTATTTGATTTGTAGAGCCACTGGGACTTGAGGCCTGGCCGGCATTTTCTTATCCGGAATTGCTGGGCATTTTTTATCTGGAATTTATGAGTATAGAGACAGCTAACCCGCAGAGAAGAACGAAGCAGACGATGGCGCAACCTCGATTTGGACGACTTGACCTCGCGATGGATAGGGTGAGCGAGGGGATCGGCAAAGCGGCTGCGTGGCTGATGGGTCAGCAGCACGAGGACGGGTATTGGTGTGGGGAGCTCGAGGCCGACTCGATGCTCGAGGCCGATTACATCTACATGCACACGCTGCTGGGAACGGGCGATAAGGGCAAGATGGAGCGCGCGGTCAACGAGATTCTTCGCCACCAGAATGAGGATGGTGGATGGAGTCTGTATCCGGGTGGGCCGAGCAATGTGAATTACGGCGTGAAGTGCTACCTGGCGCTGAAGCTGATGGGTTGGACAGCTGAACATCCGGTGATGGTGAAGGCTCGGAAGAAGGTACTTGAGCTCGGTGGCGTGACCTCGTGCAACACGTTCACGAAGATGTATCTGTGCTCGCTGGGGCAGTACGACTATGACGCAGTGCCGGCAGTTCCGCCGGAGATGCTGCTGTTTCCGAACTGGTTCTACTTCAATATTTACGAGATCAGCGCGTGGTCGCGGGCGATCCTTGTGCCGCTGTCGATTATTTATGCAAAGAAGCCGTTCAAGAAGCTGGCCCCGGAGCAGACAATTGATGAGTTGTTTGTGGGTGGGCGCGAGAACGCGAATTTGTATTTGAGGCTGGACCGCAAACACCTTATTTCGTGGCGCAATTTCTTCCTGTTTACGGATAGGCTGGCGCACTGGTCGGAGCGGGTGCATATTCGGCCGCTGCGCACGATGGCGCTGAAGAAGGCCGAGCAGTGGATGCTGGATCACTTTGAGCGCTCGGATGGTTTGGGCGCGATCTATCCGGCTATGCTGAATGCGATTGTGGCGCTGGTGTACCTGGGGTACTCGAAGGACGACCCGCAGGTGATTCGTGCGATGGATGAGTTTGAGAAGCTGGGGATTGATTGCCCGGAGGGGACGCCGGAGTATCCGACGCCGACGTTCCGGATGCAGCCGTGCTTCTCGCCGGTGTGGGATACTGCCCAGGTGCTGTCTACGTTGGGCGAGGTTGGGATGGCGAAGGACGATCCGCGGCTGGTGAAGGCGGCGGACTGGCTGCTGTCCAAGGAGATTCGGTACAAGGGCGACTGGTCGCACAACGTGAAGAATGTTGAGGCGAGCTGCTGGTGCTTCTTCTTCAATAATGACCATCAGCCAGACGTGGATGATACGGGCGAGGTGCTGCTGGCACTGAAGGCCGTTGACAATCCACGCGAACGGTATCAGCACGAGGTGACGCAGAGGGCCGTGGATTGGGTCTTTGCGATGCAGTGCAAGAACGGCGGATGGGCTTCGTTCGATAAAGACAATACGAAGAAGATGTTTGAGTCGATTCCGTTCGCTGACCATAATGCGATGATCGATCCGCCGTCGGTGGACATTACGGGACGCATCCTGGAGATGCTGGCTAGCTACGGCTACACGCGGCGGGATAAGCGCGTGGAGAAGGCTGTGCAGTTTATCTTGAGGGAGCAGCAGACGGACGGTGCTTGGTTCGGACGCTGGGGCGTGAATTATTTGTACGGTACGTTCCTGGTGCTGCGCGGGTTGCAGGCGATGGAGTACTCGTACCTGGAGCCGGCGGTGCAGCAGGCGGCCGAGTGGATTCGCATGGTGCAGAACGCCGATGGCGGATGGGGTGAGACTCCCGGAACGTACGACGATCCGAATCAGCGTGGGGTTGGGCCGTCGACGCCTAGCCAGACGGCTTGGGCGCTGCTTGGGTTGCTGGCGGCGAATGACACGCGGTCGGATTCTGTGGCGAAGGGCATACGGTGGCTGATCGAGAGACAGCACGAGGATGGTTCCTGGGCTGAGTTGATGCCGGGAAGAAACGGCGAGAGCTACTACACTGGAACAGGGTTTCCGCGGGTGTTCTACCTGGGATATCACCTGTATAAGCAGTACTTCCCGCTGCTGGCGCTGACGACGTATCGTAAGGCGCTGGAGCATGGGGAGCAGGACGCGTAGGGCCGAAGCGTAGGGCATGGTTGGGGCATCGAATCGATAGAGTGATCAGCTAGATTGCAGGTTGCAAGACAAGAAGGTTTTTGAAGGATAAGGAGTCGTTCAGCATGGGAATTCCCATCTCGCAGATGTTCACCGTGACCACGTACGTTCTGAAGCAGAAGCTTTCAGGGCGGAAGCGGTATCCACTGGTGCT
>Ga0302310_10000539_pt1 | contig 35202 bp, 30 predicted proteins | sample III_Palsa_N1_2_FD_200451 | JGI IMG/M metagenome (GOLD analysis project Ga0302310, IMG submission 200451) | Peat permafrost microbial communities from Stordalen Mire near Abisko, Sweden - III_Palsa_N1_2 | ecosystem: Environmental > Terrestrial > Soil > Palsa > Peat permafrost | place: Sweden...
GCGAGCGCATCAGTGCGATGCTGTCCATCAAGGAGTTCGAGGAAGGCAAGTTCGTATTCATGGCAACGAGCCTGGGGACGGTCAAGAAGACCTCCTTGGCGCTGTTCTCGCGGCCGCGTGCCAGCGGCATCATCGCGGTGGCCTTGGAAGAGGGCGACAAGCTGGTGGGCGTCGCCATTACCGATGGCACCAAGGACATTCTGCTGTTCACCACGGGCGGCAAGGCAATCCGTTTCCTCGAGGACGAAGTACGTCCCATGGGCCGCGAGGCGGCCGGCGTACGCGGCATGAAGTTGAGCGAAGAGCAGCGGGTCAACGCCTTGATCGTGGCGGAGCAGGGCTTCATTCTCACCGCCTCCGAGAATGGCTTCGGCAAACTGACACCGCTGGATGACTTCCCCACCCACGGCCGCGGCGGTCAGGGTGTCATCGCTCTGCAAATCACCGATCGCAATGGGCGCATGGTCGGCGCGCTGCAGGTGAGCGCCGACGATGAGATCATGCTCATGAGCCAGGCCGGCGTCCTGGTACGCACACCGGTGAAAGATATTTCGGTGGTCGGCCGCAACACTCAGGGTGTGCGCTTGATCCGCTTGGAAGAGGGCGATCAGTTGTCGGGCCTCGAGCGCATCGCCGAGGGCGCCGCGGCGGCGGAGGGCGAAGCCACACCGGAGGGCGAGGCCACCGCGAACGGCGACGGCGCGGGCAATGGGGCACCGGACGATACCGCGGGCGGCGGCACGCCCGACACCGAAGCCTAATGCGCGCCTTTAATTTTTCGCCCGGACCTGCGGCACTGCCGCTCGAGGTCTTGGAACAGGCGCGCGACGAAATGCTGGACTGGAACCATGGCGGCATGTCCGTCATGGAGGTCAGCCATCGCGGCAAAGCCTTCATGGAAACCGCAGCCGAAGCCGAGGCGGATTTGCGCCAATTGATGTCCATCCCGGCCAATTACCGGGTGCTCTTCATGCAGGGCGGGGCATCGGCGCAGTTCGCCATTATCCCCATGAATCTCACCCACCCTAAGTCCATCACGGACTACGTGAACACCGGGCATTGGTCCAACAAGGCCATCCTCGAGGCGCGACGCTATTGCCGCGTGCACGTGGCCGGCGACGGCCAAGGGCAGGGCGCCCCCGGGCTGGGCGCCTCCGCGCACCTGCGCGTGCCGCCGCAGAGCGAGCTCCGGTTGAGCCGCGATGCGACCTACGTGCATTACACCCCCAATGAAACCATCAGCGGCGTCGAGTTCGGCTACGTCCCCGAGACCGGCGGCATTCCGCTGGTGGCGGATATGTCGTCGAGCATTCTGTCGCGGCCCCTGGACGTATCGCAGTTCGCGCTTATTTATGCCGGTGCGCAAAAGAACATCGGTCCTTCCGGACTGGTGATTGTCATCGTGCGCGAGGACCTGATCGGTCACGCGCGTGCCGATACGCCCTTGGTGTTCGATTACAAGGCGGTGGCGGACGATCATTCCATGTTGAATACCCCCCCGACCTTCGCCTGGTACATGTCCGGCCTGGTGTTCAAATGGCTCAAACGCCAGGGCGGCGTGGCGGCCATGGGAGAGCGCAACCGCATCAAGGCGCAGCGTCTGTACGCTGCCATCGACGGGTCGTCTTTTTATCGCAGCATGGTGGCTGTGGATTCCCGGTCCTGGATGAATGTGACCTTCACGCTGGCCAAGCCTGAATTGGATGCAAAATTCCTCGAACTGGCTGCGAGCGAGGGGTTGAAGAATCTCAAGGGCCATCGGGTACTCGGCGGCATGCGGGCCAGTTTGTACAACGCCATGCCGCTGGAAGGCGTCGAGGCGCTGATCGCTTTCATGCGCGAGTTCGAGCGCACACACGGCTAAGGTAATCATGGCTGGACGTAAAACAAAAAAACCCGTCGGCGGGGGTCGAAAGCGCGCTGCGGCGAAGGCTACTCCGGTGGCTGCGCCCCTGGACTTATCCCGCATTCGCGACAGCATCGACTCCGTCGATTCGCGCATTCAGGAATTGCTCAACGAGCGGGCGCGCTTCGCGCAACTCGTGGGCATTTCCAAGTCTGCGTCCGGCAAAGCCGTGGATTTCTACCGACCTGAGCGCGAAGCCGATGTGCTGCGCAAGGCGTTGAAGCGCAACAAGGGTCCGTTGCGCAATGAGGAAATCGCGCGCCTGTTTCGCGAAATCATGTCCGCCTGCCTCGCTCAACAGGAGCCGTTGAAGGTGGCCTTCTTAGGTCCCGAAGGGACCTTCACGCAGGCGGCCGTCCTCAAGCACTTTGGATCCTCCGTGCGGGCTCTTCCCCTGGCGGCCATCGACGAGGTGTTCCACGAGGTCGAAGGCGGCATTGCGGATTTCGGCGTGGTGCCCATCGAGAATTCCAGCGAAGGCACGGTCAATCACACCTTGGATATGTTTCTCACCTCGTCGCTGAAGATTTGCGGCGAAGTGGAATTGGCCATTCATCACAGCCTGATGGGGCGCATGGCCAGCGTATCGGACATCAAGCGCATTTGCGCGCATCCGCAGGCCCTGGCGCAGTGCCGAGGCTGGCTGGACGAGCAGATTCCCGATGTGGAGCGAGTGGCCGTGTCCAGCAACGCGGAGGGCGCGCGGCGCGCGCGCGACGAGCGCGGCACCGCAGCCATCGCCAGCCGAGCTGCCGCGGAAATTTACGGGCTCACCTTGCTGGCGAACGACATCGAGGACCGGGCGGACAACACCACCCGGTTCCTGGTGGTTGGGCGGAAACTATTCTCCGCCAGCGGGGAGGATCGCACCACACTGTTGGTGTCGGCTGCCGACACCGACGATGCCGGTGCGCTGTTCCGTCTGCTGCAGCCCCTGGCCGAGCATCGCGTGAACATGACGCGCATCGAGTCGCGGCCCTCGCGCAAGCGCAAGTGGGACTATGTGTTCTTCATCGATATGGAAGGGCATGTGAGCGACGAGCCGGTGGCCAAGGCCTTGGCGGCTTTGGAGCAACGAGCCTCCCTTTTTAAAGTCTTGGGTTCCTACCCTCGCGCGGTTCTATGATGAGCGTGCGATGGATGGGCGGGCGTCGCTAATGTATTCGGGTATTTGCCATGCGTAATTTTCTCGCGAGACCGGCCTCTTCTGTCGCCGGCAGCATGATCGTTCCCGGCGACAAGTCCATTTCGCATCGCTCCTTGATGTTATCGGGGCTTGCCGAGGGTACCAGCGAGGTCACCGGCTTCCTTGCCAGCGAGGATTGCTTGGCGACGCTCAAGGCCATGCGCGCCTTGGGCGTGCGCATCGAACAGCCCAGCGCCACCCATGTGGTGATCCATGGCGTCGGCCTGCGCGGCCTGCGCGGCGCGACCCAGGCGCTCGACATGGGTAATGCCGGCACGGCCATGCGCCTTTTTACCGGGCTTTTGTCCGCGCAGAATTTTACGTCGCGTTTGATCGGCGACTCCTCGCTCATGAAGCGTCCCATGGAGCGGGTAGCCAAGCCGCTGCGGCAAATGGGCGCGGACGTGCGCACCCATGACGGCACGCCGCCCGTGGACATTCAGGGCGGCCAACCACTGCACGGCATCGACTACGCGATGCCGGTAGCCAGCGCCCAGGTCAAATCCGCCATCCTGCTCGCGGGCTTGTACGCCGACGGGCCCACTACCGTGACTTCCCCGGCCATCTGCCGCGACCACAGCGAACGCATGCTAATGAGCTGCGGCGTGAAACTCGACATCGACGGATTGCGCACCACCGTGCATCCGCCGCAGCGCCTTAAGGCCCAGCAGCTGAACGTACCCGGCGATTTTTCGTCGGCGGCATTCTTTATCGTGGCGGGATTGCTGGGTGCGGCGCGCGGGGGGCTCATTATCGAAAATGTCGGCATGAATCCCACGCGCACCGGTCTATTGGAGATTCTGCGCAGTATGGGCGGCGACATCGAAGTGCTGCGAGCCCGCGACAGCGGTGCCGAGCCCGTGGCGGACTTGCTGGTGCGCACGTCCAGCCTCGAGGGCATCGAGGTGCCGGAAGCCCTGGTGCCCCTGGCCATCGATGAATTCCCGGTGCTGTTCATCGCCGCGGCCTGCGCCGCGGGCGAGACGGTCGTTACCGGTGCCGAGGAACTGCGCGTTAAAGAGAGCGATCGCATTGCGGCCATGGCGGCGGGCTTGAAAATCCTAGGCGTCGAGCATGAGGTGCTCCCCGATGGCATGCGTATCCAGGGCCGTTCCGGTACCGCCTTCGGGGGAGGGGACATCGACAGCCATGGCGATCATCGGGTGGCCATGTCCTTTGGTATTGCCAGTTTGCGGGCTTCGGATCCCATTACGATTCGGGACGTGGCGAACGTTGCCACCTCCTTCCCCGGCTTCGTCGAGTTGGCGCGCTCGGTGGGTCTCAACATCTCAGAGCAGGAAGGCTGACCGGGCGCATGGCGGCTATTCCGGTCATGACTATCGACGGCCCCTCCGGCTCCGGGAAGGGCACCGTAAGCCGCGTTGCAGCAAGGAAACTGGGGTGGGCGCTCCTCGATAGCGGTGCTCTATACCGGCTGGTCGCCCTAGCGGGGCGCCGGGCCGGCGTCGACCTGAGCGACGCCGCGCGCCTGGCTAATCTCGCCCAAAACGTGGCCATACGCTTCGATTCCACCCCAGAAGGCGAGGAAATCGTCTGGTTGGGCGGCCAGGAGGTCACCCACGAAATCCGGACCGAGGTGGCGGGCAATGACGCCTCCAAGGTAGCGGCCCTTCCCCCCGTGCGGGCGGCCCTCCTGGAGCGTCAGCGGCGCTTTGCCGTGGCCCCCGGCTTGGTGGCCGACGGGCGCGACATGGGCACCGTGGTATTCCCGGGCGCCCAGGTGAAAATTTTTCTCACCGCCAGCGCCGATGAGCGGGCGGCCAGACGCTATAAGCAGTTGAAAGAAAAGGGGGTTGCTGCTACCCTTGCCGCCCTTTCGAAAGAGATAGCGGAACGCGATGAGCGCGACACCACGCGCACCATTTCGCCTCTTGTCGCAAGCGAAGACGCCGTTTTGCTCGATACCACCGGTATGTCCATCGAAGCAGTGGTCGAACGCATCTTAAGTGTCGCTCGAGAGCGTCTGTCGATTTGAACGAATTTTAAACCGCGGCTCAAGGATTGATCGCCGTATTTTTTTGGTAACCCCAAAGCGCAGGAGTGCTAGGGAACAGTAGTACAGAGAAAACATGACAGAAAGTTTTGCGGAACTGTTCGAACAAAGCATCGCGAGCCAGCGCATTCGTCCTGGCACCATTCTTAACGGATTGATCGTCGAAGTCGGCCAAGACTACGTGATCGTCAACGTGGGATTGAAGTCCGAAGCCGTAATTCCGGCGGACCAATTCAAGAATGAGAAGGGTGAAATCGAGGTTGTCGTCGGCGAGACCGTCGAGGTGGCCTTGGATAGCGTGGAGGATGGCTCGGGCGAAACCCGTCTATCCCGCGAAAAAGCCAAGCGTGCACGAACCTGGACTCGGCTCGAGACTGCGTTCGAGAAGCAAGAGATTGTCATCGGCATCATCACCGGTCGCGTCAAAGGCGGTTTCACCGTCGAGATCGACAATGTCCGCGCCTTCCTGCCGGGCTCATTGGTCGATGTTCGTCCGGTACGCGATCCTTCGTATCTCGAGAACAAGCCGCTCGAATTCAAAGTCATCAAGCTCGACCAGAAGCGCAACAACGTCGTCGTGTCGCGACGCGCCGTGGTCGAACAAGAGTACAGCGCCGAACGTTCCGCGCTGCTCGATAATCTCCAAGAGGGCGCAGCCGTCAAGGGTGTGGTCAAGAACCTCACCGATTATGGTGCCTTCGTCGATTTGGGCGGCATCGATGGCCTGCTGCACATCACGGACATGGCGTGGAAGCGCGTCAAGCATCCGTCCGAAGTGGTCAAGGTCGGCGAGGAAATCGACGTCCGCATTCTCAAGTTCGATCGCGAGCGTCAGCGTGTATCCTTGGGCCTGAAGCAATTGGGCGCCGACCCCTGGCAGAACATTGCCCGCCGCTACCCGGCGAACACCCGTCTGTTCGGCAAGGTCACCAACATCGCCGACTACGGCTGCTTCGTGGAAATCGAAGAGGGCGTGGAAGGCTTGGTGCACGTGTCGGAAATGGATTGGACCAACAAGAACGTCAATCCCGCCAAGGTCGTGCACGTCGGTCAGGAAGTCGAAGTCATGGTGCTCGACATCGACGAAGAGCGCCGTCGCATCAGCTTGGGCGTGAAGCAGTGCAAGGCGAATCCTTGGAAGGACTTCGCCGAGAACTACAACCGTGGCGACAAGGTCAGCGGTCAGATCAAGTCCATTACCGATTTCGGTATTTTCATCGGGCTTGCCGGCGGCATCGACGGCTTGGTGCATTTGTCCGACATCTCGTGGGACATGCCGGGCGAGGAAGCTGTCCGCAGCTACCAGAAGGCTCAGCAGGTCGACGCGATGGTGTTGTCCATCGACCCGGAGCGCGAGCGCATCAGCTTGGGGATAAAGCAGTTGGCGAAGGATCCGTTCTCCGCTTACATTGCCGAACACCCGAAGGGCAGCATTGTCATCGGCACGGTTCGGGAAGTGGACGCCAAGGGCGCCATCATCGATCTGGGCAACGGTGTCGACGGTCAGCTGCGGGCCTCCGAGCTGTCGCGTGACCGAGTGGAAGACGCGCGTCTCCTCCTCAAGGTCGGCCAGGAAATCGAAGCCCGGTTCACCGGCGTGGATCGCAAGGGCCGCAGCATTTCGCTGTCGATCAAGGCGAAGGATATCCACGAGGAACAGGAAGCGATGCAGAACTATCGTACCGATTCACCGACCGGAACCAGCCTGGGAGACCTGCTGAAAGAGCAGATCTCCAGCCAGGACTGAGGGACTAAACGCGTACGCGGCGGCCTGAAGAGGCCGCTGCGTGTGCGCTCTACATATGTCTAGGGACGCCCACGGATCGATAATGACGAAATCCGAACTCATTGAGATCATTTCGGCCAAACAAAAGCATCTGCCGGCGAAGGATGTCGAACTCGCCGTCAAACAGTTGCTGGAAATCATGAGCGATGCACTGGCCACCGGCGAGCGCATCGAGATTCGCGGATTTGGAAGTTTCTCTCTGCATTTCCGTCCCCCGCGCCAAGGGCGCAATCCGAAGACCGGAGAGGCCGTCGCTCTGGCCGGTAAACACGTTCCTCACTTCAAGCCGGGCAAGGACCTGCGCGAGCGTGTCAACGACGGCGCGGATCAACCCATCCGCGACTGATGTCCGATAGTCTGCTGCTGATCGGGGCCGTAGCAATTGCGGCTCTGGTGATTGGCATCCTCGCCGGACATTTCGGCTGGGGCAGACGCTGGCCCTCTCTTTCCAAGCTCCATCCCGATTATCTCGCTGGACTCGACTATCTCGTGACCGAGCAGCCCGATCGGGCGCTCGACATGTTCCTGAAGCTCATGGACGCGAGCGCGGACACCATTGAGACTCATTTTTCCTTAGGGTCGTTGTATCGCCGGCGTGGCGAGGTGGAGCGCGCCATTCGCATTCACCAAAATCTGTTGGCGCGCGAGGCGCTGGCGCCCGAGCATCGGGAACAGGCATTGATGGCTCTCGCACAAGATTATTTGCGCGCGGGTTTGCTGGACCGCGCGGAGGGGCTGTTGCTCCAGGTGAGCGAGGTACCGCGGCTGCGCGCCACCGCGCTCGATGCATTGCGCGGGGTGTACGAAGGGCAGCGCGAATGGCAGCAGGCCTTGGATGTACACCGCGCGTTGAGTCGCATGCGGGCTGCCCCGCCGGGTTTCGTGTCGGCTCATTACTTGTGTGAACTCGCGACATCGGCCATCGAGCGCGGTGACCTCGATGGGGCACGGCGTCTGCTGCGCGAGGCGCTCACCGAGGCGACCCCGTTCCCGCGCGCAGGTGTGCTGAACTCGCAAATCGCCGAGCGCGACGGAGACTCCGAACTGGCGATGCGACTGCTGCGCGGCGCGCTGCTCGAGGCTCCGAATCTTATTCTAGAGGAGCTTCCACACCTGCTGCGTCTCGCGGGTGCCGAGCGTCGCGATAGCGTGCTCCAAGGATTGGTGGCCCAGACAACGCGTGATCCCGACCAGCTGAAGCGACTCGTATTCGCGGCCATTGCCGCGGGTCTGACGGACGCGCCGCCACTGCGCGCGGCTGTTGAGCAGGTGTTTGCCGGCGATGCGACCTTACGCGTCGTATGGCAGAGCGGGAGGCATGGAGATGCCAATCCACAGGGGGGGCGGGCGGACAACGCTGTCGCGAGCACCGTAGCGGGCACCGATATCGGACGTGTGGCGCACGAGATTGGAGCGCTGCTGGCAAATGCCGAGAAATATCGCTGCAATGAATGCGGCTTCGCTGGGCGTAATTTCTATTGGCATTGCCCCGCGTGTCACTCCTGGGATAGTTTTGAGCCCTATGCTGTCGTTAAACTCGGTTGAAATCCGTTATGATCGAAATAGGTCGTCAACGAAGTAATCATGTCCACAAAAACCATTAAAACCGCCGTGTTTCCCGTTGCGGGACGCGGTACGCGATTTCTTCCCGTCACCAAGGCCAGCCCCAAGGAGATGTTGCCCATTGTCGATAAGCCGCTAATCCAATACGCGGTCGATGAGGCGCTATCCGCCGGCGCAGAGACGTTGGTGTTCATTACGGGCAGTTCCAAGCGAGCCATCGAGGATCATTTCGATAGCGATCCGGAACTCGAGGCCGTGTTACAGGCCGGTGGCAAGCAAGAGTTGCTGGATGCCTTGCACGGCATTTTGCCGAGCTGGGCGTCATGCGTATATATCCGTCAGTCTGCGCCCTTAGGCTTGGGTCACGCCGTTTTGTGCGCGCGCCCGGTGGTCGGCGATGCGCCGTTCATGGTTCATCTTGCGGATGATCTAATCGACGCGCCGGTGTCCTGCTTGAAGCAGATGGCCGCGGTACACGCTACCCATGGCGGTAGTGTGCTCGGCGTGCAAAATGTGCCGAAGCAAGACACGGATAAGTACGGCATCGTGTCGCTGGAGAAAGAGATTGCTCCGCGAGTCGGCAAAATGTCGCACATCGTTGAAAAGCCCAAGCCCGACAAGGCGGCTTCGACCCTGGCCGTGGTGGGCCGCTACCTGCTGTCGGCATCCATATTCGACGACCTCGCTAAAATCGGCAAAGGTGCCGGCGGCGAGATTCAACTCACCGACGGCATCGCTCGCCTCATGCAGCGTGAAGCCGTGTACTCCTTCGAGTTCGAAGGAAAACGTTACGACTGCGGCAGCAAGCTGGGCTACCTGCAGGCCACCGTGGAATACGGACTCAAGCACCCGAGTCTCGGCCCGGAGTTTGCGGCTTATTTGAAACGCTACAGTTCTACGCTGTAAGCACGGGCTTGTAGGACAAGTCCGCCTCTGGGCTCTTCGGGATATTTATAGAATATTCAAACTACTCCGCATAAGCTAGTAGTGGGGAAGGGGACAATGGTCACCTTTTAAGTCGTGGGTGCGAGTGGCTCATGGAAGAAAAAGTACGAAGTATTTCCGGAAGTTGGCCTGCTCCCGCAGTCGGCGACCGCGCGGTCGTCATTCCCGGGTCAGGTCCCATACTGAGCGCCGATACGACGGAATTCCGGAATAAGTACAATTCCAAGCCTTTTCAATTCCGGCACAACCTGGCCGGAAGCCCGTTGTTCGAGCTGCCGCGTCTGGCCTCGGTGGCGCAGCTCATGCTGGAGCGCGGTGACCTCAATAAATTCGTGGCCCGCAGCGCCAAGACCGCGTTGGCCGATGCGAGATTCAAGGACATGCCGTTGGAGGAGAAGCTGGCGGTCACGGTGCGCCAGCTAGGGCAGTCCCAAGTCTGGTTGAAGCTGACCAGCGTCAATAACGCGGATCCCGAATACGATCAGCTGCTGAAGAAAATTTTGGGCGAATTAGAAGTGCTCTCGGGTCAGCCGTTGAGCGAACTCATCACCTGGTCGTCCATGACCGTGTTCTTGGCGTCGCCGAATGTGACCACTCCTTATCACATCGATCACGAATCCAATTTCTTGTTCCAGATTTATGGCGCGAAGGATTTGAGTCTGCACAATCCGGGCGAGCCCGACATCGTGCCCGATGAGCAGTTGGAGAATTTCTACGCCGGCGATTTCGAAGCCGCGCAATACCGGCCGGAGTTGCAACATCGCGGCACCATTTTTCGCATGGAGCCCGGCGTGGTGGTGCATCACCCACCCTTGGCGCCGCACTGGGTGCAGAACGGCGATCAGGTATCCGTGAGCGTCAGCATCGGCTTTTGCATGAGGGACATCGATCGTCGCGCACGCGTCTATCAGGTCAACCACTTTCTGCGACGCTTCGGCATGAAGCCGACGCCGCCGGGAAAATCGAAGCTGGGCGATGCGATGAAAATCGCGAGCGTGGGCATGGTGTCGAAATCGAATCCGACCACGCCGGATGAGATTTTGTTTTCCGGTATGAATCGCATGCTGGAGCCGCCGCGCGCCGTGAAGCGCTGGGTGCGCGCGCTGCGTAAGTAGCCGCGGAATATAAAAAAGGCCCGGAGCGCTTGCGCACCCCGGGCCTGATAAGCCTCAGCTCATGGAGAAGCTAGGCGAATCGTCTCCTAGGTGGAGCGCCCGCGCTGCTGCTGCCCTTGGCTGCGGCCGCCACCTGAGCTACCACCCCGACGACCACGGTCACCGCTGCGATTGCCATGCGAATTGCCCGACTGATGCGGCCGATCGCCGCCGGAACGTTCGCCGCTGCGCTCATGGCCGCCATTACGGCTGCCTTGCGAAGGCAGCGGTGCCGATTCCACGATTTTGAACACGGGGGTCGGAACCACCGGAATGCTGCGGCGGAGCACGCGCTCGATGTCGCGCAGCAATCCCGTTTCATCGCCGGAGACCAGCGATATGGCTTCACCCGCGGCGCCCGCGCGACCTGTGCGGCCGATGCGGTGCACGTAGTCCTCGGGCACGTTGGGCAATTCGTAGTTGACCACCTGGGGCAGTTCCTTGATATCCAAGCCGCGCGCGGCCACTTCGGTGGCCACCAACGCGGTTATCTGACCGCGCTTGAACATATCCAGGGCCTTGACGCGCGCAGCCTGACTCTTGTTGCCGTGAATGGCCGCGGCCTTGATGCCCGCACCCTCCAACTGCTGAGTGAGGCGATTCGCGCCATGCTTCGTGCGATTGAAAATGAGCACTTGATGCCAGTTGTTTTCTTGGATCAAATGCACCAACAGGTGACGCTTCTGTTCCTTTTGCACGCGGTAGGCACGTTGTTCCACCAGTTCGATGGGGGCATTGCGCGGCGCTACTTGGATGGACAGGGGATCGTGCAACAGACGTTCCGCAAGACCACGGATGTCATCCGAGTAGGTGGCGGAGAACAACAAGTTCTGACGCTTTTGCGGCAACAGCTTGATGATTTTGCGAATGTCGTTGATGAAGCCCATGTCGAGCATGCGATCGGCTTCATCCAGCACCAGCACTTGGATTTTCGACAAATCCGCGGCTCGCTGCTGGGCGAGATCGAGCAGACGGCCAGGAGTAGCCACCAACACGTCGCAGCCGCTGCGCAGGTTGCTGATTTGCGGGTTGATGCTCACGCCGCCGAACACTTGATAGGTGTGCAGTTGCAGGTACTTGCCGTAGTTGCGTGAACTTTCGGCGACCTGCGCGGCCAGTTCGCGCGTGGGAGTCAGAACCAAGGCGCGGGGCGCACGGCTGGTGCCATGGGCAGTGTCCGCCGCCAGGCGCTGCAAAATGGGAAGAACGAAGCTGGCCGTCTTGCCGGTGCCCGTCTGGGCACCCGCCAACACGTCGCGCCCAGTGAGCACCGCGGGAATGGCTTGAGTTTGAATGGGAGAGGGAGTGTCGTAGCCTTTATCGGCGACAGCACGCAGCAATTCGGGCAAAAGCCCGAGATCGGAAAATGACATTAAGATCCTTTGAAAAACTTGGACTCGCACGACAGGCTTTAAGGCTCTGCAGCGGTCAGCAGCGAGGGGGGTAAATAAACGGAGTCGTCGAGGACGGACCGCGAGCTAAGGTGGCACTGACCGAGCGCCTACCTGGATTAGCTTGTGAAATAATACTACAAACCGGCCTCCAGGTCCAATTAGGGCGTTACCGTCTTCAAATAAGCCCGCCAGCCACCGTACTGCGTGATATCGGTCGCTTTCTCGGCCGCGAATCCCTCGCAGATGAAGCCACTCACCCAGGCGCCGCCGGCCAGCTCGATTTTTCCGATCCCTAAAGGCGCGGGAATGCCGGCGACGAAAGATCCAAAATGTTCCGCGGGTACGGCCCACACCTCGACTTCAATGGCGGCACCGCCATTGGGCGCACCGCCGTCGCTGACGCGAATCATGCCGGGCCGATGCGGCGGACCGCCGGGCAGGGCGAACAGGCGATAACGAGGAGCGCTCCAGGTGGCCTGCAGCAGATAACCGCCGCGGTCGCGCAATTGATGGTTGAGGGGCAGGCCCTGTAGATGGGCGCCGCATACGGCAACGGCGAGATGGCCGGGGCGCAGCTTAAGCCCGGCGCCCACCTCTGCGGTGGGCAGTGGCGTTTGCAGTGCACCTACTCGGGTGACGCTGGCGCGCTGCAGCCGAGCCGCGAGTTGCAGCAGGGCTTGGTCCGAGGCGCGCGGTCCCACCAAGGTCACACCGCAGGGCAAACCATCTCTGCGGAATCCCGCGGGGACGGAGACGCCGGCGAGATCGAAGAGATTCATGAAATTCGTGTAGAGCCCTAGGTTGGCGTTCAGCCGAATGGGGTCGGCGTCGAGTTCCACGTGTCGATAAATGGTGCCCGAGGTGGGCGTGAGGATAATGTCCACCGTGGGCCAAACGGCTTCGCTGCGCCGCTTCAACTCCCGCAGACGATATTCACCTTGAAAGGCGGCCACCGCCGTCACCCCTTTGCCGCCCTCGATGATCTTGCGAGTAACGGGATGAATATCCTCACCGTGCGCTTCGATGAAAGCGCCCACGGCGGCATACCGTTCGGCAATCCATGGCCCGTCGTACAGTAGCCGCGCGGCTTCGAGGAAAGGCCCCAAGTCGATGTCCACGGCCGTGCCGCCGAGGGATCGCAACGTCCCTACAGCCTCATCGAACAGTCGTTGGTATTCGGTGTCGCCGAAAAACTCGAGGTGATCGCGGCGGGGTACACCGAAGCGCAGACCGGCCAATGTTTGCAGACCGGCCAGTGTTTGATGGCCCATGCTGCGTGAGTAGGAGTCTTCGGCGTCGTAGCCCTCGGCCACGCTCAATACCGCTGCCGCATCCTCCGCGGTCAGCGCGAATAGGGATACGCAATCCAGCGAGCGGCACGCCGGAACCACGCCGCGCGTACTCAAGCGACCGTTGCTGGGTTTGAGTCCGATCAGGTTATTAAAGCCCGCCGGCACTCGTCCAGAGCCCGCGGTGTCGGTTCCCAGCGAGAAGCTCGCAAGCCCCAGCGCCACCGCCACGGCAGAGCCGGAACTCGAGCCGCCCGAAATATAGGCGGGGTCAAAGGCGTTGCGGCACGCGCCATAGGGCGAGCGGGCACCCACGAGGCCGGTGGCGAATTGATCCAGGTTGGTCTTGCCCAAGGGAATGGCGCCGGCATCAATGAGCTTCTGGACTACCGTCGCGGAACGCGCCGGAGTGTAGGCAAAACTTGGGCAGGCGGCCGTCGTGGGCACGCCGGCCAGATCGATATTGTCCTTGATGACGAAGGGGATGCCGTACAGAGGCAGCTCAGCCCGCGGGCGACCTTCGAGCGCGGTGACATAGGCCATCACCTGGTCGCGGGACAGGCGCGTGATCCATACATGATGAGGATCTTCGTCGGGAGACTGCTCGAGCAGAGCTTCCATGACTAGGGCCGGCGTGAGTTGTCCGGTGCGATAGCTCTCGCGAAGGTACGGAATGAGAAGGCTGTCTGGTAGCGGCATGCGCGCAATCATAATAGGGCAGAGCGCGACGTGCAGGCCCGTTCGTGCGCCGATACGGGGCGTCGATGGTCGCGGCATGCGCCGATGGGGGGCGCCGCACGCGGTACTGACGATTCACTTTGCGCCTCGCCTCCGTCCATGCAATGATTTGGCTCAGTAATATGCGTCTAGGGTTCCGGTCTGCGCAGCAGATGCTGGTCCGAGAGAGGCAGTCCTCGCGGTCGTCAAGATCACGGGGATACACGGCGGGACAAAAGCCCGGGAGATCAATGTCGAGGAGCCGGCGTCCTCGGGATGGTCTTCCCCCTTGGGATATCCCGATTTAGGCGCTGACTCCTTCATGAAGACTTGGCCTCATGAATTTTGGAGCAGTTATGGCCGACAACAGTTCTCTCATTCGCGATTCCTACCAAACCGTCATCGAGGGCGGAAAACATTGGTCGCTCAACGTGAGCGCGGGCACGCTATTGCGCCTTACCGATATCGAGGGCGGCGCCAATGTCGGGATGTTGTTCTACAACCCCCACAACCCCCTGGAACGCTACAACGCACCCGACACATTGAAGTGTCAGCACACCTTCAAATTGACCAAGGGACATTGTCTGTATTCCGACATGGGACGGATTTTTTGTTCCCTCGTCGAGGACAGCAATGGCTGGCACGATACGGTGTGCGGTAATTCCACGAAGAAGAGCGTCGCGGCGCGTTGGGGCGAGAAGAGCTACCAAGTCCATCGCAACGGTTGGACGCAGAATGGCCATGATGCGTTTTTGGTCGAGGCGGCCAAGTATGGCCTCGGGCGTCGCGATCTTGCGGCCAACGTCAATTGGTTCAGCAAGGCAGCGGTGGCAGAGGACGGTGCGCTGAGCTTCGACGCCGGCAATGCGAAGCCGGGCTCCTTCGTCGAGCTGCGCTTCGAGATGGACACACTGGTGCTCCTGCACACCTGTCCGCATCCTTTGAATACGGCGAAGGAATACCCGCGCAAGCCGGTGAAAGTGGCCCTTTCCAAGGCGGCGGAGGTGATCGCGGACGATTTCTGCATGAATTCGCGGCCGGAAAACCTCCGCGGCTTCGCCAATACCGATTTGTACAAACTCTGCGGCTGCAAGGCCTGACGTCATGGAGGACACCCACATGCATCGAACCAACACACAACACACCCTCACCACCCGACGCAGTTCCTTGCTGCCGGGGGAAGCGGTGTTCCGATACGTCATTCCGGCGGGGGAGTACTGGATCGACACGCTGCGCAGCGGGCAGCGCCTGCGCATCGTGGACGTCGAAGGCAATCAGGCTGCCGATACGCTGTTCTTCAATGCCGCCGATGTGGCGGATCGCTACAGCGCCGTGGACACCATTCGCGAACAGGGCAATGTGTATTTGAGCTATGGCTCGAAGCTCCTATCCACGGCCGGCAATGTGTTGGCGGAAATCGTCGCAGACACGGTGGGCCGTCACGATACCTTGGGCGGTGCGTGTGCCTCGGAATCCAATACGGTGCGCTATGACTTGGAAAAACGCACCATGCATTCCTGCCGGGATAGTTATCTGCTGGCGCTGGCGCAGCACGAGGCCCTGGGCATGAGCAAGCGCGATCTCACCCACAACATCAATTTCTTCATGAATGTCCCGGTGACGCCCGACGGCGGACTGACCTTCGCGGACGGCGTGAGCGGACCGGGTCAGTACGTCGAAATGCTGGCGGCCATGGACATCATCGTACTCATTTCGAACTGTCCGCAACTCAACAATCCCTGCAACGCCTACAACCCCACGCCGCTGGAAGTGATCATCTGGGATGCCGATGTTCAATAAGGTACTCGTCGCGAATCGCGGCGAGATTGCCTGCCGCATCCTGCGCACCTTGAAGCGCTTGAACATCGCCTCGGTCGCGGTGTATTCGGATGCGGATAAATACTCGGCGCATGTGTCTCTGGCGGACGAGGCCGTGCGCATTGGTCCCGGCCCTGCCGCGCAGAGTTACTTGCGCGGGGATGAGCTCTTGGCTGTGGCGCGCGCCGCGGGTGCCGTCGCCATTCATCCGGGATATGGCTTTTTGAGTGAGAACGCCGACTTTGCGGAAAGCTGTGCCGCCGCGGGCATGGTTTTCATCGGACCCACCGCGGCGCAGATGCGCAGTTTTGGTTTGAAACATTTGGCCCGCGAGTTGGCGTCCCGCATCGGCGTGGCACTCCTGCCCGGGAGCGCCTTGCTGAACAGCGTCGAGGAGGCTCGCCTTGAGGCCGCGCGCATCGGTTATCCCGTCATGCTGAAGAGCACCGCCGGGGGCGGCGGTATCGGCATGCAACTGGTACGCCGCGAGTCGGAACTCGGGCAGGCCTTCGCCGCCGTGGAGCGCTTGGCCACCAAGAACTTTAGCCGCGGCGGCGTTTTTCTCGAGAAGTACATCGAGCGGGCGCGGCACATCGAGGTCCAGATTTTCGGTGACGGCAAGGGCAGGGTGGTGGCGCTGGGTGAGCGTGACTGTTCGACGCAGCGGCGCAATCAGAAAATCATCGAGGAAACGCCGGCGCCGGGTTTGTCGCCCGCCACTCGCGCGCGACTCCATGAATCCGCGGTGCGCCTGGCCGAGGCGGTGTCCTATCAATCCGCCGGCACCGTGGAATATGTGTACGACAACGACAGCGAGGAGTTTTACTTTCTCGAGGTGAATACCCGGCTGCAGGTGGAGCACGGGGTCACCGAGGAAGTACTGGGCATCGATCTGGTGGAGTGGATGCTGCGTCAGTCGGCCGGCGAAACCTTCGAGTTGCACGCGCCGCCGCCGCGCGGTGCGTCCATCCAGGTGCGCGTGTACGCCGAGGATCCGGCGCGTCAGTTTCGGCCTTCATCGGGTCTGGTGACACAGGCGCGTTTCCCCGACGATGCCCGAGTCGAGACTTGGATTGAGGACGGCACCGAGGTCACCCCGCATTACGATCCTTTGCTCGCGAAAATTATTACCAAGGGAGCCGATCGCGACGCTGCCCTGACACGGTTGCGCAAGGCCCTGGCAGACACCGTGATCGCCGGTATCGAAACGAATTTGGAGTATTTGCGGCGCTTGGTGGAGAGTCCGCTGTTTACCGGCGGCAGCATGACAACTCGGGCGCTGGATTCATTTGCTTTCGCGCCGCGCACCATCGAAGTGATCGCCGGGGGCACGCAAACCACCCTTCAGGACTATCCCGGCCGCATCGGGTATTGGAATGTGGGCGTGCCGCCCTCCGGTCCCATGGACGACCTGTCGTTTCGTCTGGCCAATCGGGCCGTGGGCAATGCACCCGATGCTGCCGCGTTGGAAATTACCGTATCGGGACCGACGCTGAAGTTCGATGCGGAGGCGGTGATCTGCCTCGGAGGCGCGGACATGAGCGCCGATATCGGTGGCCATGCCGTGCCGTTCTGGACGCCGGTGACAGTACACGCCGACGACGTGCTGCGCATCGGTGGTGTGACGGGGGCGGGATGCCGTTCGTATCTCGCGCTGCGTGGGGGCTTCGATGTGCCCGAGTACCTAGGTAGTCGCGCGACCTTCACGCTGGGGAAATTCGGCGGTCATGGCGGACGGACCTTGGCACCGGGCGACATTCTGCATATGGGGCTCCCCCATGTTGCGCTCCCCGGCGCCGCTTTGGCGCCCGTCGAGATTCCTGCCGCGTGCCGTCCGGCCATTGCCGAGGAGTGGGAATTCGGTGTGCTGTACGGACCGCATGGCGCACCCGATTATTTTACCGACGAAGATATTGACGGTTTTTTCGCCGCGACCTGGGAAGTGCATTACAACTCGAATCGCACCGGCGTTCGCTTGATTGGCCCCAAGCCCAAGTGGGCGCGCAGCGATGGCGGCGAGGCGGGGCTGCATCCCTCCAATATTCACGACAATGCGTATGCCATCGGTGCGGTGGATTTCACCGGGGATATGCCTGTGATTCTGGGGCCTGATGGGCCCTCGCTGGGCGGCTTCGTGTGCCCCGCCACGATGGTGAAGGCCGAGTTGTGGAAACTGGGTCAGCTAAAGCCCAATGATCGAATTCGCTTCAAGCGCCTGACTTCTGAGGAGGCGCTCGCGGCGGAGCTGCGGCAGGATGAGGTGATCGCGTTGAATGTAGCGACCGCGGGGAAGATAGCGGTCGGAGCGGTGGTGCCAGGCGCGGTAGGGGTTGGGCCGGTGCTGGCCAGCGTGCCCGCCGGCGGCTCGGCGCCTGCGGTGGTCTATCGGCGCGCCGGAGACAAATATCTACTCGTGGAGTATGGGCCGCCGGTGCTGGACCTGGAGCTGCGGCTGCGGGTGCATGCGCTCATGACTTGGCTTACGCAGGCAGCGCTCCCCGGCATCATCGAGCTGACTCCCGGCATTCGCTCCCTTCAAGTCCATTACGAGAGCAGGCTCCTGTCCTCCACTCGCTTGCTGGAGGTGTTGGCCGAAGCCGAGGCGGCATTGGCCGCCATCGACGACATGGCCATTGCCACCCGTATCGTACGTCTGCCGCTGTCCTGGGACGATGCGGCGACCCAGTTGGCCATTGCGAAGTACATGCAGTCGGTGCGCGCGGACGCACCCTGGTGTCCCAGCAATATCGAGTTCATTCGGCGCATCAATGGACTCGACAGCGCCCTGGACGTGAAGCGCATTGTATTCGGCGCCAGTTATCTGGTGCTGGGATTGGGCGATGTGTATCTGGGCGCGCCGGTGGCGACACCGGTGGATCCGCGGCACCGCTTGGTCACCACCAAGTACAATCCCGCACGCACCTGGACGCCGGAGAACGCAGTGGGCATCGGCGGCGCGTACCTGTGCGTGTACGGCATGGAAGGGCCGGGCGGCTATCAATTCGTGGGGCGCACGTGCCAAATGTGGAATACGTACCATGTTACCCGCGAGTTTCAGCCGGCGACGCCGTGGCTGCTGCGTTTCTTCGATCAGATCCAGTTTTATCCGGTGAGCGGCGACGAGTTGCTGCAATTCCGCGAAGATTTCCTGCATGGCCGCGTGCAGCTCGACATCACCGAGACCACCTTCAGGCTGGCCGACTATCGGGAATTTCTGTCGGAGCACGCTGCGGATATCGGTGCGCACAAGGCGCGTCAGCAAGCGGCCTTCGAGGCGGAACGCCGACGTTGGGAGGCCAGCGGGCAGATCGGATACGCTGCGGACATGCCGGCGCCCCATGTGCCGAACGAAGCGGAAGAGACGCCCGCAGGTCATGTGACCGTGGCTAGCCCGGTGTCCGGCAGTGTGTGGAAGATTGCCGCCGTCGTGGGGCAGAGCGTCAAAGCCGGCGACACCCTGGTCACCGTGGAGTCCATGAAAATGGAGCTGCCGGTCACCGCGCCCATGGACGGCGTGGTCAGCCAGGTGCGTTGTGCCGAGGGGCGGGCCATCGTGGTGGCGCAGACTCTCGTGGTCTTGAGTCCATGAGGGTGTTGAGCGCATGAGTAGTTTGGGGCGTTGAGCTGAATCGGGGTTTCAATTTGCTTGAGCGTAAGGGGACGAGAATGATGAATCGCCTAAGGAAACTTTTCTGGCGGACTGGATTGTTGGCCTTGCTGCTATCGGCCACCGTCGCGGGCCCAGCAATGGCGGCGGCGGAGAAGACCTCGTTCAATGTGGCTTGGAGTATTTATGTGGGTTGGATGCCCTGGGATTATGCCGATCAAAGCGGCATTTTGAAAAAATGGGCAACCAAGTACGGCATTAAAATCAAGCTCACCCAGATCAATGATTACGTGGAATCCATTAATCAATATACGGCAGGACAGTTCGATGCCTGCGTGATGACCAACATGGACATGCTGACCATTCCGGCCGCGGGCGGTGTGGACTCCACGGCGCTCATCATGGGCGACTTCTCGAATGGCAATGACGGCGTGGTCCTGAAAGGCAAGGGCAAGACCCTGGCCGACATCAAGGGTCAGAAGGTCAATTTGGTGGAGCTCTCCGTATCGCATTACTTGTTGGTCCGCGGCCTGACCAGTGCCGGCATGCGCGAGCGGGATGTGAAAATCGTCAATACGTCGGACGCCGACGTGGTCGCGGCCTTCTCGACGCCCGCCAGTACCGCCGTCGTGACCTGGAAGCCGCAGCTCAGCACGGTGTTGGGCATGCAGGACGCCCAACTGGTGTTCGATTCCAGCAAGATCCCCGGCGAGATCATGGATCTCATGGTGGTGAACACGGCGACGCTCTCTGCCAATCCGAAACTGGGGAAGGCGTTGGTCGGAGCGTGGTACGAGACCTTGAGCGTCATGCTCAAGAACGATGCGGCAGGCCAAGCGGCTCAAGCCGCCATGGCCAAGGCCTCGGGGACCAATGCGGCGGGATTCGCGAGCCAGCTGGCCACGACGCATTTATTCGCGACGCCCGCCGATGCGTATCAATTCGTGACCGGCGACAGCGTCATTAAAAACATGGATCAGGTGCGCAAGTTCTCGTTCGATCACGGCATTCTGGGTCAGGGCGCGAGCTCAGCGGACGTGGTGGGCATTCTATTCCCCGCGGGCAAATTGCTGGGCGACCCGCACAACGTGAAAATGCGCTTCGACCCCGCCTACATGAAAATGGCCATGGACGGTACGCTGTGATGGAACGGCCGCGCGGTCCGGTGAGGGACTCGTAGTCTCATGCGGCGTCTCATCAATCAGCGTCCGGGTCGTGGCGGGGCCCTGATGTTGAGCATGATGCCGTTCATCCTGCTGGCCTGCGCTTATTTGTATTACTCGCATGCGCGCTTGGCGGACAATCCCGGCGACAAGCTGCTGCCGGCGCCGGCCACCATCGCGGCCACCATGCACCGGTACGCCTTCGAAGAGGACGAGCGCAGCGGCGATCGTCTGCTCTGGACCGATACCGAAGCGAGCTTGGAGCGGCTGCTCAGTGCACTCGCCATCAGCGCCGTGGTGGGGTTGTCGCTGGGCCTCGCCATTGGTGTGCTGCCTTATCTGCGGGCGGCCATTGCGCCCTTTGTCGCGGCGCTGTCGCTCATACCGCCGTTGGCGGTGCTGCCCATTCTATTCATCGCCGTGGGCTTGGGCGAAGCGGCGAAGATCACACTCATTGTCATCGGCGTGGCGCCCATTATCGTGCGCGATATCGCCATGCGTACCGGCGAGCTGCCCACCGAGCAAATCATCAAGGCGCAAACCCTGGGCGCTTCCACGTGGCAGTTGGTCATTCGGGTCGTGCTGCCGCAAATGTGGCCGCGCCTGATCGACGCATTGCGCTTATCCCTGGGATCGGCGTGGTTGTTTCTCATTGCGGCGGAGGCCATTGCCTCGACGGAAGGCCTGGGGTACCGAATTTTTCTGGTGCGACGCTACCTCGCCATGGACGTGATTCTGCCGTATGTGGCATGGATTACCTTGCTGGCCTTCGGCATGGACTGGCTGCTGCGTCTGGTGCGCGCGAAGGCCTTTGCCTGGGCGAGTACCGGCGCATGACGCAGGTCACCGTCAAACATTTGTGGAAGGAGTTCGCCGGGCAGGTGGTGCTCGAGAACGTGAATTTGCATGTGGGCGATCACGAGTTCGTGACCATTGTCGGTGCCTCGGGCTGCGGCAAGACCACGTTTCTCAAAATGCTCTTAGGGATAGAACGCCAAAGTCGAGGTTCGTTTCTGATCGACGGCGCGCCTTTGCCGACGGAGCCGGGTCCGGACCGAGGCATTGTCTTCCAGCGCTATTCGTTGTTCCCGCATCTTACGGTCATGAACAATCTCTTGCTGGGGTTGGAATTGCATGGATCGCCGCTTCTTGGGAGGTTGCTGGGAGCCAAGCGGCGGCGGGCGGTGGAGAAGGCGAGGGAACTGCTCGAAGCGGTTGGCTTGCAGGCCGCAGCGGACAAATACCCGGCGCAATTATCCGGCGGCATGCAGCAGCGGCTATCCATCGCGCAATCGGTCATCTGCGAGCCCAAAATATTGCTGCTCGATGAACCCTTCGGCGCCTTGGATCCCGGCATCACCGCTGACATGCATGCACTGATCCTGAAGTTGTGGAACATGAATAAAATGACCATATTCATGGTGACCCACGACTTGTCGGAAAGCTTCGCGCTGGGTACGCGCGTGCTGGTATTCGACAAGGTCCGCGTGGATCCTCAGTCGCCGGAGGTTTTTGGTGCGACAATCACCTTCAACATTCCACTCAAAGGGCATCGTAGCGTCGCATGAGTCAGCTGTTCACCCCGTTCAACCTCGGCACCATGACGCTGCCGAATCGCATTATCGTCGCGCCCATGTGCCAGTACTCGGCGGCCCTGGGCTCGGCCAGCGATTGGCACATGATTCACCTGGGCCATTTGTCGTTGTCGGGGGCGGGACTGCTCACCATCGAGGCCACCGCCGTGTCGCCGGAGGCGCGAATCACGCCGGGCGACTTGGGGCTCTACAACGACGACAATGAGGCCGCTCTGGCTCGCGTGCTGGCGGCGGTGCGCACCTATTCGCCGATTAAAGTTGCCATCCAGTTGGCACATGCGGGGCGTAAGGCATCCTGTCGCCTGCCTTGGGAGGGCGGCGCTCAGATCGCGCCGAGCCAACCCGGCGGGTGGAAGACGGAGGCGCCGTCGCCGGTGCCTCACAATGAAGGCGACGATGCGCCGACCGCGCTGGATCGCGACGGAATGACTCGGGTGCGCGAGAATTTCGTCAAGGCCGCGCGCCGGGCCGCTCGTCTGGGCGTGGATGCCGTCGAGATCCATGCCGCTCATGGGTACCTCCTCCATGAATTTTTGTCGCCCGTGGCCAATCGGCGCGAGGACGAGTATGGCGGTTCGATACAGAATCGCATGCGGTTCCCGCTGGAGGTTTTTGACGCCGTTCGGCAGGCGTTCCCGGCCGAGCGGCCGGTGTGGGTGCGCCTCTCCGCGTCCGATTGGGTGCCGGAAGGGTGGAGTATCGAGGAGGTGGTGATCTTTGCGCAGGCTCTCCGAGAGCGCGGCTGTGCCGCCATCCACGTCAGCTCAGGCGGTGTTTCGGCGGTTCAAAAGATTCCGGTGGTGCCCGGTTACCAGGTGCCTTTCGCCGAGCGCATCAAGAAAGACGTGGGTCTGCCCACCATTGCCGTGGGCTTGATTACCACCGCGGAAGAAGCGGAGGACATACTCGGCAAGGGTCAGGCCGATGCCGTGGCTTTGGCGCGCGCCATGCTGTACGACCCGCGTTGGCCTTGGCATGCCGCCGCGCAATTGGGTGCGACCGTGATCGCACCCAAGCAATACTTGCGCAGTCAGCCGGCAAAGTACAAGAAGCTGTTCGAGACGCCGCCCGGTCGTTAGGGGCGGCCGCGGCAACGCGCCGCGAAATTCCTGCTGCCAAAAGACGCCAATGGCGCTACGCTATGGCACACCATGGATGCCCCACCCAGCTTGGAGGTCCCAACCAGTCGGCCGTTGCTAGGCCGAGGGGTACATGCGATCTCGGAACTCGAGGCGTCGAGCAAGCTCGCGTTGGTCTGTGTGGCAATAGGCTGGTTCTTCATGAACACCCTGGTCGCGAGCTTGGGTTCCTTGCAGCATGGCGTTCGATTTTTCGATATGTCCGCCATTATCGCCGATCCGACTCGCCTGTTCTTCGGGGTCAATGCGCCGTTTCATCGCATCTTGTTCGGATTAATTTGCCTGGCCTGCCTCCTGGCGCCGTTGGCACCGCATCTCGAGCTGGCGCCGTATCTACGACAAAAGAAATCGTTATGGCTTTGCTATGCGGTGCCATTGGCGCTGATGGTGGTTTGCGGAGTGCTGTTGTATGTCAGAACCTCGGGTGACTTCTTTGCCGATCCGGGGGATCCGAACTCCATGACCGGCTCGCTCATGCATTTTGCCAATGACCTGGTGCGCCGCGGCAGCGATATGGTGTCACGGCATATTGCCGTGGGCTCCGGCGCCTACTTGGCATTCCTGGGAAGCGCGGTGCTGGCAACCCAGGGCGTTCGACGCTTTCGTCGCTAGGCTTGCATGCGGCCTGACGAATATCTCGCATTTGATGCGACCGGACTTGCGCAGCTGGTGAAGCGGGGCGAGGTGAGCGCGCCCGAGCTGGTCGAGGCGGCCATTCAACGCATCGAAGTTTTGAACCCCAAGCTCAATGCCGTGGTGGAGAAATCCTATGACTTGGCGCGCGCCGCTGCCGCCAAGACGAACATGGCGGCGCCGCTGGCGGGAGTACCGTTTCTCGCGAAAGACATGAATATCGATGTCGCGGGTTTGCATCTCACCGCCTCCTGTCGCTGGCTGTCGGAGTTGCCGGTCGCGACGGTGGACGCGCCCTTGGCTGCGCGCTGGCGTGCCGCGGGCCTGTCGATTCTCGGCCGCACCAACACGCCGGAGTTTGCGGGTGAATTCGTCACCGAACCCACCTGGCGCGGGCCGACTCGCAACCCTTGGGATTTGAATCGTAGTCCGGGCGGTTCCAGCGGCGGCGCGGCCGCGGCGGTTGCCTCGGGGATGGTGCCCATGGCACATGGCACGGACTCAGGAGGTTCCATCCGAGTGCCTGCCGCCGCGTGTGGCTTGGTCGGGCTCAAGCCCTCGCGCGGATGGGTGCCGGTGGGTCCTCACCTCGATGAGTTGGCCGGCGGTTTGGATTGCGAACATGTACTCACCCGCACGGTACGGGATACGGCTCTCATGCTGGATCTTACCGCGGGTATGGAACCGCTCTCGCGCATTCCGTTGGGCTTACCTGCGGGAGGCTTCGTGGCAGCGCTGAGCACTCCGGTATCCCCGTTGCGTGTGGGCGTGACTCTGGCGGCGCCGGGCGGCATGCGTCCGCAGGCGGAAATCGGCGCTGCCGTGGAGCGCGTCGCTACACTGCTGGCGCGGTCCGGCCATCACGTGAAGGAGTTTACTTTTCCCGATTCGGCGACTGTCGGAGATCCGGCACTGGTCATTTGGTTGACCGCCATTGCGGAGGAAATCGATTTCTATCGAGGGCGAGTGGGACGCGCGCCGGAGCGGCATGAGCTCGACGCGCTGACGTGGGCGGGTATCGACATGGGTAATACCCGCAGCGCCCTCGACTACGCGCGGGCGCGACGGGCGTTGACGGCTGCGACTGCGGGAATGGCCCGCGTATTTGACGAGTTCGATGTACTGCTACTGCCTACGGCGGCGGACTTCACGCCTCCTATTGGGCAAATCGACGGACGCACGTCGGCGTTCAATCTCGATCGCTGGAACGCGGAGTCGTACGGATACGCTCCTTACACTGAAATTTTCAATGTCACCGGTCAGCCGGCCATGTCGCTGCCCTTAGGGATGTCCAGCGCCGGTATGCCCATCGGGGTGCAGATCGCCGCGCCCTTAGGGATGGACTCGCGGCTCCTGTCGCTGGCCGCTTGGCTGGAACGCGAGTTGCCTTGGACCGAGCCTCTGGCGCTGCTGCGTCGTCGCATATTGTAAAATTCAAATTCCAATGTTGCCAAAAATTGCAGAATAGTGGAATTGGGGCTGTCTGCCGGCCTCGATTTTCGCTTTTTGGACGTATGCGCTAAATTTTTGCAAATCGCTGCCGCTGTATAAGGCACAGGGCTGGTGAGGCCCGCAGGAAGGGGCGAGCGATGCAAGACCTGATCGAATCGATCGAAGAACGCAAGTTACTGCTGCGTTGTTGGCATTGCGACTGGAATGAGCCGCGAACCATCACCTGGTTCAGCGGCCAACGCCACATGAATTGCCCTCAGTGCGAAAGCATTATTGTGCTCGACACCAGCGATGTGCGCCGAGAATTGGTGCGTCAGCGCCGCCAGCTATCCGAGCTGCGCGACCAAATCGGCAAATTATTAGGCGACGCTCGCAAACGCTCTACCTTGATCCCAGGCGAGTCCGCGAGCGTAGCGCATGATCCCCTGATGGAATTGGCCATAGCCAAAAGCCATCCGGACATCCTGCTGCCGTCCATGCGCGGCACCGCTGCCGCGCGACGCCACGCGCGCTAGTCGGAGCTTAGGTATGCTGCAGGCCGGCGGCTTCGACGCCGGCCATGCAAATGGCTTCGTCTTCGTCGCCGGTGCCGCCGCTGGCGCCGACCGCCCCGACAATTTCCCCGCCACTCTTGATGAGCACGGCTCCCGGCTGCGCCAAGAATTTGCCCTGTGCGGTGGCCGGGAGTGCGCCGAAGAACGTCGGATTCTCGCGCGCCCGTTCATGCAGCGTGCGGCTGGCCACGCCCATACCCACCGCCGCCCATGCCTTACCCGTGGCCACATCGACTCGAAACATGCTGGCGCCATCTTCGCGCTGCACGGCCCGAACATCGCCTGATTGGTCGAGCACCACCACCGCCATGGGACGATGTCCGCGTTGCCGGGCTACGGCCAGCGCGCTTTCAATGATTTTGTTGGCTTGGGCAAGAGTCAGCTGTGTCATCGACTACTCCAAAAAATAAAAAATTCCACCGGCAGTGATTTTTACCGCCGCATTTGTTCCTTGCGTTTTGCGGTGAGAATGCCTTCGGTGTAGCCATTCGGCTGTTCCAGGCCCTTGAACACCAGGTCGCAAGCGGCCTGAAAGGCGACGCTATGCTCGACGTCCTTGGACATGGCCGAGTAAGCACGGTCACCGGCATTTTGTTGATCGACGACAACAGCCATGCGGCGTAGCGCGGCCATCACCTGGTCTTGTGTGCAAATCCCGTGGCGAAGCCAGTTCGCCACGTGCTGACTGGAAATGCGCAAGGTCGCGCGATCCTCCATGAGGGCAACGTTGTAGTAGTCCGGGACCTTGGAACAGCCGACACCGAAATCGATCCAGCGCACCACGTAGCCTAAGATGCTTTGAGCGTTGTTGTTGAGCTCTTCCTCTATCTCGGCTGCCGACCACTGCGGTGAACTTGCCAGGGGCGGCGTGAGAATATCGTCCAGAGAGGCGCGCTGTCGCGTGGCCAATTGCGTTTGAACGGCGGCGACATCGACTTGATGGTAATGCAGCGCATGCAACGTGGCGGCCGTGGGTGAGGGTACCCAGGCCGTGTTCGCGCCCGCCAAGGGATGCGCCACCTTGGCCTTCAACATATCCGCCATGAGATCGGGCATGGCCCACATACCCTTGCCGATCTGAGCGTGTCCCCGCAGGCCGCAGGCCAAACCCACATCGACATTTTGGCGCTCGTAAGCATCCAGCCACACGGCTTTCTTCAGGTCCGCCTTGCGAGGAATGGGCGCCGCCTCCATGGAGGTGTGAATTTCATCGCCGGTGCGGTCCAAGAACCCCGTATTGATGAATACCACTCGCTCTTTCACGGCGCGAATGCACTCGGTGAGATTCACCGTCGTGCGGCGCTCCTCATCCATGATGCCGATCTTGAGGGTGTATCGGGGCAAACCCAGCAAATCCTCGACGCCGGCGAACAGGTCGCCGGCGAAGGCCACTTCCTCGGGTCCATGCAGCTTAGGCTTGACGATATACACCGACCCGGTGCGCGAGTTGCGCAGCGTGCCGTGGGCGCGGACGTCATGCAGGGCGGCAAGCGAGGTGATGGCCGCGTCGAGTATAGTTTCCGGAATGGGGGCACCGTCCAACGTGACGGCATCCGACAGCATGTGGTGACCCACATTGCGAACCAACATCAGGCTGCGCCCCGGCAGGGCAATCTCGGTGCCGGTCAGCGTGTGATAGCGGCGGTCGGCATTCAGCCGGCGCGAAATGGTCTTACCGCCTTTTTCCAGTTGGGCCTCCAGAGTGCCCTTCATGAGGCCCAGCCAATTGCGATACACCTCTACTTTATCGGCGGTGCTGACCGCGGCTACGGAGTCCTCGCAATCCTGAATGGTGGTAATGGCCGACTCGAGCACCACGTCGCTGATGCCGGCGGCATCGTCGCGGCCGATGAGATGCCGGCGATCGATGTGCAATTCGACGTGCAGGCCGTGATGCTTCAGCAGGATCACGGCGGGGGAGGCGGCATCGCCCTGGTAGCCAGCGAGCGCCGCGGGGTCCTTGAGCGAGACGCTGCTGCCGGAAGGCAGTTTGACCTCGAGGCCGGTGTTCGTCAGCGAGTAGCCGGCGGCGTCGCGATGCGAGCCCTGTGTCAGCGGAAAATTCGCGTCTAAAAAGGCGCGTGCGAATTCAATCACTTTGGCGCCGCGCTTAGGCTGGTAGCCCTTCGCAGGTGTCCCGTCCTGTGGGATAGCATCCGTTCCGTACAGGGCGTCGTATAAACTGCCCCACCGTGCATTCGCGGCATTGAGCGCGTAGCGGGCGTTGTTCACGGGGACGACCAGCTGCGGTCCGGCAACGGCCGCGATTTCCGTATCGACATTCGCCGTGCTGACCGAAAAGGGCTTGCCCTCGGGAACGAGGTAGCCGATTTGGCTCAAGAAGGCCTTATAGGCCTGTCCGTCGATTTTCGCACCCGGGTGTTTGCGGTGCCAATCATCGATGGATGCCTGCAATTTGTCGCGCTTTGCGAGCAAAGCGGCGTTGCGCGGTGCCATCCGGGCGGCCAGGGTGGCGAATCCGGACCAAAACGCGCGCGCGTCGACGCCCGTCCCGGGGACTACTTCCTGGGCAACGAATTCATGGAGAGCGGCGTCGATTTCAATGGCGTCGACTTTGATCCTGGCTGTCATCAGTGATTCCTGCGGATATAAATGCGGTGAGGGACGCCATTATATCGAACGCCGGCGGAATCGCGGCAACCACGGTCAATTCAACCGGGTCAATTCAACCGGCCGGTTCAGCCGATCCAGAAGCGATTAGTACGGAAATCGAAGGTCAGTACATGGCCGAGGAATAGTTCGTTGCCCACCGTGCCATCGAACAACGCATCCGGCAGGTGCACGTCCGCAGTGGCGAAATATAACGTGGTATGGCGCTTCAACTCGGCGCGTCCGAAGCTTAACGTTTGCGACTCGCCCTCGATCATATTCACCCCGCCATCCGTGTAAGGGAAAAATCGCGTCTTTCCGGACTTCTCTTGTTCTCTGAGCCCCAGGGTGTCGACCGAGGTCGGATAAATCAGCATGCTCCCCGCATACAGCGTGTCGATCTGAACGATGAGAGGTCTGCCGTTGACCGTGAAGCCCGTGCTTGCCACGATCGGGGGACCATCATGACCGAAGGTGGGCGTGGTCAGCGTTCCGCAGTCTCGCGGGCAGGGTAAGTCTTGCCGTGACGCATCAGAGGCTTCGACACGGCGCTTTTTATAATCCATGCGCAGAGCGCGGCCGACAAAGGCAGGGTAAGTAATGAAGCCGTCGGCCGCGGGGATCGCGCCCTTGCGCAAGCTGGGCTGTAAGTCCAGGACCATCACGTTGATGTCGCCCAGTGAGAGGTCGCCGATTCGCAGGTCCTTGAGAGTAGCCGACCACCGATTGGGTCGAGGCTTGCCGTCCGCTCCGACGATGGGAGTGAGCGGCAACTTGAGCCTCGTTGCCGCCGCCAGGTCCATGAGGGAACGGGCGTCACCGGTGTCGATCAACAGTTTGAGATGGGCGTCGCTCGCCGTCACATCCACGCAGGGCAAACCCGAGCAGTCCAGCATGGGGCCGCCCTTGAAGCCGGGTGTGCCCGCTGCGCACAGACCGGACAAAAGCAACGCACCGATTCCGGTCAATGCTGCCCGTTTGAGTCGGCGGCAATAGCGAGGTGTCCATTTGTCCATGCTGAATTAAGGCCATAAGAGGCATCACTTTTCCAGGGTTGGGCAGGAAAAGTGCGACGAGTTGGTCCCTGGAATAGCGGTGTTCGTCCCTGGGGCGGGCACGCCGCCAGTGCTTGGACCGAGGGCAAGGATTACGACGTACTGGAATCGCCGCAGCACACGAACGTGGCGCCCGGCAAGATCAAAGTGATGGAAGTATTTTCGTACGCCTGTGTCTTTTGCAATAAGTTCCAGCTTCACCGCGCAGCAGATGGGCATCGCCGAGCGCACGCATCAAGCGATTTTCGATGCCGTCTGGAAGACCTGTGAGCTTGGCATAGACAAGTATCCGCTACCGTCGCTGGAAGATGCCGCTCGCTGCTACGCGCGGATTGCAGGCGTGAAAGTTGCCGAATTCTAAGGAAACCGCGGTCAAGGCGCCCAAGGAAGTGTCGCGAACGAAGACTTAGTGGCGGTCGTATTCGCGTTACTTGTGTCCCGCGGCGCTCAGAATGAGGTCGGCGACTTGCTTCGGATGAGACAGTAGCGATAGATGACTCGAGGCGATCTCAATGGTCGTTGCATTCATGCGCTTCGCGAGGAATCGCTCGAGATCCGGATTGATGGTGCGGTCCTCAGTGGATACTTGGTACCAGCTGGGCTTGACCCGCCACGCGGCATTCGTGGTCTTTCCCGTAACCAAGGCGTCGGCGCCACGTCCTTGGACTGCATACAGCGCGCGAGCCCTGGCCGGGTCGAGATCGCCGCCGAAGTCTTTGAGAAACGCTTCCTCGCTCAGCCAGAAATAACCGTTGGCCTTTATGACGCCGGCGCTAGCCGGCGGCTTGGGATACTTGGCCGCGAGCGCTCCGAAGTCCTCCCCGGCGTCGGGCGCACGCGCCGCGATGTATACCAGCGCCGACACATTGGGGTCGATGCCCGTCTCGCTGATGAGGGTTCCTGCGAAGGAATGTCCCACAAGCACAGTCGGCCCGGTTTGCAAGGCCAAAATACGCCGGACTGCGGCGGAATCTTCTTCGAGCGAGGTGAGGGGATTTTGGACCGCGGTTACGTTGAGGCCGACGTTCTGCAAGTAAGGGATAACATCAAGCCAGCACGAAGCGTCGGCATACAGGCCATGTACCAACACGACGTTCTTGGCCATGGGGACGGATTTGCCGCCCAGGGTGTTCTGCGTCTTTCCTACCCGCGGCAACACCGCCGATAGGACTCCGGCCGCCATCATTCCGCTGAACACTCTGCGATTAGTCATTCATCTCTCCTTTTGCGCCGGCCAATAATACAACGCGGTGTGGCCCAGCGGTCCAGCCGTCTGCCTTACAGCAGAAACAACCCTATCGCGGAACGAAAAGCTAAGCGATACCACCGGGGTGCCGGGCTTCAACTTGCTGTCGAGAAACTCGGCCACCTTGGTCATCGGCTTGGTGAACAAGTAGCAGGTTACCGCCGCAGCCTCCTGCACGTCGCAATCGTAAAAGTTGCCGCGGTGCAAATGGACATTGGATAGATTGCGCGTCCGTAACCGGCCGACCCAATAGGGGAGCGGCGATATTTCCACGCCGCGAATTTGCGCCGTTGGGAATGCGCGGGCCAGTGCGACGACGAGCGCGCCCCAACCGCAACCCAGTTCATAAATCACGGCGTGCTCTGCAACCCCGGCTTCCTTCAAAAGCTCGACGACATCGGCGCCCTCCGTGGCACTGGACGACATCGGCGGTACTCCCGTGATGCCTTGAAAAGCGAGTACCGATAGGCCGAGAAAAAGCACAACAACGAATGCGAGAATATAAAGGGCGCTCAGCATTGTGTCGCTACTTGGGGCGCAGGTTGTGGCCTACGAGCAGCGTTGCCATCGACAGGGCGATCAGCAGTCCGATACCCAGCGCGATGATATTGATATGCACTCCCGCATACATGGCACCGGTATAAGCGCTCATGAGCGCCAACATGCACAAATTCTCGAAGAGATTTTGAATCGCAATCGTCGAGCCGATGCCGCCGCTCTCATTGCCGTGATGCTGCAGCAACGCATCGAGGGGAACCACCAAAAAACCGCTACACGTGCCAACGAATGCCGTGAGTGCAAAGGCCGTGGGGAGCCCCCTTACCAGGGGCAGCAGGCTTACCCCCACTCCGAGCAAAATGCCGGCATAGACCGCGTAATACGCGGACTCTAGTTTCACGAACCGGCCCGCCAACACCGCTCCAGCCGCGATGCCCGCCGCGACCATGCCGGTGAGATAGCCGGGCATGCTGGTCCCCTCGATATGCAGTACCGCGGGCACCCAGGCGATGAGCAGGAACCGCAGCGCGGCTCCCGCACCCCAGAAGACGCCCGTGCCGACGAGAGCTGCGCGCAAATCGCGCGCTTTCAAGAGTGAGGCTGTCTGCGTTGCAAACTTTCTAATGCTTGCGGCGAACGCGAAATCGGCGTGGGCTCTGGCGGCTTTGAGTTTGGGAATCAGCAGCGTGCCCAGCATCGCTGCCGCGTAGCAGGCGGCTATCATGATGAGCACACCGCTAATGCTCCAGTCCGTCAACGCACCGCCTGCGACGGCGCCCAGCAGAATCGCCACGATGGTCGCCGATTCGAGCATGCTGTTCGCCTTGACCAACATCGTCGGTGGGACGAGATCGGCCAGGATCCCGTATTTCGCGGGGGAATAGGCGGCGGCGCCAACGCCGACTACGGCATAGCTTAGGAAGGGATTCACCTTGAGACACATGGCCAGCGCGCCCGCTAGCTTGACGGCATTGGCCCATAACATAGCGCGACCTTTGGGCTGCATGTCGGCGAACGCGCCGACAAAAGGGGCGAGTAGGATGTAGGTCACGATGAAGAACTCTTGGAGCAGCGGTCCGGCCCACTGTGGGTAGGACTGCCGGTGCACCACGGCGAGTGCCGCGAAGATCAGAGCATTGTCCGCGAGTGCGGATAGAAACTGCGAACCTAAGGTGGCAATGAGCGCGGCGGACCAGAGCCGGCCCGCGGGCCGTTTCAGTTGCCCGCCGTCCACCGTTGATCCCGAGCGAGCGAGAACTCTGCTGTTATCCGGCAACGGCAAACTTAACCATTCTGTACAGTAGGATGCTCGGATCCATTGAAGGGAAGGCGGCGCTCATATCGTTCCTTAAGCTCGGTAGCCGTTAAAGTCAGGCGCCAGCCAGATGCAACAAGACAAATACTACCGCGCTTGGATCAAAATGGGGCGCAATTTCCGCGGACGGGGACGGGGACGGGGACCGGGGAGATTCGACCCTCGGTCGATAGAGGTGAACTAACCCCTGCTTTTACCGGTCTCATAATTCACTCCCTACGCCGGGTGATGAGGTGGTTCTTGCGTCAAGTCATTCGAGCAGGCACTTTGTTGGTGAGCGTCGCCCTTGGTTTGGTGACGGGGGCCAGCGGCGCCGATGCTCCGGTAAACCCAGATATCGTGTGGGGCAGCTGGCAGCATCACAAAATGACCATTAATTACTTCGGCATCACCTCCGCGTATTCCTGCGACGCGCTCGAAGATCGGGTCCGCGAAATTTTATTGCTTCTGGGGGCGCGCAAAGACGCCAAGGTCAACGCGGTGGGGTGTGCTCGCGGCCAAGAGGTCCCGAGCCATAACGCGTGGATCGAGACGAATTTCGACAGCCTGATACCCGCGGATTCGGCTTCTGCCGCTGGAGCTGTTCGGGCGTACTGGGCCCCCCGAGAAATTAATCCACGACATCCGTACTACATGGGCGGTGGGGATTGCGAGCTCATCGAACAGATGAAAGACCTCATTTCAAACAACTTCTCGCTGCGCGATGTGCATTACAGTACCGATTGCGTCCCGCATGAGATCACGCTCGACGGGTTCGACGTGAAGGGGCAGGCGTTGGTTTTGGCACCCGCAGTGTAGGCGCCGTCCCACACGGGGTACGACCCGGCCGGAATGGACCCGCACTGCCGCAGAGCGGAGACTCGTCGGCTGGCCGAATGGCAACGTGGAGTTCTTCGAATGAAATTGAATACTGTCGAGCGTATCGGGCCTAAGGCGCGACGCTCGTTATTGGCGCTGCTGGGGGCTCTTGCCTGTGGCTCGGCATGCGCCGCTTCGATGCAGTTACCTCCCATCGGGGGCAGTTCGCATGAACATCATCCCGGCAAAATCATCTGGGCCGATTTGGTCACGCCGGATCTCGCGGCGGCGGAGAGCTTCTACTCGGCAATGTTTGGATGGACCTTCCAAGCCATTCATTCCGGCGATGTGGAGTACGCGGTGGCTCGAGCCCCGGACGGTGATGTCATCGCAGGATTGCTGCAAAAGGCGCTGCCTACTGGAGAGAACCGTCAGCCGGCGTGGCTGACGTTCATCGCCGTTCGCGATGTCGACGCCGCAGAACGCACTGCTCTTAACAACGGCGCCAAGAGCGTCTCCAAGCCCAAGAGCTATGCCGGCCGCGGGCGGCAAGCGGTGCTCGCCGATCCCGATGGTGCGGTGTTCGCGATACTTGCATCCTCGTCCGGAGATCCAGGGGATTCATTGTCGCCGCCGGGCGAATGGATTTGGAGTTCGCTGTTGGCACAGGATCCCGACAAGGAGGCAACGTTCTATCAAACCCTGTTCCGCTACGACATCTACGATCTACCTCGCGAAGACGGTGGCGCCCACGTCATCCTATCGAGCGACGACTATGCGCGAGCCGGCGTCAACCCCTTGCCCACGACCGGGCATCGCCGGCCGCATTGGCTGAATTTCGTCCGAGTCGTGAGTGCCGACGATGCCGCGGCGAAGGCGGTTTCTCTGGGTGGCAAGGTGCTGGTGCAGCCCTTTGAGGACCGTCATGGCGGCAAGGTCGCAGTCATCGCCGATCCGGCGGGGGCGCCGATCGGCATCATGGAGTGGGTGGCAGGCGACACCAAGGCGGAACCGAAATGAGTAAGCGAATGATTTCTTGGAGTGTCGGCACGCTGGGCGCCGCGCTGTTGGTCTTGGTGTCTGCTTGCGCAGTGGAAGGCGGGGGCTATGGCTACGGCGGAGACGTGGGTTACGTTGGAGGCGTATACGAACCCTATGGCTACGACTACGGTGGTTGGGGCGGCGGTTATCGTGTTGGGCCACCTCGTGGGGGCCCTGGTTATGGCGGCGGCTGGCGCGGCGGCGGCCATCCGGGCGGGGGGCACGGTGCCCCTGGTATACCCGGCGGTCCCCATGGCGGTGGTGGCGGGCCTCACGGCGGCGGAGGGCATCACTAGCGGATTGGCTGGGGCTGCGTGGCTCTGGCACCTGCCGCGGCGCGGCGTTTCAGTTGACGAGAAATTGTTGCTGATTCGCCGTGAGGTACACTTGCCAGGTGCAAATCACGACGTCCGACGTTGAACTCACCATTGACGGCTTTCCGTGCCGGACCTATGTGGCTGCGCCGAAGCCCACGCAATCGAACGCCAAATATCCCGGCATCGTTTTGTACTCGGAAATATTCCAGCTCACCGGGCCGATATGCCGGACGGCAAACCGATTAGCGGGGCACGGACTCGTCGTGGCGGCACCGGAGATTTATCACCGGTCGTGCCCGCCGGGTCTCGTCATAGCCTATGACGATCCGGGTCGCATGTATGGCAACTATCTTGCCCACACCACGCCGGTGGCACATTTCGATGCGACCGCCACCGCGGTGTTCGAT
>Ga0302310_10000542_pt1 | contig 35112 bp, 28 predicted proteins | sample III_Palsa_N1_2_FD_200451 | JGI IMG/M metagenome (GOLD analysis project Ga0302310, IMG submission 200451) | Peat permafrost microbial communities from Stordalen Mire near Abisko, Sweden - III_Palsa_N1_2 | ecosystem: Environmental > Terrestrial > Soil > Palsa > Peat permafrost | place: Sweden...
AGGCGACGTAGCGGACAATAATCACCATGGCAATAATGGGCGTCACGACGCTCGCGGCCACCAGCACCGGACCCACCCAACCCAGCCACGTGAGCAGCGGCAGGAGAAACAACGCGTCATCGGGGTGGAAGTGCTGCACGCCTTTCCAGGCCTTGACCCCCGGACCGCTCAAGCGTTCGAACATTTCCGCATACCACGTACACAGCAGCATGGCCACGCAAGTCACACCACCCAGTGCTATCGCGGCATCACCCAGCGAGCCGTGACGCAGTCCGATGCCGGCACAGAGGAACCACGCCGCATCGAGAACCATGTCAGCATAATAGTCGAGCACCTTGCCGCTCTCGCTGCGCAGGTCGCCCATGCGCGCGAGTTCGCCGTCGGCGCGGTCCAGCACGCAGGTCAGTATCCACAGCACACCGCTCCACGCCGTAGCCAGCGGGGTCCCCGGTACCAGCAGCGCGCAGGCTGCCAGTCCCAGCACCAGCCGCAGTGCCGTCAAGTGATTTGGACGAACCCAGGTACCGATCAACGGGCGAACGAATATCCGGGCAAACGCGTGCGCGTAAGTCTGGTTCTGCGCCACATCATCCATAACCGGCTTGTCGATGATTTTTCCTTACACCCTGAAGCGATACTCGACGCCCGGTTGCCGATCGACGTCGGGTGGGAAACTGGCGCGTTTGTCCGCGTAATAGCGGGCGCGATGATCCCCGTCCGACGCGCGATTGTAAGTGAGGTACAGAATGCGCCGCCGTTCGCCGCTGAAATTGGGCTTCGAGGCATGCGGCACATAACTATCGAAGAACAGCACATCCCCCGGCTGTGTGGGCACCGGCTCGAGCTCGAAGGGTCTCATTTGATCGGCCGTCAGCGGAGCCCATTCGTCGCCGATGAGTCGGGACAGCCGCGGCGTCGTGACCATTTCCAGGCAGCCGTTTTCGAGGGTGGCCGCATCGATGGACACCATGGCCGTGACGAATAGCGGCGCGTAGGTCGACCACCCCGCCTGTTGATCCTGGTGCACGTCGAACCCGGCGCCACCCGGCATTTTAAAATTGATTTTTTCTTTGAACAGCACCGCAGGCGCGCGCAGCAGTTCTTCCACGCAGCACCTTAGGCGCCCGCCGCGGACCAAGACATCGAGGGCCGCATGGTGCGGACAAAAGTCCTCGATGCGTTGAATCACTTGGGAGTTCGGGTCGAGAAGGCTGGTCTCGCGGTACACCATTTGCGCGCCCGACACTTCGGGCAGCGCCACCGCCTCGTCCGTGTAGCGCGAAATATCCGCCATGTCGGCCGCCGAGAAAAAACCCGGCACGCCGATCCAGCCGAGCCGGTCATAGCGCCCCAGCGCCATGGCATCCAGAATGGCATTTGCGTCGCCGGCGTGCTTTTCGTGATCCACGTTAACCTCAAAAACCGGGCGCAAGTGTCAGGTTTATGCCAAGAAACGTCAAGACCGAGACGACCATCACGCCTTGAGTGGCTCATCCACTGCGCGAACGGTCGAATTGTGACGCTTTAAGGCATTTGTACCGGCGCACCAAGGCACTATGCCTACCGGCCGTCATCGAAATGACTCGACTGACTGGGCTCGGACAACAACTGACCATAAGGAGCCGTTTACGGACATTCTGCTCGACGTGCTGGCGAAGGAACTCGCAAGCGCGCACGCCGCCGTATTTGCGCCGTCCTTATTTGCCGACCGCATCGGGCCGCTTCCGCCCGAGGAGGCTGCCGCGGCCATCCACAAACTCATGCAAAGTTTTTTGTGGACCATGGCGCGCGAGGGAATCGCGCACAACATCATGAATCGGGTGCGCCTGACCACTAACGCACCCGTGCTCCCCTACCGTATTTTGATTTGTCCCTTGCAGCCGGCCAAGCCCGCGCTGGGCTATGTCGCCGCCTTTCGCACTCCGGATCAAAATACCTTCGTGCCGTCCGATCTTAAGACTCTGACGGCTGCGGCTCCCAAGCTCCTGAAGCACCTGAACGAACGCCTGGACGAGACCACGGGTTTGTTGATGCGCCCGGCCTTTGAGGCAGAAGTGGCCTATCGCGGCCGCTCCACCCAGTCTGCCTGCGTGGTGTACGCCAATCTGGACCAGGTACACGCGGTGAACGAACTGTCCGGGTTCGCCGCGGGCGATCGCATTATTCGTGAAGTGGGTAGATTCTGGCAATCCCAATTGGCGCCAACCGGCAGCATCGCCACCCATTTGTCCGGTGACCGGTTCGCCGCCGTGCTCTTCGGGCACACCTTGAATCAGGGCCGGATTTGGGCCGAACAGACGCGCGAAGGCATCGATCAGCTCGAAGCCAACAGAGTGTCCGCGCATGTCACCGCAAGCTTCGGGGTCGCCGAATTGACCGACCTGGACGGGTTCCAGCATGCGCTCGCCGCAGCCGAGACTGCCTGCCGGGTGGCCAAGGAGCGCGGGCGAAACCGCGTCGAACTGTACGTCACGGGCGACCATACCGTCATGCGCAGACACGAGGAAGTACGCGAATCCCGCGAAGTCCTCGAGGCTCTCGACAGAAACAGCTTCCTCTTGTACGCCCAGCCCATTCTCACCTTCGACAGCGAATCCGCGCCGCGGCACTATGAAATTCTTTTACGCGTACAACGCCCGGACGGCGAGGTGGTCAGCATCGCGGGCTTCCTCGATGCCGCCGAGCGCTACCAACTCCTCGAGCGCCTCGATCGCTGGGTACTGGCTCGAGTACTGGCTCAAATAGCGCCCGTGGCCGATGCCCTGCGTCCGCTGGGCGCGAGCTTCGCCATGAATCTCACCGGCCAGTCGGTCAGTCAGCCCGTCTTCGCCGACCACGTACGCAGCGAAATGAAAACCCACGGCATTCCTGCCGGCATGCTGCACTTCGAATTGACAGAAACAGCCGCCGTGCGCAATTTGAGCGCCACCCAACGCTTCATTGCGCGCATGGGAGAAATCGGATCGCATGTGGCTCTGGACGACTTCGGCACGGGTCTGTCGTCGCTCATGCACCTCAAGGATCTGGACGTCAATCGCATTAAAATCGACGGCAAATTCGTGCGCGACGTCTTGAGCAACGCCCGCTCGCGCGCCCTGATCCGCGCGCTGGTGCAAATTGCCGACGAAATCGGCTTGCAGACGGTCGCCGAGTTCGTCGAGAACGAAGACATCGCCGATAGCGTGCGCCTGTTGGGAGTGCAATGCGCCCAAGGTTACTTCTACGGACGTCCCCGCCCCTTGAGCGAAACCCTCGAAGATCTACTGATGCTCGAACGAGCGCGCGCCGCCGGCGCCACTGCGTCCAACAGCCTCGTTACTGCCGCCTAACGCGCCTCGAGCTGCGAGAGCCACAAGAGCCACGAGAGCCGCTACGGCTCGACCGTGCTGACTTCCCGAACGTCCCCGGCCACACGCCATCGCGGCGCATGAGTCGCCAACAGTTTGTGATAAGCAGCCAGGGGTACCGGCTTGCTGCACAAATACCCCTGATACGCCGGGCAGCCATGACTTTCGAGGAAATGCCGCTGCGGTTCGGTTTCAACACCCTCCGCGATGACCGCCAATCCCAAGCTGCGCGCCAGGGTAATAATGGTCTGAACCACTGCCGCATCGGTCGCAGAATCCGGCAGTTTCCTGACAAAGGATTGGTCGATCTTGAGCTGATCCAGCGGCAGTCGGGTCAGGTACGACAGAGAGGAGTAGCCCGTGCCGAAATCGTCCATGGAAAAACGCACTCCGATCTGCCGCAGGGCGTGCATTTTTTGAATGGTCCTTTCGATGTCGTCCAGCACCAGCGATTCGGTGAGTTCCAGCTTCAGCCTCTCGGGCGGCGCGCCGCTCGAGTCCAGAGCGGCACGCACCTGATCGACGAAGTCCGGCTGCCGGAACTGACGCGCGCTCACATTGATGGACAGGAAGAGCTCACGAGTGCGCGCATCGGCCGCCCAATCCCGCAGCACCCCACAGGCCGTTTCCAGCACCCACCGTCCAATGGGCAGAATGAGCCCGGTTTCCTCCGCCAGCGGCACGAATTGCGCCGGCGATATCGTGCCGCGATCCGGATGCTCCCAGCGCAACAGCGCCTCCGCGCCCACGATGCCCTGCGAGCTGTCCACCTGCGGTTGGTAGTGCAGCACGAATTGGTTGTCTTGAATGCCTCGGCGCAGAGACGTCTCGAGGGTGGCGCGTGCCGCCAGCGCCGCCTGCATTTCGGGATCAAAAAAACGCAGTGCATTGCGTCCCGCCGACTTCGCCTGGTACATGGCAATGTCGGCATGCTTCAACAGTTCATCCACCGAATTGCCGGTGTCCGTGAACAACGCCACTCCGATGCTCGGCGTACTGTGATGGGTATGCTCACCGATGAGATACGGCCGATTGAGCTCGGCGAGAATTTTCTCGCCCACGATCTTCGCCTGCGCCGCTGCCTCCTGCGGACAGGAATCCAAATCCTCCAGCAGCACCACGAACTCGTCTCCCCCTAAGCGCGCCACGGTATCGCCCATGCGCACGCTGCCATCCAAGCGCTGCGCCACCTCGCAGAGCAGACGGTCGCCCACGTCATGCCCAATGGTATCGTTCAGGAGCTTGAAGTTATCCAGATCGATGAAGAGCAGCGCTCCTTTGCGCAGGCTCCGTGCGCTCAACGCCAACGCCTGCTGCAGTCGATCCAGGAGGAGGCGCCGATTCGGCAGCCGCGTCAACGAATCATAGAAGGCCAAATGAGCGATCGCCCGCTCCGCCTCCTTGCGCGCGGTGATGTCCGTCATGGTCACCACGAAATGTGTCACCTGGTCCCGATCGTCCTTGACCGCGGTGATGCTCATCCAGGCGGGGAAGCTCTCACCACTCTTGCGCCGATTTTGCACCTCACCCTGCCAGGAGCCGTCGTCGCCCGGGCGTTTAATGGGCTCATCGTGCTTCAGCAGCAACTCGCGCAGGGTGTTGCCCACGGCATCTTCGCTGGTATACCCGGTCATTAGCGTAAAAGCGCTGTTGATCTTCAAAATCACCCGATCCGCACCGGTAATGGCAATGCCATCCTGCGCCTCGAAAGCCGTCGCCGTAATGCGGCGCTGTTCCTCGGCGAGATACCGTTCGGTAATGTCGCGAGCGATGCCGACCACACCGATCACCTTGCCGGACTGGTCCAGCATGGGGGTCTTGATGGTCTCGAACAGACCCCGGTAGCCGTTGTCCACGAAAGTGAGCCACTCCTCGTTGGTACAGGACTTGCGGCTTTCCATGGCCCTGCGGTCGTGGAAAGTAAACCTGTCCGCTTCGTCCGTGCCGAAAAAATCGTATTCGGTTTTGCCCACGATTTCCGCTTCCGGCGCGCCGCACAGACGTTCGATGCCGGCGTTACACGTCAAATAAACGCCGCCCGGATCCTTCACCCAGACCAGGTCCGGGATGGTCTGCACCAGAGTGCGCAACCTCGCCTCGCTCTGCTGCAAGTTGCGATTCGCCTGCAGACTCGACAGCGCATCGCTCACACGGCGGCCGATCGCCTGGAGGAGCTTCTGCTCGTCCTTGGACCAGGTCCGATGGTACGAACATTGGTGCAGCCCGAACATGTAGGGCTCGGAACCCGTCACCTGAATGGACAGGGCAATTATGGAACGTGCCTCACGCGCCCGAATCGGACTGCCGGGCAGTGTCAGATCCCCCTCCTCACCGAACATCACGGGCGTCTCGGAGCCAACGACGGCATGCATCATGGTGCGCACCCCCTCGCTCATGATGATATCCACGCCCATATTCGATGCGCCCGGAAAATCTGGATGGGTGCGCTCCATGGCCACTCGGCTGACGGCCGCCTGCGGATCGCAGGGGTGTACCAACCACGCTCGTTCGCAGTTGAATATGGAGACCACTTCGCTGAGCACGTCGCCCAAGATGTGTTCCAGATCATCGTCCCCGCGAATCGCACCGTTGATGCGATCCATGCCGGCGAAGAATTGCAAATCGCGTTTCGACTGTTCTTCCAGCCGCTCGTGCCGCAAGCGGGTGCGCAATACCGTCACGCCGAAGGCCGCCTCGCGAGCCACTTCCTTCATCAGCCGTAGCTCATCCTCCGTGAAGGTGTGAGTGTCGCGCGAATACACGCCCAGCACGCCGAAAAGAAATTGGTTTTCATCGCGCAGCGGGAGAAGGAGGCGGGAATGATAATCGCGCCGCAGAGCCGAATCCCGATAGGTGATGGCGGCGGGGTCCATGGCGATGTCCTGAATGCACTCCACCCCGCCGCTGCGCAGAGAGTCGCCTACCGGACCCGTCTCCATATCGACCCAGGCCACATCGGTTTCCGCGAGATAGCCGGTTTCGACGCCGCTGGAGGCAACGCGGCGCACGATGCGCTCTTCGCCGCTCTCACGAGTGCCCGCCCAGGCCATGCGGTAGCCCGCTTGGGCGCAAATAACTTTGCAGATATCCGCGAGCAGCATATCTTCGTTGGCCGCGCGCATGAAGGCATCGACGCAGCCTCGGATGACCCGCAATTCGCGCGATAAGATATCCGCAGGCACACACATGTCCCTGTCCCTTCCATACGACATAAACGGGTTATCGGCAGCCAGGCCCGAGGCCTTAAGGGCGCCAAGGACAATAGCAACTAGCCTATCGGGGAATCACGTACGCTCCGCACAGACGCCGACATATCGCTTCGCAGCATGGCAATAACGAGATTCCGGTCACAGCGCACCGGAAACCTGGACGACGTCCCTGTCATCCAGGCGATCGACGCTAACCGAACCCTTTGCGCAGTGTGGCCACCGAGATATGCGGCCAGCCCAGGTTCACCAGGGTTCCCTTGCTCAAGAGACTGCGAACCGGGAAATTCAGGGTCACCATCTGCGCGTACTGCAACTGCATGAACGACTCGCCGGTTTTTTTATGCGTCACTTTGGTGATCCAGAACGTCGCGTAGATCACGGCGGTCTGAGCATTGCCATTCGGCGGCGTGGTGCGATCGTCGATGAGGAACAGAATATTTTCCGGCCCGCCGTTGAACTCCGGCAGGCTCGCGGCCACCGTCGGTCCGGTGAGCACACTGTTCTTGGACTGGAAGAAATCCACCGTCTGCACGGTGGCGATATTCAGCGCCGTGCCCTCGAAGGTATATCCGTCTTCGACTTGGTTGTTGATGACGTTCTGCAATAAGAGAATGGGATCGTCGATGACCGCCTGGGTGATGCCGGGAGGCAACGGGTTCGTGCGGGGATTCGTAGCGCCCTCCGCGACCGCCAGGTTGTACTCGTTGAACACGGTCAGCGCGTTGACGGCGGCCGTCTGCTTCTGCGACGATCCCGTGGCGCTGAACACCGGCGCCGCCGTCGCGGGCACGGTGGGCGGCGCGCCGATGGGCGTGCTGTTGAAGGCATAGAAGCTCGAACCATGGAACGGCTTGCCCGGTATTTGTAGCGTGGGAGGTCCCGTGAAATGCTCGGCTAGGCCCTGCGCCAGCACCGTGTTGCCATGGGGTATGGAGGCCATACGGCACACGATTTCGGCATCCGACGGAGCACTCTCGGCCGGCGCCTTGGTATTCGGTTGCCGGACCCAAATGCCGGGTTCAATGTGCAGCGCGCCGCCCGTGGCAAGATCGCTTATTTTTTGCAGATAGGTCAAACCATGCAGAGTGATGTCTTTCTGCTCGAAGCCGCGATTGGGAATGGGCGAGCCGATGGGGTCGAACTTCAACGTCTCCCGCGTCCGATTCACTTGCAGGAATAAATCCGTGCCGAAGTTGAAGGCGGGACGCGCGATGAGGTTGAAGCCCTCGCCCGCCCAACTGCCCGCCAAGTGAGTCAGTAAGCCGAGGTCGTCAGACACATCCGCCGGCGCAAAGCGCTTCGAGGAAATGTGTTCGGCGTTCTTGCGGTTGCCGACCGGTTTGAGATTGGCCGGTACCGGCTCCTGGAGATTCCACGGGCAGCCGGTCTTGGCCTTGGGTTGCGTGAGGGTGTCGTTATCCATGACGTGCTCCTTGCGAGGGTGATCGGGTGGGTCTGCCTATAGGAACGGAGCGCGGAGGCCAAACCCGACATCGGCGGCTAATTTAACGGGTGGGTATGACCACGGAATCCAGAGGCCTGACGACGCGCCCGCCCTTCATCACGAAGGCCACATGCTCGAGGACGGCGATGTCCTCGAGCGGATTGCCTCGAACGGCGATCACGTCGGCGTAATACCCTGGCTTTAACTCGCCGATGCTGCCTTCCCAACCGAGCAATTTCGCACCATTGATGAGGTCAGCCTGCAGTGCGGCTAGCGGCGTCATCCCGTACCTCACCATGAGAGTCAATTCATGCGCCTGCGTGCCGTGCGGAAAGGGACCGACATCGGAACCCACCGCGAAGGGGATGCCCGCCGCGATCTGCCTCTTAAATTCCTTCACCTTGTAGTCCAGCATGGCATGCTCCCGTGCCGCGGCCGCCGGACTAGTGGCGTGGTCGGCGAAATATTCCATGACGGCAAAGGTGGGCACCGCGGGAATGTGTTTCTCCTTCATGAGCCGCAGGGTTTGGTCGCTCAACTGCGTGGCGTGGTCAATGGAGGCCACGCCTGCCTGCGCCGCGTACAAGGTGCCGGGCTCTCCCATGGCATGCACGGCGACCACGGTTCCCAGACGAGCCGCCTCGTCCACCGCGGCTTTCAGTTGGGCTTCCGTATACTGATAGGGAGTCGCAAAGATGCCATCGTGGATGGTGTCGTGACCGGTCTCGTAGAGCTTGGCAAAATCCGACCCTTGCTTATGTTGTTCGCGCATCACCGCCACCACGTCGTCGGCCGTGTTCGCGTAACTGGCGTTCGACGCCACGTGCAAGTCAGGATTGAAATTCTTGGCGTCCTCGTGTCCGCCCAGAATATCAATGGCATTGCCGCTGATACGTAAGCGAGGCCCCAGAATGAGGCCGCTATTAATGGCGTCGCGCACCGCGGTGTCCGCCGAGCCGGCCCCTTCCGTACCCATGTCCCGCTCGGCCGTGTAGCCGGCGAGGAGATCGTCCTGCGCTGCCCTAGCGGCGATCAGCGTGCGCATCGGCACCGATTCCTCCACCGTCTGCAAATCTTCAGCGCCGGGATGCAGGAATAAGTGCACATGCGCATCGATGAGACCCGGCATCAAAGTGACATTGCCGAGATCCAGTACCGTCGCGCCGGCGGTCCGATCGAGCGAGCTGCCCACGGCCAGGATTTTCTCGCCGCTGACGAGAATTTCACCCGGCGAGATCATGCGGCCGCTCGCCACATCGAGAAGATGAGCGGCGTGAAGTATCTCAACAGATGGCGCGAGTTGAGATGGCGCGGTTTGGGATGATGTCGTTTGGGCCAGCGCAGCGGGCGCGGGCACCGCCATCGCAATACTCAAGGCAGCCATGGCGATGCGGAGTGACTTCACGGCCGCTACAGCGCCCCCAACCATTCGATAAGAGCCTTTGCCGCCGCGGGCGTCATCCGGGTATTACTATCTGGGTTCGCGAGCGTAAACACCACCATTGCCAGAGCCTCCTGATGCACCGGATCCAACGCAATGTCGTCTCGACCCTCGATGATTTCCGCCCAGCGCGTCAAATCGTCCTCGCTTAGCGCGCCCGCGACGTACCGTTGGAGGATACTGCGAACCTCTGCAGCGGCGACGGTCACCGACTCCACGTCGGAGTTCCAGCCATAGGAAGCCAAGTCGGCTAGCGCGCCGTCAACAGGCAACTGGTACGCCACTATGACGCGAAGGGCCGAGATTCGATCCATAGTCATCGCCTTCAATCCTCTTCCGCCAGACGCGCGAACTGTCCTCTCAGCGTATCCACTTTCGCGAGATACGCACGGGGATCATGGTCGCCGCAGCGCTGCGCTGGCGCGAATCTAAAGCCGTGCCGCGCATAGAGATCCGCCGCACCGGCGCCGCATAAATGAATCGTCGCCGCCAGATGCAGTTTCTGCACCGAGGATGCAGCGGTAATGCGATGACGCTCTAGGATGTCGGTTACTTGCCGGTCCAGTAATGCCGAGGTGAGTTCGACGGCATGGCTAGGGAGCACCCGCATGTAGAGACCGTTGAACCAGCACGAGTGCCAATCGTCCCAAGGCCCGGCGTCCACCACCGTATGCCGCCGCACGCATAGTTGCCTGGCCTCTCCGAAGGTCCCATCGGTCATTTGATACATGCCCACCGAGCTGGACGCAGGCCGATACAACTCGAAGGGCTTGAAACTCCACGACCAACGCCAGTATGTACGCGCGACCGGATTGCCCGCCCCTTCCGCCTGCGCCAACGCAGCCAAAAACTCGGCCGAGATGGTCGGGGTCGAATACTTGCGAAAAATCGGCGCATAACTGCGCCAGGTTTCGGTCGGTGTTTTGAATAAGGTGCCGCTGACCGGAAATAGCAGCTCCGACGGTTTCCGGACCACTTGATAGATCCAGTTGACCGACAGCCAGAGCAGGATCACGGCAATAGCGCTCACCACGAGCTGGACGAAGCCGGGCGCGTTGCCAAACGCCAGCATCCACCCTCGCAGCCTACGCCAGCGCCGCCCCGCGCCCGAGCGCCGGCTCACGGCATGACCCTGCCGTTTGCGCCGAGGTTTGGCGAGATGTCGACGGGCAGTGCCCTTGCGCGGTAGAGAAATAGCGGCCATGCGATGGCGATAGTACCACCCCCGGTCGCGACGCCGGCGAGCGCTTACATCATCCACAGGCCGGCCAAGGCGCCCAGGAGCGCCGGCGGCATGACCCACAACCCCACCTTAAAAAAGTCCCAGGAATTCGCCCGTATGCCTTCGCGTCGCAAGGCCGCCAGCCACAGCAGAGTGGCCAACGAGCCGCTGACCGATAAATTGGGGCCCAAATCCACGCCGATGAGCAAGGCGGCGGCTATGCGGGGACCGAGCGCGGCTACGTGCACCAGTGTTCCGGCCATGAGTCCAGCGGGCAAATTATTGATGACATTGGATACTACGGCCACCGCCGCCCCGGACGCTACCGCGGTGACGGCCATCGAACGCTCGGAATATGCATGCACGAATTCGCCGGCGGCGCGAATCACACCCCAGCGGTCCAGCAACTCGACCAACACGAACAGAAATGCCACGAGAGCAATCACACCCCAGGACACCGCGCGTAGATACGGCCAAGGTGACGAGCGCAGCATGAAACAGACCCCGCCCAACGTCACGATACCGGCCGCGCAGGTGGGTAGACCGAGACGGTATCCCAGTCCCGACGCCGCCATTAACAGCAGCGAGGTAACCACGATACCCGCCGCCGCCGCCTTGCCCGGCCGCGACAAGGCCGGTACCTGTACCTCCTCGGCCACGGACTGCCGCAAGGCACCGCGCTGCCTCCAGCGCAGTACGCCGAAAGTTATCCCAACGGACAGCAGCGAGGGCAGCGCGAATGCCGGAATCCATTTGAGCAGCGGCGGCAGTCCCGCCCCATAAACAACCAGGTTCGCCGGATTGGATATGGGAAGTACGAAACTAGCCGCGTTGGCTACGAAGGCGCAAATATAAAGATACGGCAGCGGTTGCTGCACTTTCGCAGCCCGAGTCACTGCCGCTACCGCGGGGGTCAGTACCACCGCCGTCGCATCGTTCGAGAGAAAGATGGTAACGACGACTCCCACTCCGTACACCAACGCGAACAGACGGGTTGCAGAACCTCGCGCCAACATGGCGGCCCTTGCGGCCAGCCAATCGAACAATCCCTGAACTCGGGCCAGTTCCGCGAGCACCATCATGCCGATCAGGAACAGATACACGTCAACGCCCTTTCCGACCCCGAGCGCAATAATGTGCATGCGTCAGGTCTGGGGGTATTCAAACATGGCAGCAGTGTATTCCATAGCCTCCAGGCGCGGTAGCGCGCCCGGAGCCCGTTTTTATGCAGCGGCAGCGAAATTTGTGTACTCTGCGTGCGATATCACAGGAGGTTAGCTGAAGCCAGTGCAGGACTACATTACGGGACTACCGAAGGCCGAATTGCACTTACATATCGAAGGCACGCTGGAGCCCGAACTCGCGTTCCAATTGGCCGAGAAACACGGCATCCGGTTGCCCTATGCCACCATCGAGGATTTGCGCCGCGCCTATCAATTCTCGAGCCTCCAGTCCTTCCTGGACATTTACTACGCAGGAGCCGACGTTCTGCGGGACGAGGAGGACTTTTATCTCCTGACCCAGGCCTACCTGCGCCGGGTTCACGCACAAGGCGTCGTGCATGTGGAAATATTTTTCGATCCACAGACCCACACGGAACGCGGAATTCACTTCGTGACGGTCCTGGCAGGCATCCGCCGGGGACTTCTCGAAGGCCAAGAGAAATTCGGGATCACTTTCCGCCTCATTCTGTGCTTCCTGCGCCACCTGAGCGCGGAGGACGCCACGCGCACCTTGGAGGAAGCGCTTCCCCACAAGCAGTTCATCGACGCCGTGGGGCTGGATTCCAGTGAAGCCGGCCATCCACCCGCAAAGTTCGTGGAGGTCTTCGCCAGGGCACGCCGCGAAGGCCTGCTCGCCGTCGCGCACGCCGGCGAAGAAGGGCCACCCGCTTACATCACCGAGGCGTTGGACCTGCTAAAGGTGCAGCGCATCGATCACGGCGTACGCTGCGAAGAGGATGAGGCATTGGTGAAGCGCTTGGTCCGCGAACGCATGCCGCTCACGGTCTGCCCCCTCTCCAACGTCAAGCTAAAAGTCTACGACCGGATGGAATCGCACAACATCAAGCGACTACTCGACCGAGGCCTTTGCGTCACGGTGAACTCCGACGACCCCGCCTACTTCGGCGGCTATCTGCTGGAAAATTATCTCGCCGTGCAGCGGGCGCTCGGGCTATCCCGGGACGACTTGTCGCTGCTGGCTCGCAATTCCATCGAGGCTTCCTTTCTCGAGGCTTCCGCCAAGCAGCGTTGGATGTCGGTTATCGATGAGTACGCCAAAACCGCGCCTCAATAGCGGTCGAAGAGACGCGGTCAAACGGGCTGCAACCGCTCACGACCGAAACAATCGCGAGTACTGAGTCTCGTGCAAGGCGCTCGCCAACATCGGCCTGACCACGGCCACGCCGATGTCTGCGTCGCCAAGATGTTCGGCTAGGGCTATCAACTCCGGCATATCCTCGGTGAGCCGATGCAGCAGGCGCTGCCCCGCTGACTGCCCCAGTGGAACCAATTTGATCGCGGCCAGCACCTGATTCTCGGTCCACGCCCAGAGATAACCACCGAGCGCGTCGGGCTCAGCGATGTGCCACCGGCTGGCAGCGAGGCCGAACAGGGTTGCAAAGCTCGCCTCACCGTCCCGCCACTCTCGGGCGTCGGCGACTTCGAGCTCACAGAGCACTCGCGCCAGTGCGCCGCCCAGGTGGCGTTCCTCGGCGCGCATCTCCATAGTCTCTCGAGCCGCAATGAGCCATGCCGTCCAGGTACGGACACCTGGCAGATCGCTTCGCTGCCAACAGCGCTGCAGGCGCAGCAGCAGGGGGAGGTCCAAAGTGGCGAGGGAATAGCGAGACAATCCCTGCAGCCAGTGCAAGGTAGAAGCCTCGTCGGTAACCCAGCCCGCCTCGACGGCATACTCCAGCCCCTGAGAGTACGCATACGCACCCACCGGCAGCGCCGGACTGACTAAATGGAACAGCCGCAGAATCGCGAGGCGGTTCTCAGTGCTCGTGCGTATGACCGCCCCCATGGCCATGATGCCCCTCGAGCTCATCATGCTCGTGATGGCCGTCATGCAAATGGTGCTCGTCGTGTGAATGCGCCGTGTCATGCGCAGGGTAGGCGCCTCCCTCGGGCTCAAATGGCGCCTCTTCCACCACCAAGGTAAACCCCAACCCCCTCACCATGTCGTCGAGCACATGGTCGTGGCTATACCGCAACCACAAAGGCCCAATCTGCAATGCCACGTGCCGATTGCCTAGGTGGTAGGCACCGCGCGCCAACAGGTCGGCGTCGCGCGCATGCGCCGTACTCACGGTTTCGGAGGCGGCCGCCACGCCGATAATGCGTCCGTCCTCCGCTCGCAGTCGATCACCTCCACGAAGGATATGGCCGCGTGTGAGTATCACACCCACCTCCTCGCCATTATCCAGCCGTGCGCGAAACCGGCTTCGGCTGCGCACATCGAAAGGCAGTATCAACAGCGCATCCGCACTGCCCGCGCCAACCGAGTCGCCGCCGCCGCCGCGAGCGTCGCGCTCCAATATCATGACTATCGAGCCGCTCAAAATAAAAAGTACCGCTGCGCCAGCGGCAGCACCCGCGCCGGCTCGCAGGTGAGTAACTGGCCGTCGGCCCGCACTTCGTAGGTCTGCGGATCGACATCAATGTGCGGCAAATAATCGTTCAAAATGAGATCGCGCTTGGACAGTTTCCGCGTCCCCGACACCGCCACCAAGCGCTTCTGCAGGCCCAGCCGCTGCGCCATGCCGCCCGCGATGCCTGCCGCCGACGTGAAACTCACGGACGTCGCAGCCCGCGCGCCGCCCAGCGCGCCGAACATATACCGATAGTGCACCGGCTGCGGCGTCGGAATGGATGCGTTGGGATCGCCCATGGGAGCCGCGACAATCATGCCGCCCTTGATGATCATGGCGGGCTTGGTCGCGAAAAACGCCGGCCGCCACAGCACGAGATCCGCAAGCTTACCCACTTCGATGGACCCGACTTCATGCGCGATGCCATGGGTCAGCGCCGGATTGATGGTGTACTTGGCAATATAGCGCCGCGCTCGGAAGTTATCGTTGCGCGCGGAATCCTGAGGCAGAGGACCCCGCTGGGTTTTCATCTTGTGAGCAGTCTGCCAGCTGCGAGTAATGACCTCTCCCACGCGGCCCATGGCCTGCGAGTCGGAGGAAATCATCGAGAACGCGCCGAGGTCATGCAGGATATCTTCGGCCGCAATGGTCTCGCGGCGAATACGCGACTCGGCGAAGGCTACATCCTCGGCGATGCCGGGGTCGAGGTGATGACACACCATGAGCATATCCAGATGCTCATCGATGGTGTTAATGGTGTATGGCCGCGTGGGATTGGTGGACGACGGCAGCACATGCGGCACACCGCAGGCCTTGATGATGTCCGGCGCATGGCCGCCGCCGGCACCTTCCGTGTGATACGTATGAATGGCGCGGCCTTTGAACGCGGCCAACGTGTCCTCGACGAAACCGCTTTCGTTCAACGTGTCCGTGTGAATGGCCACTTGCACGTCGTAGCGATCGGCCACACTCAGGCAATTGTCGATGGCCGCCGGCGTTGTGCCCCAATCCTCATGCAGTTTGAGCCCCATGACGCCCGCCTCGACCTGTTCGTCCAACGGACCCGGCAGGCTCGCATTACCTTTGCCCAGCAAACCGAAATTCATGGGCAATTCGTCGATGGCCTGGTACATGCGTGCGATATGCCACGGCCCCGGTGTGCACGTGGTGGCGGCGGTGCCCGTGGCAGGACCCGTCCCTCCGCCGATCATGGTGGTCACGCCGCTCATGAGCGCATCCTCCACCTGCTGCGGGCAAATGAAGTGAATGTGAGCGTCGATGGCTCCCGCGGTCACGATCGAGCCTTCGCCGGCTATGACTTCGGTGGCGGCGCCGACCGCGATAGTCACGCCGGGTTGAATGTCCGGATTACCCGCTTTGCCGATGCCGCTGATGCGGCCATTCTTGATGCCGATGTCAGCCTTGACCGCGCCCCAATGGTCGAGAATCACGGCGTTGGTAATCACCGTGTCGGCGACATCCGCAGCCAAGCGCTGGCTTTGACCCATGCCGTCGCGAATCACCTTGCCGCCGCCGAATTTGACCTCCTCACCGTAGACGCAAAAATCGCGTTCGATTTCGATCAGCAGTTCGGTATCTCCCAGACGAATGCGATCGCCCACCGTGGGCCCAAACATTTCCGCATAGGCGGCCCGGGTAATGCGCGTCATGTCAGCGCTCCCATGATGCGGCCCTGAAACCCGTACACCACCCGATCGCCGGCCAAGGCGACCAGCTCGACATCGCGCTCCTGGCCCGGTTCGAAGCGCACCGCGGTGCCGGCGGCAATGCCTAAGCGAAAGCCCCGAGCCTGTTCCCGATCGAAGCGCAGTGCTTGGTTGGTTTCATAAAAATGGTAATGCGAGCCCACTTGGATGGGACGGTCACCGACATTGGCGACGGTCAATCGGCGCGTTTCCCGGCCGGCGTTCAATTCAATGTCACCCGGCTCGGTGATAATTTCTCCAGGGATCATGCGCGCTCCTAAACGATGGGCTGGTGAACGGTGACGAGTTTCGTGCCGTCCGGGAAAGTCGCCTCGACCTGTACCTCAGTGATCATCTCAGCAATGCCCTCCATGACCTCATCGCGCTTGAGCACGGTGGCACCGAAGCTCATGAGCTCCGCCACCGAACGGCCGTCACGCGCTCCCTCGAGAATCGCAGCGGATATATCAGCAACGGACTCGGGATAATTGAGTTTCAAACCCCGTGCCTTGCGGCGCTCGGCCAGCAGGGCGGCGGTGAACAGGAGCAGTTTGTCTTTTTCGCGCGGCGATAATTCCATGGTAATACCCTACGTTGCCCATACTCGGGGCGGAACGGCCTCGCGGCCAATGAGGCTCGGCCGCAGACCCTTCCACAATTCGACGAATACCTGTTTGAGGCGATCCGCGCGGTCGCCCAGACCGCGGCACACCAAGGCACCGTCCACCAGCGTACAGGCTGCGGTCGAGTCGCCACAAGTCGTGTCTATAATCGCCCGCGCCGCCTTCAAGTCCTTGAGGTCGGCCGGGAACCCCACCCACGTCCCGAGAGTCGAGTGGCCGGCCAGACCCCAGCGTGCTGACAGCGAAGCCGCCTGGATAGTCACGCGATCCAGAAACAACGGCCGGCCGTCCAGCCACAGCTCGAAGTTCTGGCGAATGCTTCCCGATTCCAAGGTGCCGCCGCTCGCGGGTAAACCGAAACAGGCAATTTCCCAACCGATGAATCTCGAGCCGCCAGTCACGTGGACAAGAGTGGACAGCTCAGCGGCGGCGTTGGGGTAAAAAATATTCTCCTGGGGCAGCCACTCGAGAGCGGCTCGGTCGACGCTCAACGACTGGACCAACCGCGAAGCGCCCGCCGAGCCGCGGCGGTAAAACTTCCCCGCCGCCGGTGTGGTGAGCAACGCATGGGCGCCCACGGTCACCTCGACGTCCAGCCGCAGATCATCGCCGCTCGCGACCCCGCCGGGCGGGTGCACCAGGTAGACATGGCAGGGTGCACCCAGGGGTGCCGCGATCGAGACAGCTTCCGGATAAAAGGCACGCTGCACCAACAGAGGGCCCACGTGCCGCCGGCGCGTAATGCGCGTCACTCCGTCGACATTGTCGAGCTTGAGGTCGAGGTTGGCGAGCCAACCCGATTGCACGGAAGTGTCAATCATGGATCGTATCTAATCTATGCGGATCGCACATACGACACAAGCGAAAGTGGCGGACAGGCCCCTCAAACCGTCAAATGCTGCCGCACCAAATCATCGGTCAGCGCCGCAATCTTGTCCGACACTACCAGCCGTCCTTTGTCCAGAATACGTAGGTCCGTAGCGACCCGCCGGGCAAATGGCAGCTTCTGCTCCACCAAGAGCACCGTGAGATTAATCTCCCGATTGAGCCGCTGTAGCACCTCGCCGATTTCGTGCACGATATTCGGCTGAATACCTTCGGTAGGCTCGTCCAGGATCAGCAGTTGTGGATCCAGGACCAGCGCCCGAGCGATCGCCAGCTGCTGTTGTTGCCCGCCCGACAAGTCCCCGCCCCGACGGCGCAACATTTGTTTGAGCACGGGGAACATCTCATACAGATGCTCAGGCACCTGGCGCAGCTTTGGCCGACGCACGGCAAGCCCGATGCGCAGATTTTCTTCCACCGAGAGCTGCGAAAAGATTTCCCGTCCCTGGGGCACGTAGCCAATTCGCCAGTGCGCGCGTTGCTCCGCGGCGGCCTCGTGAATATCTCGACCCTCGTACAAAATCTTCCCGGAGGCCGGCAGAAGACCCATGATGCACTTGAGCAGTGTGGTTTTGCCCATGCCGTTGCGCCCCATGAGGCAGGTACATGAGCCCTTAGGCACCGCCATATTCACATCCCACAGTGTGTGACTGCCGCCGTAGAATTGATTGAGGCCCTGAATGTCCAAGAGGTTACTCACCGAGGTATACCTCGATCACTCGGCGGTTCGCTTGCACCTCATCGATGCTACCCTCCGCAAGCACACTGCCCTCGTGCAGCACCGTGACCTTGCGCGCAATGGAGCGCACGAATTCCATGTCATGTTCGACCACGATAACCGAGTGTTTTTCCGCCAGCGATACCAAAAGCTCGGCGGTGCGCTCCACTTCCTGCGGCGTCATGCCCGCCACCGGTTCGTCCACCAGCAGCAATTGCGGATCCTGCATGAGCAACATGCCGATTTCCAACCACTGTTTCTGGCCATGCGAGAGCGCTCCCGCCATGGCGTAGCGGCGCTCCGTCAAACCGACCGTCTCCATCACCGAGTCGATGCGCTCGAGCTGACCCGATGAAATGTCCGCAAACAGCCATTTCCACACTGTCTTGGGGCCGGCCATGGCCAGCTCGAGATTCTCGAACACAGTGAGTTTCTCGAACACCGTGGGTTTCTGGAATTTTCTGCCGATGCCCGCCTGGGCAATTTCCGGTTCCGTCATTGACAGTAAATCGATACTCTGGCCGAACCAAGCCGAGCCGCTATCGGGGCGAGTTTTACCGGTGATCACATCCATCATCGTGGTCTTACCCGCGCCGTTGGGCCCGATGATGCAACGCAGTTCTCCTACCTCCACGTACAGGGTCAGTCCATTAATGGCGCGAAAGCCATCAAAGGACACCGTGATGTCTTCGAGATACAGGATGATGCCTTTAGAGGCATCCGGCCCCGGAGGTTTATCGCTGCGGGAACGCGTGGAAAAGCGATTCAGGACGGTGTGCTTCAAGACTGGGGGGCTCTCTGGAGCCGGCGCAGCGCGCCGACCACACCGTGAGGTAGGAACAGCGTCACCAACACGAATAACGCACCGAGTGCGTACAGCCACATGCTGGGCAACGCGGCCGTGAAATAGCTTTTAGCGTAGTTGACCAGGAAGGCGCCGATGACGGCGCCATAGAGGGTGCCGCGGCCGCCGATGGCCACCCAAATGACAACCTCGATGGAATTCGCGGGCGAGAACTCACTGGGATTGATGATGCCGATTTGCGGTACGTACAGTGCGCCGGCGAGACCCGCGAGCAGCGCCGACAGCACGAACACCCAGAGCTTGTACGAATCCACTCGATATCCAATGAAGCGCGCGCGACTTTCAGCATCACGGATGGCTTGGATGACCCGCCCGGCGCGGGACGCAATAATCGCCCGGCACATGCAGTAACTGCCGCCCAGGGCGACCGCGGTAATTAAAAACAGCGCCATGCGGGTGCCCGGCGCCTGCAAATCATATCCCAGTATTTCCTTGAAATCGGTAAAGCCGTTATTACCGCCAAAACCCATGTCGTTGCGGAAAAAAGCCAGCATCAGAGCATAGGTCAGCGCCTGTGTGATGATGGACAAATAAACGCCCGAGACGCGGGAGCGAAACGCCAGGTACCCAAAGGCCAGAGCCAGCACCCCGGGTACCAGGAACATCATGGCGAGGGCGAAAGGAAAAGAATTGAAGCCATGCCAGAACCAAGGCAAGTCCTTCCAATTCAGGAACACCATGAAATCCGGAAGCACCGGATCTCCATACACGCCACGCGAGCCGATCTGGCGCATGAGGTACATGCCCATGCAATAGCCGCCCAGGGCAAAAAAAGCACCGTGGCCGAGACTTAGTATGCCGCAGTAACCCCAGATCAAATCCACCGCAATGGCCAGCATGGCGTAAGTCATGTACTTACCCAACAGCGTCACGGCGTAGCTGGACAAATGCAGTGCGGATTCCGTTGGCGGCAGTAAATTCAGCAACGGCACCAGCACCGCACACAGCAGCAACACGCCCAAGAATATTTGGCCGCCGCGATCGGAGCCGACGACGGTCATGAACCTTCCGCTCACCGTGTCAACCATCGGCCGCCCTACCTTTTTGCGGGAATAGTCCCCGCGGCCGACGTTGTATGAATAGGATGAGGAACACCAGCACGAATATTTTCGCGAGTACCGCGCCCGAGTACGGCTCCAACACCTTGTTGACGATGCCGAGGGCATTGCCGCCGAGTTCGGTGCCCCAGAGATTGCCGACTCCGCCGAACACCACCACCATGAAGGCATCGACGATGTAACTCTGTCCGAGATTCGGGCCTACATTGGTGAGTTGACTCAAGGCCACGCCCGCAACCCCCGCTATACCTGAACCCAATCCGAAGGTCAGGGCGTCCACCCACTCCGTGCGTACCCCCATGGCCTTGGCCATCGCCCGATTCTGGGATACGGCCCGCACCTCCAGGCCCAGCCGGGTACGCTTCAACACCGTCAAGAGCAACAAGAACAGGCCCAAGGTAAATACGATGATGTATAGGCGGTTATAGGTTATGGCCAGTACTTCGTTGATCTGCCAGGTACCGGCCAGCCAACTCGGCGTTTCGACCGGACGATTGTTGGCGGAGAAAATGTCGCGCACCGCCTGCTGCAGAATCAGGCTTACGCCGAAGGTCGCCAGCAGGGTCTCCAGGGGCCGTCCATAGAGAAATCGCACAATGCCGCGTTCGATACCCACCCCGACGAGGCCGGACACCACGAAGGCCGCAGGTAGGGCCACCAGAATGGAAGCGCCAATGTGCTGCGGCATCAAGAGCTGGACCACATACGTGGTGTAAGCGCCCAGCATCATGAGTTCGCCATGGGCCATATTGATGACTCCCATGACGCCGAAGGTAATGGCCAGCCCCACCGCCACCAGCACGAGAACCGACCCCTGACTTAGGCCGTATAGCAGCGTTTGAATCGCGGAATAAAAGGTACGCGAATGCTCAATGGAACGTAACGCCGCCTGCGCGGCGGCCCGGACTCTCGGGTCGGGTTCGGCGACGCCGCCGTCGGGCCCTGGCTGCACCAACGCCACCAGTCGATTGTAAACGTCCGGATTGAGACTACCGGTGACGGCGGTCACCGCTCCCAACCGCGTGTCGGCATCGTTGGAGTCGAAATCCACCATGGCCATGCCGACTTCGATTTCTCGTTTGACCGCCGCGTCCCTTTCGTGGCTCAGCGCTTCGCGCAGTGCCTTGCTGGACTCCGCATCCGGCGCGCGGAGCATCGCCTTGACCGCGGCCAAACGGACTCCGGCGTCATGGCTATCGAGATCGAATCTGGCCAACGCCACACGCAACGCCTTTCGCAGTTGATTATTGGCCGTGATCTTCGAGAAGCCATCCGCCGACTCGACTCCAACCGAGGTTCCGGTCATGGGGTCGGTGAGGTGCAGCCGGCCGTCGTCAGCGGCGTCCGCCTTCGTGACCAATACCTGATTGTCCGTATTGCGAAACGATAAATTCCCGTCCAATAGGGACTGCAGAATAATGCGCACGCGGGCATCGTGCAGTTCCGCGAGTTGTTTGACGAGTGCGGTCTTGTCGGCAAAGTCCGCGGCCGGCAGCGCAGCAATCAACGGCCCGAGGCTCTGATCGATGGCATCGCTGGAGGTCGCCGGGCGAGCGATTTGCGAGCCCATGACACAGACTATGGCCAACAAAAGAACAAACCATCCCAGTCTTTGTGTCATGTCGCATCCCTCACGCATCGTCGTCCCGCATCTCGAGAATAACCGAAAGCGGCTCCGACCGCGCAAGCGATCGGAGCCGCATCCTCTAACGCCCACTCCCCTACTTAAAGTTCTGTCCTGAACATTTCTTGGTCTTGGTGTTGTAGTTGCCGCAATTCAAAGTCACCCAATCCGCTTCGATGTCCTTGCTGCCCGGCAGGAAGTCGGACCAGGCGTCGCCCGGGATTTCCTGTTTGGTCTTCCACACCACGTCGAACTGACCATCCGCGCGGATTTCGCCGATGTACACCGGCTTGGTGATGTGATGATTCGGCAACACCTTCGCGGTACCGCCGGTCAAATTCGGCACCTCGAGACCTGGGAGCGCAGCAATCACCTTATCCGTGCTGGTGGTTCCCGCCTTCTCCACTGCCTTGACCCAGAGCTGGAAGCCGATCACGGACGCCTCCATCGGGTCGTTGAAGGTGCGCTTCGGGTTCTTGGTGAAGGCATGCCACTTGGCAATCCATGCCGTGTTCACCGGATCTTTGATGGTCATGAAGTAGTTCCAGGCCGCCAAATGCCCGACCAGGGGCTTGGCATCCAGACCCGACAATTCCTCCTCTCCCACCGAGAAGGCAACCACGGGAATGTCTTCGGCGGAAATTTTCTCGTTGCCCAGTTCCTTGTAGAACGGCACATTCGCATCGCCGTTGATGGTCGACACCACCGCGGTCTTTTTGCCGGCAGAGCCGAAAGCCTTGATCTTGGCCACTTCGCTGGTCCAGTCAGAGAACCCGAACGGCGTGTAGTTGATCATGATGTCTTCGGGCTTCACACCCTTCTGCTGCAAGTAGGCCTCCAGAATCTTGTTGGTGGTGCGCGGATACACGTAGTCCGTTCCCTCGAGCACCCAACGTTTCACTCCCACCTCCTTCATGAGGTAGTCCACTGCGGGAATAGCCTGTTGATTGGGAGCGGCGCCCGTATAAATCACGTTCTTGGAGGACTCCTCGCCTTCGTATTGCACGGGATAGAACAACAAACCATTGTCTTTCTCGAACACCGGCAGTACGGATTTACGCGACACGGAGGTCCAACAGCCGAACACCACCGACACCCTGTCCTTCTCCAGCAGTTCCGCGGCCTTCTCCGCGAACAGCGGCCAATTGGAGGCCGGGTCCACGACCACGGCTTCGATCTTTTTGCCGAGGACGCCGCCCTTCTTGTTCTGCTCATCGATCATCATCAGGATGGTGTCCTTCAGCGTGGTTTCGCTAATGGCCATGGTTCCCGACAGCGAGTGCAGTACCCCGACCTTGATGGTGTCCTCGGCAGCCGCCGCCGTGGACACCGCCATGGCCGTCAGGATCAACGCTGCGGGCGCCGCCCGCTTGATTAATTGCCTTAAATTCATGACTTGTACTCCGTTGAATGCTTAAAGCTGCAATTGCAATTTGAGGCCGTATTCCTTCTTGGACGTATCGGCGATATCGTCCTTCTGACCCAAGTAATAGAATCCGACCCGAGCGTTGAACGCCTTGATGATGTAGTTGACGTTGATTTCCGTGGTTTTGATCTTGTCCTCCGGCGTCGCCAAGAGCTCGAGGGTTGCCGTATCCTCTAGGGCCGCGGCGTCGACCGTCTTCTGACTGTACTTACCGAGCACCTGAATTTTGCCGATGCCCACCAACTGCGGAAATAAATAACTCGCCAGGCCATACCACCCATGATTCGGTGCGGGACTGGTCAAGCCGTTGTCTTTTTGGTATTCGGCTTCCACCGTCACCGCGCCCAAGTTGGGTAGCTTCTTTTCCATCAGGGCGTCAAGATTCCACGCCGTCTTGCTGTTCTGGTTCTGTCCGGCCAACCCCAAGGCCAGCAAATCCTTGTCGCCGTAATAAGTGCCGTTGAAGTAGTAGCCCGGCTCCGGATCCCAAAAATCCAGTGTCAGGCGGCCTGCCGTCAAGAGCCTGCTCTTGTCCGCCACCGCACTATTCAGTGACTCACCATCGAAGACGCCCGCTTGGACCTTGAGTATGCCGAATTGACCCCAGTAGGCCACGCCATTGTCGCGGCCATTCTCGATGTCCGGGTAGAAATCCGCCACACCGTCTGCAAACGGCGTCCAGTCGTTCGCGTAGTACGGCCCATAAAGATTGGCCCTGTCAGAAGGCGGCAGGAAGCGGCCCGCCCAAATATTGAATTTATCGGAAAATTCGAAGCGACCGATGGCGTCCAGCACGCCCACCGCATCAGTGCTGCCGTTGTATTCGGTGTTGAAGGTCACTTTGATGTTATCGGTAACACTGCCGTTGATGTACAACCGGATGGAGTCCAACTCGAAGCCCTGCACATTGCTGTCGCCCTGCTTCACTGTGCCATCGCTGTAGATACAGCTGGTGCTGCAGCTAAAAGCGCTGGTCTGTACGCCGACACCCACGGTAACCGGCGGCAGGCTGATATCGGCATTTGCACTCCCCACGCGCAGAAATAGCACAGTGGCGCTCAGCACTCCTAACAGCGTGCCACGGCGGCCGAAGCAATCGCCTCTACGTTTGGGCTCCATGATTTACATCCTTTGTGTTGTTAAACAAGACCGAAAGCGCGCCGGCCAACAAGCACGGCCTGGAAAGCACGGATTTAGTGCAAAGAAATCCGCTTGCACCCCATTTTGGTGCCCGTTCTACCGATTGAATCCCTCGCTGCTCACGCTTGCGCCGACGCTGCGTGTATTGCTTGGGGCTTAAGCTAAGTCACTCGCGCGCGCCAAGGTATGCGTCGTTTGACGTAGGCATGCATAAGTCCCTGCGACATCGACGTGCGGGGAATGGCATATTAGGCCCCATGAACTCGCCACAACGAATCGTCCGCGAGCGCCGGCAGTACAACCAATGGGTTGCCAGCCAGACGCTCGAGGACTACGCGTTGCGTTATACGGCCGACAGCGCCCGCAAGTCCTCGTTCAGGGTGGGCAACACCGCGCTCGGCCCCATCGCCTTTCTTGCCTGCGAGGCCATTGGCGGCGCATTGACCATTTCCTATGGTTTCCCGAATACCGCGTGGGCCATCGGGTCTTTCATGGTGGTCATGTTTCTCATCGGCCTGCCCATTGCCTACTACGCCGCGAAGTATGGCGTCGACATCGACCTGCTGACACGGGGAGCGGGCTTCGGCTATCTCGGCTCCACATTGACGTCGCTGATTTATGCGTCGTTCACTTTCTTGTTGTTTTCCATCGAGGCCAGCATTCTATCGGTGGCGTTGCAAATGCTGTTCGGCATTCCGCTTGCCGCCGCTCATGTCTTGAGCTCCCTGGTCGTCATTCCCATTGCCGTTTATGGCATTAGCCTCATCAGCCGCGTGCAGCTCGCGACCCAACCCATCTGGCTGGCTCTACAATTCCTGCCCATTGCCTACATCGTCTGGCGACATCCCGCTCATCTGTCCGAGTGGACCCACTACGCCGGCACCGGCGGCGGCAGCGCCGCTTCCATTAATCTGCCCATGTTGGGCATGGCTGCTTCGACGCTGCTGTCCCTGCTGCCGCAAATCGGCGAGCAGGTGGACTATTTGCGATTTCTTCCGGCTCGAGACCGGCGCAAGCCCTTCAGTTGGTGGACCGCCCTGCTTGCCACCGGTCCCGGCTGGGTGATCATCGGCGGCTTCAAGTTGTTCGCTGGATCCTTCCTCACCGTACTCGCCCTGCATCACGGCGCCAGCGCCGGCGACGCCAGTCAACCCACTCGCATGTACTTGGTGGCGTTCCAAGATGCCATGGGCTCGCCGACAGCGGCCCTCGTGCTGACCGGCCTACTGGTCATCGTCTGCCAGCTGAAGATCAACGTCACCAATGCCTACGCAGGCTCCATTGCCTGGTCTAATTTCTTTTCGCGTCTCACCCACAGCCACCCCGGCCGCGTGGTGTGGTTGGTATTCAACGTCGTCCTGGCGCTGGTACTCATGGAAACCGGCATTCTCAGCGCCATTGACGGCATCCTGCGTATCTACGCCAATTTCGCGGCGGGTTGGATCGGCGCGCTCACCGCCGACCTGGTCATCAACAAGCCGTTGGGCCTCAGCCCTCCCTACATCGAATTTCGGCGCGCCTACCTATACGACGTTAACCCCGTTGGCGTGGGCGCGCTGATTCTGTCCATCGTCGCCTCCAGCTTGGCGTACCTCGGCGTCTTCGGCTCCATGCCGCAGATACTGTCGCCCTTTGTCGCGCTGCTGACCGCCTTCGCGGCGGCGCCCCTCATTGCCTGGGGCACGTCCGGGCGCTTCTACCTGGCTCGACCGGCCGACGACACGCAGCCCGACACCAATACCCGACGCTGCTGCATTTGCGAGAATTTTTTCGAGCATGCCGATATGGCGCTCTGTCCGGCCTACTCCGGACCCATATGTTCCCTGTGCTGCACATTGGAATCACGCTGTCGGGATGCCTGCAAGCCACATGGTCGCATCGCCAATCAGCTCACCGCGGTTCTCACGGAAATGCTTCCGCACAAATTGGCAGCTGGGCTCAACACGCGCGGCGGTCATTTCGTCGGCATCGTCATTCTGTGCAACCTGCTTACCGGGCTGTTGTTGTCCATCATCTACCACGAATCCGCCGGCATTTCGCCGGCGGCCCGGGAGAATGTACAGACGACTCTGTGGATCGTGTACTTGAGTCTGCTGCTGTTATCCAGTATCGGGGCGTGGTTGATTGTCCTGGCACACGAGAGCCGCCGCAGCGCCGAAGCCGAATCGGCCCGCCAAACTCACATGCTCATGGAGGAAATCGAGGCACACCGCCGCACCGATGCCGCGCTACAGCGTGCGAAGGAAACGGCGGAATCCGCCAATCTTGCCAAGACCCGCTACATCGTCGGGGTCAGTCACGAGATTCGCGCACCGCTCAATTCGATCTACGGCTACGCGCAACTTCTCGAGCGGGGCATTGCCTATTCGCCGGAGAATGCGGTTCGCGTGATACGCCGCAGCAGCGAGCACTTGTCGAATCTCATCGACGGACTGCTCGACGTATCGAAAATAGAGAATGGCATCCTGCGCTTGAGCCGGGACGTCGTCCAGCTGCGCGATTTTCTCGATGAGCTGGTGGACATGTTCCGCCTACAGGCGCTTGTCAAGGGACTCGATTTCCACTACAACCCGGCGGCGAATCTTCCCTCGCACGTGCATGCGGATCAGAAGCGCCTGGGACAAATCCTGATCAATCTTCTATCCAATGCAATCAAATACACGCAGCAAGGATCGGTGAGCCTCACCACCCGGTACCGGGGGCAGATAGCCGAGTTCGAGATTGCCGACAGCGGCCCCGGCATACCCGAGTCCGATCTCGATAAAATATTCGAGCCCTTCGAGCGCGGCAGCGACCATGGTGTCCTATCCGTTCCCGGCACGGGGCTCGGCCTCACCATTACCAAATTGTTGACCCATATCATGGGCGGCGAAGTCCGGGTTCAATCCAGTACCGCCACGGGCAGTATCTTCACCGTTCGGCTACTGCTGTCGGATGTGCGTCACGAAGTGGTCGAGGCGCCGGTGTCGCGCGGCATATGCGATTACGTCGGTCCGCGGCAGCGGATCTTGCTGGTGGACGATGACCCGCTGCACCTGGAAATGGTGCAGAACCTCATGCGACCGCTGGGCTTCACCCTATTCGTGGCCCGCGACGGCAAGACCGGCGTGGAGCTGGCGAGTCAATGCCAACCCAACCTCGCCATGATAGATCTCACGCTGCCGGACATCTCCGGATGGACCGTCGCGCAGGAACTACGCGGCTATTCGGCGCTCGAGCATCTGAAAATCATGATCGTATCGGCCAATGCCCACGAATACTCCCCGAGCCATGACGGCGGCTACGACGCCTTCGTCATGAAACCCATTCACTTGCAGCGCCTGCTCGAACAGGTCGGCACGTTGCTCAACTTGAAATGGATTTACAACCCCAAACCGGTGGCGACGGCCGAGCGCACCGCCGCGCCTCCCGCGAATCCCACCGGCCGCTCTCGGCATCACCTCGATGATTTGTACCGTTTGGGAAAGATCGGTCACGTACGCGGCATCGAGGCCAAATTGCGCGAACTGGAACTCGAGGATCCGGCCAACGACACACTCACCTCGCAACTGCGCATGCTGGTGTCCCGGTTCGATCTGAAGCGCTATATGAGCGTCCTGGAGGCCATGCGTGCCGGCGTCTGAGCCCATTTCACTTAGACGCGACACGGTTCTGGTGGTGGATGACACGCCGGAGACGCTTAGCCTATTGACCAATACTTTGGACCACGCCGGCTTCACCGTACTCATCGCCACCGATGGCGAAACCGCATTGGAACTGCTCGGCCAGATCACGCCTGACCTAGTGGTCATGGACGCAGTGATGCCGGGAATCAGCGGCTTCGAAACTTGCAAGCGCCTGAAGCGCGACAAGTCCCTCTCCCATCTGCCCGTCATATTCATGACCGGCCTGTCCGAGACCGAAAATGTGCTGGAAGGACTGGCTTGCGGCGGAGTCGACTACGTCACCAAACCTATTGTGCTCGAGGAGATGCTGGCGCGAATCCGCGTGCACCTGGGAAACGCGCGCCAAACCTACGAGTCGCAGGCGGCATTGGATGCCAGCGGGCGCTTCTTGTTTGCCACCAATCGAGACGGCCGCGTGCTGTGGTGCACGCCCAAGGCACGGCAGTTATTGAACGGTAACGGCACGGGGCGTGATGGGGATGCCAGCCTTGCGCCTGATGTGATCGAGCAACTGCTCCGGCTCAGGCGCGGGGACTTCAGGACGGCGGCACGCTGTCTCGTGGAAGTCGGTGGGCGCGTGCTGGAATGCTCCTTCGTCAGCACCTTGGGCTCGGATGAGCTGTTGTTTCGCATCGCGGATTCCGTCGACGGCGACAACGACCCTCAAGCATTGCAACGGACGTTTTCCCTGACCTCTCGCGAGGCGGAAGTGCTGCTGTGGCTCAGTCGGGGTAAATCCAACCGAGACATCGGTGAAATCTTGAGTATCAGCCCGCGTACGGTCAACAAGCACCTCGAGCAGGTGTTCATCAAGCTCGGCGTCGAGAACAGGGCGGCCGCCACCGGCGCGGCGGTGCGAGCCCTATCGCGTTGATGAGCGCGACGTGCGCGGCCCGCTAAGCGAGATCGCCGGCGCGCAAGCTAGGCCGCGGCCGGCGTCAACATCCCCGCACGCAAAATGAACTCGATCACGGTGTCGAGCCCCTGCCCCGTCTTGAGATTCGTGAATACGAAGGGCCGCTCGCCGCGCATTTTGCGCGCGTCCCGGTCCATGACCTCGAGCGATGCGCCGACATAAGGCGCCAAGTCGATTTTATTGATAATCAGGAGGTCGGACTTCATGATGCCGGGACCACCCTTGCGCGGAATCTTATCGCCGGCGGCCACATCTATTACATACAAGGTAAGGTCGGACAACTCGGGGCTGAAGGTGGCCGCGAGGTTATCGCCGCCGCTTTCGACGATAATCACATCCAGGTCTTGAAACTCGCGCATGAGACCATCGATGGCCGCCAAATTCATGGACGCATCTTCGCGAATGGCCGTATGCGGACAGCCGCCCGTCTCGACACCTCGGATACGCTCGGCCGGCAGCGCCTCACTGCGAATCAAGAACTCGGCATCTTCGCGGGTATAAATGTCATTGGTGACCACCGCGATATTCAGCCGATGGCGGAGCTGCTTGCACAGACAGTCGACCAAGGCCGTTTTGCCGGAGCCCACGGGACCTCCGACGCCAATACGCAAAACTTCCGCCCGCCCCGACTCGCCCATATTCGCTCCAATCTCTTGTACCTGTCGCATCTTACCCGCTCTGACGGGGTTATTCACAAGGGCCATTTCGTTTGCTGGACGTAGAATCGTGGCAAACTAGGCCAATAATCCGGCCGACACGGATGGGAGTTCTCATGTCTGTTCGAATATCGGGCGTTATCTCGTGCGCACTGTTCTTAAGCTGCTGGGCCGCGGGCCTGAGCACAGCGTACGCACAGAGCGCCTACCTATGGGACGGCATTTACGGCGGCGTGAATGCCGGCGCGGCGCATAGTTCTACCTGTAACCAGTGGGCCTCCACCGGCACGCGTAGCGACGCGGCAGCGAACTCGGCGCTTACCAACAACAACTGCCTCGGCTCGGGATTCGTGGGAGGCCTTCAAATCGGGGACAGCTTCCAGTCTGGACGATTTGCGCTGGGTCTGGGTGCTGATATCGATATCTGGCACGCAACGAACAGCAGCTCGACGGTACTCTATAGCGACGCTGCACTTCCACGAGGAAGCTATGCTTTTTACAATCGACTGAATCCGACACGATTCGTCATCCTCGGCCCGCGAGTTGGCTACGCCGGAAATCAATGGATGCCCTACCTTCGGGTGGGCGCCATGGTGCCGTTCGGCGGGCGCGACAATTCGGTCTCTTACACGCCCACCGCCGCAGCCTCACCTACTGCCTCATTCGACACCGGTAAGGGATATTCGTCGGTAGGATGGGTGGCAGGGGCCGGCGCTGAATGGGGGCTGAAGGGAGCGTGGTCGATGTCTGCGGAATATCTGCATGTCAATCTCGGCAAGGCAACCGGTTCCACCGCGGCCTGCGGCGGTACAGCCGCCAATTGCGCGACGCTGTCCGGCATTGCCTTTACCGACGCGCGCGACGCCTCGCGGACGGACATTTTCCGCATCGGAATTTCTTACTGGTTTAATTACTGGGACTAAAACCCAATAGACTCAAGGAGCGTAAGGATGACGCAACCAGATTCCCACGAAGCGGCCGAGCACATAAAGCCCGCCGCTTATTTTGTCAGCGCTCTCGACGACGCAGAACGTCTCATGAAGTATGCGGCGGAGACCGGCGTTGATATCGACGAAACTGCCCGTTCGGCAGTACTGAGTGCCCGCTCCGCCATCACAACCGGATGGACCGAAGCCGCGAGCGCAGGGTTGCTCCGGGCGCTGACCCAACTGGCAGCTCGGCTCAAACCGGTTACCGCCGAAAGCTTGCGGGCGTATCACCACGAAACCCGCGTGACGGTACGCACCTATTTACGCGTGGCCATTGTGCTCGCTTGCATCATCGTTCCGGCGTCCATTGCGACCTTTGTCACCTCGGCGGTTTCCACCGCGTTGCGGGACGACATTAGCAAGGCGAATGCGTTGGCGGTCAAACTTCGGGCAGAGCTGGGCCCGCCATCGGCTTCGGGCGCGCCCGCGGAAATTCCCAAGGGCATTGGCGAGGCCGATGTCATTTCGGACCTCCAGGACTACGCCTCCCTGGTCCGAGTCATCAACGCCCGTGCTCGTAAACTGAACCACTTCGTGGTTCCCCGCCAAAGACTTCCCTTTGAAGATTTGATGACCGACGAAGAGCGCAAGCAGAAGTTCGAACTTCGACACGGCATCGTTGCCGCCGCTGGCATTCGCCTTTCTCATCGGCTATGCAGTGGATGTATTCTTTACCTTCCTGGAAGGTCTCATGAAAGCCTTCGCCAGGGGCCCCGGACACCCGCCGCCCAGCAAGCCCTGACCGCTCCACCGGTAATTGGTATCCTGCGCGCCCTACTTCAAGGCGCAGGCTCGGAGCACCATTGGATCGGCTCAAGCGATTTTCAGGCCTACTGGACGAACTGAGGCAAAAAGGGGCCTACCGCAGGCTTCGGCCGGCCGCGGGCGTCGATTTTTCCTCGAATGACTACCTGGCTCTGGCCGATTGCTCTCGGATTCGCGCCGCACTGACCTTAGGCTTGGAACGGGGTGTTCCCAGCGGAGCTGGTGGTTCCCGGCTACTCCGGGGCAATCATCCCGAGCACGAAGCGCTGGAAGCCGATGCCGCGCGGTACTTCCACGCGGAGCGTGCCCTGCTCTTCGGGTCAGGGTACGCCGCGAACTCTGCGCTGCTGTCCACGCTGCCACAACGCGACGATCTGGTGGTTTACGATGCCCTGGTGCATGCCAGTGCGCATGACGGCATGAAACTCGGCCGCGCGCCGACGACGGCTTTCGCTCATAACGATGTGAACGCCGCCGCCGCGGCCATCGAGAACTGGCGACAAGCCGGCGGGACCGGCACGCCATGGCTCGTCGTCGAAAGTCTGTACTCAATGGAAGGCGATCGGGCACCGCTTGCCGATCTGCATGCGCTTGCCAAACGCACCGACGCTTTTCTCATGATCGACGAGGCACACGCCACGGGCGTGTACGGACCGGGAGGCCGCGGCCTCGCCGCCGAGTTCGAAGGCAGCGACCACGTCATCTCCCTACATACCGGCGGCAAAGCCTTGGGTGCCGCCGGCGCGCTGGTGACCGGCCCGGCCGTTCTGTGCGACTTCCTGATCAATAGAGCGCGGCCCTTTATATTTGCCACGGCGGCTCCACCCTTGGTCGCAGTGGCCCTGCGCGAAGCGTTGAGAATATTGCAAGAAGAACCAGAGCGGCGCGCCAGGCTAATTCAACTCGCCGACCACGCGCGGCAGCGGCTTAAGGCCGCTCTGGGCTTGAAGATGCCGGACACGCACATCCTGCCCGTCATCATCGGGGAGAGCGAACCTACACTGCGAATCGCCGAGTCGGTTCAAGCCGCGGGCTTCGACGTGCGTGCCATACGTCCGCCGACCGTGCCGGACGGCACTTCGCGGCTTAGGCTGTCCATCACCCTGCATGCCGACGAAGCGACGATTGATGCGCTGGTTGCAGCCATTGGCGAGATTATGCCCACGCAATAAAACTGTAAGATCCCGCTGCCATACTTCGACCCCTGTCCGCAGCTGTTCAAGAATACTTTCAGGGGAACCCGATGCCAAAATTTCGCTGGCGACTCGCGTCGCTACTTGCCGCTATGACGTTCACATCAGTGGTCGGCGCTGTCGGCTTCGGCGGTGACCGTCATGAGCCGCCGCACACCTCAGCGGCCAAGATTGGACACGTGTTCGTCATCGTGTTGGAAAACAAGAATTACAGCGACACCTTCGGCACCAGCACCCAGGACCCGTACCTGCAAAAAACCCTCGTGCCCATGGGCGCCCTACTGACTCAGTACTACGGCACTGGCCACGTCAGTCTCGACAACTACATTTCCATGATCAGCGGCCAGGCGCCGACCCAGGACACCGTCGACGACTGCCTACCCGGCCTTACCGGCTCCACCGGCAACTATAACGACGTCGTCCAGACCGGCACGACGGCGGAAGGACAAGTCGTTGCCACCGGCGGCTGCATTTACCCTCGTCAAATCAAAACCCTGGTCAACCAGCTGGACGACGCGGGCTACACGTGGAAAGGCTATATGGGCGACATGGGTAACGACCCGGCCCGCGAGTCCGCCACCTGCGGCCACCCGACCATCGGCACTGGAACGGATCACACCAATTCGGCGGAAGCACCCAGCGCCTCGGTGCCCTTGGGCGATGCCTATGCCACACGCCATGACCCGTTCATGTACTTCCACTCGATTATCGACTCTCCTCGCTGCAACAGCAACGTGGTCAATCTCGACAAATTGGAAACCGACCTCGCCAAGAAAGCGACCACACCGAACTACGTGTTCATCACCCCGAACCTATGCGACGACGGCCACGACGGCAGCGGCACCGGCGCGACAGGCACGCTCTGCGCCAACGGTCAACCCGGCGGTCTCACTTCCGCCGATGCCTTCCTCAAGACCTGGGTGCCGAAGATTTTGGCCTCGCCTGCATACAAAGAAGACGGCCTGCTGGTCATCACCTTCGACGAAAGCGGCTATACGGAAAGCGTGAGCTACGATACGAGCACCGGCCAAACCACGGTCGACATCACCTTCCCCGGCCAAACCTGCTGTGATCAACAGCCTGGACCGAATTTGAGCGGAGTTCGCCCCGGCACGCTAGCGCTGGTCGATACGGCAACGCTGGTGGAAAACATCGTGGTCCAAGGCTATGGCGGCGACCGCATCGGCGCCGTGCTCATCTCGCCTTTCATCAAGGCCGGCAGCACCTCGGACGTCGCCTACAATCATTATTCGCTGCTGCGCAGCCTCGAGGATATTTTCCACGTGGACCATCTGGGCTATGCCCGCGACGACCGGCGCACCGGTTACGTCCTGGATACCATTGGCAATGACAAGAACATCTTCGAACATGTGGATGAGTATCAGCCTCCGGTCGATCCGAAGTACCACCCCCACTTCTAACTCGATCGGGTTTAGCCGTTAACGCACTCGGTCTCGCTGATCCGTGTACCCGACCCCTGGCAGCCACGCTGCCGGGGGTTCTCGCACTGCTGCTGTTCACCGTGAGCCTTTGCAGCAGCGCTAGGGCGGCGGTCGGCGATCCCCAGGCAGCTCAGAGCGCTCCACTCTCTGCGGCAGCCGGCATCGGCAAAAAGATATTCTTCGATACGTCGTTGTCGGCGTCAGGAAGCATGTCCTGCGCTACTTGCCACAGCCCCTCGCACGCCTACGGGCCGACCAATGGCCTGGCGGTGCAAAACGGGGGTGCGCACTTGGACATGCAGGGCGTACGCTCCGTCCCTTCCCTGCGCTATGTATTGAATCGCACGCCGTTCTGGGGAAAGTCCTACATCGCCAGCAAGGCCGAGCGCATCATGGAAGGCAATGAACCGCCTGCCGGCGGCTTCGGCTGGGATGGGCGCTTCGACACGCTGCGCGCACAAGCTGAATTCCCGCTGCTGGCGCCCAACGAGATGGCGAATGCGGGGCCCGATGACATCGTCGCCAAACTGCAACGTGCATCGTATGCCGAGGAGTTTCGGGCCGTTTTCGGCGCGGCCATATTCGACGATGCTCGGCACGCCTATGCCCAGGCGCTCGCTGCCATCGAGCGCTTCGAACTGGAAGATGCCAGCTTTCACCCCTACTCCAGTAAGTATGACGATTTTCTCGACGGCCACGCCACATTGAGTGCGGCGGAATTACGTGGGCTTGGGCTATTCAACGATCCGCAACGCGGCAACTGTGCGGCCTGCCATCTCTCGGCCAAAGGTGCCGATGGTTCCCATCCGCTATTCACCGACTATCAATTCGAGGCCTTGGGCGTGCCGCGCAATCCGGAGATCCTCGCCAACGCCGCGCCCGATTATTTCGACGCAGGTCTATGCGGACCGGTCCGCAAGGATCAAGCAGGACAAGTCGATTACTGCGGTATGTTCAAAACCCCGACGCTGCGCAATGTGGCCGCACGACAAGTGTTTTTTCACAATGGTCGCTTTCATACCCTGAAAGAGGCGCTGCGCTTCTATGTGCGTCGAGACACCGACCCTCAATTTTGGTATCCCAGTTCCCCCTCCGGGGACGTCGACAAATTCGACGATTTGCCGGCGAGTCTCCGCGCCAATGTGGATGTCATCGACCTGCCGCTGACACGCAAGGAAGG